>Ga0268298_10001388_pt1 | contig 28629 bp, 28 predicted proteins | sample WWTPWeurt_MetaG_FD_194462 | JGI IMG/M metagenome (GOLD analysis project Ga0268298, IMG submission 194462) | Activated sludge microbial communities from WWTP in Nijmegen, Gelderland, Netherland - WWTP Weurt | ecosystem: Engineered > WWTP > Aerobic digester > Activated sludge | place... | reverse complement strand
AACAAAGGCAGAGGCTGCTTTAGTCGCACTGGGAGTGCGTTTCGGTACGCACAAGCAGCACGGTAGAGTTGATGTCGCAGCTTCTCACCCTGAAAAGGGCAACTATCTCATCGAAGTCGAAGGCCAATCATCAAAACAAAAAGAACAGGCCATGTATTCAGCCATTGGGCAAACTGTTCTCATGATGGGATCAAATGTTAATGGGGTCACTTATGCGCTGGCTGTTCCCGATCTGCCCGAGTGGGAAAGACAAATGAGAAAGATACCACTGCGAGTGAAAAACCTTTTGCACCTTAAATGCTTTCTGGTGTCATCCGAAGGTGTGCGTGAAATCTAGGCATACCAACCGCTTCCACTGGACGGCGTCGCTTACGCACCGCCGCCAGTGAAGCGGAACGTTAAACCTCTGAGATATTTATGAAATCTTATTGGCCGTTAAGCGCATTGATCGATTATATTTCGGCTGTTCCATTTGGACCATGCGCTTCGGGTGCCCGGGTCCGAATAATTTCTGGTGGATATGGGCACTACGATGATGAATACGTCTATAAATTCAAGCGAATTAGCCCATCCCCGCAAGTGATATTTGAGGAAAGGCATTCCGGCGCATTTCAACCTGAAAAATATTTCTTGGATTTTCTGTCTCCGGCCACTTCATTGCCTACTATTGACCCATGGCCCTTTGCTGAAAATTCGGAGTCGGCCGTTTTTGTCCAATCGGAGATCTTGTTTAAAAAAGCACCATTACTTGTCGCGAAGCATTCGCCGCAAGGTTGGGGGTTTCTTTCAGATGAGCAATCGACGGACCTTATTCAAATGCGCTTCGGAGACATAGCGTCGTTGGATAAGACGCTATCCCGACTCAGCAATATTAAATCGGGTTCTATTGTTCGGAGGCCTTCGTTAAGTGCAGGATGGGTGGAGAGCATAGATGAACCGCGCTGACAGGGCCCAACCCAGCCATGCAGCCGACGCTTAATACGCGCGGATGATGGCCATTTGTTAAACCGAAGCGGTGTGCGGTCTTAGATTTTAAATAAAGCGTGCACTGAATCCTCTTCGCGCTTAATGATCTTTGGTCTTTAATTTCGAAAACGGGAGCAGTCTTGAAGCTAACACAAAGGGGTGAGTATGAATTCGAAAAAATGGGCCGTCGCGTCCGTCCTTCTGCTCGCCGTGGGCACAGCCATGACCAAAGATAGAACCTACCCCAAGGCCAAAGTCGGCTTTGAGGATTTCAAAGGCATCGTTGCCGAGCTGGAGCCCCATCGGGCCAAACGGCTCATCGGCTTTGATGCCTTCCTCAAAATGAGCAAGGAACCAAACACGATCATCCTGGACACACGCTCAACGTTCCGCTACGAACGCATCCATCTGAAGGGGGCAAAGCATTTAAGCTTTACCGACTTCACCCAAGGCAACCTCCAAACGATCATCCCCTCCTTCGACACGCGAATATTGATCTACTGCAACAACAACTTTGAGGGGGACGAAGTCGATTTCGCGTCCAAAATCGCCGTGCCCTTCACGGCATCGGGCGTCTCGGCGGCCTCCCAGTTCAAGGCGCAAGAAAAGCCGCGCATGATGGCGCTCAATGTCCCGACCTACATCAACCTTTACGGGTACGGCTACCGCAACGTCTATGAATTGGACGAGCTGGTCAATGTAAAGAACCCCCGCGCCGTCTTTGAAGGATCCCTGGGGGATTCAGGGTCCTCCTTCCCTCCGGCGAAAAACGATTGAAAATCGAAACGGTCGTTAAAAACCTTCCCACATCGTCCAACACCCGCCGATTCCTGGACGGGAGCTCCCGGTCGGTGGAAAAGCTCAGGTCGGCTTTTGTCGGCTGGGGCACCTACAAACCCGGCTGGCGGTGGTCGGAACACGCCGGGAAACAAACCGGCCGCCCATCGGAAAACCACATCGGGTATGTGTTGTCCGGCCGTTTGGTGGTGAAAGGGGCCGGCGGTCCGGAGAAAAGGCTCGGCCCGGGAGAGGCCTTTGAACTGCCCCCGGGCCACGACGCGTGGGTGGACGGCGACGAGCCCTGCGTCGCGTTGGACTTTGGTTGCCTTCAGAACCATAATTCTTAAAACAACGACCGGAGCGGATATGCCGCGCGAAAAAGATTATTGGTTCCCCCCAAAAAGATATGGATGGGGATGGGGTTTTCCCGTTCGATGGCAAGGGTGGGTGGTTCTTTTCCTTTACCTGGGGCTGATCTCCCTCTCGATCGCTCGGATCCCCCCGAGCAGGAACATGGCTTTGTTTTTAGCGGTGATTATGTCCCTCACCGCCGTTCTCATCACGATTTGCTGGGCCACCGGAGCGCCCCCCCGGTGGCGCTGGGGGAAAGACAAACCCGCCCGAGCCACCGACTCCATCGATCCAGCGGCGGGGCCACCCCGTTGATCCTCCCCTTCCGAAAAACCACGCGCAAGATTCTCCTCCTCGTGATCGTGAATTTGGCGCTGACGCACGCCGTCCTCCTTGGCTTGACGTGGGCCGGGCTCCTGGCGGGTACGCCCGTTGAAGGCATCGGCATGACTCTGTTGGCCGTTCCCTATGTCCTCCACCATTTCGGCCTTTCGGTCTTAGCGCGGGGCGGCCTGAGCGGCGGCGGACTGCCCTCGCCAAATATCTTAGGATGGTTGAGCGCCTTCGGCTTTTGGATCGTTCTCTATGGCGGACTGATTTTTCTCGTCTTGCGCGGCAAGCCGATGGACGAAGAGGGTTTCCCCCCGCCCGCCCAATAATTTACGAACGACCGGAACATTTGATCCCGCTGTTAATCGTTCGTCCCAAGGAGACTCACCATGCCGGGAACGGTTCGTTTTCACCGCGTTTTGAAAGCCCCTCCGGAGAGGGTCTACCGCGCTTTCACCACGCCGGTGGCCATGGCCAAATGGCTGCCGCCCCACGGCTTCACTTGCACCGTCCATCACATGGAGCCCCAAGTGGGCGGGACATTCAAAATGTCCTTCACCAACCTCACCAACGGGCAAACCCATTCCTTCGGCGGGGAGTACCTGGAAATGGCCCCCAACGAACGCCTGCGCTACACCGACCGCTTTGACGACCCCAATCTTCCCGGGGTCATGCAGGTCACGGTGTCGCTCAAAGCCGTCTCCTGCGGGACGGAGCTCCACATTGTTCAAGAGGGGATCCCCGACATGATCCCCGTGGAGATGTGTTGTCTGGGTTGGCAGGAGTCGCTGGCCCTGCTCACTCTGCTCGTCGAGCCGGAAATAAAAAACTAGCCCACCCCGGAGCCGCCCATGATCCCCGACAAAACCCAAGACCTTCCCGCCGCCGCGCTCGAAGCGCTCTCGCGCGGTCAAAAAATCGAAGCCATTAAAATCGTCCGCGAAGCGCGCGGGCTCGGGCTCAAAGAATCCAAAGACGCCGTGGACCAATACCTCAAAACCCGCCCGGACCTGGAACAAAAATTTGCCGAGCTCCAGGCCCAGGCCGTGGGCTCCTTTATGCGCTGGGCGCTGTTTCTCGCCGTGGGGATCGGGGCGGCGTTCTTTTTTCTTCGATAATTTATCCGTGGAGAAACACGACCCCGCCTCCCAAGGCCCGGAGATCACCGCCGTTCGGGTGGCGCTCTGGCGCGCCCTCCACGTGGAGGTGGACGCCCCCCCGCCCGTGCTCCACGACGACCTGGGTTTGCGCCTTGCGGCCCCGCCCGACGGCTGGCGCCGCCGCCCCGACATGGACCCCATGGCCACCCGCCGGGCGCGGGCGTCCATCCTGGGGCGCGCCCGGTTTATCGAAGAGACGATCCTCTCCCAAGGGGCCCAGGGCGTTGACCAATACGTCCTTTTGGGCGCCGGGCTGGACACCTTCGCCCAGCGGCGCGCTTTCGAGGCGCCGGGCCTGCGCGTGTTCGAGATCGACCGCCCCGGCCCCCAAACTTGGAAACAAAAGCGCCTTCGGGAATTGGCCTTTGACGCTTCCCGCAACCCGGTCTTCGTGCCGGTGGATTTTGAATCGGGGGAACGCTGGTGGGACAAGTTGGTGGCCGCGGGGTTCGACCCGGCCCGCCCCGCCGTGGCCGCCGCCACGGGGCTCACGATGTACCTGTCCATGGACGCCAACCGCGCGCTCTTGACGGCGGTGGCGCGGCTCGCGCCCGGGTCAACGGCGGTTTTTTCTTTCATGGTCCCCGTCGAGCTTGTGGACGAAGAGGAGCGGCCGCTCCGCCTGGTTTCGGAGCGGGGCGCCCGGGCCGCCGGCACGCCGATGGTCAGTTTCTTCACCCCCGCGGACACGCTGGCCTTGGCTAAAGAAGCGGGATTCAAAACATGCCTTCACGTTTCCAGCTCCGAGCTGGCGCGGAAATATTTCGCGGGACGGGCGGACGGCCTGCGGCCCTCCAGTTCCGAAGAGCTGTTGGTTGTAAAAACCTAACGGAGGGGCCTGGTGGGACGCCTCTTTTCCCATTAGAATTGAGGACATCCATGGGACCCGCCGCCAAAACCGTTTTTGCCCCGCTCCTCCGCGACACCGTCGTGCGCATTATCCTCGTGGCGCTTGGGCAACGACGACACGGTCGCCCTCTGGCTGCGGACGCGCGACGGCTGGACGCTGGTGGACTTCGACGCGGGCGGCAGCGACGCTTTTTACACCGAGAGGTCCCGGCAATACGGGGCCCCCGCGGCGTTGTTTCTCCAACAGTAACGATTTCCAACTCGGCCTTTGGGAGGCCCCATGAAGAGATGGCTCGTTGCGACGCTGGCGGTGGCCCTGCTGGTCCCCCTTCACGCGGAATGGAAAAAGACCGTGACGAAAGGCGGCAAGACCACCGTTACCGGCGACGCCGAAACCATGGCCCGCCATGAAAATCAAGAGCGGGCGCGCGCCGCCTACGAGAAGGACATCGCCTCGGCGCCGCGGCGCGGGCCCACCGACCCCATCGCCGTCACCCTGCTCACCCCCGTCTGGGACGGCGAGTACCGCAACGAAAACCACGAGCGGGCGAACCAAATGCTCTTGAACGAATTCAAAAACGACCCCGTCCTGCGGGTGACGCAGGTCACGATCCCCCGCGCCACGGGGCGCGATTCCGGCGCGGACACCGACTTGGCGGCCGAGGCCTCCCGCCGGGGCAAGGGCGGCGACGTTTTCGTGTCCACCTTCCTCGGCACCGAGGCCGCCCTGGGACGCAAAAAAGACGGCAAGCGGGCCGTGGGCCAGGCCATCGTCTACAAGGCCCGGGTGTTTTCCCCCTACGCGGCGGACGGCAAGGAAGCCAAGGAGCTCGGCAACCTTCTGCAGACCACACAAATGGTGAAAAAACTGGCGGTGGAGACCCGCGCGCTGATTGTGAACGACCTGGGCCCCCGGTTGCCCGCCCCCGCCGCCGTGGAGGAGATCAACAAGAAACACATGACCGGCGGCCTGGGCGAACAGGCGGGCATCGAGCCGGGGGACGACGCGAAAACCGTGCTCAAAAAACTTTTTAAACCCATGGCGAAACCCGAATGATCGATGGGACAACGCGCGTTTTCCCCGCGAACCCGTTCCGGCGGCGAATCTTGACCACGCTGTTGCCGATTTCCCTTTTGGGCGGTCTGGGCGCGACCCTGACCTTGATCGAGAAGAAGCTGTCCCCGACCGGGGTGGCCCTGGTCTTGGCGGCGGTGGGCGTTGTCGAAGTGTTCATCATTCGAAACATACTCCAGACCGCCCGTTGCCCGGGATGCGGGTTTGAAACCCGCCGCGCGGAAACCCCCTCGCTCCACTACCCCTGCCCGATTTGCCGCGTCCGTTGGACGAACCCCGCGCGATCCCAAGGTTGAGCGAATTTATGAATCAAATCGTTTTCGTTAAAACCCCCGAAGGCCCCGTCAAAGCCGACGACTTTATCGCCGCCCTGTCGCCCGCGCTTAAAAACGCTTTCGCCACGTTGGTCCAACAACTATCAACTCAACTCGCCATTGACGCCCCGCGTGCCTACCGCCACGAAAATGGCGATTGGTCCGTTTGGTTGGAAGACGAGAAAGGGGATCGGCACAACTTCGTGCTCTACATAAGCCCTCTCTCCTCAAAAAAGGAACCACCGGCGGCGCCCCGAGAACGCTTCGTGAAATTCGGCCTCGATGTGCCGTTGGCAAACGCCCGCCCCGGGGAGACGGAATGGGTGGAGGCGGCGGAACATATCGTTAAGCAATTCTCCGGCACGGTCCAGGCTCAGCTTTTAGCGGCCTTGCGGCGGGCGGAAAAGGGCCTGCCCGCCTTCGACGGGTCCATTGAAGAAACCAGTGACGGCGTGATCCTTCGGGCCCTGAAGGACGGGGCGGGCCGACAACAATTTCAGGCCGAGTTGCGGTTGAAGCGCGCGCCCTCCGGCCTGGATGCCTAGGGCATGAACCGATGATTCCCGGGGTTGTCATCAGGGCCGAGACTCCCAAAGATCACCGCGCCATCACCGAGGTGACGGTCGCGGCGTTCAAAACCCTGGAAGTCAGCCGTCACACGGAACAGTTCATCATCGAAGCACTGCGCGCCGACAAGGCGCTCGCGCTGTCCCTGGTCGCGGAGACCGGGGGCCGGGTGATCGGGCACATCGCCTTTTCGCCCGTGACTCTTTCCGGCGGGACGCCGAGCTGGTATGGCCTGGGGCCTGTCTCTGTTCTGCCGGAGCATCAACGGCGGGGCATTGGCGCGGCGTTGATTCATGAGGGCCTGGCGCGTTTGAAGGCCATGAAAGCGCGAGGCTGCTGCCTTGTGGGCCATCCCGGATACTACGCCAAATTCGGCTTTAAAAACCCGACGGGGCTTTCCCTTCCGGGCGTACCGCCCGAGGTTTTTTTCGCCCTGTCTTTTGATGGACGCGTTCCACAGGGGACCGTGGCTTTCCACAAAGGGTTCACGGCGGAGGGCCCGCGGGAAAGCCCTTCCCCTGCGAAATCCGGTAATTCCTGGAGAAAGCCGGCCTTGTTCCTCGCGGCGGCCGCCTTGGCCCTGGCGATGGTCGCGCGCGGGTGGTTGGCGCTTCCCCACCGGCAAGGCCCCGCCCGCCGGGTTTCCGACGCGTTTGTCCAACTCTGCCAGGACCGGGATTACAAAAACGCCTATGCCTTAACGTTGAAAACCGGTTACGTGGGGGGCTCGCTAGAGGATTTCGTCCTCAAAGTTCAAAAAGAGAACTTTGATCCATCCCCGATTTTCCAATCCACCCACCCGCCGCAAACGAATGGGAACCGCCTCCGACGATGGCTTACGGGGCAGGACGTGAACATGGCGCGACTCACCATCGAATACACCGGCGGGTGCTTGCTGGGAATTCATTTGTTGCGCACGGAGGAAGATCGCTGGGCGGTGTACAAGTTTGGATGCCACGCCGGTTGAGCGGGGCTTGGCCCCCGACCCTTGCGCCCGCTGGGTCCGCCGGGTTGTGGTATGCTTACGGGCATGGACCCCGCGATGAAAAAATCCGTTGTTTGGGGATGGCTGTTGGTGCTTTCGCCCGTGCTCGCCTTCGGCGCGCTGGCCGTTTTGCATCCCGTCGGGGACCCGCAAGAGTCGGGAAACAACCTCGTCCGATTGTTGGATTTAATGGGGACCTATTGGATCCGCGAAGGCCTGCCCGTTCCCCCGCCGCTTCTGGCGGCGGGCGAGGCGCTCGCGCTCGGCATGTACCGGCGGACGCCTTCGGCTCGGCCGGTGGCGTGGACGGGCGGGGCGCTGTTGGCCCTCTGGCTCGTCCTGATGGGAATCCCGTTCCTCATTCACGTCAATTAGGAGATCGCCATGAACACCAACGACATCCCGTTTGATTTGATTCAACGCGTGCAGCCCCAACTCCAGGGCGGCGAGGGGATCCGCTGGATCGCCCCCGCCAACCCCCGCATGGCCTTGATGGGCGGGCTGGCCCTCTGGCTGTTCGCCATCCCCTGGACGGCCTTCGCGTTGTTTTGGATGGCCGGGGCGGCCGGGTTCAAGACGCCGAACTTCAAAAGCCCGGCGGCGCTGTTCCCTCTCTTTGGGCTGCCCTTCGTGCTCATCGGCCTGGCCATGCTGGCCTCGCCGATTTTCCTGTACCGCAAGGCGAAACGCACCTTCTACATCATCACCGACCGCCGGGCGCTGATTTTTGAGGACGGCCCCACCGTGAAAATACAATCCTTCGGGCCGCCGCAACTTCAGAACATCGAGCGGATCCAATCCCCCGATGGATCGGGATCTCTGATTTTCACCGAGCGGCGCACCGGGCGAAACGGCCGCGGGCTCAAAATCGGTTTCCTGGGCATCAAGGACGTCCAGCACGCCGAGGCCCTGCTGATGGACCTGGTGACCAAGGCGGAGCGGTCGTGAAGCGGGCCGTCCTGGGTCTATTGGGCTGGGCCGCGGTGGTTTTCACGGCGGCGGGCGTCGGGGCCGTCGCCTCCGCCCGTGCCGCCGATTTTTACCACAGCCTCGTCCGCCCGGTGTGGGCGCCGCCGGCCGAATGGTTCGGCCCGGTGTGGACAACGCTGTTCGTCCTGATGGCCCTCGCGGCGTGGCTGGTCTGGCGCCCCAAGGGGTTCGGCGGGGCGCCGGTGGCGCTGGGCCTCTTCGTCCTTCAACTGGTTTTTAACGCGGCCTGGAGCTGGCTGTTTTTCGTTAAGAAATGGGGCGCCCTCGCGTTCCTGGATATCCTTGTGCTGTGGGTTTTGATCGCGGCGACGACAGCGCTCTTTTGGCGTCGCCGCCCGCTGGCCGGCGCCCTCCTGGTCCCTTACCTGGGGTGGGTCACCTTCGCTCTTTTCTTAAGCCGCGCGGTGTGGCGGTTAAACCCCGCGTTGCTGGGCGGCGGGGCCTGAGAACACGGGTGACTCCGCGCGGCGCGGTGTTCCTGGGGGTCTTGGCGTTGACGGCGCCGGCGCGGGCGGATTTTTATCGTTGGACGGACGCCGAGGGGAGCCAACACGTCACGACCGAACCGCCCCCGACGAACGCCGGGAAGATCAAAAAAACCGAAAGCCGCCACGCGTCGAAACAGGGGACGCCGACGAGAACGACCGGGAACGTTTTGAATGACGCGGGGGTCTTGACCGGGCCGGGGGCCATCAACACGTTTCCGGTCAGCCCCGACGGCTCCAAAACCGACCGCCCGCTGGACAACCTGCAACCCAAGGGCGGTCTCTCGGTGGAGATTTACAGCGCGGCCTGGTGCGGGTGGTGCACAAAAGCCAAAGCCTATTTCCAGTCCAAGGGGGTGTCCTACCGGGAGTACGACATCGACCGCGATGCGGCGGCCCACGCCCGTTTAAAATCCCTCAATCCCAGCGGGGGCATCCCCGTCACCGTGATCAACGGCCAAACCATCCGGGGTTACAACCCCTCCGCGTTCGACACCGCCCTCCGGAACAACTAAGCGCCAATACCGTTCCAACAAACCCGGCCGCCCCGCGGGGTCCGGCACGGAGCGGGCGTGACTCTCCCACAGGGACCCCTCGGAGAAAAACGCTTTGATTTGTGATTCATAAAGAAAGCACGCTCGCCGTTTTAAATCAAAAGCATCGGAAATGTCCGCGGCGTGAACCGTCCAGGGCCGGCAGAGAAACGGCCGCGTTCGACGGCGAAAGAGCCGCGCAAAAAACAAACCCGTGGCCCACCGCGCCCCCCGGCGAATCCAGTCCGACCGCAGACCGGAAAACGGCGCCCAATCGAACAGGGTCGCCGCCGCCCGCCGGCCGTCTTCCCGCAACACGCGCGCGCCGTCGCCAACCGGGCGATGCCCCAGTTCGGCCAGCCGCCGCTCCACCAGCGGCGGCACGTAAGAGTAGGGCGCGTCCTCATAAAACAGGGTGCGTGGGTCCCCGTGAAACCCCCGCGTCGCCTCGTGGGCCAAAAGGTGATCGACATGCCAGCCCACCCCCAAGGGCAAAACCATTTCCCGCCACGACAATTTAGACAGCACCCGCTCCAGTTTTTCGCGCAACCGCGAGGGGTCGATGGGGTCTTCCGCCACCCGGACGCCCCCGAACAGGCGGCCGGGAGCGAGGTATTTTCGGGACCGGCAGACGCAATCTTTTTCACCCAGGGACACTGTGGTAAAACCCAAAAACGCGGCCGCGGCGGCTTCCTCCCGGGCACGGTGTTCCCCCAGGGACGCGCGGGTCCGCGACGGCGCGCCGGTAAAATCGGTGAACAGATTGATCACCAACACGGGCCCCTCCCGCGCCCATTGGGCGATGCGCCCACCGCAGGAAAACACCGCGTCGTCCCAATGGGGCGAAACGATGACCGCCCGGTGCACGGGAGCGGCGCTCCGGAATTCAATCCGCGGCATCATGGGTTTTCTCGAAAACAGCGATGAGGTTCGAGCGATCGCCGCGCCACCCGCCGAACAGGCCCAAAAAGACCAGCCACGGGAGGCGCCACCAGGCCCGTCGCAGATGCGTCCATCGAAATTCGATGGCCGCGTTGAGGGTCCCGTCCCCCCAACGGGGCAATTCGTGAAAGGCGCGGTAATTGACGAAGGGCCAGCGTGTGTCCATGTAATTGCGGTGCTGGATCGTCCGAAGTCGGAACCCGTGCTTTTCCACGATTCGCTGTAAAATACCGGCGCCGGCGATGTGAATCCGGTGGGGTTGGTAGAGCCGATGGCTTTCCTGGGGAACCAATTTTATTTTTTCGGCGTCGGGGGTGTGGATCACGAGCAGTCCGCCGGGTTTGAGCTGCCGCGCGGCGAAAGTCAAAACCGGGCGCGGGTCCTCGGCGCACTCCAAATATTCCATCACCACCACGACATCGTGGAGCTTGGCCGGCGGGGAGGCCAACAACCCCCCCGGCATAGGGAGATCGACGATATCAACCGGGAACTGGCCGCGCTGCTCGAAGACGGTTTTAAATAGGTCGGCCCTGAGTCCGTAAATCAACAGGGCGTCCTCCCGCCGGACCCCGAGTCGACCCAGGAACCCGTGGAATCCCGCGAACATGCGGCGGTTGAAGAAATTCAACCGTCGCCTCAAAAAGGGCGAACGTTTTTCAAATTCCGCGGTCGGCACCTCGGCGGCCGCGTGCAGGGACAGGCACTCCCGACACCGCCACAGGCGAAAGAACTCCTCCGTGGGGTGGCGCACTTCGGCGGGAAAGACACGGCTCTCCACCTCTTCGTCCAGCCGCCCCACGCCGCAAAACACGCACACCCCCCGACGGCGGGCCCGCACTTCGGTTTCCAAATCGGCCGGTGGGGGCGTCGGCGCCACGGCGTTCGCGTATATTTTTTCCAATTGATCGCCGACGGCCGCCAACGTGTAGCCCCGGCTTCTCGCCAGCCCCCGCTCGCCCATCCGGAGGGCCAACGCGGGGTCGGCGGCCAGTCGCGCCAAACGCTCCGCGGCCTCCTCGGGGCGATCGGCGCTCACGATCCAGCCGCTTTCCCCCTCCTCCACCAATTCGGGGCCGCAGGCGATCCGATCGGTCACAAGGACCGGACGGGCGCAACGCATCGCTTCCAGCGCGACCAGGGCCAGCACTTCCTTGACCGAGGGAAGGAAAAACACATCGCAGGCGGCGTAGAGGCGCGGCAGATCGTCGTGCGGCACCCGGCCCAGGAAATGCACCTGTTCCGCGATCCCCAGGGATTTGGCCAGCGCCCGCCATTCCGATTCCATGACGCCCTCGCCCGCGATCCGGACCTCCGCGCGGGGGTGTTTCTGGGCGAATATTTGGAACGCCCGCAACAACAGACCGAGATTTTTTTCGGGCCCCAGCCGACCGACGTAGAGGACCGTGAACCGATCGTCGATTCGCGGGCCGGGGGCGGCCCCCCCCGCGAATTCGATGGGGTTGGGCACCCGATGGACCCGCGGACGGATTGTGAACTGACTCACCCGTTCGGCCTGGGCGGCGGAGGGGCAAAGGACCTGGTCCAACCGTTCCAGGAGGGCGAAATAAAGACGGGTGAGCAATCCGCGGAACGGGCGCATAAACAGGGGTTGCACGAGGAGGTCCACGGTCATGTGGGCCGTGTAGAGGGTCGTCAAGCCCAGCGCGCGGGCCGCCCGCAGGCCCGCCAGCATCATGAGACCGAGGTAATGAAAATGGACGAGCCGAACGCCCTCGTCGCGAAAGAGGGTTTTCAATTCGCCCGGCAATGGCAACGCTTGGGCAAAGCCCTGAACGCTCACACAGCGGACCCGGTGCACGCGCACGCCGTCCTTCTCTTCAAACGCGGGCTGTCCGCGTCGCCGGCTGGTCACCACCACCACCCGGAGGCCGCGGCGGGCCAATTCCCCGGCTGTTTTTTGAACGTGCACCCCCACCCCCGTGACGGCGGGTGCGTAATCGTCGGTGATCAGGGCAATCGTCAAGGCGTTTGTCATGGGGCGTGGGACCCCCGTAGTTTACCCCGGGGCGAGCGACGGGGCAATGGGGATAAAAAAAGTCCGGCCCCCCCTGCGAGGGACCGGACTTCCGGAATTCGGGGCTCGTTAACCGTGTTTTTTTTCAAAATCCCCCATGAGGGACAACAGCGCGTCGACCCCGGCGGCGGGCATGGCGTTGTAGATCGAGGCCCGCAGACCGCCCACCGCGCGGTGCCCTTTGAGACCGCTTAAGCCCGCGGCCTCGGCTTCCTTGAGAAACGCTTTTTCCAGATCCTCGCTGGGCAGGCGGAAGGTCACGTTCATGACCGAGCGGTGGGCCTTGTCGGCCGTGCCGCGGTAAAACCCCGTCCGGTCGATGGCCGCGTAAAGTTTGTCGGCCTTGGCCTTGTTGCGGGCGGCCAGGACGGCCACGCCGCCCTGGGCCTTGACCCAGCGCGTCACGAGCGCCAGCACGTAGATCGAAAAGCACGGCGGCGTGTTGTGGAGCGAGTCTTTTTCCACGTGGGTTTGGTACCGCAACATGGCGGGGATCGACGCGGGGGCCTTTTCCGCCAAGTCCTTGCGGACGATCACCACGGTCACGCCCGCGGGCCCCAGATTCTTTTGAGCCCCGGCGTACACGAGGCCAAAGCGATCCCAAGGAATGTCCCGGCCCATGATGTCGGAACTCATGTCGCCCACGAGCGGCACCGGCGCCGTCGGGAATTCCTTCCATTGGGTGCCGTCCACCGTTTCGTTCGAAGTGATGTGCAGATAGGCCGCGTCCGCGCCCGATTTGATCTCCGCCGGAAGGGGCATGCGCGCGGGTTTAGCCGTCCGACTGTCGGCGGCCACGCGGACCGTCGCCACTTTTCCGGCTTCCTTGTAAGCGCCCTCCGCCCATTGGCCGGTGAGCGTGTAATCGGCGGGCTTGCCCTGGGCCAAATTCATGGCGACCTCGGAAAACTGTTGCGTTGCCCCGCCCTGCAGGAGGAGGACCGCGAAGTTGTCGGGCACGCGCAGCAGGTCCCGCAAACCGGCCAGGGCCTCCATGTGGAGGGCCTCGTAGGCGCCGCCCCGGTGGCTCATGCAAAGAACGGACATGCCCGTACCGCCGCACTCGACGACGGCCTGGGAGGCCTCTTTTAAAACGTCTTCCGGCAACACCGCCGGACCCGCGCTGAAATTGAATTTGACCCGTGTCATGATCCCTCTCCTATTCTTCGAAGGCTTCCGCGTGGCGGGACAAATCGGCCGCCGCGGGGTCGCCCCGCATATCCAAAGCGCATTGCCGCATCAAATCGAACATGGGCTCGATCTCCTCGACTTCAAGGCAGGAGAAGGCCACGCGGATGTCCGTGGGCGCGGTGGCGATGAGCCCGACGCCGTATTGGTCCAACAGGCGCAACCGATAAGCCTCGGCGTTGAGCCCCTTGAGTCGCACGCAGAAAAAATAGCCGGAGTTGAATGGATAGGGCGTCCAGACCTCGGCGTAGGCCGGCTTTGCCAACACTTTTTTGGCCTGGTCGTAGCGGGCCTTCATCACGTCGTATTTACGCTTCTTGTCGGCCTTGTAGTCCGCCGAGGCCATGGCTTTCAAAACGACGCTCTGGGACAGCTGAGAGACGTTGGACACGGCGCCGCGCACGCAACCGGCGGCTTTCTTCTCCAGCGCCTCGTTGGCCTTGGCCGGCCCGGTGAAAGTGACGAAGCCCACGCGGAATCCCCAGACGTAATCTTCCTTGGTGGCGCCGTCCAGTTTGACGGGAATCAGGTTCGGATGCCGACCCGCCAACTTGGCGAAAATCGATTCTTTGGCCACGTTGGCCTCATAGGCGAGACCGAAATAGGCGTCGTCGCAGAGCACCACCAGGCGGCGACCGGCCTGGGCCAGTTCCGTGAGCGCCCGGGCGATGGACTCGGCCTCGGTTTCCGTCGGCGTGTAGCCCGTGGGGTTGTTGGGGAAGTTGAGGACCACGACGGCCTTTTGGCCGGGCTTCACCTCGCCCAGGGCCCGGGCGAAACCGGCGGTGTCGAACCCGGCGTTGTTGACGAAAAGCGGGTAACGGACGATCCGCCCGCCACGGCGCAGGCCGAAGATCATGTTGTAGTTGCCCCAGAGCTGGTCCGGCACGTACACGGGGTCCCCCGCGTCGACGAACATGTCGGCGGCGACGCTCAGCCCGTGGGTGATGCCGCCCACGACCACCGGGGTGCCGACGGTATCGGCCTTCAGGGACGGGTTTTTCTCCAGCAAGGCTTTGCGCCAGGCCTGGCGCAGTTCCAAGCTCCCGTAAGACGGGGCGTAGTTCAAGGCGTCCTGGGGGGACACCCCGGGCAATTGCTTCATGATGGACGGCAAATACATGGGTTCGCCCTTTTCCTTGGCGATGCCGATGGTGGCGTTGAACTTCTTGGCCTTCTGGCGGGCCTCGGCGGTTTGAGTCAGGATGCCCTTGGGAAAATAAAACTCCCGGCCCAGGGTCGACAAAGCGGCGAAGGTTTCCGGCGCTTCGCGTTGGATGACGCCGTTCAATTCAACAGCCAGGGAATGGCTCATAAAACAATCTCCTCATTGAGGTTGGGGGCAAATTATAACTTATGAAGGGCGGCGAGGCGCTCCACCAGCGGCGGGTGCGTGTGGTGGATCCAGACGTAAAACGGGTGCGGCGTAAGATTGGCCAGACTGTCGGCGGAGAGTTTTTTGAGTCCCGTGGCCAAATCGCGGCCCGTGCCCAGGGCCTCCGTCGCGAACCGGTCGGCCTCGAACTCGTTTCGGCGGGAATAGGCGAGAAGCGGCAGGGTCAAGAGTAAATTCACGGGCGCAAAAAGAACGCCGAAGAGCGCGAACCCCGCGTGCACAGAGGGGAGGTCCACCCGGAAAGCGGCAAACAGGGCCTCCCATCCCAGGGACAGGGACAAAAGGAAAAACATCCCCCCGCTCTGCAACACGCCGAGAGCGAACCCGACCCAGACATGGTGCTTTTTGTGGTGGCCGATTTCGTGGGCGAGAACCCCCGTCAACTCCGGAACGGTTTGCTTTTGAACCAGCGTGTCAAAAAGGGCGATGCGCTTGTTTTTCCCGAACCCCGTGAAAAAAGCGTTGGCCTTGGAGGACCGGCGGGACCCGTCGATCACGAACAGGTTGGTGAGGGGGTAATCCAACCGTTTCGCCAGGTCGAAGATCGCCGCGCGCAGTTCCCCCTCCGGCAAGGGCGTGAATTTGTTGAACAGGGGCATGATGAGGGTCGGAGCGACAAATTGCAAAAACAGGGAAAAGGCGGTTACCGTTCCCCAGGCCCACAGCCAGGCCCCGGAACCCAGGCGAGCAAACAGCCAAAGGAGCAGGGCCACCAGGGGCCCGCCGATAACAACCGCCAAGAGATTCCCCTTCAGACGATCCAACAGAAATGTTTTGAGCGTGGTTCGGTTGAAGCCGAATTTGGCCTCCAAGCGAAACGTGGCGTACCCGGCGAAGGGAATTCCCAGGAGTTGTTTTAAAAAAAACAACGTCCCCAAAAACAGCGTCCCCGTCGTCACCGGCCCGAACCCCCACCCCCGGCACCAGATGTCCAGGGTGCCGAACCCGCCCAGGAACCAAAAGCCAACCAACACCCCCAACCCCACGGCCGAGGAAACGAACCCGAATTTCGTCTTGGCGCGGGTGTAGTCCTGGGAACGCGCGTAGCGGTCGGGCGGGTAAACGTCCTCGAAGCCCGGGGGGGGGTCCCGCCGGAGGGAACGCAAATTCAAAACCTCCGCGACCCATTCCGCGGCCTGGGTGGCCAAAAGACCGATCAGGACAACAGCGGCCAGGGGGGTCATCGACCGCCGCTCTCCAATTCGCCCAATTCGACAAGGGCTTCCTTTAAATCTTTGTCGTGACGGTGGCTTTGGAGCCGCGCCAACAAACTGTAGGCGGCGGGCACCACGAAGAGAGTCAAGAGGGTCGAGGCGATCATGCCCCCGATCACGACCACCGCCATGGGCCGCACGGTTTCGGCCCCCGCTCCGAGGGACAGGGCCGCCGGAATCGCCCCGGCGATCGTGGACACCGAGGTCATCAAGATCGGGCGCAGCCGGACGGGACAGGCCTCCAACAGGGCGGAGTGCACGTCCCGCCCCAATTTGCGCCGTTCGTTCGTGAACTCGACGAGCAAAATGGAGTTCTTTTTCACGATGCCCATCAAGAGAAGAAGGCCGATCATACTGTAGATGTTGAGCGTGATGCCCGTCAGCTTGAGCGCGAGGAAGGCCCCCGTGACGCTAAAAGGGAGCGCCAGCAGCACCGTGAACGGGTGGATAAAGCTGTTGAACTGCGCGCCCAGGACCATGTAGGCCACGAAGAGGCCCAACACCAGGGCGAACATCAAACTTTGAAAGGATTCCTTGTAGGTCTGGGCACTCCCCGAAAAGACGATGCGGTAGCCCTCCGGCAGGGAGCGGCCCAGCCCCTCGACGAACGCCAACGCCTCGCCCTGGGATTTCCCCGTCGCCACGTTGGCGAACAAGCCGATGGATCGCTCCCGGTTTTTGCGGGTGATGGTGAGTAGCGTGGGTTTTTCCACCAGGGACACCACGTCCGACAACCGAACCAGTTCGCCCCGGTTGTTGCGGACAAAGATTTTCCCGATGTCCGCGGGCCGGCGGCGGTCGGCGTCGGCCAGCCGGAGGCGGATGTCGTAGCGTTTGCCGCCCCGGGTGTATTTGCCGGCGCGGACGCCGCCGATCATGGCGTTGATGGTGTTGGCGATGGAGGCCACCGTGACGCCCCGTTCGTTGGCCTTTTCCCGGTCGGGGGCGACGCGCACTTCGGGCATGCCCAGCCGGTAATCGGTGTCGATGTCGACCATGAGCCCGGAGTCGACCATTTTTTTCATGAGCCCCTCGGTGATCTCCCCCATCTTGTCGAAGTCACGCCCACGCAGGGAAAATTCCACCGGGTACCCCCGCTGGGACGTGAACCCCGACTGGGACAGGTCTTGAACGCTGACGCGCTGGATGCCATCGATCTTTTTCAATTCCTTGCGCAAATGGTCGATGAGTTCGGACTGGCCCGGGGCCCGCCGGAACGGCTCCGCGACCGGCCGCCGGCCCTTGGGTTTCATGGTGACGAACATCATGCCGCTGTTGACGTCCCCGCCGCCGAAGCCCCCCACGGCGCCGAAATACTTTTCGATTTCCGGACGGGCGGCCAGGGCCGCCTCGACCCGGCGCATGGCCTCGTCGGTGACCTCCAGCGAGGTGCCGAGAGCGGTTTGAACGCGGATCAGAAACCGGCTCTGGTCCTGGGACGGCACAAATTCTTTTTTCAGGGATTTGGCCAACCCCAACGAGAGGACGAAAACGAGCGTGGCGACCCCGACCACCGTCCACCGCCACGCCAGGACGGCATGGAGGGATCGTGCGTAGAGCTGCGCCAGGGATTTCATCACCCGGTCCACCCCGCGCCCCAGGGCGGTGCTGTGGCCCACCTCGAGGAACTGGGAACACCGCATGGGCGCCAGGGTCAAGGCCTCCAGCAACGACAGGGAGACCGCCACGGACAGCGTGACACCGAACTGGTAAAGGAATTTGCCCACGATGCCCTTCATGAAGATCACGGGAACGAAAATGGCGAGGATCGCGACGGTGGCCGCCAGGGCGGCGAAGGTGATTTCGCGGGCGCCGATCAGGGCGGCTTTGACGCGGGACTGCCCCGCTTCCCGGTGGCGCACAATGTTCTCCAACACCATGATGGCGTCGTCCACGACGATGCCCACGCACAACGACAGGCCCAGCAGGGTGAAGGTGTTCAAGGTGAAGCCGAAGAAATACAGCAAGATGAACGCCCCGATGATGGACGTCGGAATGGCCAGAATCACGTTCAAGGCGGAGCTGAAGGACCCCAGAAAAACCCAACAGACGATGGAGGTGAGCACGGCCGCGAGGACCAAGGTCGTCACCAACTCGTGGACCGACTCTTCAATGAATTGGGTGGTGTCGAAATTGACACCCACGGTGAGACCCGCCGGAAGGTCTTTTTGAACCGCCGCCATCCGTTCCTTCACGGCCTTGGCCACGGACACGGCGTTGGCCCCCCGCTGTTTGCGGATGCCCAACCCCACCGCCGAAACGCCGTTTACCCGGGAAATGCGCCGCACGTCCGCCAGGCCGTCCTCCACCTCGGCGACGTCGCCCAAGCGGAGGGTGCGGTAGATGGGCGACCCGCTGCGGGACGGGACGATGATCCGGCGGAATTCGTCGACCGTGGCCGCCTCGCCCAGGACCCGGACGTTCAGCTCCTGCCGGCCGGTCTCGATGCGCCCGGCGGGCACCTCGGCGTGCTGGGCTTCGATGGCGCGCAGAATGTCCTCGGCGGCGAGTTCCCGGGCGCGCAACCGGTCGGCGTCCAGCCAGACGCGCAGATTGGGCTCCACATAACCGCCCAGGAAAACCTCGGCCACCCCGGGCACGGTGGTGAACCGGTCCTTCACGTGGTCCCGGACATATTCCATCAGGTCCCGCCGGGGCTTGTCTCCCGAGACGGCCAACCACAGGATGGGCTGGTCCTCGGGGTTCGACTTCGACACCACCGCCGGGTCGGCGTCCCGGGGCAACAACCGCTGGGCCTGGGCCAGCTTGGATTGAACTTCCTGAAGGGCGACGTCGATGTCCTTGGACAATTCAAATTCGAGGGTCACCCGGGCGCTGCCCTGCCGGGACGTCGAGGACACCTCCTGGATACCTTGGACGCTCATGACCGCGTCCTCGATCACGTCGGTGATTTCGGTCTCGATCACTTCCGGCGCCGCGCCCTCCCAATCGATGGAAACAGACAAGACGGGGAAATCGACGTCCGGCAGTTGACTGACGCCCATGCGGTTGAAACCGACCGCGCCGAAAGCGATCAACCCGATCATCAGCATCCAGGCGAAAACGGGTTTTTTGATGGAGAGGTCGGAAAGAATCACGGGACCCGCCCCATCGACAAACCCAACAAAAGCAGGGCGTTTTTGGCCTCGGTGCGGGCGACCGCGAGGGCGTGGCGGGCCTCCTGCCAACTGTTCATGGCGCTCAGCACGTCCAGGTTGGTCACGAGACCCAACCGATACTCCCGCGCCAACTCGCGGTGGTGGTTCTCGGCCAAGACGGCGGCCCGGGCCAAAGCGTCGGCCTGGGCCAGAAGGGTCGACAGATTTTGGTACCGCTCCCGGAGCTCGCGCTCGGCCTCGCGCCGGGCGCGGCGCAAGCGCAGGTCCGCCGCGCGGCGGTCGGATTCCGCGCCCCGCACGGCACCGGTCACGGCCCCACCCGTGTAAAGGGGCGCGTCCAACGAAAGGAGGAGGTCCCAGTTGATGGGTTCGTTAAAACCGGTGCGCTTCAAATAATAATTTCCCTCGGCGCTCACGGTCGGCCACCGCGTGCGTCGAACCGAGGCCGCCCATTGGCGCTGGGCCGCCGCTTCGTTTTGGGCGGCCAGCAAATCGGGCCGCGCGGGCAAGGCGGCGAGGCACGCCGCCAGCGCGGGCGGCGGTCCCGCGGGGGGAGCGTCGTCGGCCACGCCCGCGACGTCTTTCCCCGTAAAAGATCGCAGGATCTCCAGGCCCACGGCCCGTCGTCCGCGCGCGGCGACGAGGCGTGCGTCCAAGTCGGCGATTTGGGCGTCGGTGGAAAGGACTTCGCTTTGGCGGGAACGGCCGATGGTCGTCCTCTTGCGCAGTTCCACCGCCCGCTCCCGGGTTAAGGCCGCGAGGGATTCCAAACTGACGATTTCGAGATCGCTTTCCACGACGGTGTAGAACACCCGGGCGATGTCCTCGCGCAAGCGCAAGCGGGCGGCGGCCAAGTCCCCGGCGCGCGCCGCGGCGAGGGCGTTTTGGGCTTTGAGAGCCGCGAATTCCCGGAACCCCGCGAACAGGGTCTGGCGCGCGTACACGCTGGCTTCGGGCCGCTCCCGCCGGGTGAAAGTGCTGTTGGATCCGACGGGCACGCCGCTGACGTCTTGAATCCGCTCCGTCCCGCGCACGCCCAGGCGGGGCAAAACAGCCGCGCGCAATTCCGTGACGCCCGCCTCCGCCCGGCGGACGGCCTCTTCGGAAAGGCCGATGGTTTCGCTTTGAGCGAGGGCGGCGTCGGTGATCCGAGACAACGTCAAGACGTCTCCCGCGCGCGCGCGGGGGACCATTAAAAGAATGATTAAACCGCTCAGGAGGGATCGCATAGGCGGACGGAAATGAAAACCTATTTTAGCAGTTGCTGAGGGACTTACAGGCCCGGGCGACCGCGGGGCGTCGCGGATTTCACAGGGGCGGCCACTCCACCGACGGGTTCCAGGGGCTCCTCGCCGGCACCGCCTTTGGCGCGGTCCAGTGTGGCCAAATCGCTTTGCCACAAACGCTTTCCCCGGGGGTTTTGGAGACGGACGACCGCGATCAAGGCGTGGGTTGGATCGTATTTTTGACACACTTCCCGCGCGGCGTCGGCGGCGGCGTTGAACAGGACCTCCGCCGACACGCGCTCGGGATCGTCTTCCCCGGCGTGAAGCGTCAAAACCAGAGTCTGGTCCTTCACGGCGCCCGTGACGGCTTGCACGCCGAGCAACACATTCACGAAAGGATTCCCCGTCATATTGTGGTGCAACCGGGCCGCCGTCAATCGGGCCATGAATTCAGCCAACGTGAGGCCGTCCTCCGTCGGTTCTTCGCCTCCCCCCTTCACCCATTCGATGGCGAGGCGGGATTGGAACTCCTCCTGGGAAATGCGAATATTCCGGAGCTTTTCGTAATCCTCAAACCGCTGTATAAGATCCAGGCGCGTGCCCAGTTTGTGGTCCTGCAGTTGGAGGACGAGGTGTTCGACTTTGGCGTCGGTGGATTGGCCCACCCGGTTGGTGACGCGGAGCAAATTGTCCAGGGCGTCCAGCTTTTTCGGCTTCAGTTCCAGGTTGTCGCCCACCAGGTCGTCGAGCACATGGCGAACATACAGGGTCCCTTCCACAAACCGGGCGGTCACGTCCATCTTGTATTCCCGTCGACAGATGTCCTGGACGTGTTCCGCCACCTTGTCCCGGGAATAACTGGGACGAAAACAGGCGCTAAGCGCGAGGAGCGGGATCGCCGGGAGCAATCGCCGGCGGGGTCGCGGGGGGCAGGGCATTGTTGGGGGTTGGGTCTTCGCCGACGGTGACGGTCTCCAGGGGCACCACCCGGCGCCCTTTGCCGCAATCGGAGAAAATGGCGTGGATTTCGTCGTACTCGAGCTCGTGTTTGTCGCACAGCTCCTTAGCGAACCGCTCCACCAGCGCCCACTCGGCCCGAAGGAATTCCTCGACCTCCTTGGCGCACTGGGAAAGGATTTGATTGACCTCTTTGTTGAGTTCCGTTTTGAGCGATTCCGACAAATCGGAATGGGTGGTGCCGCTACGCTGCATGACCGTGAAATCCCCGATGAACCCGCCGGAACCCATTCCCAGAGACCACACCATCCGGCTGGCCAAGAACGTGGCGTTGCTGAAATCCTGGGCCACGCCGGTGGTGGTGACCCCGTATTTGATTTTCTCCGCCACAAAACCGGCGAGGGAGACTTTGATGTCGGCGATCAATTTGTTCCGGTCGTGGGAGTGCCGTTCCTCGCGGGGATTGTGCCAAACCACGCCCAGGGCGCCGCCCCGGGGGATGATGGTCGCCTTGAACACGTCCTCCGTGGGATGGAGTTGGTAGAGCGTGACGAGGTGACCCGCTTCGTGGAACGCGGTCGCCTCCTTTTCGGGCAGGGTCATGGTGAGGTGACGCACCACCCCCAAATCGATGCGTTCCACCGCCTTGGAGAGGTGGTTGTATTCCACGACGAGCAATTTCTCCCGCATGGCGATCAAAGCGGCTTCTTTGCAGATGTTCATAATGTCGGCGGGCGAGCGGCCCACGGCCCGCCGCGCCAATCGCGCCAGGTCCAAATTGGGATCGTGTTTGACCTTGCGAAGGTAGTAGCGGAACACCTCCACGCGCTCGTGGAGGTTGGGGCGGTCGATGTGAACGTGGCGATCGAACCGGCCGGCGCGGAGCAGGGCCGGATCGAGGGAATCTTCCGGCGCGTTGGTGGCCCCGATGACGACGACGTTGCCGACGCTCTCGTTGAGGCCGTCCATGTCGGTCAGCAATTGGTTGAGCGTGGTGTCTGTTTCCTGGCTGCCGAACCAACTGAGCTTGCGGGATCGGCCGATGGCGTCGATTTCGTCGATGAAGATAAGGCAGCCCCCGTGGGCCTGGGCCTGAAGGCGAGCCGTTTTGAACAAATTGCGAACGCGGCTGGCGCCGACGCCCACGAACACCTCGACGAATTCGCTGCCCGACATGCTGATAAAGGGGATGCCCGCTTCCGTGGCGATGGCCTTGGCCAACAACGTCTTGCCCGTGCCCGGAGGTCCGAAAAAGAGCAGGCCCTTCACCACCTGACCGCCAATGGCTTTGAGTTTGGCCCGGTCCCGGAGAAGGCTGACCACTTCCAGGGCTTCCTTTTTGGCGTTGTCCAGGCCGACCACGTCTTTAAAGCGGATATTGACCTTGTCGCCCCTCACCGTCCCCTTGTTGTTCCCGAACATGCGGCCGAACCCCTTGGTGTAGAAGAACACAAACACCAAAGCGCTCAGGAAGGTGAGCGGGATCATCAACATGTTCTGCGCCAGCATGACGAGCCGCGTGTAGGAGTCGATGGCGAAAAAAGCGAAAATACTGATCAGGAACAAAAGGAAGGCGAACGCGACGAGGGCGAAAATCATCCATTTGAACCACCGCTCGGCGAACCATAGCTTGATGCGCGTTAACATGGGGGGGGAAGCTCCTTAAAAACGAGGGGTCAGGCTTTTTCGCCCAACAATTCCTTGATCCGCGCGGCCACGTCCTCCAGGTTAAAAGGCTTGGGGATGTAGACGTCGGCGCCGACGCTCAAACCGCGGTTGATGTTTTCCTGGTCCGCCAGGGAGGTCAGCATGATCACTTTCGGCATGGGAATGTCGTGCCGGTCCATGGCGAGGGTGTTCACGAGCTTGAAACCGTTCATGCGGGGCATCATGATGTCGGCGATCAGCAAATCCGGCTTTACTTGCCCCGCCATGTCCAGCGCCTCCTGGCCGTCCCGGGCGAGGCTGACTTCGTAACCCAGCCCGCTCAAGAATACGGACAACAAGCCCAAAATGTTCGCGTCGTCTTCGGCAATCAGGATTTTGGCGGCCATGAGAAACCTCGCGCGGTGCGGTTTTGTAATGCGCCGGTGTTTTCCCCGACGATAAGAGTTCAATGAATTATAGACCCCCAACCCCCCCGCGTCAAGGACTTCCCTCATCATGCGACAAACCGGCCAACTGCCCCTTGCCGAAAGGGCCGTTTCCCATTACCCTTTAGGTTATGGCGATGAGCAAAACCGGACGCATCCTGGTGGTGGACGACGAACCCCACCTGTTGGACCTGCTCGTGGACGTGATTTCCGAAGAGGGCTACCACGTCGACGGGGTGGCCACGGGGACGGCCGCGCTCCACATCGCGCGCAACGAAGAATACCACGTCGCCCTTTTGGATTACCAATTGGGCGACATGACCGGCTTGGCGTTGTCCAAGGAGCTGCGACGGGCCGCTCCGAACCTCAAGGTCATCCTCATGACGGCGCACGCGTCCCTCGACATGGCCGTCAAGGCCATTCAGGCCGACGTGTACGACTACATGATCAAACCCATCGATTCCAACCACCTGAAGCGGTCGGTGGCCAACGCCCTGGAGCAATACCGGCTGTTGACGGAAAACCAGCGGTTGGTGGACACGCTTCAGAAGACCAACCGCGAATTGGCCCAGCTGAACGAGTTCAAATCCAAATTTTTCTCGATCGTGACCCACGACCTTCGCTCGCCCCTCACGTCCATCCGCGGTTACGCCCAACTCATTCTCCAAAAACCCGATATGGGCCCCGAGTCCCTGACGCAATTTCTCAAAATTATCATTTCCCAGTCGGACCAATTGGGAAATTTAATCAACGACTTGATGGACGTGGTGAGCATCCAATCGGGAAAACTGCGCGTGGAGCGGGCCCTGTCGGACCTGGGGGAGCTGCTGGCGGCGGTGCAATCACGCCTGGTCCCCTTGGCCAATCAACGGAAAGTCCGTTTCGAGGTGACGACGGACACCGCCTTGCCCCCGCTTCTCATCGACAAACGCCGGATCGACCAGGTGTTAACGAACCTGATCGGCAACGCGTTCAAGCACACCCCGGAGGACGGACGCGTCGCCGTGCGCGCCGCCCGGGAGGGCGCGGCCGTCCGCGTCACCGTCAGCGACACCGGCGAGGGCATTCCCCCGGAGGCGTTGGAGCGGGTTTTCGAGCAGTTCTTCCAAGTGGAATCGCACGCGAGCAAAAAGGAAGGCTTGGGTTTGGGTTTGACGATCGCTCGGGAAATCATCACCGCGCACAACGGGGAGATCGGCGTGGCGTCGGAGGGCGTGGGGAAGGGCGCCCAGTTTTGGTTCACCCTCCCGGCGCCGGCGGGGTGATTTCTACCGTCGGGAAGGTTTTTTAAGGCGCCGCAGGCGGGACCGGGCGTCCCGGTGGTCTTTGTCCAACACCAACACCCGCTCCCAGGCGGCGATGGCCGCGTCGTTCTCCTTCAAATCCTCCCGGGCCTGGGCGAGGGCGGCCAGAAGCTCCACGCTTTCCCCGGACGCCTCCATTTCCTTTCCGTAATTCTCAACAGCCGCGGTCGGGTTCCCTGCGCCCCGCCACAAATCCCCCAACAGCTTGTGCCCCCCGGAAGGCAGCGGCCGGGCGTTTTGCGTGAACGGGCGCAAAGCTTCCAAGCCGTCGGTCCAGGATTTCTTGTCGCGCAGGACCAGGGCCAGGTTGTAGGACACCAGGGGGTCCCCCGGCCGGGACGCCAAAACGCCACGGTAAGCGGCGGCGCTTTTGTCAAAATCCTCCAGGCGATAATAAAGGTTGCCCAGCCGCAGTCGGGTTTCCACGTCGTCGGTGTGCAGCCGCAAATGCCGCTCGTAATTGTCGGCGGCGTCGGTGGGCAGACCCTTGGCTTCGTACATGGACGCCAAGTAGAAAAATGTCCGTTCATCGAGGGAACCCAAATGGCGGGCCCGCTCCAAAAGCTGGAGGGCCCCCATGTCCCAGGGCGCGTCGAGGGCGGCGTCTTTGTTCAGATAACGGTCCGGACCGCGCTGGTAAAGGACGATGCCCAAGTCCACCATCGCTTCGATGTTTTCGGGGAGGGCCCGCAAGGCGGTGCGGGCGGTCAACTCGTCGGCGTCCAGGGGCGCGCCGGTTTTGAATTCGTCGGGCGTGCGCGGGAAAAACGGGACGGGCGGCGGCCCGTAAATCCGTCCGACAAAGGCCACCGCGACGACCCCCGCCGCGGCCAGCGCACCCGCCAAAACGTCAAAAACGGGAAAGGGCCGTCGCGGGGCGCCGCTCACGCCGGAGTCCTTAGGAAGCCGGTTCGCCGGTCGAAGCCGTTTCGGTGCCCGCGGGGTTTTCGGCGGCGCCCCAATCGGTCACGTCGCCCAACGACACGCCGCCGGGGGTCGCCCGGTACTGTTTCAACAACCGGCGCTCCTCCCGTTTTTCGTGCTTGCTGATGGACAAGTCGATCCGTCGTTTTTTGCGGTCGTTTTTGATCACCAAAGCGGTGACCGTTTCGCCCACCGTCAGGACTTCCGACGGATGTTTCAGACGTTCTTCGGAGGGGATCTCGCTGACGTGAACGTACCCCTCGATGTCGGGCGCCAACTCCAAGTAGGCCCCGTGGTCGGCCAAACGGACCACCTTGGCTTCCACAACGGCGTTGGCCGCGAAGGCCGCGAAAGGGTCCTCCGTCATCTGTTTGAGGCCCAAATTCATTTTTTCCGTCGTGGGGTTCACTTCCAAAACCACCGCCTCCACCTCTTGGCCGACCGACAGGAATTCCTTCGGGTGTTGCGGGGTTTTCGTCCACGACAGGTCCGCGAGGCGGATCATGCCTTCAATCCCGCTGGGCAAGCGGACGAAAGCCCCGACGGGCAGGGTGTTCGTCACCACCCCCTTCACCTTGGTGCCGGGACGGTACTGTTGGGCGGCCTCCACCCAGGGGTTTTCCCCCGCGCGCTTGAGGCTGAGGGCCATTTTTTCATCGGCCTTGTTGATCGACAGAATGTAAACGTACGTTTCGTCCCCCACCTTCAACACGTCCTTGGGTTTGACGCCCCGGTCCTTCCAGGAAAATTCCGATTGGTGAATCAAACCCTCGATGCCGGGCTCGATTTCCACAAAGGCCCCGAAGTCCGCGATGCTGGAGACCTTGCCCTTTTGAATGGACCCGACGGGGCATTTGGTGTCGATGGAATCCCACGGCTTGGGAAGCAATTGCTTGCGCCCGAGGCCGATTTTACCGGTGGCGGGATCAAACTTGAGCACTTTGACGTCGATTTCCTGGCCGACCTTCAGAGCGTCGGACAGTTTCCCCACCCACCCCCAAGACACGTCGGTGATGCGCAGGAGGCCTTCAACGCCGCCGATGTCGACGAAGGCGCCGAAACCGGTCAGGCTCGTCACCGTGCCCTTGTGCACGCCGCCGACCTGGAGGTTTTTGAGCGTTTCGTCCCGTTTTTGCGCGGCCGCTTTGTCCAAAATTTTTCGCCGGGACACGACCACGTTCCCTTTGCCGGCGTCCATTTCAATCACCTGAACCTGTATCTTCTGCCCGACCCAGGCCTGCAGGTCTTTCACGGGACGTCGATCCACCTGCGACGCGGGCAAGAAGGCCTCCATGCCCACATCCACAATCAATCCCCCTTTCACGGATCGAACCACGGTGCCTTCCAACGCGTGGCCCGTGTCCCGCGCCTGGATGACGTGGGTCATGTGGGATCGGTCCCGGGCTTCCTTAAAGGAAACCAGCGGGTGCCCCTCCGGGCCGGCGACCCGCTTGATGAGCGCGGGGAAACTGTCGCCCACGACGGGCTGCTTCGCCGCGCCGCGAAATTCCGCGATGGGGATAAAACCTTCCACTTTCAAACCGACATCCACCAGGACGCCCGTCGCGGACACTTCCACGACATGGGCCGTCACGAGGGAACCGGAACGGGATTGGGGGGCGGATTCGTTCAACAATTCCGCCATGGTCATTTCGTCTTGCACATCGCTCATCATGAGAGCTCTCCTTAAAAGAAAGTTGACTTCAAAATCGGTGCGGGGCCAAATAATCCGACGCCCCCGAATTTTACCGGGGGCATCACGCCGCCGAAAAAATCTGCACAGGGTAGGATTCGAACCTACGAAGGGCGAGGCCCGCCAGATTTACAGTCTGGTGCATTTGACCGCTCTGCCACCTGTGCGAAAGGGGGTCCTGCCGAAGGCGTGCGGGTCATTTTAGCGAGTTTTAGACGATAAATCAAATGGCCAAAAAAAACGCCCCCCTTACCCAAAGGCAAGGGGGGCGTCCGGGAATCGATGGATCGGTTGTTCAGCTTACCATTTGTACTTCATCATCAGGCTCACCACGTGGGCTTTATAGTCCTCGCTGGTGTCGCCCAAGGTGAGGTTGGTCTGGGCTTCCAAGCGCCCCGTGGCCAGAGGCATGTCATCGGTGGCGAAATCCGTGATGTTGTAGATTTCGAAGAGATAGCCCAAGGTGAGGGACACGTCCTTGGAGGCCTTGTAATCGGCTTTGACCGAGTAATCTTGTTTGGACGTGCGGGTATCGGGGAGGGACTGTTTGGTGGCCACGGCCGATCCCAGTTCTTTGTACTCGAAGGCGCCCCGGGAAAAGGCCAGGTCGTAACCCAACCGCAGACCCGTCCGATCCGTCAAGGCGGTGTTCAACCCCACCCCCACGGCGTCGTACCGATCGATCGTCCAGAGGGTGTAGTTGTCGGCGACGTTCTGCGAGACCGTGCCGCCGGTGTTCTGGTTTTGGCGTTGAACGTTGCGCACCAAAGACATCTGATAGTAGGTCGACAGGTCCGCGTTCTCGGTAATGTCCCAGCCGAAGTCCGCTCCGCCGTTCACCACCCGGGAAGACAAGAGACCGAATTGGAGGTTCTGGTTGGTCGCCGAAATGGCCGTCGTGGCAATGTACAAATCGCCATCGCCGGGTTTGAACCGGTCCTGGGTGAAGGAACCGTTCAACGTGACCGTGAGGGGACCGCCCCAGGCGGTCATTTGGAGGTCGCCGGCGTTGCGGTTGCGGGCGGCGATGTCGTAGCGCCGGATGCCGGGGTTCTCGATCCAGGTCGTGGGGTTGCTCATGTAATGTTCCATGTCGAAGCCATCCGCGTAGCGTTCGGCGTGGATCACGCGGCCGCGAAGCCGGAACCAGGAC
>Ga0268298_10001387_pt1 | contig 28636 bp, 25 predicted proteins | sample WWTPWeurt_MetaG_FD_194462 | JGI IMG/M metagenome (GOLD analysis project Ga0268298, IMG submission 194462) | Activated sludge microbial communities from WWTP in Nijmegen, Gelderland, Netherland - WWTP Weurt | ecosystem: Engineered > WWTP > Aerobic digester > Activated sludge | place... | reverse complement strand
ATCGGCGTGTGTCCCTTCGGCTCGATGGAGTGAATCCGCTTGATGAGATCAGCCTTGTCTCCTTTGCCGACCGGAACCATGAGCTCGATGTCTTCGCAATCCCCTTTACGTCGATGTCCATAGACCTCGAGCCCGGCCTGCACCCCCGGCGGGAGTTCCCGGACCAGACCGATCATCACCTCCTTGGCGATATCGATCTTTTCCTGCTGTTGGATCTTGGCCCGCATGCTTCCGGAGCCGTCGAGGATGAACAACACCCGGGCCCCGGTCTCGGCGGTCCAGGCGGGGGAGGGGGCGAGTAGTGTCAGGGTGAATAAGGTCAGATTGAGGATCAGGGCGAGGAAATGGCTGGCGATGGTCTCAAGGTTCATCTTGGTGAGCCTCTTTGAGTGAATGGGAAGGAGTAAATAATCCAATGCGCGGGGCTGAGCGCCTGAAAAGTCGAACATCGCCTAGGAACACCTTCACGGCGGCCTCGTTCGCCTGTCGACGTTCCGGGCCTGGGCGCTTTGGGTCGATTTTTTGTTCTCCTTTAGAGAATTATGCCTCATTAAAATGCTGCATTGTTCTCTAAATAAGAACAAAAATAGGCTATTTTCAGCCAAGGCCCGGAGCCGAACATGGTATGAATTGGGTTCCTAATTACCTTATAACCCTGGTGGAGATCAATCGGACTGAAACTCCACCTTATCGTAGACCTCCGCGAGCGACAGTCGGCAGTCGATGGAGGCCAGGGGGACGCTCTCCATCGGGTCGCTGTACTCGGTCAGCAACCAGCCGCCGTCGCCTTGGCGCACGAAGAGTTCGGCCCGCATCCGTCGTTGGGAGATCAACAGGTACTCCCGCAGGCTCGGCAGACGCCGATAGACGGCGAACTTTTCGCCCCGGTCATAGGCTTCGGTAGACTCGGACAGGACCTCGACGATCAGCGACGGATTGAGCAGCACATCCCGGCGTTGGTCATAAAAGAGTCGTTCGCCACAGAGGGCCGTCACGTCCGGATACTTCCCGGCATCGGCCCCTTCGATGCGCACCCGCATGTCATTGGTGTAGACGAAGCATGGGCGACCCTTCATTTGTATACGCAGCTCACCGGAGATATTCATGACAATGATATTGTGGCTCTCCGTGGCGCCGGTCATGGCGAAGACCTCGCCGTCGAGGTATTCGTGACGGAGATCCGATTCGGCTCGCTCGGTGTCGAGATAGGCGTCGAAGCTGTAATGGGGCTTGGGTCGTACTGTCATGAGGTGGATCGCAGCACAGATCGGATGAGGCGAGTATAGGATCCAAGCCCAGGGGGCACCACAGAGAAGGCGGTCTTCCTCCCCTGGCCGCCGCGGGCTCAGGCCGTCGGTACGCAGCTGGCAAAGAGACGGTAGGCGGGATTCTCGGTTTCCTCCCAATGGGGGTATCCCAGGGTCTCCAGGCAGTGTAGGAACTGGCCTTTGTCCTGGGGCGGCAACTGAACGCCAAACAATACCCGTCCATAGGCGGCGCCGTGGTTACGGTAATGGAAAAGGCTGATGTTCCAACGTTTCCCCAGTTGGGCGAGAAAATTCAGCAGGGCCCCCGGGCGTTCGGGGAACTCGATGCGGAACAGGGTTTCATCCTTGATCCCCGAGGCATGACCGCCGACCATGTAGCGGATATGGAGCTTGGCGGTCTCGTTATCGGTCATGTCGAGCACTTGGTATCCCCGTTCGCGTAATCGGTCGATGAGTTCGAGACGTTCCCGATCCCCCTGGGTCAGTTCTATCCCCACGAACACCTGGGCCTGTCGAGCATCGGCATAGCGGTAATTGAACTCGGTGATCCCCCGCTTGCCGATATCCCGGCAAAATTGCAGAAAGCTGCCCGGCACCTCGGGTATCTGCACGGCAAGGAGGGCCTCCCGGCGTTCGCCGAATTCCGCCCGTTCCGCGACATGTCTGAGGCGATCAAAATTGATGTTGGCGCCGCTGTCGATGGCAATCAGGCTGGCGCCCCGAAGGCCGGAGCGGTGGATGTATTTTTTCAAGCCGGCCACGGCGAGGGCGCCGGCGGGCTCGGCGACGGATCTGGTGTCGTCGAAGATGTCCTTGATCGCCGCGCAGATCTCGTCCGCCGTGACCAGGATCACCTCATCTACCCGTGACTGGGCCACCTTGAACGGTTCTAGTCCTACCTGACGCACCGCCACCCCGTCGGCAAAGATGCCCACCTGATCCAGTCGCACCGGCTTTCCGGCGGCGAGGGCGGAATAGAGGGTTGGGGCATCCTCGGGCTCGACGCCGATCACCTTCACTTCCGGCCGCACGTATTTGACGAAGGCGGCGATACCGGCAATGAGTCCGCCACCGCCCACGGGAACAAAGATGGCGTCCAGTCTTCCGGGGTGTTGGCGTAACACTTCCATGCCGATCGTGCCCTGGCCGGCGATGACCTCGGGATCGTCGAAAGGGTGGATGAACACCAGACCGCGTTCTTCGGCCAGGGAAAGGGCCTTGGCGCAGGCCTCGTCATAGGAATCACCGTGCAACAGGATCTTGGCTTCCAGGGCGCGTACACCCTGGACCTTGATCCCGGGGGTGGTCTTGGGCATGACGATGAGGGCCGGGAGGTTCAGGTTGCGCGCGGCCAGGGCCACCCCCTGGGCGTGATTGCCGGCTGAGGCGGCGATGATTCCGGCGGCCCGGACCTCCGCCGGCAGTCCGGCGATCTTGTTATAGGCCCCGCGCAGTTTGAAGGAAAATACCGGTTGCAGGTCTTCCCGCTTCAGCCAGATCTGGTTACCCAGGCGTTGCGTCAATAAGCGGGCGGGGTCCAAGGGGGTTTCCCGGGCGACGTCATACACCCTGGCGCGGAGGATCCTTTCGATATAGGAATCTGGCATGCTTGATCGGTCTTCTGCTGGACGGGAAAAGCGCCTTCCCGCCATGACAGGCCGGAAGCGCGCAGGCTATCATAACGGCCCCCTAGTCTTCGGAGAACAACGTATGCACCAGGACGAACTCAAACGTATGGCGGCCCAGGCGGCACTCGCCTATGTCCGGGAAGGCGTCATCGGCGTCGGTACCGGTTCCACCGTCAACCACTTCATCGATCTGCTGGCGGGGATCAAGCACCGCATCGAGGGGGCGGTTTCCAGTTCCGAGGCCTCGACGGCGCGGCTCAAGGCCAAGGGAATCGAGGTGGTGGATCTGAATTTCGCCGGAGATATCGAACTCTACGTGGATGGAGCGGATGAGTCCAATCAGCAGTTGCAACTCATCAAGGGCGGCGGTGGGGCCTTGACGCGGGAAAAGATCGTCGCCGCCGCCAGTAAGACATTCGTCTGTATCGCCGATGGCAGCAAGCTGGTCTCCGTGCTGGGGAAGTTCCCGTTGCCGGTCGAGGTCATTCCCATGGCCAGAAGTTATGTCGCCCGGCAAATTGTCAAGTTGGGGGGCGCCCCGGTCTGGCGTGAGGCTGTGGTGACGGATAACGGTAATCTCATCCTGGATGTGCACAACCTGAGCATCATGGAGCCGGCCAAACTCGAGCAGCAGATCAACAATATCGCTGGTGTGGTGACGGTTGGCCTTTTTGCCCTGCGCCCGGCGGATGTCCTTATCCTTGGCACGCCTGATGGAGTGAAGACGATCACCCCCTAGCCTAGTGGTGGCGGATCGCCCTTCATGGCTTCCGCCCTACCTCGGGCATCAGCGATCATCCAGGAAGTTATGGACATCAAAGGTGCCTTTGCTTCTCAAGCGTCGCTTGATCTCTGAAAGTTCGTAGGGCTGGCCCAGATTCAGATCGCATAGATAGAGATTGCTGAGGTCATAGCGTAGGCGATTATCTGGATCCCGGCTGATCTTCGCCCATTCGCTGTGCTTGGTTGTCTGCCAGGTTTTGTGGGTGGTGCCGTAGGCGTAGGTCTTATATTCAAAGGCCCCGCAGCGGAGCCCCTCGAAATACAGATTGCGCGCCTGACCCGAGCGTGCGGCTACTAGCAGTACGTATCGCACCGCCTTATCCTCGCCGATGGAGAGGGTGCGGCCATCCAAGGCATAGGTAAACTGGGGATCGGCAACCCCGAGCTCGAAGCTCAGTAGATCCTCGTCCCTGGGGTAAGGCGGCAGATCGGGAAGCTGTTCGATCCACTTGGCCGTATCCATCATTCCGGGCGGTGGCGGCGCCTCGTACTCGTCCACGAAAGGGCGGTTGGCGGCTTGAACACCAAGGCTGCCAAGGAGCATGACTCCGATCAGCCATCCTGTGATCGAAGCGCTAACGGATGGGGATGGTTCCAATCTGAATGTTGGTCGATCACTCATGAATGCGTCCCAAAAGGCCCTGTTCATTTCGCTCTCGGTGTGACGCCAGTCGTTACAGAACCCGCCTCCGGCTAGGGCACCTGAAAGGCGAACAAACATCCGGCGATTCGGGTTATCTTGTTCCGTCATCGCCTATAAACAACAACGGGGCCAGAGGCCCCGTTGTCGTTGTCATGCAAGGCTATGACTTAGAACTTGTGGATCATACCGAGCGAGAAGCCATTCCAATCGCCCCAGTTGCTGTCGACACCGAAGAAATCCTTCTGCTGACGGGAAGGATCAGCATTCTTGTCGGTATAGACGACATAGGCATTGGTCCGCTTGGTGAGGGCGTGATCCACGCCAATCGCCCAAGCTTGAGCGTCGATGGACGGCCCAAGGGCGGTAAAGGCAGAGGCGCCCCAGTTCTGGTAATTGGTCGCGTTCTCAGCTTCGTTATAGGAATACATGGCCTTGATGGCCGTATTGCCGAACTTGAACTGGCCGTTCAAATAGAAGATCTGCTGATAATCCTCCATGTTTTCGTAAACAAAGTTCACTCCAAACATGTCAGCATTGTAGCCGAGACCAATCCGGTACTTATCCCAAGAGTCGGTAGCGGTGGCATTCAGGATGTCTTCGTCGAAGGTCTCGTACGCGGCGGCGGCGAAGAAGCCGGCCATGTCAAACTGGGCCGCTACGGACCAACCATTGGCGATGCCATCGGCGTCAACGTTGCCATTACCCGTGAAGGTGGCGGTGCCCGGGGTTACGACAGCCGCGGCGATGTTGAAGCCACCCCACTTGGGGCTGACATAGGCGATGGCATTATCGGAACGGAGATCCTGGAAGCCAGCGGTGAAGTTGTAGTCCGCCAGGGTATCTTCAAAGATATCCTGCTTGGCGGTGGCCAGCTTGTAAGGATGGTCATGACGGCCGATGAGGGCGGTACCCCAGTCGCCGGAAAGACCGACGAAGCTGTTACGCATACGGATCTGACCGTTGTCACCATCGGTGATGGCCGAGTTGGCATTGGTCAGGGCTACCTGAAACTCGATCTGCCAGATCGCCTTGAGGCCGGCCATGATGTCCTCGGAACCCTTAAAGCCGAGGCGGCTGGCGCGGCTGCAGACATCCCAACCCTTCAGGCCGTTTTTGGCGCAGTAACCGGCGCTACCGGCATTGTAAGGACCAGCTACGTCCTCGTAATCAACATTGTCAAGAGAAACATGCAACTTGCCGTAGATGACTGCGTCAGCCATGGCCGCCAGGGGGGCCATGGCAGTGGCCACTGCGATGGTCAAAATCTTCTTTTTCATCTAGAGAACTCCCGCTCTGTGTGTATGCAGTTGGAGAAAATGCTGTGCAGATTGAATATTATCCGACGGACAATTTCTCTGCAACAGTTTTTTTGAAAAAAACCACAACTTCCGGATTTGTTGCCCAAATGACACGCTTCATCACCGCTGCGTCCGTCACTCACTATTAAGTCTAAGCGCGATCGGCGACTTTAGCCAGTCATGGCGCACCCCAAGGTACGACAACCAGCGCCGGAAGTAAGGCTTCCAAGCCCTTTACGGATGATTGGCATCAAAGTCACTGTTTCATTCGAGCATCGGAAAGATGCCCACAGCCTCGAATACCCCTTCATCGACTCCCTCCACCCCCACAGCTTAGCGAAAAAAAACGCCTCAGGGAAAGGGGTGGGGCGAAGAGAATGGAGAGGTGGAGGGAAAGCCTGTAGCAAAAAACCGACGTCGTATTGTTGCGCGCGGGCGATTCAGGCCCATCAGGGTTTTGAAAAGATCCGCTTCAGTGTCGACGCGGGCATTTTTCCTTAATGAGGCCTGAGAAGTCGTTTTGATTAAACTTAAACGACTGATTTTGAAGGCAAGTTCAGGATGAGACTGGTTTCTGTGCCTTGGGTGCAGACGCTGTGGGTGGCCAATGGGATATACTAGCCCGCTTTGTTTTGCGTCCGGTTTTTTTATTGGTGATAGGGGAGAATTGGCTGCTCTGTGGCGCCTGGCTGCTGGCGGCCGCTCTGACTGGGCTGTGCCGGGAAGCGAGGTCTGTCTGTCGTATCCTGGATCATCCGACGGCCCGCTCGCTGCATTCCCATCCCATTCCTAGGGCGGGTGGCCTGGCTTTTCTGACCAGTCTGGTCGTCTTCGTGTCCGTAGCCGTCGGGCTAGGGTGGCTGGTTCCCGGGAACTTCGTCTGGTTGGGTGGATCAATGCTGGTGGTGGCGCTCCTGAGTCTGTGGGACGACGTACGCGGATTGCCCGCTTTGGTCCGACTACTGGTACATCTGGCGGTGGCCGGGGTGCTGGTTCGGCAGGGGTTCGCGATCGACAGCCTGCATCTCCCGGGGGTGGTGATCAGGGTACCGACCTGGGTGGGGCTCGGATTCAGCTTTTTGTTCCTGACCTGGATGATCAATCTCTACAACTTTATGGATGGCATGGATGGGTTGGCGGCCAGCATGGCCGTAGTTGGGTTCGGTACGCTGGGATTTCTGGGGGCGGAGGCCGGAGACAGTGTTTATGCCCTTCTCTGCTTTCTCGTGGCGGCGTCCGTGGGTGGTTTTCTGCCCTGGAATCTGCCATCGGCCAGCATTTTCATGGGGGACGTGGGATCCGCGAGTCTTGGTCTGCTGGCCGGCGGTCTCTCACTCTGGGGGGATCGCCGCGGCCTGTTTCCGCTTTGGGTGGCCTTGTTGATTTTTTCTCCGTTTCTGGTTGATGCCAGTCTCACGCTGTTGCGTCGAGCCTGGCATCGGGAACCTGTGTGGCAGTCTCACCGTACCCATTGTTACCAGCGGCTGGTGGTCTCGGGGTGGAGCCAGCGCCGCACCCTCGCCTGGGCGCTGGTACTGATGTCGGCTTGTGCCACTTCGGCCTGTTGGCTGGCTTTTGCCTCCCTGTTCACGCAATGCCTGGGGCTGGCGGCCTGGGGGCTGCTCTATCTGGCCCTGGTACTGAAGGCGCGCCGCCTGCCGGTGGGAAATCCCTGAGGGAACAAAGGTGAAATCGGCGTTGCAAGGCTTGGCCAGCCGAGGCGTGGCCTTCGGGCATGATCTGGTCATGATCCCTTTGGCTTGGTTATGCGCCTATTGGCTGAGGTTCAATCTCGGCGAGATTCCTTCGCCCATGTTGGAGTACGGGTTCTGGAGCCTGGTATTGATTCTTCCCATCCAGGTGGGGGTGTTCCACCTCTTCGGCCTCTACCGCGGCGTTTGGCGGTTCGCCTCGCTGCCGGATCTGGTGCGCATCGTCAAGGCGGTAGTCGTGGGGGTCTCGCTGAGTCTGCTGGCGGTATTTGCCTGGACCCGACTGGAAGGGGTGCCGCGTTCGGTGCCCATCCTGTATGCCATCCTGTTGCTGGCCTTTTTGGGTGGGCCCCGACTGGCCTATCGCTGGATCAAGGACCACAGATTCCGTCTGCGTTCCGGGGCGCGGGTGCTGATCGTGGGAGCCGGGCGGGGTGGCGAGATGTTGGTGCGGGATATGTTGCGGCGCGCCGAGTCGGCCTACCAGCCAATAGGTTTCGTCGATGACGAGCCGACGAAATGGGGTAAGGAGATCCAGGGGGTGCGGGTATTGGGAAGCTGTGCCCGCATCCCCGAACTGGTGGCGGATCTGGCGATCGATGTGATCACCCTGGCGGTTCCCTCGGCAAACCCAGCCGGTTTGCGACGTCTGGTCGATCTCTGCGAGCGTAGCGAAGTACCTTTCCGTATGGTACCGAGGCTGGACGCGCTGATGGCCGGGCAGGTGAGTATCAATCAGTTGCGCGAGGTGTCCATCGAAGATCTCCTCGGACGGGAGCCGGTATCCCTGGATTGGGCCGGGATCGAGGCGGGCCTGACCGGCAAGGCCATTCTGGTGACCGGAGCGGGCGGTTCCATCGGTGCCGAGTTGTGCCGCCAAATTGCCCGTTTGCGGCCGTCAGCGCTGATTTTGTTGGAACATTGCGAATACAACCTCTATGCCGTGGAGCGCGAGTTGCGCGAGCAGTTCCCCGAGGTGCCCTGTTATCCTTATCTGGGTGATGTGGTGGACCGCTTGGCGGTGCAGCGGCTGTTCGCCGAGCGGCGGCCGGCGGTGGTCTTCCATGCCGCGGCTTACAAGCATGTGCCTTTACTCCAGACCCAGTTACGGGCGGCGGTGCGCAACAATGTCTTCGGTACCAGGGTGGTTGCCCGGGCGGCCGATACCTATGGTTGTTCGGACTTCGTGCTCATCTCTTCCGACAAGGCGGTGAATCCGGCCAATGTGATGGGGACCACCAAGCGGGTGGCGGAGATCTATTGTCAGAACTACGCCCAGCAGTCCCGTACCAGATTCATCACCGTGCGCTTCGGCAATGTGCTGGGTTCCGCCGGAAGCGTGGTACCGCTATTCAAGCAGCAGATCCTTGCCGGAGGGCCGGTGACCGTGACCCATCCGCAAGTGGAGCGCTATTTCATGACGATTCCCGAGGCCTGTCAGTTGATCATGCAGGCGGCGGTGCTGGGCCAGGGTGGGGAGATCTTCGTCCTCGATATGGAAAAACCGGTGCGTATCAGTTATCTCGCCGACCAGATGATCCGCCTCTCGGGCAAGGTACCAGGGCGGGATATCGAGATCTGTTACACCGGCCTGCGCCCGGGCGAGAAGCTGCAGGAGGAACTCTTCCATGCGGGTGAGGAGTTGGGCCGAACGGCCAACCCCAAGATCCTGCTCGCCCAGAGCCGGCAGGTCGACTGGGAGACCCTCAATCGGCGGCTGGATGTCCTGGAGCTGGCCTGTGGGGAATACGATCTCGAGCGTATCCGGGATGGCCTGTCTTGGTTCGTCTCTGACCAGGGGGTGGATGAGGTCGTTCCAATGGCCTCGGCTCGGCAGGCGCTGGCGGGGATAAGCTGATTTCAATCCCGGTTTGTTGTTCCCTCATCGGCGGCGTGGGGTTGGCGCCCGCATCCGCTCTGGCCTGCGGAACCCGAAAATGTGTTCGGAAAAGAGTATGAGGTTGACCACGAGAGACAGGGGAGCGGTCGCCTCTGGCCTGTCCGCCTCTCGGCGCTTCCGGGCCGGGGTTTTTGGGGCCGGTTCTCTGTTCTCAAAAGGAGAACAATATCTGATTCATCTCTGTATTGTTCTCCAAAATGAAACAAAAACTGGCCGTTTCCGGTCAATGCCCGGAACAAGCGGGGGCGATGACCAATCCTCTTGGGTTTCCCCTCATCTCATCGCCGAATGATGGACCGCCGCCCGCCTCCACCTAACCACTCGGAAACATCGAAGGTATTCGGAACGGGGATGCGATGAAGTGTCCGATGATCAGGGCATGACCCCCCAATTCAGCGTCATCGTGGTCAATTGGAACGGTCGGGACTATCTGCCCCGTTGCCTGGAGGCCATACTGGCCCAGGACTATCCACCCCGGGAGGTCATCCTGGTGGACAATGGCAGCCGGGATGGTTCGGTGGATCTGGTGCGGCAAGGTTATCCGGCGGTGAGGCTTTTTCCTCAAGAGGAAAATCTGGGGTTTGCCGTCGCCAACAATCTCGCCGCCCGGGAGGCGGGGGCGGAGTGGTTGGTGTTGCTCAATCCGGATGCCTTTCCTGACCCGGGTTGGTTGCGGGCCTATGCCCAGGCCATCCAGGCCCGGCCCGAGGTTGGGGTCTTCACCGGTACCCTGGTGTGCGCCGAGGACCAGGACCGTCTCGATGGCACCGGCGATATCTACCATGTGAGCGGGGTGTGCTGGCGCCGGGATCACGGTCGCCGCCGCGATCAGGTGCGGCGTCCGGCGGGCCAGGTGTTTTCGCCCTGCGGTGCTTCGACTGTGATCAGACGTGATCTCTGGCTCGAACTGGGAGGCTTCGATGAGGATTTCTTCTGTTATCTGGAGGATGTGGATCTGGGGTTCCGCCTCCGGCTGGCCGGGCACGATTGCTGGTATGTCCCCGAAGCCCTGGCCTACCACCTGGGCTCCGCCACGACCGGCTATCGGAGCGATTTTTCGGTGTTTCAGGGTCAGCGCAACCTCCCCTGGGTCTATCTGAAAAACATGCCGGGGTGGCTGTTCTGGCTCTATCTGCCGGGCCATCTCCTGGCCAATCTCTGGGCATTGGTCACGGCGGCCCGTCGTGGTCAGGGGGCCGTGGCCTGGGCGGCCAAGCGCGCGGCCTGGTCGGGATTGCCTCGTATGTGGTGGAAACGCCGTCAGGTACAGCGCCGTCGGGTGGTGTCTCTGGCCCGGCTACGGAGCAGCATGGCGACCGGTCTCGCTTGGCTCCGTCGCTGAATGTCGCTTACCCCGACCGAGTTCCGGGTGGCGGTGGTGATGGTGAGTTACCGCACGGGCCCCATCCTTAAGGAGAGCCTCGGCGCGGTGTTGCGACAACCCGAGGTCCACCGTTTGGTGGTAGTGGATAATGGCAACGCTGTCGAGGAGTCGGTCTGGCTGGAGCAACTCGCTGAAGAAGAATCACGAGTGATGCTGGTACGCGGTCAGGGCAACGTCGGTTTTGCCGCCGGCTGCAATCTGGGGGTGGCGAGGACCGAAGAATCGCGGCTCTTATTGCTGAACCCGGATTGCCTGTTACCTGAGGGTGGCCTGGCCCGCCTGCTGGCCGAGACCGCGGCTTTAACCCCACCATGGCTCCTGAGTTGCCGTCTGCTCAATCCGGATGGGACTGAACAGGCGGGTGGGCGTCGCCGGGATCTCAGTCCAGGAAGCCTCTTGGTCGAGGGTTTGAAACTCTATCGCTGGTTGGGAAAAACAGGGGCGAGATGGCGCTTCAATCTTCACCAACAACCCCTGCCGCAGGACACCCTGGAGGTGCCTGTGACCAGCGGGGCGCTGATGCTGATGCCGCGCCAAGCCTATCAGGATCTTGGCGGTATGGACGAGGGGTTTTTCTTGCATGTCGAGGATGTGGACTTCTGCCTTCGATTTCGTCACGCCGGAGGTCGGGTCTATTTCTGCCCTCGGGTCGAGGCGAGGCACGCCAAAAGCACCAGCGCCGTTAGCCCGGTCCTGGTCGAATGGCACAAGACCCGAAGTTTTCTGTACTATTTGCGCAAGCATGACAGACTCGATGGCGCCGGTCCTTGGCTCTACGCCTTGGCCCGAGGGCTGCTTTTGGTGCGTCTGCTAGGGCTTCGCCTCTTGTTGGGCCGCCATGGCCCCAGGCTGGAATGAATCCTGGAGGTTTGAAACTTGTCACCGGAGATAGTGTCAGTTGAGCAGCATCGATATGATCCCGAGCTTGTTATCTTTTTTCGCCCATTGAGTGTATTCCCGTCGCTACGGACCCCTTCATGATGCAAACAGCTGTTGGTGAAACCCATGCCCAGTTCCCGGTAGGGAGCCTCCCGGAGAGGCCGGGTCCGGAAGCGATCCAGTCCTATCTGGTGGATCAGGGACGGTTGCGGGCCAGCGATCTGGAACGGGTGCAACGTCTGGCCGCCGACAAGGGTGAGGGTTGGGCTGAACTGGCAACCCGTTTGGGGCTGATCTCCGAACGGGACTTGGCGCAGGCCTTGGCCACCGTTCTCGAACTTCCCCTGGTGGGCACGGACGATTACCCCAAGGTGGCGGAATTTCCGGACCTGTTGCCCTTGCGTTTCCTCAAGGATTCTCACCTGCTGCCACTGTTTGAAGAGGAAGACAGGCTGGTGGTGGTCATGGCGGACCCTCTGGACGAATTTGCCCGTAATGCGGTGGAGATAGCCATCGGTCAACCTGTGGCGCCACGGATCGGGGTGGCTTCCGAGATCGACGCGGCGATCGAGCGTCTCTATGGTGCCGGACGCAGTGCCATGGGCGAGATCCTCGAAACCCTGGGTGGAAATGAAGGTGGTGATGAGACCGATATCGAGCACTTACGGGACCTGGCCAGCGAGGCGCCCGTCATCCGTCTGGTAAATCTGATTGTGCAGCGGGCGGTGGAATCCCGGGCCTCGGATATCCACATCGAACCCTTCGAAGGTCGGCTCAAGGTGCGTTACCGGGTGGATGGCGTACTGCGGGAAGTGGAGTCACCGCCCGCCAGTTCGACGGCGGCGGTGATCTCAAGGGTCAAGATCATGGCCAATCTGAATATCGCCGAACGCCGTCTGCCCCAGGATGGCCGCATCCCGCTCCGGGCTCAAGGCAAGGAACTGGATCTGCGCGTCTCCACGGTGCCGACCCTCTATGGCGAGAGCGTGGTTCTGCGCCTGTTGGACAAATCCGGAGTGAAATTCGACTTCGACGCCCTCGGCTTTACCGGCGAAGGTCTGCGTCGGCTGTTACGCATTCTCGAGCTGCCGCATGGCATCGTGCTGGCCACCGGTCCCACCGGGAGTGGCAAGAGCACCACGCTTTACACCGCGCTGCTACGGCTTAACAGCCCCACGCGCAAGATCATCACCGTCGAGGATCCGGTCGAGTATCAGCTTGAAGGTATCAATCAGATCCAGGTCAAGCCCCAGATCGGGCTCAATTTCTCCAACGCTCTCCGGGCCATAGTTCGGCAGGATCCGGACATCATCATGATCGGCGAGATGCGCGATCTGGAGACCGCCCGCATCGCGGTGCAATCGGCCTTGACCGGTCACTTGGTGATTTCGACGCTGCATACCAATGATGCCGCTGGCGGGGTAACCCGCATGTTGGATATGGGGGTGGAGGACTATCTGTTGACCTCTACCGTCAATGGGATCCTGGGGCAGCGGTTGGTACGCCATTTGTGCCAGCATTGCCGGGTCCCCTATCCGGCCCTACCCGAGGTGGTGGAGGAATTCAAACTCGAACGCCATGCCGATCAACATGGCGAGGTGATCCTTTATCGGGCAGAAGGCTGTAAGCATTGTGCTGGATCAGGCTTTTTCGGTCGCTTGGCGGTGGCCGAGGTATTGGTGATGACCGACGGTCTGCGGCAACTGGTGATGCGGCATGCCAGTGCCACGGATATTCAGCGTCTTGCTATTGCCGAGGGGATGGACACCATGTATCAGGACGGCGTGCGTAAGGCCCTCGCTGGGTTGACGACCCTGGAGGAAGTGCTCAGGGTAACCGAAGAGGTCTGATTCAAGGTGGCTAAGTATATTTATAAAGGAGTGAAGCCCAGCGGCGAGGTGCTCGAGGGCGAGATGGAAGCCACCGAACAGGCCGAGGTGATCCGTTATCTCCAGCGGGAGGGCTTTGTGCCGGTGCGCGCCGTCGAGGCCAAGCGTACCTTTGGGCTGGAGCTTGGGCTGGTGCGACGTCCCAAGGGGAAGCAGGTCTCTCCCAAGCAGGTGATGCTCTTGACCCGGGAACTGGCAACCCTATTGGAGGCCGGGCTGACCCTGGACCGCTCCTTTCAGATCCTCATCGATCTGGCGGAAGACCAAGCACTGGGCCGTCTGATGAGTGCCTTGCAGGAAAAGGTGCGTGGGGGGGCCTCCTTCTCCGCGGCGCTCGAGTCCCAGGGCAAGCTGTTTTCCCGTCTCTATGTCAACACCGTGCGTGCCGGCGAGGTGGGAGGCGCCTTGCAAGAGGTAATGGCGCGCTTGGCGGATTACCTCGAACGATCCAACGAATTGCGCGAGAGTATCAAGTCGGCCCTCATCTATCCGACCATACTCCTGGTGGTCGCGGGGTTATCTCTCACCCTACTTTTGACCCTGGTGGTGCCCCAATTTGCCCAGATGTTCGCCGATATGGGGCAGTCCCTGCCTCTGCCCACACAGATCGTGATCGGTATCGGCGAACTTTTCCGTGGCTATTGGTGGGCTTTACTGATCCTGATCACGGTGATGGTGCTGGCTTTTCGTGCCCACTTGGCGCGTCCCACCGTGCGCTATGCCTGGGACAAAAGACTGCTGCGTATGCCCTTGGTGGGGGATCTGCTGATCAAGATAGAGACGGCGAGATTTTGTCGTACCTTGGCGACCCTGGTGGAGAACGGCGTGCCTTTGCTCGGCGCCCTGACTCTGGTCAAGGAAGTGGCAACCAACCGAGTCATTGGCGAGGGTATCGGGCAAGCGGCCGAACGCCTGAAACGGGGACGCGGTTTGACGGAGCCATTGATGGAACTCCAGATCATGCCACCCCTGGCCTTGCAGATGATCAAGGTGGGCGAGGAGTCGGGACGATTGGAGCCCATGCTGGCCAAGGTGGCCGAGGTGTTCGACCAAGAGGTTCGAGCAACGGTCAAGCGGTTGCTTACTCTGCTTGAACCGGCTCTGATCGTCGGTCTTGGGGTGATCGTGGCGGGGATCATCATGTCGATTCTGGTGGCGATCCTGAGCGTCAATCAATTGGCTTTCTAGCTTTCGGGGAGTGGGTATGAAGGTTCGCAGCAATGTGTGGGAAAGGTCCCGTTCGCGGGGTTTTACCCTCATCGAACTCTTAGTGGTACTGACCATCTTAGGATTGCTCGCTGGGCTGGTGGGGTACCAATTGATAGGTGAAGTTGGCAAATCCAAGACCAAGACTGCCCGTCTGCAAGTCAAGGATCTCGCCGGGGCGATGGACATGTTCTACATCGATGTGGGGCGGTATCCAAACACCTCCGAAGGTTTGGCCGCCTTGGTGGAAAGGCCCGGCAATCTGGATAGGTGGAACGGTCCCTATCTCCAGAAAAGGCAGGTCCCCAAGGATCCATGGGGATTCGATTACCATTACCGTATCCCCGGTGAGCGGGGTACCTTCGATATCTTCAGTTACGGGATGGATAACGCCATGGGCGGTCAGGGTGAGGCCCAGGATGTTTACAGCGGGGACTGAGTCAGGTGAGGCGTCTACTCGGCTTCACCCTGCTTGAACTGGTGCTGGTGTTGGCCATCGCCGGTCTGGTGCTGGGCATAGCCCTCCCCCTGATGTCATCCGCCCTGCCTGGAGTACAACTCAACGGCAGCGCCCGGGAACTAGCCGCCGCACTGCGCTATGCCAGGAGTCGGGCCATGGCTACCGACACCGAGGTGGTGGTGCGTCTGGATCTGGATCAACGTGAGGTGGGTCTGACAGGCTCGACGAAGACCATCAACATCCCCCAAGGATTGGAGATCACTCTGGATACCGCCCAGTCCGAACTGACTGGTGATCGCTCGGGCGCTATTCGCTTTTATCCCCAAGGCAGCTCAACTGGTGGCCGCATTACCCTGGCTCAGGGAGATCGACAGTTGCGCGTCGATGTGGATTGGCTGACCGGGCGGGTACGTCTCTCCAAGATGGAGGCGAAGGCCCATGGCTCCTGAGAAGCTGTTTGGAACCCTTCGCCTCCCGGGCATCGAGCGGAAAGGCCCGATTTTCGTTCTCCTATAAGCAACAAATAAAGAAATAAATCCTAGATTATTCTCATTATGAGAACGATAATCGCAGGCACAGACCTTGGCCCCGAGGCGGGAGGCTGTAACGAGGCTTTCCAAACAGCTCCTGAGCCCGGTAGCTCTGGCACTTGTGCCCGACCTCCCTTGGCTGAGCGGTGGGACGTCCGCGATGGAGGCATTACCCTCAAGGCGGTTGAGGTGGGATCAAAACAGCGGGGTTTCTCCCTGCTCGAAGTGCTGGTGGCCTTTTCGATCCTGGCCCTGGTACTCGGCGTGCTGCTCAATATTTTTTCCACCAGCCTGCGGGGTTCCGGTCTTGCCCAGCATTACACGCAGGCCGCCATTCTCGGCGATTCCCTGATCGGCGCCGTGGGCTCGGAGATCCCCCTAACCTCGGGATCTCATCAGGGTCAACATGGAGAACTGTTTTCCTGGCGGGTGGTGATCTCGCCATCTAGCCTGGATACCGGCGGGGTCTTGCCCGAGGGGATTGAACCATTGGAGGTACGGGTGGAGGTGAGTTGGAGCGATATGGGATCTGAGCGAACATTGGACTTCGCTACGCTACGACTAACCAACCCGAATCAGGGCTGATGAATCTCTCCAATCACACATTGTCGCGATCGCAGGGTTTTACCCTCGTCGAGTTGATGATCGGGTTGACCCTCGTCAGCTTGATCGTGGTGCTGGTGTTCTCAGGGCTGAAGGTGGGTATACGTAGCTGGGACAGGGTAGAGGTGCAGGCTGAACGGCAGGGTGCCACCCGGGCGGCTATGGATTTTATCCGCCGGGCACTGGTGCAGATGCAGCCAGCCTCGATCGACCTGGAAAGCGGCCACCGGTTGGTGTTCAGTGGTACCGAGTCGGCGATCGAGTTTCCAGCTCCTCTATCCGGTGCTGTGGGTCTGAGCGGTTTATATATCCTGCGCTTGGAGCGGTTGGAGGATAAGAACAGCGATGGCGCCTTGGTGATGAGCCGCTGGTTGCTGCATCCCGAGGTCATCGCCGGCGACGCAGGTGTTCCTGCCTGGACGCCTCTCGACGAAGGCGGTTCTTCGCCCCGGGCCGGGGATGAGGGGGAACCTGGTGTGGCTTATGGTTGGCATGTCCTGCTGGAGGATGTGGGCGAGCTGAGGTTCGCTTATTACGGGATCGGTTCCCCAGGGGAGCAACCTGGATGGCAGAGCGCGTGGGAAAATACCACTCAGCTTCCCCAGGCGGTTCGTATCAGTCTGGATGTCCGTGGGGAGTCCTGGCCGGATCTCTATGTCGGTCTTCCCTCCGTCGCCGAGGAAGGTGGACTGGCTGGGGTCGGCGTGAGAAGTGGAGGGAGTGGTTTTGGTCCACCACCGCCGAGCGGAGGGAAATAGGGTGGTTTCCGGGATAGAGCATCCGATAGGGGGATGGTGTCCGCTGAAGGTGGAGAGTTGGGCGCTGTGGCAAGGCGATTCCGTGCCATTAGGCGTTAAACAGAGAGGGTTGGCACTGATACTGGTGTTATGGGTCATCACGCTATTGTCGGTGATGGCCTCGGTAGTGGCCTATACCCAGCATACCGAGTTGAATGCTGCCCGTAATTTTGTACTGACCCGGCAGGAGCAGGCGCAGGCCGAGGCGGGTGTGATCTATGGTCTGATAAAGGTGTTGGCGAGTAACGATCTGCAAACCGATCCCTGGGTGCCCGACGGACGTTATTATTTCTGGGAGTTTGCCGGTGCCCATCTTCGGCTGGCCGTCATAAACGAAGGCTCGCTGATCGATCTTAACAAGGCCACGCCGGAGTTGCTTGGGGGGTTGTTTACTGCGGTGGGGTTGGGCGCGGATGAGGCCGCCAGTCTCCGTGATGCCGTTATTGATTGGCGTGATCCAGATGACAGCCACCAGTTGAATGGGGTCGAGGATGATGGCTATCACGCGGCTGGACGTTCTTTCGGCGCTGCCGACGCTCCCTTCGGCGCGGTTGAGGAACTCGCCCTGGTACTAGGTATCACCCCCCAGATTTATCGGGCCGTGGAACCGGCGTTGACCGTCTATTCCCGGCAAAGTACAGTAAATCCTGCGTTTGCTCCCCCCCTGGTGCTGGCCGCGTTGCCTGGAATGGACCCCGAGATCGTGCAGTCTTATCTGGAGCAAAGGGAACAACAGCAGGCGGACGGTGTCCCCATATCCATGCCTGAAGGCCTGACCGCTGGTCAGGCCAATCAAGCACCTGGTAAGGTTCTCCGGATTCGTGCGGAAGTTCGACGAGGAGAGAGTGATTTTGGTGCTGGCATTGAAGAAATCATTGATACAACTGGTGGAATGGCTTCACTCAAAATTCTGGCGCGGCGTTATGTGCGTGGCTGATCGCCGGTGGCCCGGCCTCTTCCTGGGTACCCTTTCCTGATCTGGAATCTCGATAGAGGATAATCTGTTGCGAGTCTTTCGCTTGGTTGTCGGTGACCAGGAGCGGGTGTCTTTGATTCGCCCCCTGCAATGGTGGCGGACAGGGCTCTTGGCCTGCCTGCCATCTGCCTTGAAACAGCAATGGTTTCCTGGTCGGATGCGGTATGTGCTCGATATCCTTTCCCCGGATCTATTGCGTGTGTCTCGGGAGAATGGAGGTGGAACCGAGGTTCTTGGGGAGTGCCGCCGAGGTGAGACACAGCGGCTACAAGATCTTTGCGGTCTGGCATTGCAGAAGGGATTGGATCTTGTTTTCCGGATATCCGCCAAAAGTGCCTTTTTCAGACGGGTGGGTCTGCCAAGCGCGGCAGCGGAGAACCTCCGTCAGGTGATCGAGTTCGAGATGGACCGGTTGACCCCATTCACCAGCTCGGATGTCTATTTCGATTTCCGCATCCTGGAAGCCGGCAATGAGACCACCCCTCTCATCGTGAATCTCGCGCTGGTGCCGCGGAAGCTTATTGATCCCTGGCTGGATGTGGGCACGGCAGCCGGTCTTTCGGTGGCTGGTTTGATTGCCGAGGGTGGCTGGGACGGGATGAATCTCCTCGATGCCACCCGTCGGCGCAAGGGGCTTGGTGGAACTGGGGTGAACTGGGGTCTGTCGATCCTGGTCGGCTTGATGTCGCTCGTCGTATTGGGGATTCCCCTCTGGCAAAAGCGAAGCATTGCCATGGATCTCGAACGGGAGGTCGCCCAGCTTTCACCCCAGGCCAATGTGGTGGCCGAATTGAGGACGAAGCTGGAAAAGGCGGTGAAGGCCTCCCAGTACTTGGTCGAAAAGCGTGAAAACACCCTATTCACCCTGGACGTTTTGCTTGAAGCGACCAGGATCCTTCCCGACACCACCTGGGCGGAACAATTGGAGTACCACAACGGTATTCTGGAACTGAGGGGTGAATCCGAGAATGCGGCCGCGTTGATTGGAGTGCTCAGTGCTTCAAATATGTTCACGGATATCGGCTTCCGTTCCCCGGTAGTTCAGCAGCAAGGGAGTAACCGGGAGCGTTTCCATATCGCTGCGCAGGTGCAGGGAAAGGGGAAATGAACCTCATCGGTTGTCCGAATTGTGTGCGATGCCTATCGGCCTTGCTGATACTTGGATTGGTTCTCGTGCTAGTGATTTTCGGGGTGGCTTATCCCTGGCATGAGCAGAACACCAAATATGACTTGGCCGCGGGGAGGGCGGCGGAACGACTCTCGCGTCTGCGCGGACTATCCGATCAGAAGCTGGAGTTGGAAAAGCGGTTGCAGGCCGCAAAGGAAGCGGCAGGCAAGGCGCCTTTTTATCTCAAGGCGGAAAGCCCGGCCTTGGCGGGTGCTGAACTGCAATCCAGGATCAAGGCCGTGGTCGAGCGGGGTGGTGGACGTGTCCAGAGTTCCCAGAATCTGCCTGTACAAGATGAAGGCTTTTCCACCAGAATCGGGCTCCGCGTCAATATCAGTAGTGATGCGAAAGCCTTTTCCGAGATGCTCTATGGTCTTGAAACCGAATCCCCGGTACTGTTCGTGGAAAACCTCTCTATTCGTGGGGAACGGATGCGGACGAATCCCAAACAGCGTCAATCGGCACGACAGGATACGCTCAATATCAGTTTCGATCTTTTCGGATATCTTTGGGGTGGCCTCAGGTGAAAAGGCTGATACTGATCCTCTGCCTGCTTGGACTGGGGACATTCATGGCGGCTCAATTATGGTGGCCAAAGGCCCCTCCCCAGGTGGCCAAGGTTCAGGCCGGTCTCGGTCAGGTCCCCGAGGTAAAGCCGGGTGGACTGGATAAGATTGGTTCAACACTTAACGCCTTGGATGCGTATAACGAGATCTGGGATCGTCCCCTTTTTTTTGCAACGCGACGCCCTGCTCCAGCGTCGGATGATCTTCCGAAGATTGAAGAGCCACCTGCCCAGCCGATGCAGATCGAACCTCCCAAGGTGACTCTCAAGGCTGTGGTTATCTCTCCCAAAGGCAAAACAGTCATGTTGGCGGACCAAACCAATGGAGCGACCTTGCGCTTGGTGACGGGTGAGACCGTGCAGGGCTGGGCGGTAGCGGATATCGATAGCGAGACCGCTACCTTACGGAACGGAAACCAGGAGACCCTTCTCGTGTTGCGGGACTTCTCGAAACCGGCTTCGCCAGCGGCGGGTTCGCCATCTGTTGCTGCAGCCAAGGGGCAACCTGGTGCTGGTGTCCGGCCTGGTATGCCAGGTCAAGAAAAGCCTCCTACTTCCGATCCATCAGCGCGGAAATCATGGAGACAACGCATGCTTGAAAGGAATGCACCAAAGTGAGGGAGAAGGAGGCGGGAAAATGTTTTCGATCTCTCGGCGATTTACGATTTAGGAGATGGCATTGAACAGGGTTTCCCATCCTTTGCGGTTTGGGTGGATGCTTGCGGGCGTATTTCTGGGGGCCTGTTCCGGGGTGCAAACCAAGCCGGAAGCGCCGCAGGAATCGAAAGCCCAGCCCACACAGACCATGGCGTCAGTGACTCCTGAAGCTGCTGTCGTACCAATTCGCGAACTGCCCAGAACCGGAGACTTACAGGCCAAGCAAGCTGGTTTCTCGAGTTCTGCCGCCTCCCAGGCCCAGTCTTCCTCCCAGGTGCCTTTGTCTGGTGGACGCCCCGAGCAGATGTTCCAGCAGAAGACGTACTCTGGCACAGGAAACTTTATCAAAAAGCCGCGCACCGGCAGCGAGGAAAAGACCGCAACCGCTGAACCGGAAGTCACTCTCAATTTTGAGAATACGGATATTCGCGAGGTGGCTCGGGTGATTCTAGGAGACCTGCTGGGGGTGAGCTATATCCTGGATCCCAGGGTGAACGGGGCCGTCACCCTCTACACGGGTCGCCCCTTACCGCAAAATGCTTTGTTGTCGACGCTGGAAACCTTGTTGCGTATGAATGGGGCGGCTGTGGTCCGAGTTGATGGCGTCTATCAGGTGGTGCCTTTGGCAAACGCGGTGAAGGGTTTGGTTACCCCTCAGCTTGGCGAATATTCCAACGCCTTGCCCCAGGGCTATAGCGTACAGATCGTACCTCTGCGGTATATCTCGGCCAACGAGATGAACACCATACTGACTCCTCTGGCCCCAGAAGGGAGTGTTATTCGTATTGATTCCGTGCGAAATCTTTTGATTCTGGCGGCCACCAGACCCGAACTCAGTAAGCTGCTGGATACCATCCAGATGTTCGATGTCGACTGGATGCGGGGTATCTCGGTAGGGTTTTTCCCGCTGAAGTACGCTAATGTCGAGGATGTCATGAAGGGATACGAAACCATATTCGGAGAAGCAGAGGGATCATTTTCCGGAATGTTCAAGGTCATTCCCATTCCCAGCGCCAACAGTCTTCTTGTTGTCAGCCAAAGACCAGAGTATCTAGATAAAGCGAAGGAATGGATCACCCAGGTGGATCAATTAGGCGCGGCGGGAGGGGCCTTGCCGCGATTGTTTGTCTACAAGGTGCGTAATGTGGACGCGGTAGCTCTTTCCGAGGTAATCGGCTCCCTCTTTGAAGGAAAAGGGGGAGGCTCGGGAACCAAACAGGCCACGGTGGCACCGGGTGAAACATCGGCACAACTCAAAAGCACGACCGACACCGGCAGGAGTTCCCGCTCTTCCACTTCATCGAAATCCTCATCCCTATCTTCCACCTCGTCTTCCAAAGGTTCTTCGTCGACATCGAAAATGGGGGGAGCGGTTGCCGGTAAAGGCCGGTCGGGCGGAACCCACGCCTTCGGTCAGGGTGCCGAAGTGTTCGAGGCCGGTTTGCGTGTGGTGGCCGATGCGACCAACAACTCACTATTGATTCTCGCTACCCCCAGGGATTACGCCATCATTCTTGAGGCGCTGGAGAAGCTGGATGTGGTGCCAATGCAGGTCGTCATCGAGGCCACTATCGTGGAGGTTTCGTTGAAAGGCGTATTGGAGTTCGGGCTGCAATGGTTTTTTGAGTCTGGCCATGGTGGCGATAGGACCTCGCTGTTTACTTTGACTCATGGCGATAAAAGCATCATAAACGGTGCTGGAGCTTTATCTCCCGGATTTCAATGGACACTACTCAATAGTGCCGACAAGGTGCGAGCGGTCCTAAATGCCTTGGCTGATGACTCTCTGATCAATGTGCTTTCTTCCCCATCGGTGATGGTTCTCGACAATCAATCAGCCCGCATTCAGGTCGGCGACGAAGTGCCTACTGTCTCAGGTCAGCAGCAGTCGACCTCAGGCTCTGATGCTCCGATCGTCCAAAATATCCAGTACCGCGATACTGGCGTTTTACTTCAGGTTACGCCGCGGGTGAATCCGGGCGGGTTGGTGATCATGGATGTGGAACAGGAGGTGAGCAATATTTCTCCAGAAACAGTTAAAGGGATCGATTCACCGATCATCCGCACCCGCAACATCAGGAGTTCGGTGGCGGTGCAAACCGGCCAGGTGGTGGTGCTGGGCGGGTTGATCCGCGATGAGAAAAGCAACACCAAGACCGGTCTGCCCTGGCTCAACAACATCCCGGTACTAGGCTGGGCGTTTGGAAAAACTAGCGAAAATACTAATCGCAACGAATTGGTCGTGGTCCTGCGTCCCCGAGTGATAGCCAATACCGAAGACGCCCGAGATGTGCTGCAGGATTTTCGTCAGCGGTTGAAAGGCCTGCAGTGGGAGTTGCTTTCTGAACACATGGGTAAAGCCGCCACCAATCAGGCTCCAATCAAGTCCATGGCGAAATGACGGAAGGTTTTGACCGACAAGCAATGAAATAGTGGGGGAATTTGTGCGGTGGCCTTGTCGGTCCTTGCAAAGGATCTGGCTTTTTTCCGGTAGCCGAACTGCTTCGGTAACCCTTAATATATCATGCCTTTATGAAGGAATATCCAAGGGGTGGGTTTGGGGGATGGTTTCGGTGTTTGGAACGGTTTTGTATGAATTGCGCCACACCAAGGGAAGAAGTGGGTAAATCTTCGTCAGGATTGTCTCGTATGTGGTGTAAAAGCTTGACAACTCACTTCTGTTGGATTATAACAACAAGCCGAAAGGTGTTGCAGTAATGAAAATTTCGTTCCTGCGTTTTTGGATGTGGCTGGGTTTGCTTTGGGGGGGTGGTGCTTTTGGCATGGCCTCCGGCTCCCAAGTTGCGGAGCCAATGCCCGGCGAAAGCGTGGCGCAGGCTGTGGATGCGGAGCTAAAAGAACGGGTGAAAGCCCGTTGGGAAGCGCTCATCCGGCGAGATTTTCAGACGGCCTACCAGTTCGAGACCCCCAGTTTTCGTGAGGCTTACAGTGTGCAGGCTTTTGGGGGGAAGTTCGGGGATCGGATCCTTTGGACAAGCGCCGAAACCACCGAAGTGAAGTTCGAGGGTTCCAAAGCGCAGGTAACGGTGCGGGTGGCCTATAAGGCGCTTTTGCCGAACATGCCAACGCCGATCGTCAATGGCGTCAGGTACCTGCAAGAGACTTGGGTCCAAGAGGGGCGTGACTGGTTTCACGAAACTCGCTAAAGGCTTCACTTAGGTAGGGATTCTGGTATGATCCGCCCCGTGGTGTATTCCTTGTGCGCTAGGGCTCTATCGTCTTTAGAGCGTACAGAGAGAATAGGGTAGGCCCTGCAGGCTATCGTTGTATGAAACTTGTCGATCGATAAGGGAGAAAACCTAAATGACAAAAATGAAGTTCAAGAGATCCGCGATGGCTTTGGCTGTTGCCGGAGCCGTTGGAATCGCCGCCCCGGCCGTCCAGGCCGTGAATCTGGCGGACGACGGGTTGGGTGAGGTGCTACTCTTTCCATACTACGGTGTGCTGAATGGGTATGACACCTATCTGAACATCACCAATGCCAGCGCCGATACGGTTGCGGTCAAGTTGCGGTTCCGTGAGGCCCACAACAGCCGTGACGTGCGCGACTTCAATATCATCCTGTCCCCGTGGGATGTCTGGGTGGGTGCTGTCACCCTCAGCCCGGACGGTACTGTCGCCCGTGTGCAGACCAATGATAAGACCTGCACCCAGCCCCAACTGCCGGTCATTGATGCGGCGGCCGGCCTGCGCGGGATTGACTTCACCAACTTCGATTACACCCAGAGTAATGCCGATGGCGGTCCTACCGGTTTGGATCGCACCAAGGAAGGCCATGTCGAGGTCATCGAGATGGGTGTCTCGCCAGCTGGTAACGAGAACGTGTCCGGTACTGTCGCCCACAAGGCCAAGCATGTCAGTGGCACGCCTCGGGACTGCGCCGGTATCGTGACCGCGTTCGAGACCAACTTGGCGGCTGTGCGGGCTGAGTTCAACGAGCCCAAGAACAACCTCAAAGGCACGGGTACCCTGATCAAGGTTGATGCGGGGAAAGCCGGGGCTTACGAGGCGGTGACCTTGGCGAACTTCTTCAACCCGGCAGCTGGCGCGCCAGACGATTCCTCTACTACCGACTTGATCTTCCAGGCTCGTGACTCTCAGCCGAACCTTGGCGACGTTTTCCCGGCTATATCTGTGGTGAATCTTGATACTGGCCCGGGTGCTGGCGTGGCTGGCGTGGCGGTCGACTCTTGGAGTGTGCCGGTGGATGCGGTCAGTGCGGTGCTGACCCGTCAGAGCTTGCTGAATCAGTTTAACGTGGCTGAGGGTGTCAATGCCGAGACGGATATGGTCGTGACCTTCCCGACCAAGTACTTCTATGTGGATACCCGTCAGCCGGGTATCGCGGCTGGTGCGGCTCGTGCTCCCTTCGCCAAGACCTTCCAAAAGGATACGGATGGTGATGGGCTCTCCTGCGATCAGGTTACTTTGACCGTCCATGACCGTGAGGAGTTTACCCCAGAGTTGACCTCCGACTTCTCGCCGCCGCCTCCCCAGGGGCGTAACGAGCTGTGTAAAGAGGTCAATGTGCTGACCTTCAATGGTACCAATGCCCTGGGTTCCGCCGTCTCCCAGAACATCAATGTGTCTGCTAACAGCATTGAGAATGGCTGGTTGGATGTGGGTCTCGATGCCAACGAAGGCGGGGCTGGTCCTACCCATATGGTACCCAGTGCCACTCGTGGTGCCCTGTTCTATGGTCTGCCCGTGATCGGTATGTCCTATACCACGCTGGAGAACGGTGTGGCGGGTGACAATACCCTCAACTATGGCTCGATGTGGAATCATGCCTATAGAAGGAATGTTTCTACCAGCGCTCAGTAATGGAGATAGCCTCTTCATGTTGAGTGCCTGAGTATCGAGGAAGATGCTCGAAAGAGGGGGCCATGCCCCCTCTTTTTTTGCTGAGATGAGGTTGATTGGGTGTTCCTGGTGGGAGCTTGTGATCTCCATTCCCACATGACAATGTTCAAAGAACACAATGGGATAATAGTCCATACTGGATGTATGGCTTCGGGTGGCTAGGGGCCATTTGACTATGAGCTACCCCCTTGATTTGGATAACAATGTTACGAATCAGCGAAAAAAACTATTACTTGTTACTGCCTTCTTGCGGAGTTTTCTGCGATTTTTAAAAGGGTGAAGTCGGTTTACGTTTATTGTGATATTGGGCAGAAGGTGAAAGACATGGCAACCATGGGTAAGCGCTTGGTGCGCGGGACTGGCATGATGCTGGGTGTGGGTGTAACCATACTTGGTAGCCAGGGCGTGGAGGCGGCAACGGCTACCCTGACTCGAAATGGGGTGCAGGAAACCTGCACGCTGGCATCGATCGCGGTTGATGGCTCTGGAAACGCTACAGTGGCCGTCATTGGGTGCTCATCAGGGGCTACTGGCTCCACAGGTCCGACGGGTTCTACTGGTTCCACTGGATCGACTGGGTCCACGGGTGCCACTGGATCGACTGGAGATCCTGGGCAAGGGGTATGGTCACCACCCAACCAATCGAATGTGATCGTTTTTGACTTGTCTCCGAATAGTAACAGGACTTTTGTACCTGGTTGCATTCGTGGAGAAAACTGGAATTCAACCAACTGCGAGTATCAGGGTTCAATCAGTTGGGGACAGGTCTATTCGGCCAGGGTACATTTTGGCCAGAATATGCAACTGCGACTCAAACTGGATCGGGCTGAGGCGGGAGAAACTTTTTCGAGTTTCTCCGGAGCCATCTCCGTCACTCCCGGTGATCTAAATCCTGCCAATACAAAGTGTATCTTCAGCGCTGTGGCGCCCTACGTCGATCTCGTGGATCAGGCCTATGTCTCGGCGAATTCGTTTTCCGGATTATTCGGCTTCGATCCCTTCGTTTCTTCATGTGTGGTACCGTCGAATACCATCCTCTACATGAACTTTACCCCGAGTGGAGTGGGTGCTGAGCAGTGCGGCGGGTCGAGTATTTGTAGAACGCAGATTATCAATTAAGCTCGTTCTCCATTCTGAACCGGGATCGCAGCGAATGAGCTGCATTCCGGTTTTTCTATTATTACTGGGCGGCTGGTAAATGTATAAGCTCGCAGTGACACTTTGCTTGGTGATATCGGCACAGGTCTTGGCCGAGGAGGGGGGCCTGATCGGGGGTGACCAGGTCGTTACCGAAGAGATGTTCCTGGATGAGGTAGCCTCGCTCTCATCCGATCAACGCCGGTTGCTGTTGGCGAATCAGGGTAAGGCCATCGAGTTGGTGAACTCTCTCTATCGACGGGAAAAATTGCTGGCCGAGGTGCGTGCCCGAGAGATCGAACATTCAGCAGAGGCCCAAAAGGCGATACGCCGGGTCGCGGATCAAGTGTTGCTTCGAATGCTGATGGAACAAGTGCGATCAGAAATTTCTGTGCCGGATTTTCAGACACTGGCAAAACAATATTACATGACACACCCTGAGGAATATCGGCAACCTGAGATGCGCAGGGCGAGGCACCTGCTGATAAAGGTGAAAGACTGCCATAAGGATGAAGCCCGAAAAGAGGCCGTGGCACTGTTGAGTCGAGCCAGGGGAGGAGAGGATTTTGCCGCCTTGGCGCAGGCTTATTCGCAGGATCCGGGGTCGGCATCGAAAGGGGGAGACCTTGGCTGGTTCGCGCGGGGAAAGATGGTGAAGCCTTTTGAAGAGGCTGTGTTTGGGTTACAGGCCTCTGGGGAGCTTGCGGACGTGGTGGAAACGGACTTCGGCTTTCATGTCATTAAATTAGAAGGGATAAGAGCTGAGTCGGCGCTTCCCTTTGACGAAGTCAAGCCTACTATTATCGGTAAACTTTCCCGAGATTTCGTACGCGATCAAACAGAACTCTGGAAGCGGGAAAAAACCGATCCAGCTAAAGCTACTGCTAACACAGCCGCCATCGCGGCGGCGTATGAAAAGGCGCGCACCCAGTATTCTTCATCACCAGAGGGACAGATCTTGCCACTCGAACCTTCGGTTGAACAAAAATGATATCCCCAGCTTCAGGTACCGTGGTCGGATAAGGCAAGGCACTCGATGCCCCCTTCACTGGACCTCTCGTGGAGGAAGTGCTCGCTTACCTGATATCAACTACACGGCTTATCGCTTTCATTTGTCAATGAACTGAAATCCATCAGGAGATGGCTGTGCCCATTCTCTATGAGCAGGACATTCTGCTGTGGGCCGAGGAGCAAGCCCGTTTATTACGAGCCGGACGCTTCTCAGAGTTGGATATCGATCACATTGCCGAGGAGTGAGGATGTGGGAAAAAGTGAGCAGCGAGAACTGGCCAGCCGCATAGCCGTCTTGTTGGCCCATTTTCGCAAGTGGGTGGTACAGCCTGAGTGGCGATGTCGGAGTTGGGAAATGACCCTTCAAACCCAACGCAAAAGTATCCTGCGGCGTATGGAAAAGACCCCAAGTCTCAAGGCCGTCCTCAATGATTCTGAATGGTGGGATGACCTATGGGGCGATGCGCGCCTCTTGGCCGGGAGGGAAACCGGAATAGCTATGGAGGTCTTTCCAGAAGTCTGTCCTTGGTCGCCTGAGCAAACCATTCATTTGGCCTTCTTCCCTCAATGATAACCCAGGCCGTTTGCCGTTCTTCGGCTCTGGTATGGAGGCTATCTGTTATGACAACTCGGCTTTGGTTTTCCTAATCGACGGGTGAGAGGCTGGCGCCCTCATCCGTCTGGCATTCGGTAGCGTGAGATGTGTCCAGCAAAGAGTATGGGTTGATCCTGAGAGAGGGGAGGCTCGTCATGGCTGGTCCGACTATCTGTCGCGCTCCCGGGCCTGGGCTCTTTGGTCCGGATTTTTGTTCTCGTGTAGAGAACAATGAATCAGATATTTTTATCTTTGTTCTCTTGAAAAGAACGATAAATGGACAGTTTCGGTCAATGCCCGGAACCACTGAGCGCGAATACCTATGCCTATCGGGTCTTTCCCTCATCGGCAGATTCTGGACCGGTGCCCGCGTCTGTCTAAGTAATCGAAAGCCTAAGCTGTATTCAGAAAGGGTACCATCCCTTTGCCAGAGAACAGGGGACGGAAAGGATTCGGTTGATAACTGATGGGATGGTGGTTCAGACATGGGAATGAGGGTGGATAAGCTGTCTCTCGGTAACAGCCTGCATATCGCGTATCGGTTGTTTCTGCGCGAGATGACCCTGCGTTATCGAGGGACGATTTTGGGGGTGCTCTGGTCTTTCCTTACCCCTTTCGCCTTGCTCGCTGTGTTTACCTTTGTCTTCGGGGAACTGTTTCAGG
>Ga0268298_10001386_pt1 | contig 28699 bp, 23 predicted proteins | sample WWTPWeurt_MetaG_FD_194462 | JGI IMG/M metagenome (GOLD analysis project Ga0268298, IMG submission 194462) | Activated sludge microbial communities from WWTP in Nijmegen, Gelderland, Netherland - WWTP Weurt | ecosystem: Engineered > WWTP > Aerobic digester > Activated sludge | place... | reverse complement strand
ACTTATTGTGGAAATAATTTGTTATTACTTTAATTGGCAGTTTTTTGTCTGGTTAAACTTTTTGTGCATTTTTTATTCATGAGTGCGGGGCTTAAGCCGGTATGGCAGTCAGCTTGGAATATTGCAAACGAATTTTTGGATGACAGATGCATGTGATAGTATCTACTATTTTGGTGATGGAATCTATGCCTTCAGATAAATTGACCCAAATAAATTATAAATTTGGAGAGGATCAATACAATTAAACGAAAATGAAATATCATTTATAAAATTGAGCCTTTAGATTTATATTCCTAATTCGGAATTTTAAAAAATGATTATAAAAGAATGAATAATGAAAAGAATTAAGGGAGTTATTAGTTTAAGTGCCATGTTCATCTGGTTGGCTTGTGATCAATCAAATGAAATGAATCCATATCCAACAAGTATTCCTTCATGTCTTCACCATGTGTTGGATTCTATCCGATGCAGCACTCTAAATTTTCAACTTTACGAGTTAGACACAAGACAGGGTAAAATGTATCATTTAAATAACCGCAGTTTAGCGGATGAGAAAGAGTGGGTCTATGATGTGAATTGCAATGCAATTTGTTATGTCGATTGTATTTGTATCCCTCCGGACAAATTTTGCGAGCAGTGGGTATTTGAAGGTGGAGTCAATCTCATATGGAAAAACAAATAGGAGTTAGTATTTCATTTTATGTAAATTTGATTCTGGACAGTATTTATACTGAAAAGTTATAAAATCAGAATGGATAGGTTATAAATGGTGGATTTTTCAGGATTGATTTTTTGGAGTGAATAATAGAAAGATTATTATCTTTAAGATGGAAAGCCACATTCATGAAGTATATAAATTGGATCAGATCATTTCTTTTATACCTTAGTGCAGTATTATGTTCTATGACAAGCTATGCACAGGACAGCCTTCGTTCATCCAATCTACCCTTAGTTCTGATCAGTTCGCCCATAATTCCGATACCTGATGAGCCCAAAATCAATGCACACATAGCTATCATTGACCACCACACTAAACGAAACTTTGTAAAAGATACTCCTACTTTTGAAAGTGATATGCTGATTGAAACGCGAGGCAGCTCGTCTCAATCATTCTTTCCCCAAAAAAGTTTTTCACTGAAATTTATCGATAGTACAGGCGAAAATTACAATGCATCTGTGATGGATATGCCTGAGGAACACGATTGGATACTCTATGCTCCATACAATGATAAGACTTGTCAAAGAAATGTCCTCAGTTACTTAGTTTCCAACGAGATCGGGATGTATGCCAGCAAAACAAAATATTGCGAACTCTATATTAATGGAGACTATCAAGGTATATACGTGTGGATGGAGAAAATCAAAAGAGACAAAAACAGAGTGGATATCGCCAAGCTGGATAGTTCTGACTTGAGTAGTGAGGATTTAACAGGAGGGTATATTTTTAAAATCGACAAAACTACCAGTGCCGGGGGTGAAGGTTGTTTATCCAATTATCCTACATCTACCGGTCCTCATTTAGTTTATCAGTACGAGTATCCCCAGTTTGAAGATTTGCAAGATGAGCAAAAAAATTATTTGTGCAGTTATATCGATTCGTTCGAAAAAAGTTTGGTCAGTCCTCTTTATAGAGACACTGCAAAAGGATATCGGCGATTCGTTGACGTAAATTCTTTTTTCAATTATTTTATTCTCAACGAAATCAGTAGAAATGTTGATGGATACAGATTGAGCACTTTTCTATACAAAGACAGAAATGCCAAAATTCATATAGGACCTCCTTGGGACTATAATTTAGCCTGGTGGAATGCGGATTATTGTCAGGGTTCATGGGACAATGGTTGGTCATATCAATTTAATTCTTATTGTCCGACAGATCCATTCCCGGTACCTTTTTGGTGGGATAGATTTTTGTCAGATACAGGATTTACCAATGCCCTTAAATGCAGATATTCTGAGCTCCGAAGAAATGTCTTACAGGAAAAACAGTTATTTTATTGGATTGATTCTATTGCTCATATTACCGATGAAGCCAGAGCAAGGCATTTTGCAAAGTATCCAATACTAGGAAAATATGTATGGCCAAACCCGTCACCACTGCCACAAACGTTTGAACAAGAAATAGCGGCACTAAAGGTTTTTATTGTGCTGCGATTGCGTTGGTTGGACGATAACATGCCGGGAACATGCCGGATCTCAAATTCTATAGAGGGCTCTAAAGATGAATATCAATTGTTCATACATCCTCAACCTGTGAAGGATATTTGTTTTTTAAATACACCCGAAGGCCATTTGGACGAAATACGGGTTTATTCTATCGATGGCAAAGACCAAAGTGTCGGTTATGAGAAAGATCCTACACAAGAATCGGTATTCAAACTTCACGTTGAAAAGTTAAATCCCGGTATGTATGTGCTTGTAGGTTTTATTGATGGACGCTCTTTCACAGCCAAGCTATTGAAACTTGAGTAATCTATCTTTTATATATTTGAATTGGCTTGAGTAGAAAATTCCTTAAATAATAAAACATTTGCTTGAAATAGCAAAAATCCATATGCCAAATCTTCTATAGGTATTGTTTTTATTCTCAAATTGATGATTTCAGATGGATTGTAGTTGACTACTGGTGAAGGTATAAAGCTACCTGTTAATACTCCATTGACAAATAGAAATCCAGGCAATAGGCATATATATATGCTGAATATTTTGAAGACAAGATCTGATTTAGTGATAAGAAATGTGAAGATAGTAAAAATAGCATTAAACAAAAAAGTATAAAATGGATAATCTCTTTCTTTGAAATAGAACATAACGCTAACCGATAATAGAAAATAAAGAACTTGAAATATTCTATTGTATCTTTTGGTCCAGGACCAGTTAAAAAATTTGTCAAGACAGAAATAAGTAAACATGCAAGAGAAAGGGATACAGACAAAAAACATCCATTCTTCAATTGGTAAATTAATAATATCGGTTCCAATTGTATAAGTATGATCAAACCACCAAATACCTGCTTTAGTAAAGATAATATCCCAGGCAATAAAGGGTATTGCTACCAATCCTATTGAAGGAAACAAGAAATTAAAGTGAAGATGGAATTTAATTTTTTTATGATATGAGAACAGAAAACAAATGATGACTGCAAAGAACAGAACTAATAAGTATGTATAATGTAAATAAGGACTCATTGTATTATTTTAAATAGAGTTTGAAGTATTTAATTGGTACCCATAAAAATCCAAAGCACTCGCCATTTTCTTTAGAGATATGTTTGTGGTGTTGCTTGTGGGCTCTCCTGATTGCCTTTAAATATGGATTTTTCGTTTGCTGTAGGACTTTGAGTCGCTGATGGATGAAAATGTCATGTACAAAAAAATATGAAAAACCGTACATTGTTATACCAATTCCGATGTATAATAATTGCGAGTAGACAGTACTCACTCCGAGGTAAATCAGTAGAATAGCAGGCGTTGCAAAAATAACAAAAAACCAATCATTTTTTTCAAATGCGCCTTTTGTAGAATGATCATGGTGATCTCTGTGTAAAAACCAAAGGAACCCATGCATCACATATTTATGGATAGTCCAAGTAGCTGCTTCCATACTTATGTAAGTGGATAGTATTATTAATAGATTCAACATGTACATTTATTTTGAGAGGTGACAAATGTGATATACTACAAGCGGTATTGATACTTTAAGTAATAAAGTTTTGATAGTATTGATTCTATACTCATTTGTTTTTCTATATTTTGATTTATGCTCATTTGGCATACCAACTTAAGCAAGGATCTCGATTTTGAATGAGAAGGATAATTCATTTTGAAATAATAAATTTATATTTCAAATTGCTTGAAATGAAAATAAGCAATTTATTGAAATTGTTAATACGGATTCTTGCTTTCATAATTTCAGATGCTGGCGTTTTTTTAATTTTGTGAAAGAGCGCTGAATAATATCGAAATGCCAAATATACTCCAAATCTCGAGTTATGTGGAAGCTTGAGTATTCCTTTTAGTGCTTCCGCGAATTCCATCTCAATTTCTTCTTCTATTATTTCCTTTGTGCCTGTATCAAATACCTTGGACTGAATATTTGGAAAGTATGATCTTCCCAGTGTGTTCAGATCCTGCTTGATGTCTCTAAGGAAGTTTACTTTTTGAAAGGCTGAACCTAGTCTCAATGCATAAGGTTTAAGTTCTTCAAATAGTTTTTTGTCTCCTTGGACAAATATTTTCAAGCAAATAAGGCCTACTACTTCTGCTGATCCGTGGATGTATTGTTTATATAAACTATCATCATATTTGATGTCCTCTAAATCCATTTTCATGCTGTTTAAAAAATGTTCAATCAGCTCCCTATCAATTCCCACTTTATTGACAGTTTCTTGAAATGCTTGAAGCACTGGATTGATAGAAATCTGGTCGTGTATTGCTTGCCATGTTTCCTTTTCTAGTCTTTGCAGGAGTTCCCGTTTGTTGGCCTCATGGAAACTATCCACTATTTCATCTGCCAACCTCACGAAACCGTATAGGGCATATATATGTCCACGTATATTTCGATCTATACACATAATTCCAAGTGAAAAGCTTGTGCTATATTTGTGGGTTAGCATCTTGCATGCTTGTCTTGAGAATTCATCGAAAACTTGCTTCATATCCTTTAGTCTAGTGTTCGTAAAATTTGCTTTGCAACAATTTTTCCAGAAATAATCGAAGGGGGAACTCCAGGTCCTGGCACAGTGAGATGACCTGCATAATATAAATTTTTGATCTTTTTATTTTTGATGGACGGTTTTAATATAGCAGTTTGCTTTAAAGTATTTGCAAGTCCATAAGCATTTCCTTTGAATGCATTATAATCGCGAATGAAGTCAGATATGCAAAAGGACTTTTTATAATCTATATGACTTTTCAGATCTGTAAAACCAGTGTGTTTTTCAATTCGTTTGAGCATCAATTCAAAATAATATTCATGCAAATTGGGTTTGTCAGAAACTCCAGCTGGAATCGGCATTAATAAGAAAAGATTTTCATGATTATGTGGCATTACAATGCGATCTGTCTTGGATGGGCAGCATACATAAAAAAGTGGGTTGCTAGGCCATTTGCTTTCTTTATATAACTCATGTAAGTGTTGGTCTAATGAAGGTTCAAAGAATAGGGTATGGTGGAGCAAACCGGGCAATGGCTTGTCCAGTCCCAAATAAAAAATTAAAGTAGAAGGAGAAAGAGATCTGCTATCCCAATATTCTTCTGAATAATTTACACAATCTTTTGGCAACAAGCTTTCTATGTGATGATAATCTGCTGACGCAACTACCAGATCCGTGATGATTTGATTTTCGTTAACCTGTAAGGATTTGATTTGATCGTTGTAGATCGTCATTTTGTGGACGGAACAGTTACAATGGATTTTTACTCCTAGTTCTATTGCAATGGATTGCATGGCTTCTATAATTTTAAAGAACCCTCCAAGCGGATATTTTGTGCCAAGTACTAGTCCTCCATAATTCATCAAACTATATAGCGCGGGAATCGATTGTGGTGCTGCTCCTAAAAAAATCACTGGAAATTCCATAAGTGCAATCAGTTTTGGATGTCGGAAGTACTTCCTCACAAAACTTCTAAAATCACTGAATAAATTGAGCTTCATGACACTTTTAAAAATGTCCAAAGTGAAAAACTCTGTTAGAGATAAGCAGGGTTTTTCAATGTAATTGGTCATACTGACAGTGTATTTGATCTTCGCATCTTCCATAAAGGCATTTAGACGTTTTCCAGCACCAGGCTCCATCGATTCGAATAGTTTGGTTAATTCACTAAAATCTTTGGGAATTTGAATTGTGCCGTCAGAAAAAACCATTTCAAACTGTGGGTCTAGTGAAATCAGTTCATAATATTGGTCAGATTTTTTCCCAAAATCAGCGAAGAAATTTTCTAATACATCGTGCATCCAATACCAACTTGGACCCATATCGAAGACATAACCATCAGGAGTTTGGATTTGACGTGCACGTCCTCCAAGAGAATTGTTTTTTTCATAAATATCGACATGGTGTCCTGATTTTGCTAGATAGCATGCAGCAGATAAACCAGACAGACCACCACCTATGATTGAGATTTTTTTAAGCATATCCTATAGATAGTTTTGGGTTACGGCTTCTAATAGATCAGAGCTGGCAATGTTTTGTTGGAATATAGATTTATGAAACTTGTCAAGTTTGTTTAATGCATTTATTAGAGTGCATTTATCCGAATGGGATAGGTGCCCAGTGACTATTCTTGAAGCTAATTTTATTTTAGGCATGATAGCTTGCAGGGCTTCAAGTCCTTGCCGCGATATTTTGATAATTTTTTTTCTTTTATCATTATTTGATTCAGTTTGGATTATCCAGTTATGTTCAATTAGCCGAGAAATCACTTTCATGCCAATAGATTTGTCATGGATATTCATTTTGATCAGATCCATCTTTGACATTGGCCCTTTTTCTTTAAGATTGATCAAGTATATAAACTCATCTTGGGTAGAAAAATCTGAATCTGACATAGCAGATTTCGAGTATGTCTTTGCGTATTTGTTTAATTGATTTAATAAAGTGCAGATGATACTATCCATAGATCTGCCCTTTTCTTTTCCATCCCAATGTGGATTGTATTTGACTTCATGCTGGTATCCAGCATGATTTATATTCCATTCTATGAAGCCCACATAATCTAGAGTGTACTGGCCTTTTGGTTCATGAGCATAGAAGGATTCCAGTTTTTCTAAAATATTTTTTAATAATTGCATCATATATCCCTTTTATAAGGTGTAAAAATACACATTATGAATCAAGTATAAGAATAAATTTACTCTAAAATTGATTTATTCTAAGTTTTTAACCTAATGATATATCACTGCATCGATTCCGACAGGATTGGGTGGATCTCGTTCTTATGGGTTTGCTTTTGGAAAACAAGCATTGAATACAACGGATAAAATCTAAGTGGTCGTCTTGGTAATATGCTTCATGCCTTCCCTTACCGTCAATCCTGATAGTGTATTTTTTTCGATAAATTTTTTAACCTTATCTGGCTCGTATTTTGAATATTGTCTCAGTGCCCAGCCAGCTGCTTTTTTTACAAAAAACTCTTTGGAATCAGCTCTGCGTAAAATCATCTCGCACATTAAAGGAAAATCTGTGTCCCTGGCATATCTCAATTGTACAATGTGTGCAGATCGCTGATACCAAATGTTGTCCGATTCGATCCATTGTTCGCATTTGGTTCTCAGCATTTTTGGTTTACTTTTAAGCAGATCACCAAGGAAATGGGGTGTGATTCCGTCAACTGTGTCCCACCAGGAATCTTTAACAATATAAGGTTCAAAAAATTCAACCCAATTGACATCCATCTTTTTGGTCAATCGAAATCCCAGGTCGAAACAAATGTATTTATATTCCCTGTACGGTTGTTTCCAGCAGGTGCTCATCCATTCAGCAAAATCACTGATTTTTTGAAATGGAAATTGAGTATTTGCGAATCTGCTGATTTCTTTTCTTTGCGGTGAATTGATGCCCAGGTAGTCAAATTGATCCCGCATATAAGCCTTCATTTGGCTGGCTCTTTCAGGGGAAGCAACTTGAAGCAATTCGGTCTCCAGATATTCGAATCGTTTTCTATTCGAAGCATTCATCGGTTATCGCAAAAGTGTTACAGTATTCGTGGTTTTAGATTCCTTTTCTCCACGTCTTTGGTAAGTAAGATGGTAAATATAAACTCCTGCAGGCATCAGGTTGCCTTCATTCTGCATTTTCCCGTTCCACCCTTGACCGATCTGATCTGTCTGGAAAACTCTAGCACCCCATCTGTCAAAAATTGACAAACTGTACTTCTCCAAATCCGGAAATTGACCGACAGGCTTGAATTCTTCATTGGTGCCGTCACCATTAGGGCTAAAGGCGGTAGGCATAAATATTGTAAAATTTTCATAGACAAAAACTCTTGCTTGAACCGTGTCGGTGCAAAGGTACTTGTCCACAGCAATAAGGTCTATGGTGTGCCAACCCGGACGATCAAATTGGATCCTGAGTTCTTTATCAAAATAGAAATCCAAGCTGTCAATCAGCCAGCTACGACCGGTAGTTGTTCTGCTGGTATCTACCAAATTGATAACGGCATTTTTTAAATTGATTCTCGTTGAGTCGAGCGTATAACCCGCTACAGGTGGTGGATATACCCTGAAGACATTTTTAAATTCTGCTTCGTTGTAACATCCTAAAGGGGATGTCACCTTGAGCTTCACATCATAAGTGCCGATGGAATCAAATTGATGTCTGATGGACCCACCTGTGACGCCGGCACCGTCAGAAAACTCCCATTGGAGTTTATAAGAAGAATCAGTAGGAAAGCTGATGTTGCGCAGACTGACTTCAAGAGGAATACAGCCTTCGGTGTGATTTGGATCAAAGATCAGTATTTTAGGTGCTGGATAATACTCAAGAATTCTATTTGCTTTTTGAATGCAGCCGAACTGATCTTCGATTGCCAGTCCGATTTGATATTTTCCCGGACGGACGTACTGGATGGAGGCGTCAGGATTGTTGCTGGTAAATCCATCTCCTAAACTCCACGAGAACTCTTTTATTGTACTGGCACTGGAACTAGAATTGTTAACAAATGAGACCGGCCCTGCAAGGCAAGTATCAAAATTGACAGTAAAATCTGCTTTGAGGTCAGGTACGAGTCTGATCGAATAGAAAAGCGAGTCTGAACATTCCAAGCCAGGGTTTAAATACATCTTGCCTATGTGAATTCCTCCTGTATCAAATTTTATGGAGGGCGACCATTTATCAGAACTATCTATTCCTCCGTTATTCTCATATTGCCATTGGATACCGCTTATAAAATTCTGCAAATAGCTTTTATTATTGAAGCTGAAACTGTCTGAATTGCAAACTAAAAATTCGTATTCTCTTCTGCCTATTTTTTTGCCACCACCCAGTTCTGCTACAACTGTGCCCTGACATATCGCTACATTGAACTGAAAATCCCTTTGGACGGTAGAAAGCAAGATCCCGTTTCTGTATTCATGGACGCATACACCTACGACGAATTGACCTACATCATTAGGTTCGCCGGTGATTAAACCGGTAATTGAGTTAATCGTGACAGCGGGATTGCCTCCCATTGGGTTTTGAGGACTATAGTACGGAAGACGAAAATTCACTTCCTCAAATGGAGGCGGGCAGTCGGGATTTGGGATAATCATATCGCATCCGATATTGCTCAGGCCACCACCATGCAGTGGTGCGCACAAATCGTAAATTAACAAATCCCCGTCGTCGTCTATTGCTGAGTGATCAAATGATAGTGGATTATTTACACAAACTACTGTAGGAGGGAAATTTTTGAATCTGGGACTGCTGTTGCACGATAATTGCGCCTCTGCACTAATTGAGATCGTATAAGTTACGCCGGTGCTGTTTGGAGAAACGATATTGGTAATCGTATAATTTCTACAACACCTTTGCCATACAATTACATATTCATCGTTGTAAATAGGAAGATCGATATAGGATTCATATATGCCTACTTCTACTCCAATGTTTCCTGGTAAAACTAAACATTTATATGTTGGATTTTGGATCAGATTAGGTGCACCATTTAAATTCACATTGACTTCATTCCTATTGTTGATCTTGTATATCTCGTAATTGTTTTTGACCTTTCTATATATCGTATAACCTAAGGGAGTATCAAAACCAGCACCATTCCCAAATTTGTCACGATAAAGTTCTATGGTGATTTTATATCTACGCGAAGTACTGTCAGTGCCATTTTTTCCATAACCTTGACACTGATAATACATTTCACCACCGATGATATGTGCTGCCTCCATCCTGATCGTTGCGAGACAAAACAAACCCAGAAATATAAACTTAAAAACTCCCATATGATGCATCAAGCGCATGGATTAAACTGCTTATGTAAGTGTCAAACATACAAAATATTATACATTGAATCCAAAAACCAACCTTTTTGAAGTTTGAGCAGATATTATGTTCCTGCCATCCCAAACGCATTGACCATTTACCCATGTAGACATAATTTTCCCTTTCAGGTAATCATTATCCAAAGGTGTCCAGCCACATTTGTACAGCACATCACTGTTTCTGATCTGAGTAGTGCCATCAGGGTCAAACACCACCAAATCGGCATAATAGCCCTCATCAAGAAAACCTCTACCTCTTAGTTTAAAGCAGATGGCAGGATTGTGAGCCATTTTTTGGACTACCCAAGTAAGGTCTCTTTGATTTTTCTTTGCGGTTGTATAAGCGAGCAAGAGAGAGTGCTGCACGAGTGGCAAACCGGAAGGCGATTGAAGATAGTTTTGAGTTTTCTCTTGGAGAGTATGAGGCGCATGATCAGTAGCTATGACATCTATATTTCCGGATTCCAAAGCGTTAAAGATTGCAATTCTGTCATGTCTGGATTTTATCGCAGGATTACATTTTATGAGGTTACCTAATCTTTCATAATCATCATCACAGAAGTACATATGATGGACACAGGCTTCAGCTGTGATTTTCTTTTGGGACAAATCCAAAGCAGGTTCAAAGAGTTTGCACTCTTCAGCGGTACTGATGTGTAATACGTGTAGACGAGTTCCATGTTCTTTTGCCAGCTCTACAGCGCTTTTGGAAGAAATCAAACAGGCTTCACGACTCCTGATGAGTGGATGATGTTGAGCCGATAACTGAGACCCATATTGCTCAAGAAAGAGTTCAGAATTCCGTTTGATCGTGTTTTCATCTTCACAATGGGTTGCAATCAATCCAGGGAATGAGGAAAATATTTTTTCTAAAACTTCCAATTTATCAACGAGCATGTTCCCTGTGGATGAACCCATAAAAATTTTCAATCCACAAACATTTTCCAGATTAGTCTTCATCACTTCATCGTAGTTCTCATTGGTGGTTCCCATATAAAAACTGAAGTTAGCATGTGATTCGGCAGCTGCTATTTGATATTTTTGTTCCAATAAAACCTGGCTTGTTGCCTGAGGTTGGGTATTAGGCATTTCCATAAACGAGGTGACACCGCCCGCAACTGCAGCAGCAGATTCAGTTTTTATTGTCGCTTTATGGGTGAGTCCGGGTTCTCTGAAGTGCACCTGATCATCTATGCATCCGGGGATAAGCGCCAGACCTTGTAAATCGATAACCTTGGCCTGAGGGTCAGAAATGTCGCTTGCTATTTTCTCTATTTTTTCTCCTTTGACGAGAAGGTCCGCTTCCCGAATTTGTGAGCGATTAACGATTTTTGCATTTTTAAAGAGAGTTTTTTGCATATTGCTTCATCAATGAATATATGATAAACATCCTTGGTAAATGACTTGTTTTGAAATAAGCTGATGACTAAAGTTCAATTGTATGAGCGATATTCATGAGCTTTGTAATTATTTTATACAGAATAGATGGTTTTCTCTCCTTCAATTTTTACGATTGGTGTTTTAGGTGGCGGTCAACTAGGAAAGATGTTGGCAATGGAAGCGATGCGACTGGATTTGAATATTAAGTTTTTGGATCCGGTGATTGATGCTCCTGTTTCTGGTGTTTGCTCTCAGTTTGTATTGGGTGATTTTTGCAAGAAAGCTGATATTTTAAGTTTCGCCGAAGGCTGTAAAGTGCTTACTATCGAAAGAGAAGATATTCTCCTTGAGGCTTTGGAGGATTTAGAAATCCAAGGAGTAAATGTTTATCCACAAGCTTCTATACTGCGCATTGTGGTGGACAAACTGAGGCAGAAAGAATATTTTTTAGCTTCAGGATTTGATTCAGCACCATTTTTTCCGGTCAATGGCAAAGCAGATATCAAAATCTTGTTGGAAAGTTCTTTGATACAATTTCCATTTGTGCAGAAAAAAAGACAAGGAGGATTTGATGGGAGAGGAGTTAAGATAGTTCGATCAGAAGAGGATCTTCAAGATCTTCTTGAAGGTCCATGCATAGTTGAAGCCATCGCTCAAATCGTCACCGAAATCAGTGTCATCGTTTGTAGAGATGCATTGGGACGGCAAGTGGTTTACGAGCCGGTATCCATGGACTTTCATCCGGAAGGAAACATGGTTGAATTTCTGGTTTGTCCTGCAGACCTGCCTCCTGATTTCGCTCTTCAAGCTAAAGCCATAGCTCTCTCATTATCAGCAAAGCTAGAACATGTCGGATTGCTAGCAGTGGAGATGTTCTGGAACAAGGACAGCTCCATTTGGATTAATGAAATAGCGCTTCGACCTCATAACAGTGGCCACCATACTCTTGATGACGGTAGTGTAAGCCAATTTGAGAACCATCTCCGGGCAATTTGTGGCCTTCCTCTTGGATCAACCGAAGCATCAGGTCCATCTATAATGATCAATTTGCTGGGTTCAGAAGGCCATACAGGATTGGCACAGTATATAGGAATGGACGAGGTTATGATAGATCCCCATGTGCACATTCACCTCTATGGAAAAACACATACTAAGCCTCATCGGAAAATGGGACATGTGACTATAACTGGCACGGATTTGGCTGCCATGAAGTCTAAAGCGAATTGGGTAAAACAAACACTTCGTGTCATATCTTCTGAAACAAATTAAATGAAAGTTGGAATAATAATGGGGTCAGATTCTGACCTGCATATCATGCGGGAAGCAGCTGAAATTCTGGATCACTTTGCCGTATCATATGAACTGAGAATCATCTCTGCCCATCGTACACCAGAAGCTATGCTCGAGTATGCGCATACAGCCATGGACCGTGGACTGAAGGTGATTATAGCAGGTGCCGGAGGTGCTGCTCATCTCCCTGGAATGGTAGCATCGGCAAGCTCTCTTCCTGTAATAGGGGTACCTGTAAAATCAAAGCAATCTTTGGACGGTTGGGACAGTATATTGTCTATCTTGCAAATGCCCGGTGGCGTACCAGTTGCAACAGTTGCACTCAACGCTGCCAAAAATGCCGGCCTGCTCGCTGTCCAAATACTCTCTGTCGCAGACAAACAGCTGTCTGAAAAAATGGTGAAGTATAAAGATGAAATGAAAAAAATGGTATTGAATAAAGACGAGGAACTCAATCGTTCGCACTCTCAGAAACTGAATGAACGATCTTCATAAATTCATCTACATTCAAACTCGCCCCACCTACCAAAAAACCATCAATGTCATTTTGCTTAGCCAAAGCTAGAGCATTTACAGCTTTCACGCTCCCTCCATACAGTATTTGTGTCTGAATGCTTAAATCATTGCCAAAGCGAGCACTAAGCCATTTTCTGATGGAAGCATGCATTTCTTGAGCTTGTTCCGGACTGGCATTTTTTCCGGTCCCGATTGCCCAAACAGGTTCATAAGCGATAACAATTTCCTCAATATGTTCTTTTTGGAGTGTGGCAAGATCTGATTCCAGCTGGTCCTTCACAAATTCTATATGAGCTTCTTTTTCCCTGATAGGGAGACCTTCGCCACAGCAATAGATAGGTTTTAATCCTGCTTGCAAAGCAGCGTGGATTTTTGCTGAAATTCTTGCATTTTCTGTGCTTTGACGTGCTCTCCTTTCGCTATGACCAATGATGACATAGCTACAACCGAGATCTTTTAACATTTGAGCAGAAATATCTCCGGTATGGGCTCCGAAAAGATTTTCGTTGCAGTTTTGCGCACCAATTTTCAAACTCTCTGATTGAAAAGGCATGAGTGAAAACAAGTGTGTAAACGGTGGGCATATGATCACTTCAACATTTTTTATAGGAAGAGCTCGAGCAACCTGCCCTGCAAGTGTCTTGGCTTCGGAAGGAAGGACATTCATCTTCCAATTTGCTGCAACAATTCTAGATCTTTCCATAAACTAACTTTGGTTCTGCGAAAGTAAACAAATATAAAGGAAAAGATTCGAAGGATCTTTTAGATCGCTTCCGATGAAGGAATCATTGAACCAAATCGACCCATTCAGAATAAAACTGGTATTTTTGTCGTTCAACTTCACCTTTGGATCTGATATGATCAAATAGGGCTATATGCTCATATTTGAAGTAGAAAGGGTTGGTGTCGTACTATTCAAATCAAATGGAAAACAATCATATTTTAGAGAATCATAAACCTGTTCCCAAATTTGAGTATAGGGATAGAGATGTGAGTTGGCTTGGATTCAATTACAGAGTTTTGCAGGAGGCAAAAGATCCATTTAATCCTTTGTTGGAGCGTATCCGTTTTCTAGCCATCTATTCCTCTAATCTTGGAGAGTTTTTTCGAATTCGGGTAGCACACCACAGAAACCTTAAAAAGCTAGGTAGGAAGACCAAGAGTAAACTGGAATACGATCCAAATGCTACTCTAAAGTTGCTTTACAAAATTGTAAATCAACAGCTGAATGAGTTTAATAATATTTTCGAGAAGGAAATAATACCTGAACTTCGTCTTCAGCAAATTTACTTACTCAAACAGAATGAACTTAATGCCACGCAAAATAAATTTATTGAAGATTATTTTCAAGAAAATCTATTGCCATTTGTTCAACCTGTTTTGTTGGTTCAAAAAAGGATTCGACCCTTTTTTAATAATTCCGAATTATATCTAACCGTTGTCCTTAAAGCAAAAACCCAACCAGGTGAACTTGAGGAAGGAACGCAATATGCAGTAGTTAAAATTCCCTCAGATCATTTGCCTCGATTTGTGGAACTGCCCTCGATAAAAGGGCGGCATGATGTGATTATATTGGATGATATTGTTAGACATTCATTGAGTTTTTTGTTTCCAGGATATTTTGTTATCGATTCATATTCAATAAAATTAACGCGCGATGCGGAGTTGTACATCGAAGATGAATTCAGTGGAGATCTTTTGGAAAAAATTAAAAAAAGTCTGGTCAAAAGAAACGTAGGTCCTGCATCCCGATTGGTATATGATGATGCAATGCCGAAAGAAATGTTGGAATATTTTCTGGATTTATTGGAAATTAAAAAAATGGATTTGACACCTGAAGGAAGGTACCATAATAATTTTGATTTTTTTAATTTTCCTGATTTCAAAAATAAAAATTTAAAAAATAAAGTATTTAAGCCATTAAAATATAAGGCCTTAATGGGTCAGGGAATTGATTTTTTCCAAAAAATTGCATTTAAAGATCACTTGCTCAACTTTCCATACCATGACTATGAGCCGGTTATTCGTTTTTTTGAAGAAGCTGCAAAGGATACCAATGTTACACAAATTAAAATTACACAATATCGTGTAGCTAAAAAATCGCGCATTATGAATGCGTTGATCGAGGCTGCCCAGCGAGGAGTGAATGTATTTGTATTTATTGAGGTAAAGGCAAGATTTGATGAAGCGGCAAATCTTGCGTGGGGCGAAGAAATGGAAAGGCATGGAGTAAAAGTGAAGTACAGTTTTCCAGGCCTAAAAGTACATGCAAAATGCGCACTCATCAGCAGGAAGATTGATGGTGAACTCAAGCATTATGCTTACTTGAGCACCGGAAATTTTCACGAAATGACTGCAAAAGTTTACAGTGATTATGGTTTGTTTACAGCTGACGAAAGATATACTTCAGAGGTAGTAAGATTGTTTGGATTTTTGGAAAATACAAAGTTGCCTTCTGCAAATTTCAAACACTTGCTCGTAGGCCAGTTTAATATGAATGATGATCTCAGGTCAATGATTGAATTTGAGAAAACAGAAGCTTTGGCAGGCAGGAAAGCTGCCATTTTCCTAAAACTCAATAGTCTTCAGGATCACGAAATAATAGACTTGCTATATGAAGCCGCTGACGCAGGCGTTAAAATCAGACTAATCGTTCGAGGAATATGTTGCATTGTTCCGGGGAAAGAAGGCATGAGTGAAAATATAGATGGTATCAGTATTGTGGACAGGTATTTGGAACATGGTAGATGCTATTGGTTCCACCGGGGAGGTGAGGAGCTACTATACATTTCTTCAGCTGATTGGATGGTAAGGAATCTGCATTTTAGAATTGAGTTGGCATTTCCTTTGTTTGATTCTGAAGTTAAAAAACAAATTATAGATATTCTGGAAATTCAATGGGAGGACAATGTGAAAGCACGCAACATCAACGAGGGCTTCTTTAATCAATACAGGAAGTCTGATACCAAAAGAAAGATTCAATCACAATACGAAACTTACAAATACCTGAAAGAAGCTGATGAAGATAAATGATTGCTCGAATGGCTTACTAAGTGAATTTGGATCTGCAAATATAATCTAAATTTAAATCTAAAAATCGAGGTGAATATTCATTCTAGCATTGTTTAACAATTAGCTATATATATTTAAACTTTCTAAGAGTATTTTATTGGATAGTTAAACAGGACTGTCTTAATAAAACCCAACCTTACATCAGGGTGAAACGCTTGGATTCACCCAGGTATCTATTTCAATTACTATTATTGCATTTTTACTATCTTCTTGGTCATTTGACCTTTGTTCGTTTGGAGCTGAATATAATAAGCACCTGCAGGAATATCGTCTAAATATAATTTTATCTCATTTTCTTTTGCAGTAAATCCACTGGTTTCAAAATGAGATAAACCATTTAAAGTGTTTACTACTTTTATGTCTTGTATAATGAGATCAACATTTGATTTTCTGATCGTAACTTGCCCTTCAGTTGGATTTGGAAAAAACTCCAACTCATATCGAAGTATTGGCTTGTCTATAGATAAAGGATCACAGTAATTAATAAGATCTACAATTCTGACTTTGACATTGCAAAAATCTGAATTTCCTGACCTGTCTTCGACCCAAATTTTTAAGACAGTATCTAATTCAGCTTGATTAGATTTTATCTTTAAATTTTTACAACAAAATTCAGTAGATACGGTCTTTTCTTTTTTATCAAAGTAATATATTAATTCATCTTTGGCTGTGCAATTGTCAAATGAACCTAAATTGAAATCTACTGCCCACAATGTGAGACAACCGCTTGGAGGCATTGGTATTGTAATAGTTTGGCTCTGACAAAATGGAGTAGGATTGATCGAGTCAATCATATTTTGAATGCTAAAGTTTTTGGATTCTACATTCCCACAACCATCCGTTGCTACCACGCTTAATATATGATCACCAACCGGATATTGCCCACTGGCGTCAAATGGATTATTATTATTGATTGCAAATAGGTTTGTCGAAAATTGAGGTTTAATACCATTTTTAAATTCTCTCATAGTCAAAGGCCCAACCCTACAATCTACCGATCCATCATTAAATAAATCGATAGAGTATTCTAATCGAATAAAATCCGGTACTGTGCAATTATCAAGGACGGATAATAGCAAATCAATCTGATGAAATTCCTGTCCGGAAGTTGATATTGAATCAATTTCATGACAAGTACCTATATTAAATTTGCATGTTGGTTTGATTAAGTCCTTTATTGCAATTGTATCCGTAAATTCCCAAATGCCGATTTCAGGTATCTTTGGATTAAATTGGCACCAGTCAATTACCTTCCAATTCCTATACACAACATAACAATAATTGCTATCCGGAAGAGTTTTATATGTATCTTGATAATCAGCAGATAAAAATGTGCAGTCAATGTTGGCTGAGTCAATATTGAAGATGAATTTTACAATACTATCACTGTTTGGTGCACAAGAAGATATGGAATAACTTCTGCCTTGAGGGGTAAAAGAAAACGGGACACAATCAATAACCCAAATTGTTTGGCTGTCAGAGATAGGAGTATTCCCTTTACCATAACTAGTTATTGTTCGAGTTATTTTACCGGTACCGCAAACTCTTTCGTCCTTAACCGTAATATGTGGCAGCATTGCACAATTTCCTGTTACATAACCGTCTAATCCCCATTCTGGCATGTATTTTTTTGTTTTATTGGTGGTATCATAAAGCTGATAATAGTGATCACATGCCATATTGGATACAGGTTTGGGTGAAATGGTCGAATCTATTTTTCCTGGATATCCATTTCTTTTATTGTTTTCGCAAAAAGCTTTACATACTATATCATGTGTGAATACTTTTTCTCTTAAAAATGGATTATTCACAATTTTACCAAATGTTGGATCATTCGCATCCTTTAATTTAGTAATGTCAAATTTAAATTCGCAGCTGACTACGATATCAGGAGGAGCTACTACCTCAGGATCGATGGCATTTACTATCTGAACATTGGTAATGCAGTCTGTGAATTTTCCATATAAATCTCCAGAGCTATCATTCATTCTCTCAGGCAATATCGGACCTTCTCCGGGATCTGTGGTGAAAACTCTGAGTATCATTGTTATCTCTGAAAATATATCATTGCAACATACATAAGTGGAATCGTCAAAATAAATTTGATGCCCCTGAGTGCTACGGTCGTCGTCTTTTAGAAATTCAGTACAGTTACTAAATGCTTGATCAACATTTGAACCATTTTGTGTTTTTTGTAATTGCTCCTGTCTTATTATTTTTTTGTAAAATGTTGTATTACAGGAATCATTAGAAGTGATGGTTATATCATCTGCGGAAATGGATAATCCGTTTATTGATGAATTTAGTAAACCATTTAAACTAAGATTTAAATTCTGTATGCATGAAATTTGACTTGGTCTTGCTACCGTTACTGACAAAACTACCTTTTTAGTAGTTTTATTTCCACAGACATCTTGCGCAATCAGTGAAACTGTATGATAGCCTTTTGGTAAATTTGTGATTGTATATCCAGTGTTTTGGTCCCCGGTGACATTGCCGGTGAAAGATTCAAAAGTATATGTGATTACTTTTGAGCAATCATCCGATAACCCTGGCACTGTCATTTTAATGTATCCTAAACAATTGGAATTACTTTCCTCGACATGAATAGAGTCTGGATAATTGATAGAAGGTCCATGATTATCTTCAACTTCAATGGTTTGTATTTTTTCCCATCTCCCAATACTTGGATTGATCAGGGGATCATATTGGCACCAATCAATGACCAGCCATTTTCTATCAATTTTGAAACAGTAGTCTGATTGAATATTATATAATTCATCAGAAAATGTAATGCTGATCATACTACAATTTGAAGTGTTTTCTACGATCTTAGGTTCACCCAATTCCGGATTGCTCGGTTCAAATGAAGAGATGCAAGAGTGTAAGCGAATTGGTTTTTGGTCGCAAACTCCAGGAGGCCAAACTATGTCACTTTTTAATGTGTCATTGCAGTATTCTTCACTTACATTGTATGGGTCACATTGAACTATCCAAATAAATTGTTGAACGTTTACGGCTCCATCCTGATCAGATACATTAAAATTTCTTATAATGAGGCCCTGGTTGCACTTACGTTGATCAGTAATCGTGATTTTAATTTTAAGAGGTTTTGAGCTGGAAGCTATTCCATCTTTACCCCAGTCAAGAATAAAAATGTTATGAGGATGTAATGGGTCAAACAAAGATTCATAGTAAGAACAAGCTCTGTCTGGAACAGAATTCGACCCACTCATTCCTCCAGGGTAACCAGTGTATTTGTTTGCATGACAGTATTGTTCACAGACGATGTCTTTTGTAACGATAGTCCTTTGATCCGATATATCTAATACTATATTGCCATATGGCGATCCCATATTGGATTTCATCAATTGTAAATCAACGTTTTGTTTACAACTCAATACTATATCAGAAGGGGCAGTTGCAGTAGGAATCGCATTCAAGTATAATGGAAAGAAGCAACTGAAAATAACTATTTTGAATGGAGTGATTTTCATTTATAATAATTTATGGAGGTTAAAATTTATAGTTGTAGCTGAAGTAAATATTTTTGTACTTTACACCTTCTTTAAAGGATGTCTCTTGTTTTGTGATATTATTTAGGGATTTTGAAAATTGGATTCCAGCTTCTATGCTGTACTTCCTTGATAAAGTATAGGATATTCCTATTTCGCCTCCCCAGAATGCGATTCCAATATTGTTATAAGGAGTATTATCGACTTTTTGATAAAAATCTGGAATGGAAGGGTTTATTTTGTATCCATAATACTTGTGAAATATAGAGATTTCTAAGCCTACTCCTATCCTGAGATTAAGTCTTCTTTGTAAGGGAAAACTTGTTTTTACTTGTAAGGGAATGGTCAACATTTTATATTTGTTATAGTAGTTGGCTTTTAGGTTTTCATGCACAATGTAATCAACTTTTCCTCTGTATTCTTTAATCAATCCACTTGAGTATTCTTCAATTCTAACCACCGCATTTGTGTCTTGCAAGTTTAATTGTCTTTGAATGTTAATATGGGTGTTATTTGTGGATTGACTGAATTTTAAACCTGAGATTAATTCCGCATGCTTGGAGAAAGAATAGGAGATCATTCCCTGGAAACCTATGTTTTCGAGTTCCTTTTCAAAATCTTTTCTGATGGCTATGGATAGATCCTCATTATTACCCTGAATATTCCTTTCTGCTCTACCTATAAAAGTTCCAATAAAATAACTAAATTTTTCGTAGTGCTTTTTGTGATTGACTTGCCTAAGTCTGGGTTGTTCTTTTGGCGTGGGAACATCCATTTCGAAACTTGGGCAATTGATTTGGGCTGATAATAGAGATGGTATGGTGTTAGGTTGATTTTTCTTTATTTCATATCGTGTTTTTGTTTCTACAAAACTAGGATTGGATGGCTCACTGTAAGGATTATTTTCAGGTTCTTTTGTCGTCTTGTTTGTGTCTGTTGAGTTGTATCCAAGCTGAATTTGATTCAAATTACTTCTTAAATCGTTTGAAATCTTTTTACCTGATTTTTCTGAGGCTAATTTTTGCAATTTATGGTTTTGTACTTTCGAATCCATTGAATGGTAATATGGCAGTGGTGATGAGTATTGTGATATTAAGTAATTAGAATGATCCGATTGATGATTATTCATATATGAGACATCGCTTAAGTTTAAGCCGCCATTATGGTAGTTGTATAATGCAAATCCAATACATATTGGTAGGAGGATCCAGAATATGTTTTGTCTTTTTCTTTTTCTAATTTTCATCCATATTATATCCAGTTGTTCTTCTTTGTCATAATGGACGTCTCTTTCGTTTGGGATAGGCCACATATTATTTTTATCGTGTGATTTCATTTATTTTCATTTTGTATTAGATCGGATAAAAATTTCTTAGCTTTATAAAATTGAGATTTAGATGTATTTTCACTTATATTTAAATGCTCAGCTATCATTTTATGGGTCCAATTGTGATATACAAATAGCTCCAAGACTGCTTTGTAACCATTTGGAAGTTGTTGGATGTAATCTTCTAAATTTGCATCATGAAGGAATGACGGAGACTCTGAATCATCATTTAGCATCTCGGGGATGTTTTCAAGGATTTCCAGAGGTACTTTCCTTTTTTGTTTTCTGAGTTCAGAGATGATAAAGTTTTTGCAAAAAATAAAAAACCAATTTTCAAAATCCCCTTTATCTTGCTTGAATGTATCATATTTATAATACAATGCTACAAAACACTCTTGCATTGCATCTTTGGCGTTTTCCTCATTTTGAAAATACTGAAGACACAATGCATAAACTCTTTTGTTGTAGTCATTGAATATTTGGTTAAAATGTTTGTGGTTGATTTTCATTTTTACTGCAGCATGCCTGAAAAAGCAAATGAAACCTGGTCTGAAAGATTGCCATTTTCATCCGATATAGAGCAGTCGGCTATTTTCAATTCGATTCGTTTCCCAGATATAAGATTAGTAGGTGCTGTTACAGCTCCATATTTTTGCAATTGAAAGAATTTGGTACCCCTGACTAAAGTAGTAAATTGAATTTTTTCATCGAAGAAATTATTTTTATAAGAGTAAGACATTTGATAAATTGACCCAGTAGATTTGTCTGTTGAAACGAACTGAAGTGTTTTGCTCAATCCATTGTATTCTAGTGTAATTACACAATTGTCAATCTTTTTCACAGCCCGATTGGAAAACTCTAGATAAACGCTTCCTGATTGACATTGAAATGCTTGTCTTGAATATAGGGATTCATTAATGCGGAAAGACTCCAGTGAGGATTCTGTATTCCCATCCAAGCATTTGAGTAATTTGAGTTCTAAGGAGCTGCATGGTATATAAGCTATTCCAAATTTTCCGGAACTATCGCTCAAAGCATAGAAGAGCAAGTCATTCGAGATGTCCATCACATATGCTTCAGGCACGGCAGAATTGTAGCAATCAATAACTTTTCCGGAAATGAAGTACCATTTTGTACCATTTAAATTAATTTTAAGTATGTTATTTTTTAAATGGTTGGTTTGTATTTCCTGAGTATAAATTGTGGATTGATTGCAATCCTTTATTTTTAGGTGATATGTCATATCGGAGGCTAATGTGGTGGCCCATTCTCCTTTGTCGTTCCAGTCAATTGTTTTGATTAGACTATTGTTATTTGAATATATAAATATTTTTCCGGTTGGAAGAAAGGAGTCATTAATTTGATCGATTGATCCACTAATATTAGTTTTAGGATGTAGGCTTGCACACGAATAAGTACCGGAATGCATGATGCGGCATGCAGCTTTATTATTTTCTATAATCGCGTTATTGTAAAATTCCCAATAATTGCTTTTTTCATTATACTTGAAAACAGAAATACTGTCTAGAGGAATATTTTCATCAATTCCATAGAGGCTTGTATTCACTTCAATCGGAATATTGCATTTCAAGGAGGTTTGATTGATATCAAGGAAATTAATGTTGAGCAGTTGGTGAATGTGCAAAGTCGATTCAGTTTCGTTCGAATCTATTGTCATATAATCAGAAGGGAATGATTCGGATGAAAAATGCTTAGTCAGGTCAAAATCAAAGTATTCGACATAGAAATTCAAACTATACTTTTGGCCGTTTGACGAGAGAAAGGAGTTAGGATGAATATACACTTCTGAATTTGCATTGGTGAGAAATCTTGCATTTGAAGACGCTGATAGCCGGATTGTATGTTTAGGTCTCATGACCAGAGAATGGATTTGGTGACCGCTTTCATAAGGTTTTTCAGCATAATAGGAATTGAAATATCCAGGACAAGTAATCTTAAAAGCCAATCTCTCCTTATCAAATTTTTCTTTAACGGTATGCATCCCCCATTGGTCTCCAAGGAATTCATGATCACCAATAATTATTTTAGCATTATTCAGTATTTTAGATTCACCGAGGGCTCTGACATATATAGTCTTTTCTGAGTAAACTTTTGGTTTAGGTTTATCCTCCTTTCTTGTCAATTGGAAGTCATCTTGCCTGCATCGAACGAAAATTAGAAGTAACGGTAGGATTATGGAGTATTTCATATGATAAGCATACTTTCTATTTGAATACGCTTCGTGGTATAATTAGTTGCCTGAATATTAAAGGAAAATAAAAAAGAGCTTCGAGTTGAGCTAGTAGCATAATAGATACCAATTGAGTATTTCTATACTTCTATAGATGGGAATAAATTATTCAATGATTACAATGAAGTAAGATATTTTCGCATTTAAGACATTGTAATTGAATACTATATATATGGCAATATTATCTTATATGAATGTTATGTATATCTTTTTTAAGGATCTAAGCCATTTGATGGCTTGGTGCAATTTGTCATTAGTTTCATAATTAGCTGTGTGGGATTTATTGATTCCTCTTACCGTTATTTAGAAAACCTGTAGAATAAGTAATATATTGTATTCAAGGTACATTCATTGTCAACAGTGATTGCTTAGTTTGATTAGTGATGTGAATATAGAGGAAATTTATCTTTTTTCTTTGTGCTTCAAAATAGAAAGCTCCAGCAACAAATCAATGAGTACTTTTATAGGTGAGCTTAATATAGTGAAATGATCGATTCTCGCAAAATTATAATCCTTTACTGTCCTGTGCCTGATGAAGAAATTGCTGTGAAGCTTGGAAGTAAACTTGTACACCTCAAGTTAGCTGCATGTACACAATATTGGCCTGCCACCTCTCAATTTTTCTGGGAGGGGCAAGCTCAGAAAGAAGGGGAGTTCATCTTGTGGGTTAAGACATTTGTTGAGCTAGGAGAGCTAGCTCAAAATTTTTTGACTGAAAATCATCCTTACCGTACAGCTTGTATCTTGACTCTTCATGCAACCGTTAACGAAGCGTACTACAGTTGGATGAAAACTGAATTGGGAGAGTAAACGCAATTAGAAAATTTTGAGAATACTAGAAGAAACGAAAGTACACTTAGTTTGAGCAGCAACACGGAGTGAAAGTGAACAAACGATATTTCTCAAGAGTCATGGTACCCGGGGCGGGACTTGAACCCGCACGGCCATTTCTGGCCACAGGATTTTAAGTCCTGCGTGTCTACCAATTCCACCACCTGGGCAAAACTTCTGAACCTTTGGTCAGTAGTTGAAGCGTATATTTTGGTTCAAATAACTAAGCAAAGTGCGCTTCTGAGGCGCAAATATAGATATAGTTGGCATATATCTATGTTTGATATCTATCAAAATTTTGGATGAAGTTAATGCAAGACTCAAAATATAACAAAATGAATAAGTACAACCGGCTGAAGGAAACTGTATTAACTCCAAATGATTCAAATACGATTAAATGAACCTCATCTTTGTAGATGCGCTGGTATCTAAAATTGATACAACTGCTGTAATAAACAAAAATAAAGATGTGATGAATTGCTCTTCAAATGAAGAGCGGGAGACGAGACTCGAACCCGCGACCCCGACCTTGGCAAGGTCGTGCTCTACCAACTGAGCTACTCCCGCAATTGAAAGGTGAATCAGATGGATCCATTCTGCTTTAAAGCATAAAGTCACCTGATGCGCTTTTAAAAATTTGTCAAGTTTTTCCGGAAATAAATCCGTCGAAATCTCGTTTGATTTCCAAAAGGACTGCAAATATAAACTCCGCGGTCAATTGAAAAAGAATTTTTAAAAGAAAAAATTATATGTCCCGGCCCTTGATTGAATTTGCATATGCGGTGAACGACCTGTAGCTTCATTTGTTTGCAAATATCATCCTGAAATATCAATTGGCACTAAATGTGTTCGTTAACCAGCATTGATTCAAAATATCTTATATTTATATATAAACAATATTCTTAATATATCTTAGTTTTGTCGCTTGATGAGTAAAATGGGTCGCGTATTGGTTGCAATGAGTGGTGGCATAGACAGCACTGTGGCTGCATTGATGTTACACGAGCAAGGATATGAAGTCATCGGAGTGACTATGAAGACTTGGGATTATAACCATACTGTTTCAACCAACGGGAAAGAAACCGGTTGCTGCTCACTGGACTCATTACAGGATGCTCGATCCTTGGCAGTCAAAATGGGCTTTCACCACTTTATTCTAGACATTCGAGAAGAATTTGGAGATTCTGTGATTGAGAATTTCGTGGAAGAATATTTGGCAGGACGAACACCTAATCCTTGTGTACTTTGCAATACACATATCAAATGGAGTGCCCTTCTTAAAAGAGCGGATGCACTCGATTGTCACTATATCGCCACGGGTCATTATGCCAGGACAAATCATGATGGCGGAAGGCATTGGATCTCCAAAGCTAGGGACTTGAACAAAGACCAATCCTACGTTTTGTGGGGATTGTCTCAAGATAGTCTTGCGCGAAGCTTATACCCCTTGGCAGAATGGGAAAAACCTCAGGTCAGAGAATTTGCCCGTGAGAGAGGCTTTGAAAGTCTCTCCAAGAAAGCTGAAAGTTATGAAATCTGTTTTGTGCCGGACAATGATTACCGGTCTTTTATACGGTATAAAGAACCTGACTTGTCTGATAGCTTAAAAGGTGGCCCATTTGTAGATCAGACCGGGAAGGTAGTTGGCAAGCACGAAGGTTACCCATTTTATACTATAGGTCAGCGAAAGGGTTTGGGATTGGCTTTTGGCAAACCCATGTTTGTCACACATATAGACCCTTTAACTAACACTGTTTATCTGGGTGAAGAATCCGACCTGGAAAAAGATGAATTGCTCATTTCAACCGCTAACTTTCAAAAATGGGACAAAGTGGTTCCCGATAAGGAAGTGGTGTTAAAAATCAGATACAAGGACATCGGACACTCTGCATTTTTGACCGAAAATTCTGAGGGTATTCATGCTCATTTTAAAACTTTGGTCAAGGGAGTGGCTCCAGGCCAGTCGGCTGTCGTATATGAAGGTGATGACCTTGTCCTTGGAGGTATCATTCAACGTTCAGCATATTCTTTACAAACTCAAACCAAGCCATTACATGAAGAGAATTTTATCCATTAGTGCAGCTATCAGCTTGACCATTTTTTTTGCATGTGAGAAAAAAACGGAGCCGGTTGATTTGGAAAAATATGGTCTTGAATATTATCCAGTCGAAATTGGAAAATATTGGGAGTACTCAGTAGATTCCCTTTTGTATGGACCTGTTGGACATACAGGGGTTGATAGCACTACCAGTTATCTGCGGGAGGAGATTGTCGATACTTTCAGGAATGACAAAAATGAACTCGTATATCGATTGGACGTTTTTGCAAGAAGCTCTGATACACTCGGTTGGGATTTAATCAATAGTTCATTCATTCGTAAAGACAACTCCAGTTTGATTAAAACAGAGAATGGTCTTCATTTTATCAAGCTAACCTTTCCTGTAACAAGGTACTCGAACTGGAATGGTAATGTTTTGATACATTGGAAAAGTGCAATCGTGATTAAAGGTGAGGAAATCGCAGCTTTTGACAACTGGAATTATATTTATGAAAGTCTGTCTGACAAGCTTGATATTGGACCGAAGCATTGGGATGATGTCCTGACTGTCAATGAAGCTGATTATACCGCATTTGACAATAAACGATACTCAGTAGCACAATACGTGAAGAATGTGGGTCCGGTGTATCGTGAACAGTGGTTTTTGGATACTCAGATCTACGATGAACGATTGACTTGGAGGGAGAAAGCTCAAAAAGGTATGATCCTCAGGATGAAACTCATACAACATAACTGATCTTTTGGAAACCGGGGATTTGCACCAGATAGAGTTATTGCCCTGTGGTACTACCGGCAAAACACAAGGAATACGGGGGGACTTGTTTTTCTTTCCAGTCGCTGCCTTGCAAGATCAATTCAGCAAAATGAATTGGATGTTTTTTGAAATCAAAGGGAATAAGGTCCCGTTTAGAATCTCCAAGTTTGAAGATTCTGAACCACCTGTGGTTCATCTTGAGGGAGTGGATACTCCTGAAACTGCAAAAGCACTTTCAAACCGCCAAGTATGGGTTGACGTTTATCATCTTCCGGAAAAGGCCTTAGGGATGATGAAAAAGACCAATGAACTGTCTGAATTGCAAAATTTTGTTATTTTTTCAGAAGACCATCAAAGTATTGCTAAGATTATCCGAACTCTCGAATATCCATCTCAACTTATGGCTGAAGTGGAGAGAGATGGTGTGGTTTTCTTGATTCCACTTCATGAGGACTTTATACAAGACATCAATATTTCTCAAAAAACGATTGTAATGAACCTGCCTTTCGGATTAATTCCTGCAGGTAATGCAATTTCTGCCGAAGAATCTGAATGAGTTCTATGGCTTTGGACATTGAACAGAGTCCTTGCCTTTACTCATAATCAGTTGATTCATTATTAGTTATCGCTAAAGATCAAAATACAAACGATTAAAAGTTTTTTGGACTTCCCAGAACTTTGGGATCAGTTCAGTATGGTCAAGAAAGGGAAAAGGTATTTTGCTTTTATTACCTTACACTTCAAGCAAAGAAAAAAACAGTTGCTTTACCTTTTCATGAGAAAAATTCGATAAAATTGCACTCTTAACTTATCCCGGCAATACATGCTCATAGGAATAACAGGAGGTAGCGGATCTGGAAAAACCAGCTTTATCAATCACTTGCGTGAGCAGTTCTCAGAAAATGAACTAGGCTTGCTCTCCATGGATAACTATTACAAACAGAGGCATGAACAGCAGAAAGATCCGCAGGGAGAGTACAACTATGATACACCTGATTCTTTTATCATAGATGATTTTATTGAAGATCTCAGGAAATTAAAACGCCACGAAGAGGTCAGGAGAAAGGAGTATACTTTCAATAATGATACAAAGGCTGCGGGTATTGTGATTACACCGCCTGCTCATGTGCACATTATAGAGGGTTTGTTTTTAGTTCATGACCAGAGAATAAGGCAGTTGTTGGATCTGACCATACTAATCCAAGCTAAAGAAGAGTTGAAAATCATTCGCCGTATCCTCCGTGACCAAAAAGAACGGAATTATCCTATGGATGATGTACTTTATAAATACCAGCATCATGTTGGCCCGGCATTTGACAAGTACATCAGACCGCACATTGCCGATCTGGACCTCATCATTAACAATAATAGCTCTTATAGCAAAGCACTGGATGTCATAGCGGCATATGTGAGAGAGCAATGTAAAGGAACATAAAACTTTGGCTTGATGATGAGCTGCAGATGCACCTAAGTTGCTAATAATTAAACCAATAAGTATTAAATAAAAATTTATTTGAATTATCTTGAGCGATGTCAGCGATTATCTATATTTTTATGAAATTATTTAATAATAAGAGCCTTAAACAGGGAGTCCTATATAAAATAACAATCAAATTGAAGCCAGTTACATTCGAAATTATTTAATTTACTTTAATAAACAACTTTATGAAAAATTCAATCGTGTTTTTATTGTTTACCTTAATTGCATTGACCTCTTGTGAGAAAGATT
>Ga0268298_10001385_pt1 | contig 28702 bp, 22 predicted proteins | sample WWTPWeurt_MetaG_FD_194462 | JGI IMG/M metagenome (GOLD analysis project Ga0268298, IMG submission 194462) | Activated sludge microbial communities from WWTP in Nijmegen, Gelderland, Netherland - WWTP Weurt | ecosystem: Engineered > WWTP > Aerobic digester > Activated sludge | place... | reverse complement strand
GGACGGCGGCGGTCCAACCGGACAGACGGCGCTCCCAATCGGGGCGCGCGGCCCGCGCGTCGTCGACGGCGCGGCGGTTGGAGATGTACTCGGCCGGGTTCTCGGCCCCCGCCACCCGGGGCGCCCCCGGGGCGCCGTAAACCGCCGCTTCCGCTCCCGACAGAATTCCCGCGTTGAAGAAAAATCCGGCCACGGCGGCGTTTCGATCGTCCCCGGCGGAGCGCAAAGATTCAAGGGAAATCGGTCCGGCGGCCCCCTCCAGCAACACCGTGGCCCCGGGGCGTCGATCCAACACCGCGCGCACCAGGGCGGCGATGTTCTTTTGGGCGTTCCGGTGGCCGTGCACGTCTTGGACATGGAGGACCACCCCCTGCGCGCCGGGTTGGTGACCGCGAACATGCCCATGCCCGCCGAACACCCGCGCCCAATCGGTGGAAGTGGAAGAAGAGGGGATTTCCCGGCCGACCACGGGCGGGACATCCAAAGGAAGGGTCCCCCACAACGGCGTCGGCGTGACCGCGCCCCCCCGGAACCGCCGCGCGGTTTCCGCGCGCTGGGCCCAAAAATTCGCCTCCGCCGCGTGCCCCAACACCGTTTGACCGATGAAGTGCGCCACGGCCAAGGCGACAGAAAAAACGCGGAGAACTCGGGGGACGGAGGGGCTTTTCATGCCCCCATGATATCCGGTGGGAATTAAATCCCGGTTTCACCCATGTAAACAATGCGTGACGAAACCGGCTGTCGCGGGAGGGTCTAAAAAACGAAGATCGGGCTTTACGGGCCGGTGGCTACGAGGCCGGGGTCGGCCACGCACCGTCCAAAGAAGGGGTTTCAAACATCGATTGGAACCGTTTAACAAAATCCAAGAGATCGGCGCGCACGGCCTGGAGGGCGGCGGCGAACTCCTCCCTTTTCGATTCCGCCTCGATCCAATCCTCCCGCAGGAGGCCTTTGTAATGTTCGAGCCCCGCGAGAAGGTTTTTCTTGAATTCGGCGAAATACACTTTTTCCTTTTCACCGATCCGGGGGAACGCGTCGGCCACACGCTCCTTCAAATAGGCGACGTAAAGACGAAGTTCGTTGATGAACTGATGAGGCCGCGTCTCGGCGACGAGATCGTTGGTGCGCCCGTAGATGTGATCGATCATTTCGCGAAGGGAACAGACCTTGGAAAAAAAGGCGATGTTGGGGCCGGGGCACACCGCGGGCGTGGCCGACTCCTTGGCGAGGAAACCGTACCGCACCAGGGCGGCGTGGCCCAAATCCCGGCACAAACAGGCTTTCTCCATCACCCGCTCCATGGCCCGGGACAAGGCGTCTGGATCCGTTTCGGCGCTCTTCAACTGTTCGATCTTTTTTTTCTGGTAAGCGTAGGACGCCGTGCAAAGGAGCGGACCGGGAAATTCGGTGTTCGTGGCCAAGTACCCGTTCGGGCAGGGGCTCCCCGGTTTTCCCCGGGCGATGCGCTCGCGCCGCGCCGTTTCGCTGGCGGAACCGCGCAGGGTGTAAAAGGGGGCGCCCAGGGGCGAGGACCCGCTGAGGCGGACGTCGTCCGCGCTGGCCGCGGCGAGCCGCGCTAAGGTTTCGTCGTCGACCGTGGTCGCCTCCGGCACGAGGAGGAACGGGGTCCCCCAGCCGGTTCCGTCGATGCCGTAGCGGTCGCGGAGGAAACGGTCCTCGGCCGCGGTGCCGATGCCTCCCTGGGCGGTGACGCGCAGGGCGGGGGGATGCGCGACCGCGATCCCCTTTTTCTCCAACAGGGCGGGCCGGAACAATCGAAACATTTCGCTTTCCAGTTCGCCCCGCCGCGTTTTGAACTCCTCCAGGGTGGGGCCCAGCGTTTCACCGACGGTGGGAAAAGCGTGGCCGCCGCAATTCAAGCCCGATTCGACGCGGAACTCCGAAACCCACAGGCCCCGCTTCGCGAAGATTTTCCCTTGGGTCAAGGCCGAACGGTAATCGCTGACTTTCAGGATGATTTGTTTCCGGGATTGGCCCCGGGCGTCGATGAAGAAATCGGGGAATTCGGCCACCGCCCCGTAGAGGCGCAGGTTCAGTCCGGCGGAGAAAACCATCGACGACCGGAGGTCGCTCGTGGCGAACCCACGCAGGGCCGCAATGGTTTGGGATTCTTCCGTCGCCGTTCCGCCGCTGGCCGGGAAGCGGTCGGCCTTGGTCATGATGTTGACGTCGATGCGGCCCGGCACGACGGCTTTTCGAAGCCGGGCCTGGCGCAGGGAGCGTTCGATCCTGTCGCCCGAGGCCGTCATCCGCGCGTGTTCGTGTTTCAGCGGCGAATCATCGGGCAGCATTTCGAAATAAAGCGTGATCTCGCTGCCTTTTTCAAAAGGCAGCGCGCGGAGACGGCGCACCTGCTCCGCCACCAGATCGTTCACGAGATTGAGATAGGCGGTGGTCCGCCGGGCCCGGGCGGCGGGTTCGCCGTCGCCGATGGGCGCGTGGGGCCGCCCGTGCAGGGCGGCGTAATGCGCCCGCATCTTTTCGAGAAGTTTATCGTCGCCCAAAGAGATCACCGACGAGATCCCGAAGCGGGCCACTTTCAGCGGGGTGTCGACCGTGAACCCCGTTCCCAAAACCGGGATATGAAAGGAATGCGGTCCGTTCGTCATAGGCGTGCGGGTCCTGTCCAAAGGAAAGTGGCGCGAGGGGGACAACAAACGCCGGCCCAACCGTCCGGAAACCGCCTCCCGCTGTTGCAAGTATAGAATAACCCCGAAGCCTTTCCTAAAAAATGAAAGGCGGGGCCCCTTGCCAAAGTCCTTTTTTCTCCCTATTCTTCGGTTGGGTTCAATCGCTTCGCAGGGGAGGCCTGTATGAAACGACGCGCGTTTTGGGCGGCGATCGGGCTGTTCGGCCTGGTCGGCCTGTCCGGTTGTCAGAATGAAAATTTGTTCGGCGGCCTGCACAAGGAAGGGTCCGGCGACGCCCGGAGCTTGATCGCCGACGGCAACGCCGCCCTGGCGGACCTGAATTTCCCCGCCGCCGAGGATTACTTCAACCGGGCCCTCGCCCAGGATCCCCGCAGCGCCGAGGCCCTCTACGGCGCCGCCGTCGCGGCCATGGGCCGGTCGGGCTTGAACCTGGGGCAATTGCTCTCCAACTTGATGACGTCGAACCCCGGCTCTTCCGCCACCGCCCTGCGGAGCGCGGTGATGACCGCGGCGCCGGGAGCCCCGACCGACAGCATCCTCTTCGGACTCTCGGTGGCCGACCTTCACAACGCGCTCAAGGCGGCGATTCCGCTCCTGGAGCGGATCCGCCTGGGTCTCTCCGACGGAACCATCCCCGCCGACAACCCCAACCTGCTCATCAACCTGGGCCTTTGCCGGATCCTTCACGCGGCCACTTGGGCCTACAGAAGGCCCGTGTTTGATATTCGAGTCAGTGGTTCGGATTTCGAAGTGGTTCAAACGGGCGGCGCCTGTCCCGACGTGGCCATCGCCGCCGAAGAAGCCGCCTGGGGGGCCCGGTACCTGGGTCTCGCGGCGATCAAACTGAATCAATCGGCGGGCGACATGCTTTTCGATTTACAAAACGACGCGGCGGACCTTTACGATACGCAAATCTTGGCGGGCACGGGTTGCACGCCCGCCCCGCCCTCTTACTTCGACGTGGTGTTGCCCACCCTTCCCGACCAGATTCCGGCCGACTGAGGAGACCTTCCATGAAAAGACTTTTCCTTGCGATAACAGCCCTGACCCTGGCCGGAACGTTGGCGGCCACGGAACGCCCCATGGCGGTCCGCGGGGCACGTGCCCTCGGCATGGGCGACGCCTTCACGGCCATGGCCGACGATCAGAACGTCTTCTTCTACAACCCGGCGGGCATCGTCCAACGAACCGGGTCGGCCCTGACCCTGCTCGACCTCCCGGTCACCGTGGGGGACGACGTCACAAAAATCATCGACTTCATCTCGGACAACGAGGACGACCTCAACAACTTCGACACGTTGCTCCCGGCGCGCCAGGCGGAACTCATCAACCAAATCAACCGGGATTTGGTTTCCCTGCGGCCGACGTTCGGGGTGGGCGCGCCCAACCTCAGCTATTTGTCGGGCCCCATCGGCGGCGGTTTCTTTTGGGGCGCGGGGCTCTTCGGCCAAGCCGACGGCCGGGTGGGGTTCGTCTACGACGTCATCACGCCGTCGCTTTACTACGACATCAACGTCGACGTCTCCCCCCGGGTGGTCGCGGCCAAGCATTTCGAAGGACTGCCGATCCTGCCGGGGCACCTGGGCGTCGGCGCGACGCTGAAATACCTGCAGCGCGGACAGGCCAGTGACTCCCGCGTGTCGTTCCTTCAGTTGGACAGTTACGACACGCCCCCGTTTCAGCGCGGCAAAGGGTACGGGCTCGACCTGGGCGCGCTCTATCAACCGACGTCGCGCATCAACGTGGCGGCGACCTGGATGGATTTCGGCGGGACGCAACTCACGTTCGACGCCAAGGCCGCGGAAGACGGTTTCGATGCCAAACCCGCGCGCACCGACGGCATTCCCCAGCGGCTCAACGTGGGCGTCGCCTGGACGCCCGCGCGCCTGGGCTTCGGCCCCATCGGCCTGCCCACGGGCGACCGGTTGACCTTGGCGGCGGACGTGCGGGACATTCTGAACGAAGACAGCAAGGTCCTGCTTGACGGGGGGTTGATCGCCGACAGCGCGGGCAAGCACATCCACCTGGGCGCGGAATACCGCTGGTGGTTCCTGCGCTTCCGCGCCGGGGCCAACCAGGGCTACGCCACGGCGGGACTGGGGATCGACATTCCGGTGCTGAAGTTGGATTACGCGTTTTTCTCGGATGAGGAAGGCGATTTCGCGGGAAGCTTGAAGCATTCGGCCCACATCGTGTCCCTGGCCCTGCGGTTCGGGTCGGGCCGGACGGAGGCCCAGGAGCGCGTCGGCGCGAAGCCCGCGCCCGCGCCGACCCCGGCTCCCCCCGCGACGGCGACGGAAAAGGCCCCCGAAGCGGCGCCCGCGCCCGCGAACTAGTCGAGCCGTCGGGCGGGCACCCCGCCCCAACGCTCGCCGGGACCGATCGTCGTTCCGGCCTCGACCAACGACAAGGGCTCCACGCGCGCGCCCTCACCGAGGGTGACGCCGGGCAAGAGCATCGCCCGGGCACCGATCGAGGCGCCGCGCCCCACGCGGATCCGCCGCAATTGCAAGCGCCCGCCCGTGAGATGCCCGGGCAACAAAAGCACGTCGTGCCCGAGCGACGCGTCCCGCTCCAAGGTGACCATGTAGGGATCCGCCACCAACGAGCACGGCAGGGACCGCACCCGCCCCCGCTCGGTCGTCAAGCCCAGCAGTCGCAGGAACAGCCGTCGAAACTCCGGCGGCACCAGCCCGTTTTGGTAGTGCAAAAATAAATTGGTGATGCACAGGAAGGCGTGGAGTTTCCAAACCAATAACACCCGGCCGTCCTTTTCCTGATAGTATTCCCCTTCGGGCAGGGGCCAGAGGCGGCGGAGCCCCGCCAAAACGGCCAAGGTGGATCCCACCATAAAGCCGTAAAACGAGACCATTCCCAAAAACAAGTCCAAAGAAACCAAACGGCTGAGGACCCAAACGCCCAGGGAGGCGAGCGAAATAATCAAGGCTTCGGCCAGGACCGTCCAAAAAATGTCCGCCGAACGCAGCAACGGGCGGCCCGCCACAAACCCGCCCGGGTCCGTCGCCGGGCCGAGGTTCCGCGCCGGCACGCCGCCCCACCGGGTCCCGGGCGGCACGCGGGTGCCCGCCGTGACCAGCGTCATGGGCAAGATCTCCGCCCCGGCGCCGACCTCCACCCCCGGCATGAGGACCGCGCGTTCGCCCACGATGGCGTTTTCCCCCACGCGAATCGCCCGCAGATGGAGCTCCGTCACCGCCAGAGCGTGGGGCAGCAGCAGGGCGTCGTAGCCCGTGGAGGCGACATTGTCCATGGTCACAAAAAACGGATCGAGCACGATCCCGATGGCCGAAAGATGCCCGCGCCCCCGACGAATCCGCGCCCCCATAAGGCGATGCAGGACGAACCGAAGAACCGGGGGGATTAAATCCCGCTGGTAAAGCGAAAACAAATTTGTGATCCCGATGAAAGCGAACAGGTTCCAGCGCAGGCAGGCCCAGGGATGCTCGGCGCGGTTGTACACCCCTTCGCGAAAGGGCCACACCCGCCGAATGACCCACTCGGCCCCCAACGCGACGGCGGTTTGAGCGACGTAAAACACCAGGGCGACCTCGAAGAACCCGAGCGACCATCGACGAAGCGCCGCCCAGGCCCCGATCCCCGCGGCGGTTAAAATGGCGGTTTCAACCGTTCCCGAGACCAAGAGATCGCGCCAGGTGGAAAAACGGTTTTCGCCGCCCACGGGGATTTGGCCCATTTTCCGGGCGGGCACGCCGCCCCACACTTCCCCATCGCCGATGACCGTGTTTTCGGCCACGACCGACATGGCCTTGACCATGGCTCCCCGGCCGATGGAAACCCCCGGCAACACCACGCTTCGCGCGCCGATCACCGCGCCCCGACGAACAACGACGGTTCCCAGGGTGAGCCGGCCGTTTTCGTACAGGGACGGCAAGAGGGAGGCGTCTTGCCCCACCATGGTGTCCGCCTCCAGCGTGATGAGGTAGGGGTCGACGACCACGCCGGCGATGGAGATGATGCCTCCGCCGGCGTTCATGCCCAGCCAGCGGCTGAAAAATTTCCGCAGGTGGGCGGGCAGTAGGCCGTTTTGGTAATGGAAGAATAAGTTGTTCATGGCGAGGTAGTTGAACACGCGCCAGGCGAAAAGCACGCGGGGGTTCTCCTCCGGGCTGTACACGCCCGGAACCAAAGGGACAATCCCCCGCACAATCCGCAACACCACCATCGTGCCCCCGGCAAAAACGCCGTAGGCCACCAGGACAAAGGCGAAGGGCTCTAAGGGGAAAACGCGGTCGAGAAGAACGGTCGCGCCGACGGCCAAGGCCGTCAGAACGACTTCAACAACCGCCAGGACGGTGACTTCGGCGCGGGGCCCGAAACGGCCGGAGCTCGTGTTCATGACGTCGGCGGTGGGGCCGGCCCGCGGGCGACCACCTGGACCACCGCGGCCCGCCCGGTGTGGAGGGTTCCCTCCACGACGTCACGCTCCGTTTCGACGGCGTGGATTAATTCAAGAGCGGCCAGGTCAATTTTCAATTCGTCCAGGGTGGGCAATAGATCGGCGGTGGGCGGGCCGCCGGTTTTGTATTGGAGTTGGGCCGGGCGATAGGCCTCCAACAACAGCACACCGCCCGGCCGAAGCCCGGCAACGACACCGGCGTGCAAACGCCGTCGCACCGCCGCGGGAAGGTGGCAAAAAATGGAGACGACCCCGTCCCAGCTTTCCGGCGCGACGACGTAATCCGTTAAATCCGCCACGACGGTTTCCAGGGTCACGCCCCGCGCGGCGGCGAGTCGACGGGCTTTTTCCAGACCCACGGCCGATTGGTCGACGGCGGTGACCGCGTGGCCGAGGCCGGCCAAATAAACGGCGTTGCGCCCCTCGCCTTCGGCGAGGGACAGAACCCGCCCCCGGGGCGGCAAGCGGTGCGCCCAGGCTTTCAGGAAATCGTTGGCTTCGGTGCCGTAGACATGGGGGGCGCCCCCGTAACGGGCGTCCCAGTCGGCCGCGCGGGAAAGACCGCTAGACGTGGGCCGGCACCTTCGCGGCGGCGGGCAGGGCGGCGGCGTACAGCGATTGCAGGGGCCGCGCCTGCCAGCGGGTGGAGCGGGACATTTTAAGGCCGTCGGCCACCGCGCGCGCGGCGGCGTAGGTGGTGAAGATCGGAACTCCGGAAACCAGGGCCGTCCGCCGGATGTGGAAGCCGTCGGACCGGGCGCGACGGCCGTGCGGCGTGTTGATCACCATGACCACCTCGCGGTTCTTGATGACGTCGAGAACGTTGGGGCGCCCTTCGGCGATTTTCTTGACCGGCTCGATGGCGAGGCCTTTTTCCTTCAAATAAAGGTAGGTGCCTTCGGTCGCCATGAGGCCGTACCCCATCTCCAGGAACGCCTGGGCGATGGGAACCGCCTGCTTGCGGTCCCGTTCCCGGAGACTGAAGAGGATTTTCCCCGCCTTGGGCAGGGCGCTGCCCGCCGCGGCCTGGGCTTTGGCGAAAGCCAGGCCGTAGTTTTCATCGATCCCCATGACTTCGCCGGTGGATCGCATCTCGGGGCCCAACACCACGTCCACCTGGGGGAAACGCATCCAAGGGAACACCACTTCTTTCACGGAATACCAGGGTTTTTTAAGGGCCATGACGGCGGCGTAGGGGGCGAGGGCTTCTTTTAACGATTTCCCCACCATGACTTTCGCGGCGACCTTGGCCAGGGGCACGCCCGTGGCCTTCGAGACGAAGGGCACCGTGCGGCTGGCGCGGGGGTTCGCTTCGAGAACGTACACCGTGCCGTTTTGCACGGCGTACTGGATGTTGATGAGCCCTTTGACCTTGAGGGCCAGGGCCATGGCGCGGGTGTGGCGCTCCAGGTCGGCCAGGACCTTGGGCTCGAGGCTGTAGGGGGGCAGCACGCAGGCCGAATCGCCCGAATGGATGCCGGCCTCTTCAATGTGCTCCATGATGCCGGCGATGTAAACGTCTTTTCCATCGCAGACGGCGTCGACGTCGACTTCCTTGGCGTCCTCCAAAAAGCGGTCGAGCAGGATGGGCAGGCCGGCGCCGGATTCCAGCGCGCGCTTCATGTAATCGGCCAATTGCTCTTTGTCGTAGACCACTTCCATGGCCCGGCCGCCCAGGACGTAGGAGGGACGCACCATGACGGGATACCCGACCCGCGCCGCGGCGGCCTCGGCCTCCTTCAAATTGCGGGCCGTGCCGTGGGCCGGGTGCGGGATCTTCAATTTTTTCAAAAGCTCGCCGAACCGCTCCCGGTCCTCGGCGATGTCGATGGAATCCGCCGAGGTGCCCAAGATCTTGACCCCGGCCTTCAACAGCGGCTTCGCCAGGTTGAGCGGCGTCTGCCCGCCGAATTGGGGGATGACCCCTTTGGCCTTGGTGCGTTCGACGACGTTCACCACGTCTTCCAGGGTCAGCGGCTCAAAGAAAAGCTGATCGGACGTGTCGTAGTCGGTCGACACGGTCTCCGGGTTGCAGTTGACCATGATGGCTTCGGCCCCGCACTCCTTGATGGCCCAGGCCGCGTGCACGCAACAGTAGTCGAACTCGATGCCTTGACCGATGCGGTTGGGACCGCCCCCCAGCACGATGATGCGGTCGCTTTTGGACAGGGGCAGGGACTCGTCTTCGGTTTCGTAGGTCGAATAGAAATAGGGCGTGTCCGCGGGGAACTCGGCGGCGCAGGTGTCGACTTTTTTGAAGGTGACGGGGATGTCCTTTTTCCGTTTTTTGGCGACGGTTTCGGCCGAGAGCCCCGTGAGGTAGGCGATCTGCACGTCGGAAAACCCGTCGCGCTTGGCCCGCCGCAGGAGGTCGACGGAGATCTTTTTGCCCGCCGCGCGAACCTCCTTTTCCAGTTCCCAAATCATGGCCATTTGGTGGAGGAACCACGGGTCGATGGCCGACAGGCGGTGGATGTCCTCGACCGACAAGCCCAACTGCAGGGCGTACTTCACGTAAAAAATGCGGTCGCAGTTGGGCACGCGCAGTTTTTGTTCCACGTCCTCCAACAGCTTGGCCCGTTCGGCGGAGGCGGCGTCGCCGCGCTTCACGAGGTCGTCCACCTTGGGCACGATGGACTTGCCGTCGGCCCCGAGGCCGGCCCGGCCGATCTCCAGCCCCCGCAGGGCCTTCTGCAGGGACTCGCGGAACGTGCGCCCGATGGCCATGACCTCGCCCACGGACTTCATGCTGGTGGTGAGCGTCTGGTCGGCCTCGGTGAACTTTTCAAAGGCGAAGCGGGGCACCTTGGTCACGACATAGTCGATCACGGGCTCGAAACAGGCCGGGGTCTTTTTGGTGATGTCGTTGGCGATCTCGTCCAACCGGTAGCCCACGGCCAGGAGCGCCGCCATTTTGGCGATCGGGAAGCCCGTGGCTTTGGACGCCAGGGCCGACGAGCGGGACACGCGGGGGTTCATCTCGATGACGGTCGTGCGGCCGCTCCGGGGATCGACGGCGAATTGAACGTTCGACCCGCCGGTTTCGACCCCGATGGCGCGGATGCAAGCGAAGGCCTGGTCGCGCAAAATCTGGTATTCCGGGTCGGACAGGGTTTGCGCGGGAGCCACGGTGATGGAGTCGCCCGTGTGCACGCCCATGGGGTCCAGGTTCTCGATGGAGCAGATCACGACGCACTGGTCCGCCCGGTCGCGCATGACCTCGAGTTCGAATTCCTTCCAGCCGATGACGGACTGCTCGAGCAAAATCTCGTGGATGGGGCTGGCGTCCAACCCGCGCACGACCGCGCCCATGAATTCTTCTTTGGTGTAAACGATGGCCGATCCGACGCCGCCGAGAGTGAAGGAGGCGCGGATGATGAGCGGGAATCCGATCTCTTCGGCGATGCGCTGGGCCTGTTCGAGGTTACGGGCGACGCCGCTCTTGGGCACGTCGAGGCCGATTCCGAGCATGGTTTTTTTAAACAACTCACGGTCTTCGGCCTTCTTGATGGCGTCGATCTTGGCGCCGATCAGTTCCACGCCGTATTTTTGAAGGCTGCCGCGCTCGTGCAACTCCACGGCGAGGTTGAGGGCCGTTTGGCCGCCCAAGGTGGGCAAAATGACCTGGGGTTTTTCCTTTTCCAAAATCCGTTCGATCATGGAGGGAATCAGCGGTTCCACGTAGGTCGCGTGGGCGAACTCCGGGTCGGTCATGATCGTCGCGGGGTTGGAATTGATCAAGACGACGCGGTAGCCCTCCTTCTTGAGCGCCTTCACGGCCTGGGCCCCGGAATAATCGAACTCGCAGGCTTGGCCGATGACGATGGGCCCGGACCCGATGATCAGGATGGTTTCAATGTCGGTGCGCTTCGGCATAAGAGTTTACTCTCCGTCGGTTCGCCAAAAATAGGACAGCGTGAAGCGGTGGCGGTCCGTCAACTCGTCCACCAATTGAATGGAATAGTCCACCCGCCAGCGTTGCAGCCAGACCCCCACCCCGCCGGTGACGCCCGGGTCTTCGCCCCCGACGCGACCGCCGACCCGCAGCGCGGCGCGCCGGGCGAGCTCCCACTCAAAACCGAACGCGCCGACCACGTTGCCCCAGCGGTCGACGACGGCGTCGGCGCCGCCCCAAAAACGGGAACGCCCCTGCCCCATCTGCATGTACCAAGGCCCGCCGAGGCCGAAAGTGGACGCCTCCTCCTCGGGCGACCGCGCTTCGAAAGACAGGCCCACGCGGTAGAAAGTGGGCAGAGGGTCTTCCACGGAACGGTAGGTCACGCCCGATCCGACGTTCTGCGCCGAAGCGCCCAGCCGCAGGCCGGGGGTAAACAAATTGATCAAGAGACCCGCGTCGCCGGCCACCGCGGTGGCCGAAGCTTCCTCCGCCAGGCGGGAGGTCAGGAATTTTCCCGTGACACCCACGCGGAACCCCTCGGCCAGGGCCGCGCCCGCCGACAGGGACCCCACGAAATCCTGCTGGGCGCGGCGGGTGACCGACGGCCCCAGAGTGGGCACGATGTCGATGGTGCCGGCGTCGAGGTAGGCGACCGACGCGGCCAGACCCACCCGCTGATTGGTCCACCCGCCGGCCAGGAGCCCCGTGCGCACCTCGCCGGGGGAGGTTTCAAATTGGGACAAGAACTGGGAAAATTCCATCGTCGTCAGGGCGGCCGGGTTGTAGGCCACCCCGCTCAAATCCCCCGTCAGGGCGGTCGCGGCTTCGCCCAGGGCGGTGGCGCGGGCGTCGGCGGTCTCCAACAGGGTCAAACCGCCGGTGCGCGAGTCCACGGCCCGGAGGGCCCAGGGGATCGCCCCGGCGATCAAGAGAATCCCGGCTCGACGCGCGCGTTTCATTTAACCACCGCCGCTTTCAAAATTTTGTTCAGCCGGTCCGCTTCGATCCGGATCAAATAGATTCCGCTCGCGACGATTTCCCCGGCGTCGTTGCGGCCGTCCCAGGTCGTGCTGAAGGCGCCGGCGGCGTGGGAACCGTCCACCAGGGTTTTGACCGGCACGCCCCGTAGGGTGTAAACCCGTACCAACACCGCCCCGGGCAGGACGGAATAATTCACCGTCATGATCTCGCCCTTGGACGGATCAAACAAATTGTCGGCCACGTCAATGTTCACGGGCCCGCCCACGAAATTCACGGTGGTGTTGGTGGCCTGAAACGAGGCAAAGGATTGACTCGCGGGGACATAGGCGTACCCGGCCGCGGAGGGCGTCACGGTGTAGCCCCCCTCCCACAGGTTCAATTGGGAGTAGGAACCCGTTCCCGCCGGGAGGTTGCCGGTGGCAATGCTCCCCGCCAATTGGACGACCGCGCCGGGGATGGCCGCCGCGGCGAAATCCTGGACCGTGCCGCCCAGGGTCAAGCCTCGGTTCGCGTCGGTTTGGAGATGAACCGCCGCCGCGGGGGCGGTGGTGTAATAGGTGGCCAGGAAATGATCGAACCGGTTGTAAACCACGCTGGGGCCGACCCCCGCCACGGCGGCGGAGCCGTCCAGAACCGAATATTCCCACCCCGTGCCGTTCCACGCCGCCCTTGAAAACCCCGGTGCGGTGGACAAATAAACCACCGTGGGACGTTCCAGACTGTTCACCGCGGCGTCCAGAAATTCGCTTCCGCCGCCGACCGGTTCGTAATTCAAAAACCCGCCGGTGCTCGAGGCGAGGTAATACTCGATCCACGGGGAACCGCCCGACGTGTAGCTGTCGAAAATGTGCGATTGGTTGTTGTCGTCCACCGCCAAAGCCAAGCCCGACGGCGGGGCGGTCGCCCAGTCCACGGGCCACCACCCCTTCACCGTCGGCGTGGAGCCACCGACAGCGAAATACCCCAATCGGTCATCGGGCAGGCCCAGGGAGTCCCCCCCCGTCAGGAAGGCCAGCCGGGGGGTGTCGTCGGAGGCCAAATCCAACGCCACCGCCGTGGGGTAAGAACTGATGTGCACCGTGTGGGTGCTCCAGACCGTGCCGCTGTAGGCGGCGTAGACCGTGGCCGAGCTGACGGTGTTGTTGAAGGCCAAGCGGGGTTGCCCGTTGGACGCGATGGCCAAGGACACGTAGGTGATGGTGGAAATATAGCTTTGGATCGTCGTGGGAGATTGAAAAGAGGAACCGTTCAATTGGGTGTGCTTGACCCCGGCCCGGAACCCCGTGGCGTCGATTTCATAGAAAACCACGTGGGGGGTGTTGCCGCTCAACTTCATGTCGCTCCGGGGCGACACGGTTTGGTCGATGACGTTGATCGGCGCCGACCAGGTGGTTTGCCCGTTCACCAGTTTGGTGTAACGCAGCCGCTGGCTCGCCGGATCGTAATAAGTCACGTGAACGGTGTTGAGGCTATCGAGGGCGACGTTCGTGCCCATGAACGTGGTGGACGATACCGCCGAGACCGTGGTCACCTGTTCGGTGGTGACCGCCGCGCGTAGGCCGCCCGCCGCCATCATCAACAACACCGCCAGCGCTTTTTTCACGACGCGGATGCCCCCTTCATGAGATCCACGAACCGCGCAAAAAGATAACGGGCGTCGTGGGGGCCCGGGCAGGCCTCGGGGTGGTACTGCACCGAGAACATCGGCAGGTGTTTGTGCCGCAGTCCTTCCAGGGTGTTGTCGTTCAAATTGACGTGGGTGGGCTCGACCGCCTTGCCGGCCAAGGATTCGATGTCCACGGCGAAGCCGTGGTTTTGCGTCGTCACTTCGACTTTGCCGGTGGTGAGGTCCTTGACCGGGTGGTTGGCCCCCCGGTGGCCGAACTTGAGCTTGTAGGTTTTGCCGCCCAGGGCCAGGCCCAGGATTTGGTGGCCGAGACAGATGCCGAAAAGAGGGATGGGCTTCGACGCGCCGCCGTTGTGGGCGGCCACGCGGCGCACGGTCTCGATGGCGTAGGTGACGGCGGCCGGGTCGCCGGGGCCGTTGGACAACATGATCCCGTCGGGTTTGAAGGCCAGGAGCTCGGCGAAGGACGTCTTGGCCGGGAAGACCGTCACGTCGCAGCCGTGGGCCGCGAGGGAATTCATGATGTTGTACTTGACGCCGAAATCCATGAGCGCCACGCGTCGGGCCGGGGCGGCCTTGTCGGTCGTTTTCCAGGCATAGGGGGTTTCGCAGGTCACTTCCTTCACCAGGTCCGCGCCCGCCATCGAGGGCGACTTTTTGGCTTTTTCCACCAAAACCTTGGGCTTCACGTTCTCGCTCGAAATCACGCCGCGGCAGACGCCGACGTCCCGCAGGTGGCGCACCAGCGCCCGGGTGTCGATGCCCTCGATGCCGACCACGCCGGTTTTCTTCATGTAGGCGTCGATGGTCGCGACGGGTTTCCAATGACTGGCCAGGGGGCTGAATTCCCGGGCGACGTAGCCGGCCACGTGGGGCTTTTTCGATTCGTCGAAATCGGCGACGGTGCCGTAGTTGCCGATGTGCGGGTAGGTCATGACGACGATTTGCCGTTGGTAGGACGGGTCGGTCATGATTTCCTGATACCCGGAAAGGGCCGTGCAAAAGACGACTTCCCCGGTCGTTTCCCCCGGGGCGCCGAAGGCCTGGCCTTCGAACACCCGGCCGGTTTCGAGGGCGAGGACGGCCTTCACGGGATCCACCGGAACTTTTTGTCGACGAGGATGGTCTCGTCGCGGCTGCGGCCCATGGAGATGAGCGCCATGGGCACGCCGACTTCCTTGGCGAGGAACGCCACGTAGTTTTGCGCCGCCTTGGGCAGTTTTTTGTAGTCGGTGATGCCCTTGACGGGTTCCGAAAACCCCGGGATGTTTTTGTAGACGGGCTCGGCGGTGGCCTGGGCCCGGCGGCCGGCGGGGAAATCCTTCACGGTTTTCCCGTCGACCTTGTAGGCCACGCAGACGCGGATGGGATCGACCCCCTCCAGCACGTCGAGCTTGGTGAGCGCCAGGCGCGTCAGGCCGTTGATGCGCACGGCGTGGCGCACGACCACCGCGTCGAACCAGCCGCAGCGGCGCGGACGGCCCGTGGTGGCGCCGAACTCCTGGCCGCGCTCGCGCAGTTGGTCACCGAAGGCGTCTTTCAGTTCCGTGGGGAACGGCCCGTCGCCCACGCGCGTGGTGTAGGCCTTGACGACGCCCAACACCTCGTCGATGACCGCCGGCCCCACGCCCGACCCGACGCAGGCCGCGCCCGCGATGGGGTTGGAGGAGGTGACGAAGGGGTAAGTGCCGAAGTCCACGTCCAGCATGGTGCCCTGGGCGCCTTCGAAGAGGAGGTTCTTCTTTTTGGCCAGGGCGTCGGCCAGGAGCGTGGGGGTTTCGGCCACGTACTCGGCGAAGAAGGCCCGCAGGGCGTCGTAGTCCTTGAAGGTTTCCCGACGCAGTTCGTCCAAGGACACCAGGCTCGTCAAGAGCGGCGCCTTGGCCTGGAGGTTTTGCTCGACGAGTTCCTTGAAGGTGTCGGGCTCCATGTAGTCCGCCAGGCGGATGCCCACGCGGCCGACCTTGTCGGAATAGGCGGGGCCGATGCCGCGCTTGGTGGTGCCGATCTTGCCTTGGCCCGCCTCGCGGAGCGCGTCCAAATACCGGTGATAGGGCAAAATGAGATGGGCCCAGGCGCTGATGAACAACCGGCCCCTCACCTTGATCTTTTGCCCCTCGAGGAAACGCACTTCCTCCCGCAGGGCCCAGGGGTCCATCACGACGCCGTTGGCGATGACGCAGCGCCGCCCCGGCTGGAGGATGCCCGAGGGGATTTGGTGCAAAACGAACTTTTTTCCGTCGAAGACGACGGTGTGGCCCGCGTTGTTGCCGCCTTGGTAACGCACGATGACGTCGGCTTTTTTGCCGAGCAGGTGCACGATTTTGCCTTTGCCTTCGTCGCCCCATTGGGCGCCCACCACGATTAATGTCGACATGAGGTTAAAGGGTCCTTTGGTATTCCTCGATGGATTTTTTCCAAACCAGTACGCCGCAAAAACGGTCGCCCTCGGGGCAGAAGGGCCGCGCGCCCGCGGCGGCCCGCAAGGTGCACGGCGCGCCCAAATAACGGGCCACCCGGGGGGCGACCCGGGCGATCTGCTCCACTTCCTCTTTGGAGGCGCGCCAAATCTCTTCTTGCGCCGTGTAGCAGAGGCGCTTCGTCCACTTGTGGTGAAGGTTGAGCAGGTCCCCCGATTCCTCGAAGCGGACGGCCACGGCGTTGGGCAAAAGGTAAAGGGCGAACTCCTCGGCGACGCCCATGTTCAAAAGGCGGGTGATGCGCCCCCACAGGCCCTCGACGGTCTCCTCGTAAAGTTCCAGGGCGGTCGGGGTCATTTCGATCAACCCGGGGGTGATCACGTCCGGCCTGTCCGGCACGAAATGTCCCGAGAGGATGGGCCGCGAGCCCGGGGTGGTGCGGTGGCGTTGGTCCTGGCTGTCGGCCGTGTGGGAGATTTTTTTGGCGAAGGTGAAATGCATGTGGCTCAACGTCCGCGTCAACTTGGCGTGGGCGGTGAGGTTGAGCGCTTCGCTCAAATAAGGGTTTCGGGCGGGGTTGAGCACCCGGTCGATGGCGTCGTCGTCCGAGAGGGCGCTCTTGGGAACGCCCAGGACCGTGCGCACCGACTGGGCCAGCACGGCCTCGCCGTGGGCCTTGTGGTCCACGAGCTTCGAGACGTGGCCGGCCAGGCGGTGGTCAAATTCTTGAATAAATTCGCGGGACGGCTTCGTGCTTTGGCCGTGGAATTCCCGGTGGGCCTGGAACTCGGGGGTTTTATCCAGAGGCAGGGGGTCCTCCATGCGCTCGACAAACAAGGGGTCAATGGCGCGCACGGCCTCGATCATTTTTTTGACGACGGCCCTTTGCTCCCAGGGGGTGTCGAAACTTTCGCAGAGCCGGTGGTAACGGTGGAGCGTGAGCCCGCTGATGGTGTGGTAAAGGTGGGCGTGGGTGGCCACGGGCAGGACGTAGCGGGCGATTTCCTGGGCCTTGCGTTGGACGCTACGGGCCCAAGGTTTTTCCGTCGGCTTTCGCAGGGGGAAGAGTCGGCCGTACTCCTTTTGCACCGTGGGGGTGAGCCATTCCGTCAACTTTTGATAGGCGCCCATGAGGGCGGCCGCGGTTTCGGAGTAGAGCGTCCGGGCGGCCTCGGGCAGGGGCGGCACCGCGACCCGCTCCGGCGACACCGTCACGTAACGCTGGCTGACCTGTTCGGAATTGTAATAGGGGTGGCTGTGCAAAAAGGACCAGATGAACTGCCGGGACACGTTTTCCAGGACGAATTGGAAATGGGCGTGCTGCAGGGTGGTGTGGTGGCCGGCCTTGTAGACGCTGGCGGCGATGGCGTCGCGCTGGGCGCGGGATTTCTCGTCCCGGGCCACATCGGCGGCGGTGACCACCGTGGGCGAATAACAGGTGCGGGCCGTGGCGACGGCGTTGTCGTAGGAATTTTGGAAAGCGTTGACCAACCGAACGGAGGGTTCGGGCGAAAACAGCGTCGGACGAGGTGCGTCGGCCACGGCGGTCTCTGCTTTCACGCGGGGTTTACCTAGCTTATTTAGCCGCCCGGAGGGGGCGGAGGGTGGGGTCCCAACGGTTTGCGGACCCGGGTCAGTTTACCAAAACCGGGGGAAACCCGTCAAACGACCTGTGTCGGTCAGAGGACTTGGTGGTGGAAAAACCCTTTCAATCAACCAGCGTGTCAAGAAGGCAATAGGAAGGCGGGGTCAATTTGTCCTTGAAAACAACCAAATTTTGGCAGCGGTCGCTGGCGGCGGAAGGGGCAATAACGGCCTCAAACCCCACCCGGCGGGCTTCCCGGGCGATGGATTGGGGCAAAGAGTAATCGTCGCCCGCCAGCAGGTCCTCCCGATTGATTTCGAGCGCCCGCAGGACGTCCTTGTGGGTCACGTCCAAACAGCGTCGAACGTCGACCTTGAACCGCCCCGTCACGAAGGGTCGAAACACTTCGGCCCCCCCGCCGAACTGCCGCCCCCGCTCCAGGGCGCAACACTCCGGGCTGACCGACAGATACAGGACACCGAACTCGTGCTTCGGATTGTACCGCCAACCAACGAGGAACGAAGGCCCGATGTCGTCAATGCCGGAGGCGAACCCCTTGCTCACCACGCGATAGTAGGCTTTGTGGGGGCACGCGACACCGGGAAGAAGGGTTTGGACGGCGGCCAGATTCACGCAGGAAAACCGTGCCCCAGGGCCATCAGGAGGGATTTCACTTTCTCCGCCTCCTTGTCGGTCCGAAGGCACATCAAAGGCGGCAAATCGTTCAGTTTCGGGGTCGGGGTCATGAACCATTTGCGGAGCCCCGGGCGGGTCAAAATCTTTTCGGCCAGGTCCAAGATTTCCTGAAGCCGGTTGATGGGGCGAAGGGTTTCCTGTCGGTAAAATCCCGTCTTTTTGTGGCGCATGCGGTTGAGTTGGGCGTCGTTGATATTGAGGCCCCGGGCCAGATCCGTCCCTTTGGCGTCGATTTCAAGAACGATCATGTTGATCCGCCGGCGGGCTTCCGCCGCCGGCACGCGATCCCCGGCCAAAAGTGTATTCATAGAGCCTCCTCGTCGTCCCCAAAACCATTATAAATTAAGTATTGACTATTGTCAATATAATTTGAGATGGGGATGTAGAAAAGGCTTATTAACCTGTGCTTTTCATCCCGGCCGCGATGCCGTTGAGGGTGACCAACAGCACGGCCAGGGCGGCCTCGCGGTCGCGGGCGGGGCGGGTTTCATCCCGCCAGACCTTCAGGAACCGGTTTTGCAGGGCGCTCAAAGAGTCCACGTAGGGGTTGCGGAGCGCGATGGATTCCCGCAGCACGGGGGCCTTTTCCAGGGGCGCCGCGTGGCCCGTGATGGTCCGGAGAGCGGCGACCGTGCGCTGGTATTCCCCTTTGATGAGCCCCCACATCGTCCGACGCAAAACCGGGTCCTTGACCAGGGCGGCGCTGGTTTCGGCCACGCCCAGGTCGGCCTTGGCCAGGGACATTTCCAAATTGTCGACCAAGGCCGCAAAATAGGGCCAGCGGGCGTACATCTCGACCAAGAGCGCCTTCCCCGCCGCGCCCCGGCCCTTCAAATAACCGTCAAGCCCCGCGCCCGCCCCGTACCAGGCCGGGAGCAAATGGCGCGACTGCGTCCAGGCGAACACCCAGGGGATGGCCCGCATCTCGGAGAGAGGGGTGCCTTCGGCCTTGGGCTTGGTCCGCCGGAACACCGGACGGCTGGCGATCTCGATTTTCTCGATCAGGTCGATGGGCGTGGCCTGGTTGAAATAATCGACGAAACCCGGCGTGTCGCGCACCAGGGCCCGGTACTGGCGGGCCGAGGCCACGGCGATTTCGGCCAGGGCGGCCTCGTAGGCCGCGCGGCGGTCCTCCGGCAGGTCCGCGCCCGGGGGCGCCAACCGCGCGGTCAACACCGCGCTCGCCATTTGCTCAAAGTTCCGACGGGCAATCGCCGGTCGGCCGTATTTGTAGGCGATCACCTCGCCCTGTTCGGTGATGCGCAGGGCGCCGCCGGGCACCGATTCGGGCGCGGCCAGGATGGCCCGGTGGGCGGGCCCGCCGCCCCGGTCGATGGTGCCGCCCTTGCCGTGGAAAAACCGCAGGCGCACCCCCGCCGATTCGGCGGCCCGGACCAGGGCCCGCTGAGACCGGTACAGCTGGAAATTGGCGGCCACGTAACCGGCGTCCTTGTTCGAATCCGAGTAGCCGAGCATGATTTCCTGGACGCCCCTCCGGGAGGCCAGAACCTGCCGGTAAACAGGGTGCCGCCAGAGGGCGCCCATGAGCGCGGGCGCGTGGGCCAGGTCTTCGATGGTTTCAAAAAGCGGAACAAAGTCCACCGTCGACCGCCAACGGCCGCGGCGAACCTCCACCAGACCCGCCCGGCGGGCGAGGAAGAGCGCGGCCCACAGGTCTTCCGCCGCGTGGGTCATGGAAATGATGTAGTGGTCGGCCGCGGCGGCGCCGAACTCGCCCTGGAGAGCGGCGAGGGTTTCCATCTCGCGCAGGGCGAGGTAATCGGCGGCGGACCGGGGGATGGCCCGGGGCCCGCCGGCTTTCAACACCTCCGGCCATTCGGCGGCCGTCGGCGCCCGACCGAGGATGGCCTCGGCGGCGGCCCGCACGCGGCCGCTGTGCTGGCGGAAATCCATGCGCGCCAAATGGAACCCGAACACCCGGGCCTGGCGCTCCAACGTCACGAGCCCGCCCCGGGCCATGCGGGTCCCCCGTCGCCCGGCGAGGCTCGCCCGCAGGCGGGCCAACTCATCGGCGAAGGCGGCCCCGTCGGCATACCCCCCCGGGGTTCCCCCCAGAGAACGACGGAGACGGGCCTCAATCGCCCACAGCTTGGCGCGGTAATATTCGCCTTCCTCCCAGGAGCGCATCCGCTCGGCCAGTTCGGGCAGTTCGCGGCGGTCTTTGTCGAGGGACCGCTTGACCGCCGGATCCACGGGGGCGGCCGTGCTGGAACCGGTCAGGTGCCATTGCAAGCCGTCCACGGCCTTCAAATAAAATTCGATCACCGTCCGCCGTTGTTCGGCCAGCGCCCAGCGCGAGGACTCCGGCGTCACGGCGGGGTTGCCGTCCCGGTCGCCCCCGACCCAGGTGCCGAAGGTCAAAAGGCCGGCCGGCGGGACCGCCCCCGGGGCGTGGCGTTCCAAGGCGGCGGCCACATGGGAAGAAAACTCGGCGACGGCCTGGGGCACCGTGCCCGCCAAAAAGAAAAGCACGTTCCGCACCTCGTCCTCGACCGTCACGCGCCGTTCGCGCACCTGCCGGGTCTGCCAAAGGGCCTCCAGGGCCTCCAACACGTTGTCCTCGGCCCGGCGGGCCTCGGCGGGGGTTAAATCGGCCCGGCGGCACTGCTCCCACAACGACCCGAGGCGCAGCAGGTGGCGGAGGACGACGCGGCGTTTGGCTTCGGTGGGGTGCGCCGTGAAAACGGGCTCGAGGCGAAGCTCCCCGACGGCCCGGGCGAGGCGCGCGGGCGAGACGCCGGCCCGGCGGAGATCCCCCAGGGCCCTTTCCACGGAGAGGGGCGGCGCCTGGCCCTCCCGTTCCCGGGCGCGCAGGCGCTCAAGGCGGTGCTGTTCCTCCGCCAAATTGACGAGCTGGAAATACAAGGTGAACGCCCGGGCCAGGGTTTCGGCCTCCCGGGGGGTGAGGGTGTCGACCCACCGGCGCAGGTTCCGGCGGGCGACGGCCCCCGGCCGGACCCGGGCGGCCTTGGCCAGTTGGCGCAACCTCTCCAGTTTGCTAAAAAAGAGGTCGCCCTGCTGTTCGCGAATCACCCGGCCGAGCCCGGTGGTCAAAACCCGCACGCTGTCTTTGAGTTGGGCGTCCATGAAGGCGTTAACCCGGGCAATTCAGTTGCCCGCGGGATTCGATGAAAAATCCAACTCTTTTTTCTTCGCAAAAAAATTCCTGCGTAGTCCCAGCTACGCCCTCACTTTTTTGCTTTGTAAAAAGGCTTGTCTTTTTCATCTCGGTCCTCGCGCGCAACTGAATTGCCCGGGTAAATTTACGATTTTTTGAGGGATTTGGCTTGACAGGCCCTTCCGTCCTGAAGTAGAATACCCCGAATTTAACTGAGAGGAATATTCCCATGGTTCGCTTACGCATGCAGCGGGTGGGGCGCCCGAAGACGCCTCATTTCCGCATTGTCGCCATCGACAGCCGAAAGGCCCGCGACGCCGCCGGTCTCGAGATTTTGGGTCACTATCACCCGAAGGAAAAGACCAACAAAGTCACCGTCAACACCGAGCGCCTCAACTTCTGGTTGTCCAAGGGCGCCCAGACGTCCGACACCCTGCGCACCGTCCTGAAAACGGCGGGCGCGTTGAAGCCGGCCGCCAACTAACTTTTCGTCATGGCCTCGCCGGTCGAACTGGTGATGTCCATCGTCAAGCAATTGGTGGACAAACCGGAACGCGTCGAGGCCCGTTGGATCGACACCGAACGGACCGTCGAGCTGAACGTCGACCCGGCCGACCGCGGCAAAGTGATCGGCCGCCGGGGCAAAACCATCGATTCCCTGCGGATCTTGACCAGCGTCGTCTTCGCCAACGAAGGGGAACGCATCGACATCCGCCTGCGTGAAGAGTAAGCCGCTTTTTTTTGATCTTTTAACGCTGTTCCCCCGGATGTTCGAGGGGGTCCTCGCCGAAAGCCTTATCGGAAAAGCCCGGGCCAAAGGCCTCGTGGACTGGCGGGTCACCGACATCCGCGACCACGCCGACGACAAGCACCGCACCGCGGACGACCGCCCCTACGGCGGCGGACCCGGCATGGTGATGAAGGCGGAACCTATTTTTCGGGCCCTGAAAACGGTGGGGGCCGGATCGCCCCGGCGGGGCCCCGGCGCCAAGAAAAGCCCCCAGCGCCCCCTGGTGATCTACCTGTCGCCCCAGGGCGAACGATTGACGCAGGTCCTCGCCAACGAACTGGCGACGAAGAAACGCCTGGTGCTCCTCTGCGGGCATTACGAAGGCGTGGACGAACGGATTTTGGATTGGGTGGACCGGGAGATTTCGGTCGGCGACGTGGTTTTGACCGGCGGCGAGATTCCGGCCCTGGTGGTGGTGGACGCCGTGGCCCGGCAGGTGCCGGGGGTGGTGAAGGAAGCGGCGTCCCTCGAGCAGGACTCCTTCGCGGCCGGGTGGGCGGGGCGGCTGGATTGCCCGCACTTCACGCGGCCGGCGGTCTGGCGGGGACGCAAAACCCCCGACGTCCTTTTGGGCGGCGACCACAAGGCCATCGCGCGCTGGCGGCACGACGCGTCGCAACGCGCGACGAAGAACAAGCGTCCGGATTTGATGAAATAAAAAACAAGGTGCGTGTTATGAACTCCATTCTCGAAAAAGTTGAATCGTCTTTCCTGAAAAAAGTCACCGACTTCCGCGTGGGCGATGTGGTGCGCCTCGACGTGGAAATCATCGAGGGCGAATCGAAGCGCGTGCAGGCCTTCGAAGGCGTCGTGATCCGCAAACGCGGGCACGGCATCGGCGCCACCTTCACGGTGCGCAAAATCTCCTTCGGCATCGGCATCGAGAGGACGTTCCCCCTCCACACCCCGCGCCTATCGAGCATCAAGGTGTTGCGCTCCGGCAAGGTGCGGCGCGCGCGGTTGTATTACCTGCGCGACCTCTCCGGCAAGGCCGCCCGCATCGAAGACGAAAGCCTCAACACGCCGACCGCCAAGGCCGCCCCCGCGCCCGAAGCCGTCGCCGCGAAATAACCGTTTCCCGAACCGACGCCCGACGCCGAAAACCGGCGTCGGGCGTTTGCTTTCCCGGGGGATAATTCATAGGCTTTTGCCATGCGGGAAGCCCTCTACGCCTTCGATCACGCCTGGCGCGAAAAAGGCTTTTTTGTTTTGGCGGGCGTCGACGAGGCGGGCCGCGGCCCCTGGGCCGGACCCGTGGCGGCCGCGGCGGTCATTTTGCGGCCCGAAACCCGTTGGCCGGAATTGAACGACAGCAAGAAACTTTCCGAAAAAACCCGCGAGTCCCTCTTCGACCGCATCCGCGGCGACGCCTTGTTCCACGCGGTGCAGTTGGTCCCCCCCGAGATCATCGATGAACGGAACATCCTCCAGGCCACGTTTCTGGCCATGGCGCAGGCGGTGCGCGCGCTCGGCGTGGAGCCCTCCCTGATTTTAATCGACGGCAACAAAAAAGTGCCTCAGCTGCCGGCGCGGCTCCAGGAGGCCGTGATCGGCGGCGACGGGAAAAGCGCCAGCGTGGCCGCCGCGAGCGTGCTCGCCAAGGTCACGCGCGACCGCTGGATGGCCCGCGCCCACCGGGAATACCCCCATTACGATTTCGCCGCCAACAAAGGCTACGGCACGGCGGAACACGCCGAAGCCCTTCGTCGGTTCGGACCCTCGCCCATCCATCGCAAAAGCTACGCGCCCGTGCGGGAGTGCCTGTCCCCCGGGCTGTTCGACCGGATTGCTGAACCCGTTTAAAGGTCTCCTCTCCCCCCGGCAGGCCCAGGGCCGACGGGCCGAAACGCTCGCCCGCTCCTTCCTCGAATCCCGCGGTTTCGTTTTTCGCGCGGCCAACGCCGCCACCCGCGCCGGCGAGGTGGATTTGGTGATGGAGGACCGCGGCACGTTGGTCTTCGTGGAAGTGCGCGAACGATCGTCGGACCGTTTCGGCGCGGCCGCCGCAACCGTCACCCCCGCCAAACAGCGCCGCGTCGCCCAGGCCGCCTTGGCGTACCTCAAGGACAACAACCGGATCGGACGGCCGCTCCGTTTCGACGTCGTCGCGGTGCGAAACGGCGCCTGCGAACACATCCCCAACGCCTTCGCCCCCGCGGATTTTTACCTCTAAGAAAACCATTGAGTTCGGCTCTTTTCCGGCCCATTCTTAAAGGGGCGCCGCGCGCGCCCCACCGATGAAGAAACGATCCTTGCTGTCGTGGGACGACCACGCCGTGGCCTACCACCGGTCCCTCCAGGGGGCGGTGCTGGAAGACGTGCGCAAGATGGCTTTTTGCCTGGCGGCGCTTTACGTCGGACTTTTCACCTTCGACGCGCTGACCTTTCCGCCCGCGCACCGGGGGGGGATGCTCGCCTTCGACGGAGCGCTGATCGTTTTTTACGGTTTTGTGGGGGCGGCCGCCGGGGCGGGACGCATCATCCGCTCGCGCGCCAACGCCTGGGGCGCCCTGCTCGGGACGCTGGCCGGGCTCAACATCCTCACGGCCGCGACGCTCTTAAAGTCCGATCTGCTGTTCACGGCCTACTTGGGCCTGACGTTGATCGGCATCGCCGCCGTTCTCCTCTCCGCCTTCTGGATGACGATCGCCACGCTGGTCCTCGGGGGCGCCTGGCTGGGGGTTGTCCTTTGGTTTCCTTCGGGGGACGGCTGGCTCGATGACGCCTTCGTGTTCGCCACCGTGATCGGCATCGCCTATGTTTTGCTGTTCAACCGCATCCTATCTTTCACCCGTTTGCAGCGCATCCGCTCCTTCGCGGCGTTGCTGTTGCGCCAACGATCGGCGAACGATGTCGCCCTCGCCCTCGGGCGCACGGCCGGCCCGCTCACCGGGGCGGCGGCGTGGTCCGTTCAATGGGTGGCGGAGGGGGCCCCGCTCGCCTGGGTCGACGGAAAAGGCGCGCTGTCCCGCAACGACGCCCTGCGGCGGGCCCACACGGAACGCGCGCCCGGCTTTGACGCCGCGCTCGCCGCGGGACGACCCTTTTTTTGGGGTTTCCCCCCCGCGGAAATTCCTGACGGAGGTTGGCGACGCTTTACGGCGGGGGCGCCGGGCGCGCTGGCCCTTCCCCTCCTGTCCAAGGGGTCGGTGTTGGGGGTCTTGTGGCTCGCCAAAAGGGGCCACCGCGGTTTCGGCGTGACGGAACGCGACATGGCGGAAACCTGCGTCGCCCAGGCGCGCGCGGCCTTTGAAGCGGTCGCCCTGCTGGGGGAAGTCCAACAAATGGCGACCACGGACGAATTGACGGGCCTTTTCAACCGGCGGCAGTTCTTCTTTCTGGCGGAACGGGAAAACGCCCGCCGCCGCGGGCCCGGCCCCGGGGGCGTGGCCGTGGTCATGGCCGACATCGACCATTTCAAGAAAGTGAACGACACCCACGGCCACGGGGTCGGGGACATCGTGTTGAAAGAGGTCGCCCGACGTCTCAAAAACGGCCTGCGTTTGACCGACGTGGTGGGTCGCTACGGCGGCGAGGAATTCGCCGTTCTTCTGCCCGACACCTCCCCCGAAGCGGCCCGCGAGGTGGTCGAGCGCCTGCGCCACGCCGTGGCCGCGACCCCCATCGAGGCCGAGGGCCGCTCCCTGACCGTCACCGCCAGCTTCGGCATCGCGAGCCGATCGGTGGCGGGAGAAAATCTGGAGCACCTGTTGACCTTCGCCGACCGCGCCCTCTACCGCGCCAAGGACCTCGGCCGCAACCGCGTCGAAGTGCACGCCCATGAATCCCCGGATTGACCCCCTGCCCGACGCCTTCGCCGTCTATGAGAAATCCCGCCACGCCGCGGTGATCGAAGACGGCCGGCGGATGGCTTGGTGTCTGACCTTCCTTTTTGGCGGTTTTTTCGTTTTCAACGCGTTTGATTTTCAACCGCCCGCGCGAACCCCGATGTTGATTTTTGACGCCGCCTTGATCGTTTTCTTCGCGGCCGTGGGGGCTTTCGCGCAACCGGGTCGTTTGGGTCGGATCCCCGGGGACGCGCTGGGCGCCGCCTTGGGTTTATTGACCGGCGCCAACATTCTCACGGCGGCTTTTTTCGTCGGAGCGGATGTCCTGTACACGGCGTACCTGGGCCTGACCATCATCGGCACCGCCACGGTGATGTTGTCCCTGCGGTGGTTCGCGGGGACGGTCCTCGCGTTGGGGGCCGTTTGGGGGGTGTTGGTCGGCCGCCGGGCCCCCCTCGAAAACATTCCGGACGAAGCTTTTATCCTCATCGCCGCCGGGGCCGTCGCCCTGGTCTTGCTCGCCAACCGGGCGCGGGGGTTTGCCCGCCTGCAACGCATGCGCGCCTACAGCGCCGCCTTGCTTGGGCAGCGGACCCCGCTGGGCGTGGCGATGGCTTTCGGCCGATTCACCGCCTTGTTGACCGACAGTCCCCGATGGGCGGTGGAGTGGTTTCCCCCCTTGGAGGGAAAATGTTGGACGGAAGGGCCCGGCGGTCTGGCGGCGCTCCCCGGCCTGGACGGCGCCGCGCGCGCCCTCCCCCCCGGCGCGACCGAAACGGCGAGGCCTTTTGTTTGGGACCCCGTTCACCGACGTTTGTTCGACACGGGCCCCCGTCAAGCCCGCGGGGTGCTGGGCGTCCCGTTGATGGGCGCCCAAGGCGCGCGGGCCGTCCTTTGGCTGGCGCGGCACGGATTTCGGCAACACACGGTGGCGCAATGGGATTTGGCGGAAATTTGCGCCACCCAGGCCCGGGCGGCGTTGAACGCCGTGGCCCTGCTGGACGAGGTCAAGTCCCTGGCCATCACGGACGAATTGACGGGCCTTTTCAACCGGCGGCAGTTCTTCTTTCTGGCGGAACGGGAAAACGCCCGCCGCCGCGGGCCCGGCCCCGGGGGCGTGGCCGTGGTCATGGCCGACATCGACCATTTCAAGAAAGTGAACGACACCCACGGCCACGGGGTCGGGGACATCGTGTTGAAAGAGGTCGCCCGACGTCTCAAAAACGGCCTGCGTTTGACCGACGTGGTGGGTCGCTACGGCGGCGAGGAATTCGCCGTTCTTCTGCCCGACACCTCCCCCGAAGCGGCCCGCGAGGTGGTCGAGCGCCTGCGCCACGCCGTGGCCGCGACCCCCATCGAGGCCGAGGGCCGCTCCCTGACCGTCACCGCCAGCTTCGGCATCGCGAGCCGATCGGTGGCGGGAGAAAATCTGGAGCACCTGTTGACCTTCGCCGACCGCGCCCTCTACCGCGCCAAAGACCTCGGCCGCAACCGCGTCGAAGTTCATGCCCCATGATCCCCCGCGGTGACGCCCCCATTGACCGATTGTCGATTTACCGGAAGTCCCGCCGGGCCACGGTGGTGGCGGACGCCCGTCGCGGAGCACTGTGTTTGTCGGCTTTGTTCACGGTCCAATTTATTTTAAACATCCCTTATTACTTAGGTCCCTTGCTTCGGGAAATGCTCTTTATTGACCCCGCGCTGATTGTTTTTTTCGCCTTATTTGGATTTTTCGCCCGCCCCGAACGACTCGGGCGACTCCCACCCGAATCGCTCAGTGCCACACTCGCCTTATTGACGGGAACGGACATCCTTGTCTCCGCCTTCCTCTTGGGCACTGAAACGGAATTGGCCAGCGCGCAGCTGTTCACGATTTGGCTCGGATTGACGATCATCGGCACCGCCACGGTGATGTTGTCCTTTCGTTGGTTCGCGGGGACCGGCGCGGCCTTGATTCTCGCGTGGTGGCTGGTGATCGGACAAAAGACGCCTTTCGAGTTGTTGGTGGACGACATCTTCATCCTCATCGCCACCGCCACGGTCGCGCTCCTCCTCCTAGCCAACCGGATCCGATCATTCACCCGCTTGCAGCACATGCGCGTGTACAGCGCCGCCATGTTTGGACAAAGGACCCCCCAGGGCGTTGGGATGACCTTCGGCCGTTTCACGGCGCTCATGACAGAAAGCGCCCAATGGTCCATCCAGTGGATGGGGCCGACCACCGGCGGGATGTGGGTGGACGGGCAAGGCGCCCTGTCCCGAAGAAACGGCATCCACGAGGCGGTGGGTCTGTCTTCGGTCGCGGCCGCCCTGGCCGTGGGGCGGCCCTTCGCCTGGGATCCCTCGCGAAGGAAACCCGCCGACCCCGAGAGCCTGCGGTCCCACGCCGTATTGGCTGTGCCGCTGATGTCAAAAAAAGGGGTGCAGGGCGTTTTGTGGTTGGCCAAGCGGGGGTTGCGCCGTTTCAGCGTCGCCCAACGGGACTTGGCGGCAACCTGTGCTTCACAAGCGCGAGCGGCCCTTGAATCGGTGGGACTCTTGGAAGAAGTCCAGGCTTTGGCCATCACGGACGAATTGACGGGCCTTTTCAACCGGCGGCAGTTCTTCTTTCTGGCGGAACGGGAAAACGCCCGCCGCCGCGGGCCCGGCCCCGGGGGCGTGGCCGTGG
>Ga0268298_10001384_pt1 | contig 28708 bp, 23 predicted proteins | sample WWTPWeurt_MetaG_FD_194462 | JGI IMG/M metagenome (GOLD analysis project Ga0268298, IMG submission 194462) | Activated sludge microbial communities from WWTP in Nijmegen, Gelderland, Netherland - WWTP Weurt | ecosystem: Engineered > WWTP > Aerobic digester > Activated sludge | place... | reverse complement strand
CACCTGTCGTCGCGCAGGTCGCCGCCTATGCTGTCGTGTTCGTGGCAACCAGTGGCCACGGCTCGTTCGTTGGCCTGCTTGCGCTACCCGCGCTCATCTTCAGCGCCCCGGTGCTGTGGGCGGTCAGCATCGCTGACGCCAGGCGCAAGGTTCCCGCTCCTCGGTACCGCGTCATGTCCTGGGCCATCGCTCTGGCGCCGCCAGTCTTGTGCCTCATCCTCAATGCGGTCGTCACGTGAGCAACGAGGCCTAACCCTTCGCTGGAGCGGGACCTCCACCGGCATGGCACTTGGCCCGCGAGGCGCTTCAGGTCATCATCCGCCTCGCGGGCCAAGCGCCATCCCGGCGTCGGCCCCTCAGCTCAAACGTTAGGCCGCACATGCAGCATCCAGACAGCAGCACCGTCCTCGTGGCGTCCCCTCCTCTGCGCACTTATGCGTGGGGCGGTGGCGTGTTGCTGCTTCTACTGGCGCAGTTTGGCTTGCGCGCGGTCGCGCCACATCCCTGGCGCACATTCTTCGTCTTCAGTTCCGTGTGTGTGCTGCTTACGCTAGTCGCCTTTGTTGTCGCAGTTTCTCGCCTTCAGGTGTTCCGAGTCACTGGTAGCTCCTTCTTTGTTCGCCGCTGGTGGCAGAGTGATTCCGCCGCCGAGTCGCTCCCTTTGAACAGCTTGTCTTCGGTCACCGTCACCACAACTAAGGGCATCAAGTTGCCGCTGGTAGTGCTCGGGTTCCTTAACGGTTCAACCGTGGTCGTCCCGGTTCAACACCAAGGTGGCAGCGAAATGTCCCAGTTCCTGTTTGGCCAGTTGGGGCGCAATCTCTCGGCGCGGAGTGCGGCCTAACCCTTCGCTGGAGCGGGACCTCCACCGGCATGGCACTTGGCCCGCGAGGCGCTCAGGTTTATCGTTCGCCTCGCGGGCCAAGCGCCATCCCGGCGTCGGCCCCTCAGCTCAAACGTTAGGCGTCAGCAACCCTTGCGCTGCGAACACTGCGACAGAACCATCTGGGCCGGCTCATCGCGCTGCCCGTACTGCGGGCGCTGGCCTTTGGCTGCGGCCGAGGCAACACCCGACGACAGCCTGCTTACCCGAATGTCCATGGGGCAGCATGGCCCCACTCGCACCTTCGGCAAGATCTTCGTTGCCGCCAATGCGCTATTCGTGTTGGTTGCGCTGTATCGCGCCATCCGGCACGGGGAAGACGAAGCGGGCGGAGCGTTCATCTTCTCTGTCTTCCTTGCTTACTGCGCCTACGAGATCTGGGCTTTCACACATGGCCGTGCAACCTCAATCGACAGCTACCGCCACGAAGCAACGCCTGATCGAACGGGGTGGCGTGTATTCGGCTTAGCGCTTGATGCCATCTTCTGGTTCATCTGCATGCGCTTCCTCAAGTCCTGGTGAAGCCTCGCTCACCAAGCAGTGACGCCTAACCCTTCGCTGGAGCGGTACCTCCACCGGCATGGCACTTGGCCCGCGAGGCGCTCTGGTCTATCATCCGCCTCGCGGGCCAAGCGCCATCCCGGCGTCGGCCCCTCAGCTCAAACGTTAGGCCGCACGAATTGCCAGACTAAGTGCAACACTCGATAGCGTACGCCTCGTTCGGCGTATCGAACCCCAGAACCTTCCTGGGCCTGTCGTTGAGCTCTCGCTCGATCTTGTCGCAGTGTCGTTGCGTCACTTCCTTGAAGCACATGCCTTTGGGCAGGTACTGCCGGATCAGTCCATTGGTGTTCTCGTTGGTCCCTCGCTCCCATGAGTGGTAGGGCTGCGCGAAGTACACCTCTATTCCCAGCTCTTCCTGCATCTGCCTGAAGCCGTGGAACTCCGTTCCGTTGTCCAGCGTCAGGCTCTTGATCTTCAGGTTCCCGCGCCTGACTTCCCTGCCTAAGGCCTTGTTCACTTCCACCGCCTGGCGCGCCGGCAGCTTGATGATCCTCACCCAGCGCGTCATCCGCTCCACCAGCGTCAGCAGGCAGTGCCGGCCATCCTTGCCCATCACCGTGTCGCCTTCCCAGTGGCCGAACTCGCGTCGTTCTTGTACTGTGGCCGGCCGCTGACTGATCGGCGTCTTGCCGGCCATCCTGCCTCGGTGATCCGTCACCCGGTAGCCCTTGCGGTAGCGCTTGCTCAGCTGCCTCGTCCTCAGCCATAGCGATCCGCCTGCCGCCTTGTCTGCCCGCAGCCACCGGTAGATCGTGGTCGTTCCAATGTTCAGCCGGTTCTGCTTGCGCAGCCGCCGGCTGATCTGCTCCGGGCTCCACTTGCGTCCCATCAGCTCGCGCACCAGTTCCACCTGGCCAGGCTCGAACTGCGTGCCCTGCCGGCTTCGCCAGCGTCGCGCCCTCGCGTACCGATCCGCCTTGTCCACCCGGTAGTACCCGTCACTGCTGTCCGCATTGCGCCGGAGTTCCCGGCTGATCGTCGACGGGCTGCGTCGCAGCATCCTCGCGATCGCCCTCACGCTCTGGCCGCTGGACTTGTGCTGCCCGATCAGATAGCGTTCCCTGTAGGTGAGTTGGTGATATCCCATGCTGCAAACCCTTCTTGCCGGAAGAGAAACAGCAAGTCTCCAACTCACCGCCCTTCTTCCTGAAGGTGTTGCACTTCAACTGGCAATCCGCCCGTCACCTAGGCACATCATGCTCCGCCCGTTCCTCCTTCCGATTGCCACAGTACTTGGCCTCGCCGCTGGGGGATACGCCCACGCAACAGAGCCAGAGATCATGGTGCTTACATCCACCGAAGACGCCGAGGGCGCCACGCAAGCCGATTTCAGTACGCCATTGCTCAAGGCACTGGAGAAGCGAACGGTCCAGCAGTTGGAAACCAAGACGCGCGACTGGCTAAAGGCAAACGGACACTCAACGCCGTTGCCCAAATTTGAGTCGCAGTCTCACTATGTCGAGGCCCAAGGCACGAAGCTCGCCATCGTTCGTGTCTCTGTACCAAAGGCAGTCAATCAAGTCTTCGCTTTTGGCATAAAGGGCGACACATTTGTTCGAGTCGGGTGCGCCAGAACGAGGAACTTCGACCAAGCTATCCCTCTCTTCTATGGGCCATGCGGCGAAAGGATCCGAGAAGTCTTCGGCGTGAGTATCGGAGCTCGCTGAGGGGATCAGCCATGTACATCAGTGAAATGATCGACGCACTCCAACTGCTCAAGGCTCAGTACGGAGACATTCAGGTCACCGTTAAAGACCAGCAGTCGTTCCGCCTTGAACTCCGAGTTGACGATCTTCTCGACCCCAAGACACTCTTGCCAGTGGGCAGAGTAGTAGTTGCGGAGTAGCTTGCCTCATCAAGCTAAGAGAGCAGTAACGCTTAACTCTTCGCTGGAGCCGACTCGCACCGGCATAGCACTTGGCCCGCTTCCCGGAGTGGTCCATCATCCGTCCAGCGGGCCAAGCGCCATTCCGACGCTCGCGGCTTAGCTCAAACGTTAGGCGTCGGAAGTCTCCGTGAGTGCCCCCCCCCCGCCGTATGCTGGCCCTTGCGCCCTAGCGGCGGATCTGAGCAAGCCAGTTGGCGGGCCTAGCCTCGGGAAAGCACGAGTCTCGGTGCCGAGAACTCCTGCCGTGCTTTCTCCTCCAATCCCACATGCTCAAGCAGAGCGCAGGGGAGAAGACAAATGGGCTATCCGAGTTTGTTCGAGTCCAACGAGGAGAGGCGACTGGCTGCGCTTGAGGGAAAGCGCACGAAAGGTCATCAATCGGAGAGCAAGATCCGAACTCCATTGGGCAATCGGCGTGTTGGGCCTACGCCGAATCCTCCGCCTTCGCAGCATCCAAAGCCTCCAGTGCCACAAACAGGTTGGGTTCGTAGAGGCTTCTTCCGCGTCTGGGTTGGTGAGTAGTCCGCCCCGGCGCACGAACGCCGCGCTCAGCTACGAGGCCTAGCCCTTGGTTCGAGCGGACTCGCACCGGATAGCACTTGGCCCGAGTGGCAGCGTCAAGGTAGTCTGACCGAGGCAGCAGATGTCAGGTGAGGGTCGAGATGACTCGTCCGCCAGCGGCAGCTTCGGAGCATCGAACCTCAGACGTCCGCTTTCCGCCGGCGAGTCCGAGCGGCCGGCCGTCGCAGCCCGACCCACTCCGGACACTTGCCGCCTCGATTCCGATGGCGGAAAGCTGCCTGTGGGCTTCCGTCGCTCGCGGTCGAGGTCTGAACAGTCGGATAGTTCGATCAGGTACCGGCACTTCTATCCGACAATTAACGGGCACACCACGTCAGCCATGTCGGCAGGCCAGGTTCAACTGGCCTGCCACCCCACCTCAGCCAAGACCTGGCATCGTGACCGACTCCAAGGGCACTTGATACGGCATCGGTCCTTGAGTCTGAACGCCTCCGAGCCCGGCACTGAAAACCGCCATCGCTTCGACCAACGTAGAGGCTTGCCGCTGCGCCACGCCGGCATGTGCAGGATTTGAATCCAGCGCCAGCGAAACGATGTCAGGGCGGAATCTCGCTCCTTGCTGCGGCAGCGCCCACATTTGGTCGAACGAGCCGATCTCGTGCGCATGCTCCGCAACATCAGCAACTTCTGCCGGCTGGATCGTCTTCCGTGCCTCGGTGACACCTGAAGCCGGTCGCGACAGGATCTCGCTTTGCACGACAGGCACGATCAAGCTCAGATCAGGTGCTTGAACCCGCAGGGGAACAATCGCCTCACCAACACCAGCATCCAAGGGATCAGGCATCGCCAGCTCATCGCGCATGCGTCGGCCCTGAGTGGGGTCGTCGGTGAGCTGACTCCGAGACCACCGCATTTGCGGATCGATCTCGCTTGCAGTTTCCTCGGTGGCCCGCACGGTTCGATCAACTGGAGTCACCAAGCGCCGTAGCGGCTCAAGGGCGAACCGCCCGATGACGGTCGGCATGGAGCCCTCCCAACTTGCATCGGTACCGCTTTGGCCTGGCCTTCGGCCCGGCAACTGGATCGACTTTCGGCCCAAGACATCAGCAGCAGTCACAGATAGGGTTGAAGCACCTCCGGTCGCCAGGCGCGCGAACTGTCCTGCGACGACCTGCGATACAGCACCGAACCATGTCCGTGATGCCATTCCCGGGACGGCGTCAATCCAAGTCGCGGAATCTGCCAAGGGAAGGACGGCGCTCTGACCAACTTGAAGCCTTGTGGAGGATGCGGTCAAGTCCACCGACTGGATAGTCATGGACATTGCCGAAGCGCTCGCCCCGGCAGTCACCATGCCCTGGGCCTGTCCGTTCGTCAGGATCGTGCCGTCAGTGAAACGGAACTCCTCCACCTGATACTGCGAACCGAGATACCAGTTCTGAACCACTATCTTGTCCGATGTGCCGTTGAGCAGGACCTCCAGGTTGTTGCCCACCTGCTTGAATTGCACATCGGATTGCGTGACTGCACCGACGAACTGCACCGCGTCCTTGACGTTGGCAGTCGCATCGTTCTCACTCACCGTATCGACGCCGTAGCCTAGCCCGAATCGGTAGACATCGGCGTCGGCCCCGCCGACGAGCGAGTCGTTGCCAGCACCGCCGTCGAGGGTATCAGTGCCGGCGTTGCCAGTCAGTGTGTTCGCGCCTAAATTGCCGGTCAGCAGATTGGCCACGGTGTTTCCCGTGCCGTTGATCGCACTCGAGTCAGTCAGGGTCAGATTCTCCACATTCGTGCCGAGTGTGTAGGTGACGGCAGACATCACGGTATCGGTCCCACCGCCCGCCGCTTCCGTAACAACATCCGTGGAGACGTTGACGAAGAACGTGTCATCGCCGTTCCCGCCGACCATCGTGTCGTTTCCAGCACCGCCGTCGATCGTGTCGTTGCCGTCTCCGCCCGACAGCGAGTTCGCTCCGCTGTTGCCGATCAGCACATTCGCCAGCGCATTGCCGGTTGCGTTGCGATTCGAAGTTCCGGTGAGAGTGATGTTCTCCACATTGGCAGCGAGCGTGGTGAGCGTCACCGAAGAGAAGATCGTGTCGGTACCGCCGCCCACGGCTTCAGTCACGACATCGGTCGCGACATTGACGTAGTACACGTCATCCCCGTTGCCGCCGATCATCGTGTCAGACCCGCTGCCGCCGTCGATCGTGTCGTTGCCGTCCCCGCCGGACAGGGAGTTGGCACCGCTGTTGCCGGTCAACCTGTTGGCCAGTACATTGCCCGTGCCGTGGATGTTCGTGGTTCCCGTGAGGGTCAAATTCTCCACATTGGCCGGCAGGGTGTAGGTCACGGTCGAGCTGACTGAGTCGTTCCCTTCCCCCACGCCCTCGACGATGATGTCCGTGCTAACGTCAACAACGTAGACATCGTTGCCGACGCCGCCGATCATCGAATCAGTGCCGGTGCCACCATTGAGCGAGTCGTCCCCGGCGTTTCCGTACAGCGTGTCATTGCCGCCCGAGCCGCTCAAGGTGTCGTTCCCTGAGCGACCCGACAAGGTATTGGCCGAAGAGGTTCCGGTCAACGACAGGTTCTGAGTAGCCACGTTGATGACGAACACGTCGCTGGCGCTGGCTCCTGCCTGATCGGTAGCCGTGACCTGTATGCCGGTCTGCTCCAGCATCCCCAGAGATGTTGTCCCGGACAGGGTCCTTGTTGCCGCGTTGAAAGACAACCAAGCGGGAAGAGGGTCGCCGTTGGACAGCGTCGCGGAGTACGTCAGTACGTCACCTGCATCCGGATCGGCAAAGGCCCCTGCCGGAACCGTGATGCTGAAAGGCACCATCTCGTTGACCGACTGATCTGCCAACGGCGAGACCAGCGTGGGAGCCTGATTGACGAAAGTACCTGTGGCACGGGCTGCAATCGCCCCGAGATCCCAGACCTGGCCGTTGTCGAACCGAATCTGCTGCAATGGGTTTTCAAGGCTGCTCGGATCGTTGTTGAGGAAGAAGCCGGAGACAAGAATGCGATCCGTCGTGCCCACGATCGAGATCTCGAGCGCAACGTCTTGTTCCCAGTACGCGTCGTAGACGCGCTGAAGCGAAAGCTCCGAGGGAAGAACGCCAGCCTTGAACTGCAACGTGCCGAAGCCATCAACGACGGGATCCTCCCACCCATCGGAGTAGATCGTGTCGAACCCGTCGCCCTTTCCGAAGAGGTAAATGTCAGTCCCGCTGGATCCCCAGATGACATCGTCACCAGTGCCGCCCTCGAGCAAGTCGTCCCCCCGATCGCCTTCGAGAGTGTCATTGCCGGAGCCACCGCGAATCGTGTCGTTGCCCTCGTACCCTCCCAGATAGTCGTCTCCGGCATCGCCTGCGATGGAGTCGTTGCCCATTCCACCAAAGATGCCGTCCGCACCGTCGCCGCCAGTGGAAACATTGTCACCGTCGCCCAGATCGATGTAGTCGTCGCCAGCGTCGCCGTGCACGGTATCGTTGCCCGCATCTGCAAAGATCTGGTCGTTGCCGGCACGGCCGCGCATCAGATCGGCAGCTGTCGTGCCGATCAGATAGTCATCGTTGGAGGTGCCGAGCAGTTGCTTGGTCAAGATCTGAGAGACGTTCCATGTCGTTCCGTCGGCGAAACGTACCTGTTGAACCACGCGGTCGGAATACGGTCCTGTGAAGTTGTTGACCGTGATGGTGTCGGTCGTACCTTCAATGCTCAGCTCGAGCGCCGTCTTGACGCCTGGCCATAGCGTGTTCTGCGAGTCCTCCACCAAGCGGACCATGACTTCCGAGGGCAGTACGCCAGACTTGAACGCGATAGTTCCAGTAGCGCCGACCCCTTGCTCGTACCAGACGAGATCGTTGCCGTCGTCCTTGCCAAACTGGATGGTATTGGTGCCTCCGCCTGCCCTGTAGACGTCGTTTCCAGCGCCACCATCCAAGACATCGCTTCCAACGTCGCCAATCAACTCGTCATTGCCTTCTCCGCCGCGCAGGGTGTCGTTGCCGCCATTGCCCATGAGCGTGTCGTTGCCGGCGCCACCCTGAATCGAATCGGACTGCCGTGTGCCGGTGATCGCATCGCTTCCATCGGTGCCTGTCAGCGCCTTCTCGACCATCGTCGAAAGGCTCCAGACAGTCCCATCATTGAACCGAATTTGCTGGATCGGGTTGTAGTCGCGCCCGGCACTGGATAGGGGGCTGTTGGAATAGAAGAAGAAGTTCCGGATGCGCACGCTGTCGGAGGTGCCCGCAATCGTGACCAGAACATCATCACCATCACGGACGAGTCTCACTTCTGCCGGGGCGATGCCCGCCTTCAGTTCCAGGGTGTTCAGCTTGCCTGCTGTCCAGTCGAAGCTGTCAATCCGGTCAGTGCCGTCGCCGAGCCCGAACGCATACGTGTTGTTGCCGGAGCCTGCGTCGAGGTAGTCGTTCCCCGGACCTCCATCCAACAAGTCGGCGCCCTCGGCCCCGGAGAGGCTGTCGTCGCCTACGTCGCCGAAGAGTGCGTCGTCGCCAAGAGCGCCATGCAGATAGTCATTGCCAGCGCCACCCGCAAGGGTGTCGTTTCCGTCCCAGCCGTTGACCGTATCGTTGCCGGCAAGTGCATCGAAGAAGTCGTGAGCAGGCGTCAGGAAGGCATTGTCGTCAGCCTCGGTGGCCAGTTCGGTCACCGGAGCCAGCGGGATCGACTCTGTGGTGTAAGTCGGGCCGTTCTCGAACTCGACAACGGCGCCTCCCGCGACGATGAAGAAACCCTTCACGGTCAGCTGCTCGCCGCCGGACTGAAACCTGATGACGAGGTTGTCGCCTGTTCGGTACATGCGAGCGTCGCTCGCGCTCAGTCCTTCCTTGAATCGAATCGTGTCGATACCGACCGTGTCCCCGACGAAGGCCCCTGGACTGTCCGTGATGTTGTCCTTGATGAAGACAGTGTCGTGGCCGAACCCGGCCTCAAGAACCAAAGTGTCCGCCCCCTTGCCGAGAAAGAAGGTCTCGCTTCCCCGGCCCGACGTCACGATGTCGTCACCGTCGCCGAGGTTGAACATGCGATTGCCCCAATCGCCCGTCACTTCATCCCCGAACGCTGTGCCCTTGACGGTCACGTTGTAGTCCGTCGGCAGGTCGATCACGAAGCGCAGCGCAGCAACCTGCTGCCAAGTCAATTCGGAGCCGTCGCTGAAGGTAAAGATGCTGAACGGACTGCTGCTGGCCAAGAGTTGGTCGGCAGAGCGCCCGGTAAACATTCCCTCGCCCTGAGCCGTGCCTATGTACGCCCCCCAGCCTCCGGAAGTGCCTTGCGCGACTCTGGAGTTGTTCGTGACTCGCAGTCGCAGGTCCTCGGCTGAGATCCCTTCGCCGAGGCTCAGGGTGTTCGCCTGGGTCGCATCGGGGTTGACGTAGACGCTATCCAACCCGTCCCCACTGCGGAAGATGACCGTCGCACCGCCATCGCCGAGCAGACGCAACGAATCATCGCCACGGCCACCGGAAATAACCTGACCAGCTGCAGTCGTGACCAAGTTGGAATCGGCATTCCGGCCACCCATGACGTATGTACGACCACTGTCGTCGGCGGCAGTGATCGGGCCGTTCGCGAAGGATCCGATGAGTTCAGTGAACCGATAGTTGGAGCCATCCCCGAGCGTGTAGCTCGATACAGCGCCTGAGATGCCGCGGTCGACGATGACCCGGGACTGGGGCCCGAAGTCCACCACCAGGCCGCCGAGTCCGTCGTTCCAGACTGAGAGCGCAGAAGATTGAGCGTCCGTCAGGACAACGCGGTTCAAGCCCGCACTGTCCACGATCGTGTCAGCGGCACCCTGCCCGTTCAACGTGGCATCTGACGCGGAGATCACGTAGGTGTCGTTGCCCGCGCCACCATCGAGATAGTCTGCGCCTGCGCCGCCGATGAGTGTGTCGTCCCCCGCGTCACCGAATAGGGCGTCATCCTCCGTGCCCCCATCGAGAAGATCTGCGCCACCGCCACCGACCAGAGTGTCCTTCCCCGATTGCCCGAACAACTGGTCTCCGGCCTGATAGGCCTCATCCAGAGGATCCGCATCGAGGTTGTCGCCTACGAGGGCGTCGTCACCGCTGCCGCCGTAGATGGTGTCCGCCCCGCCTCCCCCGACAACCGTATCCGCGCCATCATCCCCGTAGAGCACGTCCGCGGCGTGATACTGGCCAGCCAACCTCTGGCCGTCTCCGAAAAGAATGTCATTGCCGGCACCCCCGCGCACCGTATCGCCCAGGGCACCGCCCTCTACCTCGTCATTGCCAGCGCCTGCGTCAATGCTGTCCGCGCCGTGGAACGCGGCCGGCGTGATGAGGTCGTCCCCGCGAATCAGGTCATCCCCATCACCGCCAAGAATGGTGTCAGCGCCACCATTGCCCTGGATGGTGTCGCTTCCGGCCCCACCGCTCAGGAGATCGTCGCCATGCAGTGAGCCGTGGATGCCGGCGTAGTTGTACTGCAGGTATTCGGGCAGTGAGGTGTCGACCGGGCTGTCGTCGTAGTTGAAGTCGCCGATGATGAAGTCGTTGCCTCCTTCACCAATCACCGTGTCGTTGCCTTCACGGCCAAGGCCGATGTCATCGCCTTCACCGAGCACGAGCCGATCGTCGCCCAGCTCTCCATCAACGATATCGTTCCCTGCGCCGGAGTAGATGACGTCGTCCGACCCCTCGGTGTCGAGGTAGCCGAAGCGCGGGTAATAGGTCGTCTGGCCCCATCGATCACGCCGGGCGTAGTAGGTGTACTTGCCCTTGACCGGGTCGTAGTCGAAGCTGACTGTGATGACGTCATCGGGAGCCTCTCGGAAGCCGCCGCTGAAGGTGTCGCCCTGTATGAGATCCACGCCTCCGCCGCCAATGATCGTGTCCTTGCCGGCGCCTCCGTACAGGTAGTTCGAATCGGTGCCGATCAGCAGGTCGTCGCCAGTTCCACCCTCGGCCACGCTGACCACTCCGCCGGCAACTGGCGTTTGGGCCGCGTCGATCGCGGTCTGGACACTCACCTGAGCGCCCGCGAAGACTTGATCATTACCGCCCATCCCGTAGAGATGGTCCCCCCCGCCGTTGCCGATGATCACGTCAGCGGCTTGGCCGAGGATGACCTGATCCATCTCGGGCGTTCCGTCAACGGTGTACGAACTGCTGGAGCCTGTGCGGTCCAGGTTGCCGCCAGCTGGCCCGCTTTCGTTCGGAAGGGCTAGGTACTGGTCCGTGGGTGGGGGCGCACTCGTGGCGACCGATTGCTCGAATGTGATCCCAAGGTTCTTGGTCTCACTCCAGTTCTCGATGGTAATGACGTCGTTGCGGTCGGCGAACGTGATGTAGAGATCGCGGCGCGTCGAGTCCACTTGGACTAGCGTGTAGTTGACGCTCCGGTCGGCGGTCTGCCACGCGTCAGGGGCGACCTTTTTTGCGTTCAGGCCGTCGAGCGGGCCGAAGCCCTGAACAGTGATGCGGCCAAGACCATCTCCGTCGCGGATGATGTCGTATCCGTCCCCGGAAACGAAGCTGTAGGTGTCGGAACCCGCCCCGCCAATGAGAGTGTCATTGCCTGCGCCACCGACTAAGGTGTCGTTGCCACTGTTGCCCTCGATGTAGTCTGCACCGGCCAAGCCACTGACCGAGTCATCCCCGGCGCCGGCGTACATCCGATCGCCCCCCACCGTGCCAGTCTTTGTGTCTCCATCAGCCTTTCCGAACCACAGGAGACGACGCTCTTCGTCGCGGAATGAGCCCGTGCGAATCAAGGTTGCAGAAGATGCGTCTTCAAAGAGCAGGCCATCCGAGTACGCAGCAATCCCGGTATTGGCTGCGGTTAGAACACCTTCAATTCCACGCTGGTAGCGAATCGCCATCGCTTCGAGCATCGCTGATCGATCCGAAATCCACGCATCCGTGATCGAGCCTTGCCCCGTAGACTCCTGAAAGAGTTCGAACCTTCCCGCGACCTCGGTGCTGACCTGCACACAAACAATGCTGAGCGCCTCTAGGGCTGCACGGACGTTCACGTCGGCGCGCGCGAGAGAAGCCAGACTGCTGGCATCAGTGGGAAGCAGCCGAGCGGGTAGGCCCTGCAACTGCGTGGTCGCAAGGTTGCTGAAGAAGGCGTTGGCTCGGCTCTCGAAGTTGGCGTCAGTGGTTGTCCCGAGAAGAGCTCGACCTTGGATGCTGCCGAGCACCATGTCGAGGAAGCGGTTGGGGCCAATTTCCGCGATACGCTTGACGGCATCACCAACAATTCCACTGCCAGCGCCGCGTTTCACCGTGCTCCACAAGTCGGCCAATGTGTCCGGCCCGAGGAGGTAGGCCGATAGGCCGGTCCAATAGCCGGTATTGGCGTCGACCGCCAACTGTTCCGTACTCTCCGAGCGGGCAGTGCTGTTCGCCGCGCGCAGTGCCTGAGCATAGGACGCAGTCGCAAATAGCAGGTCGCGGATGTCGCTCAAAGTGTCTAGCGTTCCTACTTGACCGCTGTTCACTAGACGGTCTGTCTGGTCGCTACGCAGAAGGCTGAAAAGCAGTGCGCCGGACCAAGCGGAGTTTGTGGGCGATGCTGCAGTGTCACCTGGGACACGGCGGAACAAAACATCACCGACTGCGGTGGCATCACCTACTGCGATTCTTGCAATGTCGGGCACAGCGCCCCTGGGCCAAGCTGGCTGGTTCCTTCCAAGTACATCATCTATCAGGTTCTGCGCGACAGCATCGGAAGCCTCTTGCATTTTGCCGGCCGGGACCGGTTCGCCATAGCGCAAGCGGTGCTGCGACTCGGTGTAGACGCGGATGAGTTCAGACATCGCGCCGCGACCAGCGTTCGCTTCCGTGGCGCCTCTAAGCCAAAGCAATGTCGAATCAAACTTCGGCACTCCCTTGGCGTCCAGCCTGTCTGCCAGCCACTCGTAGATCTGCCAATAGGGGATTTGTTTGGCTCTGGCCTGTGTCTCCAGGCTCTCCAAAGTCGTCAACTCGTCCGCTGTAAGTGTGATTGCCATAGTCAAGCCTTCTTGATGAGTGCCAAAACCCGAGATAGCTCAAGATAAATCTCCGGCCAGTCTGGGCCATGTGCAGCCCGAAAGCGCATGCTTGCCGCGACTCCCGGCTGCCAGGTAAATGCGCCAGTGCAGCGGGACTGAGTTGTATCTCCCCCTCTGCATGCAACAACTGGTCGATCCCCAGTTGGATCGCTCAGTTTTGTCGCGACATACCAGATCTCTTCGATGTTGCCGTCTCTTGTCTTCCACATATCGAGACCATCTCTAAGACTGCGCTTTTCAACGACGTTCCCCTGCTGCTCCAGTCGAAGCAGTACCTGATAGGTGCTTCGTTCGGCGGGGGCTTCGCTGATGGACTTCAGGAAGACTTCGATTGCGACGTCATAGAAGTTCTCTATGGAGCCCGACTTGCTGCGCACCACCTCTTTCGCATTTACGATCCCCTCTGCGTCACCAGTAGCAACTTTGCTGGGCCAATAGAACGCTATCGCGCCAAAGTTCGGATTACCGTACACGCTGGGACCGACATACCAATGCCCATTTAGCTTGATAGCCACGTCTTTGCCAGGAGTTGTTTTCGGCTGCGTGTCTCCTTCGCAAAACCTATCTAAGCACTCGACCCGCTTCGCCTGCGTGAGCTCAGCTGTCTTCTGTCGGTTGTCGCAGGCGAACATCATGCTGAGCGCCGCAAGCAGTAAGTAGCTTCTGAATCTCATTTCGCCTCCAGCACATTGATCTCATGGCGCGCCTTTGCCAGGACAACGCAGTCATCGGCACCGATTTGTGGCTAGCGGTACATCGCTCAGCTAGCGAACTTGCAGCAATGCAAACGCGCGGCGACGCGAAGGTGCCACCCTTCCATGGCGTAGTCTGAAACAACTGAGTATTCACTTCACGAGTCCCATCAACCACTCACCGCCCTTTCGCTAACATTCCTCGCCCTGGCGACGCAAAGTCGCTCGTAGCCTTGCTGTGCTGCGGTCACGCTGTATTTGCTCCCATCGAGCAGGCGTTGCTTCGTTGAGTTTTGAGATAGCTCATCCAGGACACCACAGACCAGGGCGTCCGCGTCTAGTGCGGGCACGAGTCGACCGTTGACCTCGTCGGCAAGAGCTTCCCGCACCGGTCCGACGTCACTAGCAACGACCTGCGCCCCGCACGCCATCGCCTCCAGCAGCGACCAGCTCAGAACGAACGGATAGGTTAAGTACACGTGCACAGCTGACACCTGCAGCACCCTCACGTAGTCTCGATAGGGCAGCCGGCCCAGGAAGTGGGTCCGCGTGGGGTCAAGCTTCACTTCAGCCAGCATCTGGTCGCGCCACGTCTTCGCCTTCGTCGGTCTCCTGCCATAGCTGACCCCGTCTCCCCCTACGATCAGTGTGTGGCAGGTGGGGTGAGCTCTCTGGATCTTCTCCAGCGCTCTCATGAAGACGTGGAATCCGCGGTACGGCTCAAGATTGCGCGCCACGTAGGTGATCACAGGGTCGCCCGCTTTGAGCACAACACCGCTGGGCGTCTTCACCCACGCGGTCGGATCGGGCCCGAGGTTCTCCGTGTCGATGCCCTCATGCTGCACTGTGATCTTGGGCTGGAATATCTCCGGATGCCGGCTCTTCTGCCAATGCGTCGGGCTCACCGCCGCGTCGCAGTTCGTCAGGTTCAGCGTATGCAGTGCGTTCCACGTACGGATGCGGGCCCGGTCGTCGAAGGTGATCGGAAACTCCGGGTCGAAGCCCAGGTCCTGCCCGTCGGCGTTGTAGTACCACTCGCAGTAGTGCACGAGCCGGGCGTTCGGGAACACGTCCTTGGCGTAGAGCGTCTCGCCCCATCCCGGGTGCGCGAGGATCACGTCGGGGGTGAAGCCGCTCTTGCGCATCTCCAGCATCGCTCGCGCTGCCGCCTGGCCGTGCAGTGTCGCCATCTCCATCTGCCGCAGGTAGTGATGCTGGCTCGGGTGTCCTTTGCGGGCAAGCTTGTAGCGGGTGAGCTTGTCGAAGCCGGGTATCCCGGGCGCTGTTTCTCGTCCGAGTCCACGCACGTCCCAACCTGGCCGCTGTGCCCAAGCCTTGACCAGGTGGCCGAACTGGCCGGGGAAGTTCTGGTGCACCACCAGCAGTCTCATCACCGTTCTCCGAGGCTTTCCTTGACGGTCTTCTCGACCGGGCTCAGCAGGTAGTCGATCACCCGTCGCTTGCCCGTCTTGATTTCAGCCGTCAGGTTCATGCCGGGGCTTAGCTTGATGGGCTTGCCCTCGACGTCGATCACGCCTTTGCCCAGAGTCAGCGTGGCGGGGAAGATGGCGCCGCGCTTCTCGTCGTTCACCGCGTCCGACGTCACGCTGCTCACCAACGCGGGGATCGTCCCGTAGCGCGTGAAGGGGAAGGTCTCGAGCTTCACCTCGGCGGGCTGGCCGGCGTTCACAAAGCCGATGTCCTTGTTGTCGATCACGACGTCGGCACTGACCTCGGCGTCCTTGGGCACGACGATCATCAGTACCTGTGCGGGGGTCACCACACCACCGGCGGTGTGCACGGCCACTTGCTGGACTCGGCCATCGACCGGAGCGGTCAGCTTGGTCAGCCGGCCGCGCTGGGCTGCCTTGCTGACTTCCTGGGTGAGCTGCTGGCGCTTGAGGCTGGCCTGCGCTTGGCGCTCACTCAAGGTGCGCTGTGTCTCAGCGAGGTATGCCACCCGTGTCTGTTCGGTCTCCCGCAACGCTGCCTGGGTTTCAGCGAGGCGTGCACGCTGGGTCGCCAGGTCCCGCTCGAGCTCAATGCGCTCCCGTGCGCGGTCCTGGCCGGCGTGGCTGGACATGAAGCCCTGGTCGGCCAGGTTCTTGAAGTCCGCCTCTCGCTGCTGGGCGATCGGAAGCGTGGTCTCGAGCTTGGCAACCGTCTCCCGGACCGTGGCAGTCTCCGCCTGGCGCCGTGCCAGCTCGGCGGCCAGTTTGGCCATCTTGGCGCTGATGTCTTGCCACTCGGCCTGCAGCTGCGCCTGTGCCAGTGTCTTGCGAGGCTGGCCTTCTCCCCAACCGTCGCCCAAATTGGCACCGACTTTGAGCCGGGGTCCCGAGTCACCGGCACGCAGAGACTGAATGAGCGCTTCGGCTCGCAACTGCTCGGAGATTACTGCCTGCAGCTGTTCCTGAACGCTTGCACCGTCGGCGTTGGCATTGGTGGCGTCGAGTTCCACCAGCACTTGCCCTGCACGTACCTCGTCGCCGTCCTTGACCAGCACCTGCTGGATCACGCTGGTCTCCAGCGGCTGGATGGTCTTGGTGCGGTCGCTGACAACGACTCGCCCCTGCGCAACGGCCACGATGTCCACATGCCCGAAGATGCTCCAGGCGAGGGCGATCACGAAGAGTGCGCAGATCACCAGCGCCACCCTGCGCGGAGCCGGATGGACGGGTGTTTCCTGCAGGCTCAGGGCGGCTGGCAGGAAGGCGGTTTCATCGGCCAGGCGCTTGGGGCCGGCCAGTTCACGCCGGGCAGCCCAGGCCGCGGCAAAGATCGCCCGGTACCGCGCCAGCAGCTCGCCAAACGGATGACGCAGGGCTTGGGGCTGGCTCATGCCTGGCCTCCCTGCATGCGCCACAGGTGCGCGTACAGCCCATCCGGTCTGGCGATGAGCTCGTCGTGGGAGCCCTGTTCCACGATACGGCCTCTGTCCATCGCCACGATGCGATTGGCGTGGCGCACGGAACTCAGCCGGTGGGCGATAACGATTACCGTGCGACCCTGGCAGATCAGCCCCATGTTCTTCTGCAGGATGGCTTCGCTCTCGTAGTCGAGCGCGCTTGTGGCCTCATCGAGGATGAGGATCCGCGGGTTGGTAAACAGCGCCCTGGCGATCGCAATCCGCTGGCGCTGGCCGCCCGAGAGCCCGGAGCCCTGTTCGCCGACGATGGTGTCGTAACCCTCCGGCAGCTCGCTGACGAATTCGTGCGCGCCGGCGATCTGCGCGGCACGGATCACCGCCTCGATCGGTGCCGCCGGGTCGACAACGGCGATGTTCTCGCGAACGCTGCGATTGAAGAGGAGGTTCTCCTGCAGCACCACTCCGATCTGGCGGCGCAATTGGGCCGCATCGATCAGGCTGATGTCGATGCTGTCGACAAGTACACGGCCCTGCTCGGGGGTGTAGAGGCGCTGCACGAGCTTGGTCAGCGTGCTCTTGCCCGATCCGCTGCGGCCGACGATGCCAATCACCTCACCGGCCTGGATGTCCAGGCTGAGTTCGTGCAGCACCGGCGGGGCTTCGGGGCGGTAGCGGAAGCGGACGACTTCGAATTGGACCTTGCCTTTGAGCGGGGGAAGCTGGGCGGCGTTGGCCGGCGGCACTTCGGTGCGGGTGTTGAGGATGTCGCCCAGCCGTGCCATCGAGATGCCGGTCTGCTGAAAGTCGGTCCAAAGCTGCGCCATGCGCATGATGGGCTGGGTCACGCGCTGGGCGAACATGTTGAAAGCGACAAACTGCCCTACCGAGAGTTCCTGCTCCATCACCAGCCGCGCGCCATACCAGAGCGTCGCCGCGCTGACCAGCTTGCCGATCAGGTTGATGCCTTCGTGGCCGTAGCTGGCCAGCGTGCTGGTCTTGAAGCTCGCGCTGACGTAGGCGGCGAGCTGGTCGTCCCAGCGCCGCGCGAGCTGGGGTTCGAGCGCGCCGGCCTTGACGGTTTGGATGCCGGTGACGGCTTCCACCAGCAGCGCTTGGTTCTCGGCGCCGCGGGCGAACTTCTCGTTAAGGCGGGCTCGCAGTACGGGAATGAGCAGCAGGCTCAGGCCCACGTACAGCGGCAGGCTGATCAGCACGATGAGCGTCAGCGGCACGCTGTAGGCGAACATCATCGCGATGAAGATCACCGAGAAGACGAGGTCCAGCACCAGCGTGAGTGCGTTGCCGGTGAGGAAGCTGCGGATGTTCTCCAGCTCGCGCACGCGGGCCACCGAGTCACCGACGCGGCGCGCCTGGAAGTAGGCCAGCGGCAGCGCGAGCAGGTGGCGGAACAGCCGCGCGCCGAGTTCCACATCGATGCGGCTGGTGGTATGGCTGAAGACGTAGCTGCGCAGGATGGTCAAGACGCTCTCGAACACCACCACTACCACCAGGCCGATGACCAGCACGTCCAGCGTGGTGACGCCGCGATGCACCAACACCTTGTCCATCACCACCTGGAAGAACAGCGGGCTGACCAGCGCGAAGAGCTGCAGGAACAGGCTCACCAGCAGCACTTCGCCGAGCAACCGGCGGTACTTGACGAGACTGGGGATGAACCAGCTGAAGTCGAACTTGGCGAGTTCGCCGGCCAGCGCAGCGCGGCTGGTGACAAGAATGAGGTCGTTGCTCCACTGCGTGGCGAAGACGTCCAGCGGCTCGATGGTGGGCCGCGCCTGCTCGCCGGCGGCGGCATCAAGAAAGAGCACGCGCTGGCCGTCGCACTGCGCAAGCACGACCCAGCGGCCGTCGTTGAGCCTCGCGAGTGCGGGCAAAGCTGCGAGCGTCAGGCGCTCCGCGCTGCTGCGGCTGGGCTTGGCCTTCAAGCCCAGGTGCTTGGCAGCCAGCAGGATCTCGCGCTCGCCGATGCGATGACTGGGCGCCAAGCCCAGTTGGTGAGCGAGTTGTGCGGGGTCGGCGCTGACCTGGTGAAGGCGCGCAAGCACGCACAGGGCCACCAGCCCGGTACGTGCGCCAGCGTCATCGCTCTCTGCCCCCAGGTGAGCAGATGCCGCTTGACCTTGCTGCTCGAACCGCGCACTTCCGCCCGCTTGCACATTGCCCCCCTGGCTCGACGTGAGCTCGAGTTCATTCTCGGCATCCGTCGATCTTGTCCGCCAGCCCTCCCACGGGCTCCTTCCTTTGGGGGAGTCGCCGCTGTTCGCCTCGGTCGCTCCCCTCGCTTGGATCGCGCGGAGTCTAGGAGCGACTCACCGTCACGGCACCTGTCAACCTTGACAGCACGGATTCAGGGGGTTGACTCGCGCTCGAGCGATGACCGCCCTCACTTCGATCGTTCGGGCTTGGTTCGACAAGACGGCACGCCGGCAACGCTTTGTCCACCTCAAAGCTGTCAGTGGTGACTGGCCGTTGATGGCCGTGTGTGTGAGATCCCGAACGGCTGCTTCGTAGATGCTCAGGCCGCGAGAGCCCGATCCCAGCGTGCGGCAGCTCCGGAGAAGTCCGACGGTCCGGTTTGGGTCGTCCACGACCCGCCAGCGGCTGAGAAAGCAGTCATCCAGGTCGCGTCGATCGACTCCCAGCCGCTTGTCATCAATGTTGGGGACGAAGGGTCGGTTTCAGAGTGAAGCCGCCGGACGGCCGGCTGAGCGTTGAAAGTCGGCTTGCCGCCACCGCCGCCATTCGCCGGGGGAATCTGACCGACAGCACCCAGTCTGGAGCTGTCTGACAGGATCGCCTTGCGCGCCCCACGTACATAGAGAGCAGACCTCGCACCGCACAGCAGGTCAAATCGTCAGCATCACGTAGCGGCCGACCGGGCTCGAACCGACAGATGATTGAATCCCGACGGATCCGTCGTCTCCTTGACTTCTAAGTAGGCCTGCTTCCGTACCAACTCGCTGAGCTTCGTGAAGCCGTAGTTGCGCGGATCGAAGGACGTGTTGTTCTTGTTGATGAACGAACCCACGGCCGACAGCGACGCCCAGCCGCTGTCACGGGACGTTTCCGCGATGGCGTGGGTGAGCAGGCCCTTGAGATCCGGTACACCTGAGACCGACACCGGTGCCGCCGCCTCGGCTGGGCGCTTCAACACTTCCAGGAAGATGAACTTGTCGCAGGCCGCGATGAAGGGCTCGGGCGTCTTGCGCTCGCCGAAGCCATAGACGACCTTGCCCGCCTCTCGCATTCGCGTGGCCAAGCGGGTGAAGTCGCTGTCGCTTGATACGAGGCAGAAGCCATCCAGGTTTCCGGCATACAGCAAGTCCATCGCATCGATGATGAATGCCGAGTCGGTGGAGTTCTTGCCCTTGGTGTAGGCGAACTGCTGCATCGGCTGGATGGCATGACGATGCAGATGCTCCTTCCAGCCCATGAGATTGGTGGTTGTCCAGTCGCCGTACGCCCGCTTGACGGTGGCCGTGCCGTACTTGGCCACCTCTTCAAGGAGCTCCTTCACGACGCTGGCTGATGCGTTGTCCGCATCGATCAGCACGGCCAGTCGGGCGGTTTCGTTGTTGGCCATTCGTTCTCCCCTTCAGGATTCTTGCCTTCGAGCCTGCGGTTGCGGCAACCTGCCTCAGCGGGCGACGGCCGCGGAGAGGTCGGACCGAGCCCCGTAGTTGTCTTCAGCCGAGATGGCCAATGCGCGACTTGCGATCTCGGATGCGTTAAGGCCGGCGCCTACGGCGGCCTTCACCCATATCCGGCAGGCGAGCTTGAAGGCTCCACCGACGTATCCGCCATCATCATCGACACGCTCGAATACCAAGCGGTCCATCTCGAGGAACGCGACGAACAGCGCCATCGCCTCGCCCGGGAAACGAGGCAGCACTTCCCGCTCAACCTGCGCGACCCAGGTGTCGAGTTCGCGCCCGAAGGTCGCGGCGTCCCCGTAGCCAACGAACCGGTCATTGCTCTCCCATCGCTGCAACTGCCACTTGAACCGGGCGCAGAGCTCGGCGGGATCGTCGCGCAACCGTAGTCGCTCCAGTCTTTCGGAGACAGGCGCAAAGTCTTCGGCCAGCTCCAGCAGTACCCGCGCGAGCGTCGGGGCGTCCTGCGTTGCCAGGAAACTGGCTAATGCTTCTCGCGAGCCCACGGTGTCCATCGGCGCATTCTGCTGCTGCCACTGGCAGTGGTCACGCACCGTTCCGGGACAATGGTGCCTCGAGCAGGAGTCACCGCGATGCCTACCCCGATCCTGACGAGCAAGAAGACACCCTTCGACGGCGTACCTGCAGAAGTGTTCTCGGACCTCGTCGCCTTCGTGCGTCGCTCGGATCCGCACTGGCTGACCGGCAGCCGCAGCCTGAACCGACTTACCCTTAGCCGCGGCCATCAGCGCGAACTGGCCCGCAGCCGCCGCCGCGGCTATCGGCTAGTCGCCACGCCGGTGCAGACTGCCCGATCAGCCCGCGTCGTCCGCCCTCTCGTGAGCTGAGTCGGCGTCGTCGCCCAGGTCGGCGCTGCGGCCCATACCGAGGAGCGCCACCAGTTCGAGCGGCTTGGGCCGGTGCAGCTCGCCATCGCCGCAGCCCCGGTCTACCCAGTCCAGCGCCATCAGCTCGTAGACGGGGGCCCACGCATCCCCTCTTCGCAGCAGCAGCGCCGGGTTGGGCAGGTAGTGGCCGTTGCTGGCCCGCACCCACAGCTTGCGGGCAGGCTGGTAGGCGCTGTTGATCTCGGCACGGGCCAGCACCTGGTTGACGTAGCTGCGCTTGCGGCGCTTGTCGGCCCACAACCAGGCCGGAAGTTGGGCCAGCACCTCGTGCATCTGCTCGGCGAAGAATCCGCGCGCGTACTTGTGCGGCTCCACCGTTCGCGTCACGCAGTATGACCACTGCGTCTTCAGGCCGGCCAGCATCAAGGTGAACACCCAGTACTCGCCTTGCCGTCGTTCCAGCCGAACGAGCCGGCCGTCGACCTGCACGTCCAGCGCCGCGGGGGCGAGCAGCGGGAAGACCGCCTGCATCCCCGAGGCCGCGAAGCCGGGCTCCTGCAGCGCCCGGCTCACCGCGCCGTCCCAGGGGGTGTGACCGAAGTCATCGCGCAGCTGCGGGTCGGCGCCCTTGTCCAGCAGCGCCTGCACCAACGCGGCGTTGCCCGCCACGGCGGCCAGCATCAGCGGCGTGGCGCCGACAGGCGTGGCGTGGTCGGGGCCGTACTGGTCTGCCTGCTGCAGCAAGTCCTTGAACTTCTTCGCCTCCCAGGGCTGCAGGTGGCGCTGCCGCACGGCAGCCACGGTCTTGCGGGTCAGCACTTCCAGACGCTCCCAGGCGTCGTTGCGGAATCCGTAGCGGTTGGGCAGCAGCGATCCGGCACCCCAGAACTGCCCCTCATCCATCAACTGCCGGGCCGCAGCGAAGTTGGCCTTGGCGAGCGCGGTGATCCACTCATGCTGGCCATGCCACATCGCGTAGTCGAAGAGGGTCTGGCGCGGCTTGGCGCTGGGGTTCTTCGGGTCCAGTGCCTTCGGCAGGAGCTCCTCGACCAGCGCGCGGCTCCATGGCGTCCAGGGCACCGGCTTGTGCTGCAGGAAGGCGTCGCGGATGGCCTGGGCCTGTTCCTCCTTGCCCTGCAGCTGCAGCTTGCGCGCTTCCTGCGCCCACTCCTCCTTGGTCGATAGCGGGGCCACGCCCGTCCTGGCCTCGCCGGCCGTCAGGCCGAGCAGCGAAAACAACGGATGGCCGGTGTCGCTCTCCACCAGCGTCAGCGTTTTGACCGCACGAGTCATCGCCACGTACAGCGCATTCACGTAGAACTTGTACAGCTCCAGCGACTTGTCGGCCTTGTCCCTGGCGCGTCGGTATTCGAGCTCGTCGCGCTGCAGGTCCGCGGCGGTGACGCCGTCGCAGACCTCGGCATACGCCGCGCGCTGCCTGGACACCAGGCCCAGCAGCAGCACGTGCGGGTACTCAAGACCCTTGGCCTCGTGCACTGAGAACACGAGCGGCGTGCGGAACTGAGCCTTCGCGGCCGCCTTGTCTTCATCGCGAAGCACGATCACTGCATGCTGCACCGAGCCGCGAGTGGCAGCATCGAGCTGACGGATCGCAGCTTCGCGCGCCTGGACCAGCGTCACCTCGCCGGGCTCGGCCGAGGTGCTCTGCACCAGGAAGTTGCTCTCGCGGTCGACCGAGCCGAAGCGCGCCTGCTTGATCTTCAGCAACGTGTTGGCCAACTCCGTTACGGCCTGCGTGTTGCGGAAGTTGGCCTGCAACACGTGCAGCGGCTGCTCCGTCGCGCGCTCGGCGGCTTCGCCCGCCAGGCCCTGCCAGAACAGGCGCTTGACCGCCGCCCAGCTGAAGAAGTTGGGGTGCACGATCTGGTTGGAGTCGCCGCACAGCAGGAACTGGCCCGGCGTCTTCAGGCAGGCCAGCACGAGTGCGAGCTGCACAGCGGTGAGGTCCTGCACCTCGTCGATGACGATGAAGTCATAGCTGGGCTGCGCCCGCGGCCGCCATTCGTGGGCGACGAGGTTCAGGTCGAACTGCGCCGTCTCGGCCAACCACCGCCGATAACGACCGAACAGGGCGTGCGCCGCTTCGCGCGCGGCCGGTGCCAGCAGGCTCTCGCGGAGGCCGAGCGCGAGGTAGCCGGGCAGGTCGAGCGGACCTGATGGCTGGGCGCCGATGACGCCTCGGAATTCCTCGAACAGCGCGTGGGCGTCGAGGTCACCCAGCGCCCGCGCGGCGGCGCGATGACGGTCGAACCAGCCGCGGAAGGCGTCGAAGCTAACTTCGCGGCCGGTCGGCACGTGCAGGGTCTCGACGAACTCGCGGTAGCTCAGGAAGTCGGCTTCCTGCTCGGGGTTCTCGTAGCCATGGGCGTCATACAGCGCACGAGCGGATTGCGCCAGGTAGGCCGACTGCGTGACGTACAGCACCCGGCCCGTGGCCTCGCGCAGCCTGGCCAGCGTGACCGCGGTCTTGCCGGAGCCGGCCGAGCCGACGAGCACGACGGGTAGCGGCAGGCGGCGCACGGCCTCCTGTGCGTCGTCGAAGATGATGGGCTTGTCGAGCAGTTCGAACTCGGCGCGCGTCGGATGGAGCCAGCGCAGCGGCGGAGCTTCGGTCCCGGCGTTGGCGGGTTCGGTGGCGGGCTCGCGCTCGATCTTGGCTTCGTCGACCGGTGCGCCGCGCAGGAAGCGCGACTTGTCGTAGGCGTGGTTGGCGATGAGCTCGAGCGCAAGGCAGACCGTCTCAGCACCATGGCGCGCAAACTGCAGTAGCAGCCGGTTGCTATGGTCGAGCTTGGCGCGGTAGAAGCCACCGACATGCAGCTTCTTGACGTCGGGACTCTTGAAGTCGTCGGCCTCGATCGCCGCTCGGACCTTGGCGAAGGCGGGCTTGACACGCCGGAGGTCGAGGTCTTTGTAGATCAGCACGCGCATGGGTGCAGGATTGTGGGCGAAGGTCGCTTCGCACCCGGCGCAGGATCGCGCCGCTGACCCAGGAGTCCACACGCAGGATGGGATACGGGTTTAGGATGTCCCGATGAACATGATGTCGTGACGGCCATGTGGGATGCCGCGGCGGCGGTGTGGGTCGCCGAGTCCGACGACGTGCCCGGACTGGTGGCGGAATCGCCGACGCTCGAAGCGCTGTGGGGCAAGCTGCAAACGCTCGTGCCCGAGTTGCTCGCGGAGAACGCCGGACTGCGCCGGGCGGCTCCGGTCACGATCGAGCTGCGGGTGCGCCCCCAGGATGGCCCGTGACGCATGGCCCCACGATCGCGCCTGGTCGATGGGCCCGCCCAGCCGACCACCAAGGATCGCGCCCCGGCGCCGAGGCTCACCCGCCGGTCAGGAATTTGCGGATGGCACGCGCCACGTTCTGTACCGCGTGCGAGGCCTGCAGCACTTGCATGCTCAGCATCACCCCCAGGGCGTAGCCTGGGGTGTAGTCAGCCAGCTCCTGGCCGCAGCGCGTGCACAGCGAACGCTGCGCCACGCCGCGGTACACGACCAGCCGGGGCACGACGCGGCTCTTGCAGTGGTGGCACTCGACCCGGCCGTCTTCCGGCGCAGGTGACGCGGGCGCCGGCGACAGCAGCACGACATGGCTCGCCGTCGGGCCGCGCGCATTGCTGGACGGCTGGAACTCGACGGTCATGCCGCGGCGGGGTAGCTCGTAGCCGCGTACGTCCGCCACCCGGAAGAAATGATCGGTGCCGTCGTTGTCGACGAGGTAGCCGCTGCCCTTGGCTTCAGAGAACCACTTGACGCGGCCAGTGCGGCGACCGGCCGGCGGGATGGGTGATGGGGCGCTCATGGTGTCACGCGGGTCTAGTGGCTTTGGGCATCGCGCGCCTGGCGGTCACAGCACGCGCAGCTCAAGGTCCGCGAACTCACTGTTGCGCACCTGGTTCTCGATGTGCCGGACGGGCCCGGGGCCGTGCAGCAGGTTCGAGTAGCGGGCCAGGATTACGCCCAGGCCCGTCGCGGCTTGGTGCGAGTGCACCAGCACGCTGGCGATGCGGCCCTGCGCCGTCCACTCGATGACAGCGTTGTCCCGGTCGTACCACTCGCGCGTGCCCTGGGTACGGGCCGGGTGCATCCTGAACAGGCCATTGAGCCGGGCCGACATCGCGGGCTTGTACGCACGCGCGACGTTGCCACGGGACTTCACTAGCTCGACATAGCGCGTCACCAGGACGTCGGCGTCCAGGTCCGGCACGTAGCGGTCCATTTCGGCTGCAGCGTCGGTCATGTTGCCGGTGTTGCGTCCCACCGTGCGCAACATCAGGGACGACTCACCGAGGTCGACCAGTCGGTAGCCGGCCGACCGCAGTTCCGGCGGCACGTCCTGGCTGCGCCCCTCGTCCTGCAGCAGGTAGAAGCGGTCGATGAGCGCTTTGTCGGCCACGGCCTCGTAGACCTTGCGCCGGTTTTCGGCGGCCCGCTGGGCCAGCCAGTCCAGGAGCGCATGGGCTTGTGGCGGATTTAGCAAGGTGGCGGCTGCGACGGCGGCTTGCGCCACAAAGGCGCGGCGCGGGTGCGCTGTTGTCATGGAGGGCTCCCAGGTTGACGTCTGTGGTGGGGTCGTGAAAGTCGCTGATGTACGAATGAGTGTGTGTACGAATGAGTGTACGGACCGGACAGTCCATGGGTGTCGCAACGTGTGCAAATCCGCTTCGGTCAACAGGTTCGCCAGCTGCGGCTGGCGGCCGAGATGACCCAGGAGGATCTGGCGCACCGCTGTGGCCTGTTCCGCACCTACATGAGCCGGATCGAGACCGGCCAGGCCAACCCGACGCTGACCATGATCCAGGCCATCGCCGACAGCCTGGCGGTGCCGATCCCCGCGCTGTTCGATTTCGCCGAGACGGCCAAGGGTGCGGCCGACCAGGCCCGGCGCTCGCCACGCTCGAAGCGACCGGCTCGCTGACGCGACAACGGTCTGCGGCGCCATGTCACGCGGCCTATGTTGGCGTGAGTGCTGGAATGCGCGACCAGGGTCAGTCTTCATGGGGGCCTTCCTCGTCGTCATCGACGCCGAGCCCGCCCAGTTCCCGCTGGTCCATCAACCAGCGCAGGATCAGCGACAGGTCGAATGCGCCGATCGGCCGTCGCAGCCCGCGCAGCCAAACGCCTCCGGGCGTCACCCAGGGCGCGATACCGGACCCCTGCAGGTAGGCCTGCAGGCGCCGCAGGATCTCAAGCCAGAGGTCGTCGCCGAACGGCGGTGCAATGCGGGCCGGCAGCCAGATCTCATGTCCTCCGCCCGGGTCGGGCTGATGCTGTGCGGTTGGCACGGACATCACGACGGGGCCATCAGGTCGCCGGCGCCGCAGGCGCGGGCGCGGAGTTCGTGGCTGGCGGCTGCGCCACTGCAGCGGCTTCGGCGCCGGTCTTCGGCGCAGATTGACCGGTGGAGAATCGGCTCGCGAGCAACCGGTCGATGGCTGAGCCGTCGCGACGCGTGAGGTTGGGCACGTAGCGGCTGTAGACACGGAACAGCATCTCGGTACTGCTGTGGCCGAGCTGCCGGGCGATCCATTCGGGCGCCTCGCCCGATGCCAGCCACAGGGTGGCTGCGGTGTGACGCATCTGGTAAGGCCTGCGCTTCTTCAGGCCCAGGTGCCGCAGAAGCGGGTACCAGACCCGGCTGCCGAAGTTGTCGTTGTCCAGCGGCTTGCCTTCCTTGTTGCAGAAGACGTAGTCGCTGAGCTTGGCCGTGGCCGCATGCTGGGCCTGCAGCGCCTCGAAGACGACCTGCGTCATCTGGATGTCGCGCTGAGAGCTGTCGGTCTTGGTGTACTCGTCCTCGCCCAGCACGAAGGTCTCGCGGACGAGGATGAGGCGCTTGGCGAAGTCGACGTACTTCCACTTCAGGCCGTGGGCCTCGCCGGTGCGCATGCCGGTGAAGAAGCGCACGGTGAAATAGTTGCGCCAGTCGGCCCGCACGGTGGCGAGCATCTGCTGCACCTGTTCCAGCGTGAACGGCTCGACGTCCGTCTTCCGCAGCCGCAGCGGCTTGAGGTTGAGCGTGGGCGAGACGAAGCCGTAACGGTCAGCTGCCTCGGCCAGGATCTGCCGCATCGGCGCCAGGATGCCGTTGATGCGCTTGTTGCTCAGCTTGGGGCCCGTGCGGCCCGGCAGGTTGGCCAGCTTGGTGCGGAAAGCCAGGATTTCGGCCTTGGTGATGGTCCCGACGGGCTTGTCGCCGAAGGCCGGCAGCAAGTGACCGTCCAGCGTCGAGTTCAGCACCTTGATGTGCGACCGGCGCCATTCGACCTGGTGCTCGGCGAGCCAGGTGCTGACGAAGTCGCGGAAGGCGGGGGTGACCGAGACTGCTGCAGCAGCAGCCGCAGCTATCTCCGTCTGCGACTTCGATGCCGCTGCGCCCAGCTTGCCGGCGGGCAGGGAGTCGAAACGTGCCGCGAGAGCGCTCCCAGGGAAGAACTCCCCGTACACAAACGTGCCTGCTGCAATGGCTTCGCGCAGCTTCTTGAGTACGGCTTCGACACGCTTGCGATTGGCCGCACCTTCATCGAGCGCCGTCTGCTCACGGCAGCGCACTCCGCGGTATGTGAAGTCGATGACGAGCTTGCCCGTCTCCTTGCGGACGTTGACCTTAGCCATGGAGCACCGTCCCGTTGGCCATCGGCAGGCCCATGACGCTGTCGGTGGACACCAGGCGCATGTCGCGCTCGATGGCTTCCCAGACAAACAGGATCTTGCGGCCACCGAACGGGCGCACATAGTGCGTGCCCTCCAGCAGCACGCTGTCCTTCAGTCGCTCCCGAATCGTCCGGGCGTCGTACTTGATCTTGGCCGACAGCTCGTCGGTCGTCAGATAGGTCGTGCTCATGCTACCCTCCTGTCGAGCAAACTCACCAAACATCGCGTTTTCGCGACATCTGGTGCGCATAGTAGTCGACGTTTGGTGATTGTCAAGCACATTTGTGGAGTTTGATCCACATCCGTGGAGAAAAGGTGTCGCGGTGATTCGGTTCAAGCTAGCCGAGCAGATCGAAAAAAAGCAGTTCCGCGAGTCCCGTCGCATCACCATGCAGGAGATGTCGGATGCGACGGGCATCAACCGCTCTACGCTGTCGAAGCTGCTGAATCAGAGGGGCTACAGCACCGGGACGGATGTCCTCGATCGACTTTGCACCTACTTTGGTTGCTCGATCGCGGACTTGGCGGAGCACGTACCGGACTGAGCGAAGACAGGCAAGGGTCAGGCCACTGACACGAACCTGCACCGTCGACAGCACCACTGGATCTGCGTACAGTCTCTCCGACTGGAGATACTCACCAGTTGGAAGCCGGAACCGAGACCTAGCAGCAATGAGTACAGCAAAGAACCAAGGAGGCGTGCGCGCGCACTTTTCCGGGCACGAGACCTTTCCGTTGCGCCAAATGTGGCTGAAGAAGGCCTACGACCAAGCCATCGACGGAAGGGTCTTGAAGTCTGCCTTCGCAGATGAAAGCGCCATCGCCGCGTTCGGAGTAGGCAAGAACATGGTGGCTTCGATCCGTCATTGGGCCCTTGCTTGAGGCGTGTTGATGTCCCAGGAAGTGGTGTAAGTCCTTGAGTGCGCGGCAGTTCGCGGAGGGTGGAGCCCGTAGGGCGTAACCCGCAGCGAACTGCCGCGCGGCGGCGGCCGTCCCGGGTGGGGTGGTCATCGT
>Ga0268298_10001383_pt1 | contig 28733 bp, 23 predicted proteins | sample WWTPWeurt_MetaG_FD_194462 | JGI IMG/M metagenome (GOLD analysis project Ga0268298, IMG submission 194462) | Activated sludge microbial communities from WWTP in Nijmegen, Gelderland, Netherland - WWTP Weurt | ecosystem: Engineered > WWTP > Aerobic digester > Activated sludge | place... | reverse complement strand
ACATCGCCGATGGCATTGACGGCCACCAGCGCCGCCACCGTGATCGAGCCGACCTTCAGCGACGCCGTGCCGATGCCGCCCTTCATGGCCCGCTGCGGGCCGAACAGCTTGCCCACGGTGGCGCCGGCGCCCGCGCCGACGTTGCCTTGTGCCGGTGCCGCCGAACGCGCCGCCTCGCAGGCCGCGCGGCCGGCCTGGGCATCCGGCCGGATGCGGGGGTCGCCCACCCACAGGTCGAACAGCACGGCGGCAGGCACGATGGGCACCCGCACCGGGCCGACCGGAATGCCGGCGCCCTGCGCCTCGAGCCAGGCCATCACGCCATCGGCCGCGGCCAGGCCGAAGGCGCTGCCGCCGGTGAGCAGCACGGCATGTACATGCTCGACGGTGTTGCGTGGGTCGAGCAGGTCGGTCTCGCGGGTGCCGGGGGCCGAGCCGCGCACGTCCACGCCGCACACCACGCCGTGCTGGCACAACACCACCGAGCAGCCGGTGGGCCGGCGCTCGTCGGTGAAGTGGCCCACCTTCAGGCCGGCGACATCGGTGAGCGCGCCGGGGTACATCGATGGCGACGGCGTCGGTGCCCCGATCCTGCGGAGCTCAGGCGAAGACGCCGGCGGTGTCCTGCATGCGGGCCGCCGCCTCGCCCAGGTGGTGCATGGTGTCGCCGCCCACCAACTCGAGCATGGTCAGCCGCTTGAAGTAGTGGCTGCCGATGTACTCGTCGGTGACGCCGATGCCACCGTGGATCTGGGTGCATTGCTGGCCGACGAAGCGCATGCTCTGTCCCAGCTGCACCTTGGCCTGCGACAGTGCGCGGCGGCGCTGCGGCGCCGGCTCGCCCAGCTTGAGGCTGGCGAAGAAGCTCATCGAGCGGCCCAGCTCGACCTGCATCTTCACGTCGGCGATGCGGTGGCGCAGCGCCTGGAAGCTGGCCAGCGTGGTGCCGAACTGCTTGCGCGTGTTCATGTATTCCACGGTGATGGCCAGCAGCTTGTCCATCGCGCCCACGCCCTCGGCGCAGGCCGCCGCGATGGTGACGTCCTGGGCCAGCTCGAGGGTGGCCAGCGCGTCTTCGCAGACCAGCGTGGCCGGCGCCGCCTCGAGCACCACCTCGCCGGCCCGGGCACCGTCCTGCGTGGGGTAGCCGCGCACCTCGACACCTGCGGCATGGCGCTCGACGATGAACAGGCCGATGCCGGCAGCGGAGTCGGCATCGCCCGACAGGCGGGCCGAGACGACGAAGGCATCGGCCTCGTCGGCCGCCGCGACCACGCTCTTGTGGCCGGTGATCTGCCAGCCATCGCCTTCGCGCGAGGCCTGCGTGGCCACGTGGTTCAGGCGATAGCGCGCGCCACGCTCGAGCTGTGCCGGCACGACCAACGCTTCACCCGAGGCGATCTTCGGCAGCCATTCGGCCTGAACCGCCTCGGGCGCTGCCGCCAGCAGGCAGGGCGAGGCCAGGGCCGCCGCCGCATAGGGGGCGTTGACCAGGCCGCGGCCCAGTTCCTCCAGCACCACCATCGCCTCGACCGCGCCGAAGCCCATGCCGCCGTGGGCCTCGGGCACCGCCAGGCCCATTAGGCCCAGTTCGGCCAGCTCGTTCACCACCGCGCGGGTCTTGCCGCCGGCCTTGGCCAGCGCATGGCGGCGCGGAAAGTCGAAGCCCTTCTCGACCCAGCGGGCCACGGCGTCGCGCAGCGAGTTCTGGTCTTCAGTGAATTCAAAATCCATGTCGGTTCTCCGCGGCGCCACGCGCCACACAAGGTCGATGAGTCTGGCGTCCACCAGCAGCCGCCGCGGAACCGGCATGGCCGGGCCGCTGGCGGCGCACCCCCGGGGGGGAGGCGCCGAAGGCGCTTCGGGGGGGAGTCAATTCATGCCCCCAGGACGGTCTGCGAGACGATGTTGCGCTGCACCTCGTTGGAGCCGCCGTAGATCGTCGTCTTGCGATAGTTGAAGTAGGTGGCCGCCAGTGGCGCGCAACGCGTGAAGCCCTGGAAGTAGTCGCCCTGCCAGCCGGCCTCCATCGCCTCGTGCACGAACGGCGTGGCGAACGGCCCGGCGGCCAGCATCATCAGCTCGGTGTAGCGCTGCTGGATCTCGCTGCCGCGGATCTTCAGCAGGCCGGCGATGTCCAGGCTCTGCTTGCCGCTCTTCTCGGCCGACAGCACGCGCAGCACCAGCATCTCCAGCGCCACCAGGTCGACCTCGAGCAGCGCGATCTGGTCGCGAAAGCGCGCGTCCTCCCACACGCCCTCGGCCTTGGCGATGCGCTTCAGGCGCTCGAGTTCGCGCTTGCCGCGGTTGACGTCGGCGATGCCGGTGCGCTCGTGGGCCAGCAGGAACTTGGCATAGGTCCAGCCCTTGTTCTCCTCGCCGATGAGGTTCTCGGCCGGCACCTCGACGTTGTCGAAGAACACCTCGTTGACCTCGTGCTCGCCATCGAGCGTGATGATGGGCCGCACGCTGATGCCGGGCGACTTCATGTCGATCAGCAGGAACGAGATGCCCAGCTGCGGCTTGCCCTCGGTGCTGGTGCGCACCAGGCAGAAGATCCACTCGCCGTACTGGCCCAGGGTGGTCCAGGTCTTCTGGCCGTTGACGATGTACTTGTCGCCCTTGCGCTCGGCGCGCGTCTTCAGGCTCGCCAGGTCGGAGCCCGAGCCCGGCTCGCTGTAGCCCTGGCTCCACCACACCTCGCCAGAGGCGATGCCGGGCAGGAAGCGCTTGTGCTGCTCGGGCGTGCCGAACGCCATGATCACCGGCGCCACCATCACCGGGCCGAAGGGCACGATGCGCGGCGAGCCGGCGCGGGCGCATTCCTCCTCGAACAGGTGGCGCTGCACGGCCGACCAGCCCGGGCCGCCGAATTGCTTGGGCCAGTGGTAGCCCAGCCAACCCTTGGCGCCCAGGATCTTGGCCCAGCGCTGCATGTCGTCGCGCGACAGGCGCAGGGCATTGTGGACTTTGTGGCTGACGTCCTTGGGCAGGTTCTCGGCCACCCATTGGCGGATCTCGGCCCGGAAGGCCAGTTCTTCCGCGGTGAAGTTCAGGTCCATGGCGGCGTATGTCTCCAGACGGGTTCATCGATGCCGGCGCGGGGCCGCCGGCCGTCGGTTTTTAGCACGATCGTTCGCTTTTGGCTTGTCCCTGGGGCGACAAGGCGACCGGTCCGTATCATGCTCGCGATGAGTGCCCCTTCGCCGAGCTATCGCGCCACCGTGGCGGCCCTGGCGCTGGGCCAGGTGGTGAACTGGGCGGCGCTGTATTACGGCTTCTCGTCATTCGTGCTGCCGATGCAGGCCGAGCTGGGCTGGGACCGGGCCACGCTGATGGGCGCGTTCACGCTGGGCCTGGCGGTGTGGGGAGCGGCCACCTACGCGGCCGGTGCCCTGGTGGACGCCGGCCGTGGGCGGCTGCTGATGAGCGCCGGCGTGGCGATCGCCGGGCTGGGCTTCATCGGCTGGTCGCAGGTGAGCGCGCCATGGATGCTGTACATCGTGTGGGCGGTGCTGGGCGCCTCGATGGCCGCCACGCTGTACGAGCCGGCCTTCAACATCCTCACCAAGCGCTATCCCGAACGTTACCAGCACGGCATCACCATGCTCACGCTGGTGGGCGGGTTTGCCAGCACACTGTCGTTCCCGGCCATCGCGGCGATGCTGCCGCTGCTGGGCTGGCGGCCGTCGCTGATGGTGATCGGCGGCGTGCTGCTGCTGGTCATGACGCCGCTGCACCTGTGGGCCCTGCGCGGGCCGGCGCTGGTGGCATCGGCCCGGCCCAGCGATGAGCTCGACGATGCCACGCTGCACCAGGCGCTGCGACAGCCGGCGTTCTGGTTGCTCACGCTGTGCTTCATGCTGCATGCCTTCGTGGCGGCCGCCATGTTCGCCCATGTGATGCCGATCTTCGCGGCCAAGGGCGTGAGCGCGGCCGATGGGCTGGTGGTGATGATGACCGTCGGCCCGGCGCAGGTGGCCGGGCGGCTGGTCTACGTGGGCTTCGGACGCGGGTGGTCGCTGCACCGGCTGGGCGTGGTGGTGATGGCCGGCCTGCCGCTGGGCATGGCGCTGTTCGCCATCGGCCAGTCGTTGCCGGTGCTGCTGGCCTTCGCGCTGGTGTTCGGCATGTCCAACGGCCTGGTGACCATCGTGCGCGGCGGGCTGATCCCGCAGATCTTCGGGCGCACCCACGTCGGCCGCATCGGCGGGGCGATGTCGGGCATCGGCCTGGTCGCACGGGCCTCGGCGCCGGTGGCCACGGCCTGGCTGCTGCTGGCCGTGAGCGGCTACACCGAGGTGCTGACGATCCTGGCCGGCCTGGGGGTCATCGCCGGCCTGGCGTTCTGGCGGGTGAAGCCGGCCGTCCCTGCCGAGCCGTAACGGCGACACCGCCGTGGGGGCTGCGGCCGGATCGTCTCGCTACTTCTTCTCCAGCCGCATCACGTCGGCGTCGCGCCGCATCGAGAAGCGGCTGAGGAAGCTGTTGCCCAGCAGCACCATCGGCATCTCGGCCGGCAGCACCACCGCATCGACGTTGAAGACCTCGACGCCGCCCACCTTCACCGACGTGAGATTGATGCCATGGATCGGTACCAGGCCGCCGGCGGTTTGCGACAGGCCGCGCCGGCCGCGCTGCCAGTCCAGGCCCAGCCGTGTGGCTTCGGCCTGGCTCATCGCCACCGTGGTGGCGCCGGTGTCGACCAGGAACTGCACCGACTTGCCATTGATCGTGCCGGCGGGCGAGAAGTGCCCGCCGGGCCCCATCGGGATGGTGATGGTGGTGCCGCCGCCTGAGGGCCCGGCGGCGCCCAGCCGGGCCGGTGCGCCCAGGCGCAACACCGTGGGCCGCCCGTCGACCTCGATCTCGGCCTCGCCATCGCCCACGCGGCGCAGCGTCACGCCTCGGGCACTGGCGCCCACGGCCAGGGTGTGCGGCTGGCCATCGATGACCAGCAGGGCCTTCGTCGACCCGAGGCTGCCGGAGAAGGTGACGTTCTGCGCCGCCAGCGGCAGCGCCGCGAGCAGGGGAATCAGGGCCAGCCACGCCACGCCACGCCGGCCCGACATCGTCAATCCCGGAAGTTGTTGAAGGTGAGTGGCAGGTCGGTGATGTCCTTGCGCAGCAACGCGATGGCGGCCTGCAGGTCGTCACGCTTGCCGCCGGTGACGCGCACCGTGTCCCCTTGGATCGAGGCCTGCACCTTGAGCTTGCTCTGCTTGATCGCGGACACGATCTTCTTGGCCGAGTCGGCGTCGATGCCGGCTTTCACCGGCACGGTGAGCTTGAGCTTGTCGTGGCTCATCTTCTCGGGCTTGCCCGAGAAATCCAGGAAGCGGGCGTCGACGCCGCGCTTGCTCAGCTTGGCCAGCAGGATGTCGCGCACCTGGCCCAGCTGGAAATCGCTGTCGGCCAGCACCACCAGCTGACGCCCCTTGGCCGCCTCGACGTTGTCGATGTGGGCCGAGGAGCCCTTGAAATCGAAGCGGGTGCCGATTTCCTTGTTGGACTGGTCGACCGCATTGCGCAGTTCCACCAGGTTGGGTTCGAGGACGACGTCGAAGCTGGGCATGGCGGGCAAGGTGAGCGGGCAAATTCTGCCACGCGGGCCGTGGCGGTGGGGGCTTTGCCATGGGCCAGAATCCCGGCATGAGTTCACTGCCCGTCGAGTGGCGCATCGAGCGGAGTGTCGGCCTGCGCGACCTCAACACCTTCGGCCTGCCGGCCACCGCCAAGGCCCTGGTGCGCATCCGCAGCGATGCCGATGTGCGCCGGGTGCTCGATCACCCTGAGCTCGGGCGCCTGCCCAAGCTGGTGCTGGGCGGCGGCAGCAACCTGGTGCTGACGCGCGACCCGCCAGGCGTGGTGCTGCGTGTCGAAGTGATGGGGCGGCGCCTGGTCGAGGAACGTCCCGACGCCTGGATCGTCGAGGTCGGCGCTGGCGAGCGCTGGCATGACGTGGTCGCCTGGACGCTGGACCAGGGCTGGCCGGGGCTGGAGAACCTGGCCCTGATTCCCGGCACCGCGGGCGCGGCGCCGGTGCAGAACATCGGCGCCTATGGCCTGGAGCTGATGGATCGCTTCGAGTCGCTGGATGCCGTCGACCTGGTCACCGGCCGCAGCGTCACCCTGGATGCCCGCGCGTGCGCCTTCGGCTACCGCGACAGCGTGTTCAAGCGCAGCGGATTCGGTGGCCTGGCAGGCAAGAGCCTGATCACCCGCGTGCGGCTGAGGCTGCCGCGGCCCTGGCAGCCGATGCTGGGCTACCTCGACCTCGAGCGCAAGATGGCCGAGACCGGGCAGTCGGCGCCAAACGCGCGCACGGTGTTCGACTGGGTCTGTGCCATCCGGCGCGAGAAGCTGCCCGATCCGCAGGCCATCGGCAATGCCGGCAGCTTCTTCAAGAATCCGGTGGTCACGCCCGAGCAGTGCCGAGACATCATTGCACGCGACCCTCACCTGGTGCATTACCCGATGCCCGATGGCAGCTGCAAGCTGGCGGCTGGGTGGCTGATCGACGCCTGCGGCTGGAAGGGCAAGAGTATTGGTCGCGCGGCGGTCTACGAACGCCAGGCGCTGGTGCTGGTGAACCGGGGCGGCGCCACCGGCGCCGAGGTGGTGACCCTGGCGCGGGCCATCCAGGCCAGCGTCTACGGGCGCTTCGGCATCCGGCTCGAGCCTGAACCGGTGGTGGTGTAGTCGCGCCTGGCGCTCTGACGCGCGGGTCTGCCGCCGACGGATGCGTGGCCGGCACGGCAGGCCGGATCACTCGCCGATCAGCCCTTCGGCGATGCACAGCGAGCGCGTGGCCTGCACCAGTTCGTCGAAGCGCTGCACGGCCAGCGCCAGTTGCGGTGCCGCCATGGCGTGCGCCTGTCCGCTGATGGTGGCCGCGGCATCGGCCAGCGCCGGCAGCCCCAGGTTCAACGAGGCTCCCTTCACCGCATGGGCATGCTGACGCAAGGCCTCGAGGTCGGCCGCACGCATCGCCTCGTGCATGTAGCGCACCGCTTCGACCGCCTGCTCGAACAGGCCCGCATACAGCTGCTTGCTGCGATGCGGGCCCATCGCCTCGCGCACCCCGGCCTGGGCCACATGATCGATCAGCGCCGGCTCGCACGACAGACTGGGCAGGGGCGCCGGCGCAGGCGCCTGCACCTGCGTGGCCACGCCGAAGTGGCGCTGCAGCAATTCGCCCAGCGCCGGCGCCGACAGGGGCTTGCTCACCACCTCGTCCACCCCGGCGGCAAGGCAGCGCTCGCGGGTGTCGGCAAACGCATCGGCAGTCAGGGCGACGATGTGTGGCTGAACCACGTGCCCCCCGAGCTCGCGAATGCGCTGCGTGGCGGTCACGCCGTCCATCAGCGGCATGTGCACGTCCATCAGCACCAGATCGAAGGGCTGCTCGCGCACCGATTCGACCGCCTCCTGCCCATTGACCACATGGTGGCTCTGGTGCCCCAGGCGATCGAGCAGCGCGCCGAGGTACATGCGGTTGATCGGATGATCCTCGGCCACCAGGATGCGCAGGCAACGTTCGAGGCGAGATCCGACAGTCGTGGCCGCGTCCGGCTCCGCTGCCGGGAGCATGGGGCAGCGAAAGGTGAAGACGCTGCCGTTTCCGGGCGCGCTGCTGGCCTGGAGATCCCCGCCCATCAGCTGGGCCAGGTTCCGCGAGATCGCCAGCCCCAGGCCGGTGCCCGCCTGCCGCGTGACCTGCGGATCGTGCACGCGGGTGTAGCGCTGGAACAGTTGCGCCAGGGCCAGGCTGTCCATGCCGATGCCGTTGTCGACCACCTCGAACGCGATCATCGGCGCGCCGTCCGGCTCGGCGGCGCTGCGCACCCTCAGCGTGATCTGCCCGGCCTCGGAGTACTTGATGGCGTTGTGCAGCAGGTTGAACAGCACCTGCTTGACGCGCGTCGCGTCGAGCCGCACGTTGCGCGGCAACGTGTCGTCGATGCACAGGTCGAGCTGCAGACCCTTGGCCTCGGCTTCAGGCCGCATCAGCGCCGCGGTGTCGTCGATCAGTCCTTGCAGCAACACGCTGTGCGGCACCAGTGCCAGCGTGCCGGCCTCGAGCCGGGACAGATCGAGCAGGTCGTCGAGCAGCCGCTGCAGATGCCTGGCCGATTCATCGGCCGTGGCCAGCCACTGCGCGGCGCGTGGATCCCGGGGGGCGTCGGCCAGCAGCGTCAGCATGCCCTGCAGCCCCTGCATGGGGGTGCGCAACTCGTGGCTCATGTCGGCCAGGAAGGTGGTCTTGGCGGCGCTGGCCGCCTCGGCCGCCGCGCGGGCGTCGCGCAGTTGCTGGGCCAGGGTCTCGAGGTGCCGCCGTCGATGGTCGAGCATGCGCATCTGGCGCAGCGCCACCAGCGCGTAGATCAGCACCATCGCCGAGAGGAATCCGGTGAGCGCCATGCCGATCTGGTTGTGCTGACGCACCTGCTCGCGGCGCTCGGTGATCTGGCCAGCCACCACATGGGCCGCATCCAGCAACAGTCGGTGCAGGGGCGCGCCCACCTGGTCGAGCTCGGCGCGCAGCGCCGCTGCCGATGGCGGGCTCAGCAGTGCCCGAGGCTGCGGCCCGAGGTACACCTCGGCCCGCGAGTTGAACGCATCGATGGCCCGCCGCGCCGGCGCGGCGCCTTCGATGCCGGCCAGCAGCCGTTGAGCCCGAGGCGCATCGAGCAGGCTGACGCGGCTGAGAAAGATGTCGTAGCGCAGTTGCACGTCGCCCTGCCCCAGCACATCCGGCTGCGCCGCCGCCTGCAGCGCCTCGCGCAGCCGCAGGTATTCGATCTCCAGCTGGTGCAGGCTGATGACGGTGTAGTCGTCCTGGTCGCGAATCGTCAGTTCGAGCAGCGCCTGCTGGCGGATCTGTACGAAGATCGCCGCCAGCAGCGTGGCCAGCAGCACCAGGCCTGTCAGCCCGAACCAGGGCGTGCGCATGGTGGGAAGGTCATCGGCATGCGCCGGCTGAGGCCTGGCGGCGGAACCGGGCGAGCTTGCTCCGGGCACAGCCGATGAGGCGGGCCTCGAGTCGCTCACAGCACCTCGATCGACCTGAGCTGCCAGGCGCAGCGGCTGAAGTAGAGCGTGGTGCGCAGTTCGGCATGGTCATCGAAGGGATACATGACGAACAGCGGCCCCTTGTCGCGCACCGACATCGGCCGGTCGTCGAGCAGCCGGGCCATGATCACGTCCCAACGCTGCACGTCGTCCATCGGCACGTCGACCCGGTAATCGTTGAGTGCCGTCATGCGCAGCGTCTGCCCTTGCGCCGCGCTGGCTCGCAGCACGTCTCGGATCAGCGGGCCGGTGAAGCGCCTGACGCCCGAGTGCCATGGGGTCTTGGTCCGGTGCGTCAACTGCGGCAGGCGCTCCAGCATCGGCAGGTCGAAGACGGCGTCCGGGCCACGGTTGGGATTGCGCACGCGACCCTTGATGGTGAGCAGAGGCTCAGTGGCGGGCATGTCCAGCGCATGTGAGGCCTGCAGGCCCAACCAAGGGATGGTCGCGAGCACCAGCAGTCGTCGACGGGGAATCGGCTCCGGTGACATACGGCGGCGTGGACCTCGGGCGGGTTGACCTGGCGCGAACAACGGACGGATTCTAGGGGGGAGCATCCCCCCTCGGACGAGGGGAGCCCGACAAGCCTGGGTTAAGCTCCCAGCATGACCTCCGGCGCGGGCACCCCACCTCCGCAGTTCACGGCACACGCATTGCCCGTGGGCACTCGCCTGGGCGAGTTCGAGTTGCGCAGGGTCATCGGCATCGGAGGCTTCGGCATCGTCTACCTGGCGTTCGACCATGGGCTCGAACGCGAGGTGGCGATCAAGGAGTACATGCCGTCGTCGATGGCCATGCGCACCGAGACGCACCAGGTCTCGATCACGTCTCCAAACCACGCCGAGACCTTTGCGCTGGGGTTGCGCTCGTTCGTCAACGAGGCCCGACTGCTGGCCCGCTTCGACCATCCCTCGCTGCTGAAGGTGCATCGGTTCTGGGAAGCCCAGGGCACGGCCTACATGGTGATGCCGCTGCTGCGGGGCCGGACCTTGCGTGAAACTCGACAGCAGATGCTGGCGCCGCCCGGTGAACCATGGCTCAGAAGCCTGCTGGAGTCCCTGCTCGGCGCCCTGGAGGTGTTGCACCGCGAGGATGTGTTCCACCGCGACATCGCGCCGGACAACATCTTCATCGGCGAGGACGGCGTGCCGATGCTGCTCGATTTCGGGGCGGCACGTCGGGTGATCGGCGATCGCAGCCAGACGCTGACGGCCATCCTCAAGCCCAGCTATGCGCCGATCGAGCAGTACGGGGAGTCGGCCGCCCTTCGCCAGGGCGCCTGGACCGATCTCTATGCGCTGGGCGCGACGCTGCACTTCCTGGTCACCCAGGCGCCGCCGCTGCCGGCCACCGCCCGCCTGGTCCAAGACGACCACCCCTTGGCCAAGGTGGCCACGGGCACGCCGGTGCCTCAGGCGTTTCTCGAAGTGATCGACTGGATGCTGGCGCCCAAGCCGACCGATCGGCCGCAGTCGGTGGCCGAATTGCGCGAGGTGCTTCGTGGTCGCAGGCGCGTGCCGGTGCGGATCGACGGGCCGACCGGAACGATCTGGCAGCGCGCAGAACCCCCTGCCGCCAAGGGCGGCGGCAGCGACCAGCCGGACGAACCGGACGTCGATGTCGACCTGACGGTGGCGGTGCCCATGCCGGCGTCGATCCTGCAAACACCCGTGGCGCGACCTGCGGCCACCGGGGCGCCGCCATCGGTGCCCCCGTCGGCGCCTGCGCCCCCGCCGGTGACCGGGGGGGCGATCAGCGGCCAACTGTCGACGCTGGGCTCGGGTGCGGCTTCTGCCGCGCCGGCCGGAGCACCTGCGGACCTGTCGTCCACGCCCCTGACCATGAGCAAGGTGGCCTCGCCCATGACCGGGTCAGGCAGTTCCCGGGTGGCAATGCCCGGTGATACCGACTCCCAGCCGGTGCACGCGGGCTCGCAGCCACCTGTGGGCACACCTGTGGGCACACCTGTGGGCACGCCTGCGGAGGCGACTCCCCCCGTCTCGATGCCCGAACCCGGGCCGTCTGCGCATGCGGCGGCTGAGGGGCGGGCCGCTGGCGGCGCTCCGGGTGGCAAGGGCCTGTGGCCATGGCTGGGTGCCGGCATGGCGCTGGCTGTGGCCGGTGGTGTCGCCTGGTGGGCCCTGCATCGCAGTCCGTCGGCAGTGCCTGGCGGCGACGCCGCGGGCGCCCTGGCAGCTTCGGCGGCGGCCTCGGCGATGGCATCGCCTGAAACTCCGTCGCAAGGCACGGTTCCGCCGCTTGTGGCACCGGGGCCGAACGCGACGTTGCCCGAATCGCCAGCGGTGGGGTCAGCGGGCACGCCATCGCCAGTGGCCACGCCGGCCACGGCTGCAGGGCTGGTGCCCATGCCTGCGCAGGCGCCCGCAACCTCGGCGCGACTCCCGCTGGCCGCCAGCGGCACCACGGCCAACGATGTGCGAGCGCGCCCGGTGCCGCCGCCGCTTGCGCCGGTGGGCAAACCCGCCGTCTCACCCAGCAAGCCCGTGCCCGGTGATCGCCGCCCGACGACCCCGGGAGTGGCCGAACCGATCTCCGTGCCGGCCGCGGTCGCGCCGCCGGATCCTGCCTCGCAGGCCCGCCCCGCGACGCCGCGCGACGTCGGCGCCCGTCCTGGCGTCGCGCGTCCGGAGCCGGCGGTGCCGGAGCCGGTCGCCCAGCGCAACCCGCGCGAGCAGTGCGGAGGCCGCGTCCTGCTGGCCCTGCACCTGTGCCTGCAACGCGAGTGCGTCAAGCCGCAGTACCGCGACCATGACGAGTGCGTGCGCGTGCGGCAGATCGACGAGCGGGCAGGGCGGGCCAGCTCGCCTTGATGCCGCGGCGAACGGTGCGTGGCACCGCGGCGTCGTCACGCCAGCGTCGAACGTCTCGTCCGCATTGAGCATTGCCCAAGCGCGGCCGGTGCGCCAGCTGGCCGGTGGTGCGTCGCCGGCGTGACAGTTTCCGGGTTCGCCGGGATGCGCCGCGCCAGGGCCTCGGGTACACCTGCAGTCTTTCGCCCGATCGGCCAGCCCCGTGACCCACGCCGCCTCCATCCGCCCCCACCATGCCATCTGGCCGCGACGCCTGCCGCGCGAGCTGGTGCTGCCTGACACCAGCCTCTGGTTCAACCTCGAGGTCTCGGCCACCCGCTATCCCGACAAGGCGGCCTACCTGTTCTTCGGCCGGGCCATTCGCTTCGCCGAACTGAAGGACCAGGCCGAGCGCCTGGCCGGCTGGCTGCAGGCCCATGGCATCGCCAAGGGCGACCGCGTGGTGGTGTTCATGCAGAACTGCCCGCAGTTCGTGATCGCGGTGCAGGCGGTGCTGCGGGCCGATGCCGTGGTGGTGCCGGTGAACCCCATGAACAAGGCCGATGAGTTCGGCCACTACATCACCGACCCGGGCGCGCGCATCGTGCTGACCACCGCCGATCTGGCCGGCATCGTGGCCGAGGCCAACGAGCGCCTGCCCGAGCCGCAACGCCTGCGCCACATCGTCGCCACCCGCCTGGCCGATGCACTGCCCGAGGTTCTCGATCCGGCGGAGGCTCCTGCGCCGCCGGTGCTGCAGTGGCTGCTGTCGGATCCGCCATTGCCCGCCGGCACGGTGCGCTGGGCCGAGGCGCTCGAGGCCGGACACCGGCCCGGCCCGCACACCGCACGGCCCGACGACATGGCGCTGTTGCCCTACACCTCGGGCACCACCGGGCTGCCCAAGGGCTGCATCCACACCCACCGCACGCTGATGCACAACGTGGTGGGTGGCGGCCAATGGGGGCATGGCGGGCCCGAGGTGGTCTCGCTGGGCGTCGTGCCAATGTTTCACATCACTGGATTCATCTACGGAGCGCTGGGCTCGGTGGCGGCGGGCAGCACCACCGTGCTGCTGCCCCGCTGGGATCGTGAACTGGCCGGCCGCCTGATCTCGCGCCATCGGGTCACGCACTGGACCTGCATCCCGACGATGATCATCGACCTGTTCGGCAGCCCCAACTACGCCAGCTTCGACCTGTCGAGCCTGCGCTATGTCTCGGGTGGCGGGGCGGCCATGCCACAGGCGGTGGCCGAGCGCCTGCAGCGCGAGTTCGGCATCACCTTTGCCGAGGGCTACGGCCTCACCGAGACGGCGGCCCCGACCCACAGCAACCCACCCGAGCGGGCCAAGCTGCAGTGCCTGGGCATCCCGATCTTCGGCACCGATTCGCGCATCATCGACCCGGACACGCTGAGCGAGGTGGCTGTCGGCGAGACCGGCGAGATCGTCACCCACGGCCCCATGGTGTTCAAGGGTTATTGGGGCCACCCCGAGGCGACGCGCGCGGCCTTCATCGAGATCGACGGCAAGCCCTTCTTCCGCACTGGCGACCTGGGGCGCATGGACGAGGAGGGTTACTTCTACATCACCGATCGGCTCAAGCGCATGATCAACGCCAGCGGCTTCAAGGTCTGGCCCAGTGAGGTGGAACTGCTGCTGTTCAAGTGCCCGCTGGTGCAGGAGGCCTGCGTCATCGGCACCCGCGACGCCTATCGCGGCGAGACGGTGAAGGCCGTGGTGGTGCTTCGCCAGGAGGCCCGTGCCACCGCGACGCCCGAGGACATCATCCACTGGGCCCGCGACCACATGGCCGCCTACAAGGTGCCGCGGATCGTCGAGTTCGCCGAGGCGCTGCCCAAGAGCGGCTCGGGCAAGGTGATGTGGCGCCTGTTGCAGGAGCGCGAGCCCGCCGCGTGATCCAGCAGCGGGATCCCCGCCGCTGTTCCACCCTCGACGGCCCGCTCAAGGGCTCGATGGGGTCGAGGGCGCGTCAGGCCAGCAGGTCTTGCGTCTGTGGGTGCCGCCGCATGTACACGCGCACATAGCTGCACATCGGCTGCACCTTCCACCCCTGCGCCCTTGCATGGGCCAGCGCCGCTTCCACCAGCGCCGCGGCGATGCCGCGGCCTTCGAGGGCCGGCGGCACGCCGGTGTGCACGATGCTCATCACGTCGTCGCGCAGCCGGTAGTCGACCGAACTGCGCTGGCCGTCGACGATCACCTCGAAGCAGGCCTCGTCGGGCCGATGAACGACGGTGTACCCGGATTGGGTCATGTCGTCGCCCGCAGCGTCAGCGCGACAGGCGCTGCCACAGGTAGGCGAACTCCAGGGCCTGGCGGTCGGCGCGCTGGAAGTTGTCGGCGCTGGCGGCGTGGCCGCCCTCGATGTTCTCGTAGTACAGCACCGGATGACCCTGCGCCATCATCTTGGCCACCATCTTGCGCGCATGGCCCGGGTGCACCCGGTCGTCACGCGTGGAGGTGATGAACAGCGGCGTCGGGTACTTCACCTCCGCCTTCACGTTCTGGTAGGGGCTGTAGGTCGAGATCCAGGCCCACTCGGCGGGCACATCCGGGTTGCCGTACTCGGCCATCCACGAGGCGCCGGCCAGCAACTGGTGGTAGCGCCGCATGTCGAGCAGCGGCACCTGGCACACCACGGCGTTGAACAGATCGGGCCGCTGCACCATCACCGCGCCGACCAGCAACCCGCCGTTGCTGCCGCCCTCGATGCCCAGCTGGGCCGGGCGGGTGATCTTGGTGGCCACCAGATCCTCCGCCACGGCGATGAAGTCGTCGTAGCTCTTCTGCTTGCCGGCCTTGATGGCCGCCTGGTGCCACCCCGGGCCGTACTCGCCGCCGCCGCGGATGTTGGCCACCACCAGCACCCCGCCCTGCGCGAACCACTCGCGCCCGAAGCCGCCGGAGTACCACGGGTTCATCGAGACCTGGAAGCCGCCGTAGCCATACAGCAGCGTCGGATTGCGACCGTCGGCCTGGGCGCCCTTGGGCCACACGATGAAGTAAGGCACCTTGGTGCCGTCCTTCGACACCGCGAAGCGCTGTTCCACGCGCATGCCCTTGGCGTCGAAGAACTGCGGGCGCGACTTCAACACCTCGAGCGCGCCACCCGAGGTGCGCCCCAGCGACAGCGTGTCCGGGGTCAGAAAGTCGGTGTAGCTGAGCAGGAAGGCCTCGGCCAGTTCGTCATTGGCCACCTGCGGGTCGTGCAGCGCCTGCAGCCCCAGGGTGCCGGGGAAGGGCGCCTCGATGGGCCGTCCCACCCAGCGGCCATCAGCCAGCCCCCAGGCTTCGGCGCGGCCGGCCACGTTGTCCTGGATGTTGAGCAGCACCTGCGACCGGGTGGTGGCAAACCCGGCCAGCGAACGCGTGGCCGTGGGGCTGAACAGCGGCTGCAGCTCCTTCTTGCCGGACAGGTAGGCGGCGGCATCGCCGAGCAGCAGCGAGCCCTTGGCATAGGTGCGGGGGCCGATCGTCCAGTCGCTCTTGAGCTCGACCAGGATCCGGTCGCGCCAGAACGTGACCTCGGCATCCTCGGGCTTGTCCACCGGCACCAGCTTGCCGTCGCGCCACAGCGCGGTGGTCGAGCGGTAGAAGTCGATCGCCCTGACGAAGACCACGCGCTCGAACCCCGGCGTGTGGTCGACCGACATGGACACGGCGACATCCGCCTTCTGGCCTTCGAAGACCATCTGTGCCTGGGACAGCGGCTTGCCGCGCGACCACTGCCGGATGGCTCGCGGATAGCCCGAATCGGTGAGCGAGCCGGGGCCGGTGTCGGTGCCCACAAGCAGCGTGTCGCGATCCAGCCAGGCCACTTCGGACTTGGCCTCGGGCAGTTCGAAGCCGCCGGCCACAAAGGCCTTGCGCTCAACGTCGAACTCCCTCACCACCGTGGCGTCGGCGCCGCCGCGCGACAGCTGCACCAGGCAGTGCGGGTCCTTGGAGCCCAGGAACACCGCGCCGGCCCAGACCCAGTTCACGCCCTCGGACTTGCCCAGCGCGTCGAGGTCGAGCAGCGTCTGCCAGGCCGGTTCGGCCTTGCGGTACTCGGCCAGTGACGTGCGACGCCAAAGACCGCGCGGATTGCGCTCGTCCTGCCAGAAGTTGTAGAGCCATTCGCCGCGCCGTGTGACGGCGGGGATGCGTTCCTTCGAATCGAGCACGGCCTTGATGTTGTCGCGGGCCTGGCTGAAGCGTGGCCAAGCCTCGAGCACCTTGCGGCTCTCGGCGTTGCGTTGGCGCACCCAGCTCAGGGCACGCTCGCCTTGCACCTCTTCGAGCCAGAGGTGCGGGTCATCGTCGGGGGTCGTGGCCATCGAGCAGGGGAGGAACAGGGCCAGCGCAAGGGCCAGCAGGAGGTGACGCCGGAAAGACATGAGCGTGGCTGGGCAGAAGCGACCCGCACAGGGGATCGGTGGGGCGCAATGATAGGCGCCCGCCGGAACCCGCTCGCGTGGTGGGGCGAGGGCGTCCGTGGCGTGGCGCGCGGCCAGTGTCGGCCAGCGGTCAGGCGGGCACTCAGGCCGGCCAGCAGGCGATCGGTTGCAGTTCGACCGAGTGGCGGTCGTCGCTGACCCACACATGGCCATCCTGCACCGTCACCTGCCATTGCATCGAGCGCTGGGCCAGGCCGGCCAGGGCCTGGCTCTGCTCGGCCGGCAGCCGCCACACCTGCAGGTTGCGCAGGCGCGTGATGCGCCCCTCGATGCCTGACCACCAGATCGGCGCGGCGGCACTGTAGGCGTAGATCGTGACCCGCTCGGCTCGCCCACAGGCCTTGGACAGCCGACGGTCGTCGGGCTGCCCGACCTCGATCCAGTGCACCAGCTGATCCGACAGGTCGCGTTGCCAGAGATCGGGCTCGTCGGCATCGGACAACCCGCGGGCGAACTGCAGGGCCCCTCGGTCGGTGTCGGACGGCACCTGAAGGGCAAACGCCAGCAGCCGCACCAGCAGCCGCTCTTCGGTTTCCGACGGGTGCAGGGCCAGGGTCAGCGTGTGGTCGCCATACACCTGCCGATCCATGTCGGCGATCTGCAGGCTGGCTTTGTAGATGGTGGACTTGAGGGCCATGGGTTCGGCTCAGTAAGGATGCGGGTCGAACCTCGGGTCCAACGTTGATGAAGCGCTGGTCCGGTGGATCACAAGGCGCCAGGCTTGAAGGTGTCGCATTGGGCCACGCTGCCGGTGGCCATGCCGCGCTTGAACCAGGTCACGCGCTGCGCGCTGGTGCCGTGGGTGAAGCTCTCGGGGACCACGCGACCGCGGGCATTGCGCTGCAGCGTGTCGTCGCCGATGGCCGCCGCCGCAGTGAGGGCCTCGTCGACATCTCCCGCCTCGAGCAGTTGCCGCGAGCGCTGGGCATGGTGCGCCCACACGCCGGCCAGGCAGTCGGCCTGCAGTTCGAGCCGCACCGACAGGGCATTGGCGCTCCGCTCGTTGGCGCGCTGGCGGGCCTGCTCGACCTTGGCGGTGATGCCCATCTGGTTCTGCACATGGTGCGCCACCTCGTGCGCGATCACATAGGCCTGCGCGAAATCGCCGGGTGCACCCAGCTGCCGGCGCATGGTCTCGTAGAAGCTCAGGTCGATGTACACCTTCTCGTCGCCCGGGCAATAGAAAGGCCCCATGGCCGCCTGGCCGGTGCCGCAGGCGGTGGCTTCCTGGCCGTGGTACAGGCGCAGCTTGGGATCGCGGTACTGGCCGCCCATGGCGCGGAACTGCTCGCGCCAGACGTCCTCGGTGTCGGCCAGCACCATCGACACGAACTTGGCCAGCGGATCGCCGGGCGGCGGCTTGGTGGCCGGCGCCTGCTGAACGGGCGAAGGGCCCATCCCGGCGCCATCGCCGCTGAGGAGGCCCAGCACCGTCAGCGGGTTGATGCCGAAAATCCAACCGGCCAGCAATGCGACGACGATGCTGCCGACCCCGATACCGCGCCCGCCCAGACGCACCCCGCCGCCAGTGGACAGGCCCCCTGCATCTCGCGCGTCTTCGACGTTGTCGCTCTCACGGTGTCCATCCATCCGCATGGTGTCTCTCCAGTGGTCCTGCCCGACGAAGCGGCTTGGCGTCGATCGGCGGGCCGATTCTGCCTGCATGGGGGAGGGACACGGCCCGTCTGAAGGATGGGCCATGTTCACCGAGGCCGCCGGCTGCATCGGTCGGTGGCATGATCTCGGGCCTTTTTCCAGGGACCGGGGCTGCGCCTGTCGCCAGAGGCAATGCCTGGGGCCCTGCCACCCGATCCAGGGAATCGCGCCTCGATGGATGCTCCGACCAACGTTCTGCTCACTGAATGGGATGGCCCCTTCGGCCTGCCTCCGTTTGAGGCCATCCGGGCCGATGGCTTTCGGCCCGCCTTCGAAGCCGCCATGCAGGCGCATCGCCAGCAACTCGACCGAATGGCCGGGTGTGGGCAGCCGCCAGACTTCGCCAACACGATCGCGGCGTTCGATGCGGCGGGCGAGTTCCTGCACCGGGTGGATGCGGTCTTCGCCTGCCTGACCGTGTCGGCCACCACGCCGGCGCTGCAGGAGGTGCAACGGGAGATGGCCGGCCCGTTGGCTCGCCACTGGAGCGGGGTGTATCAGGATGCGGCACTGTTTGAGCGCGTCGATGCGGTGTACGCCACTCGCCACGAGGGGCCGCTTTCGCCGGAGCAACGTCGACTGGTGGAACGCCTGCACCACGACTTCGTCCGAGCCGGGGCACGACTGGCCGGGGCACCGCGTGCGCGGTTTGCCGAGATCATGCAGCGCCTGGCCGAGCTGACGACGCGCTTCGGCCAGAACGTGCTGCATGATGAATCGACCTGGGCGCTGCCCTTGCCCGACGATGCGGCCCTGGCAGGTCTGCCGGAGTCGGTGCGCACCGCTGCTCGACAGGCAGGCGCCGAGCGAGGCAGCGCGGTCCCGGTGATCACCCTGGCGCGATCGATGGTGGTGCCGTTCCTGACCTTCTCATCGAGGCGCGATTTGCGCGAGCAGGTGTGGCGGGCGTGGGTCGGGCGTGGCGAGCATGCAGGCAGCCATGACAACCGTCCGGTGGCCCTGGAGATTCTGCGGTTGCGCCGTGAGCAGGCGCAACTGCTGGGCCATCCCCACTATGCGGCACTGAACCTCTCCGACACCATGGCGGGCCGTCCCGAGCGGGTCTGGGCCTTGCTGGACGACGTGTGGCGGCGGGCCCTGTCGGCGCTCGAGGGCGAGCGTGCCCTGATCACCGAGGAAATGCACGAGCATGCCGGTGGCGAATTGGCTGGAGGGCTCCAGGCCTGGGATTGGCGCTGGTGGGCCGAGAAGGTTCGCGTGCGCCGGTTTGCCCTGGACGATGCGGAACTGAAGGGCTATTTCTCGCTGCCGGCGATGGTGGCCGCCGCGTTCGATTGCGCCGGCCGATTGTTCGGCCTTCGGTTCAAGCCGCGGCCCGACGTGCAGGCCTATCACCCGGATGTGGCGGCCTATGAGGTCCTCGACGCCGACGGCGGCACGATCGGGCTGTTCCTCCACGACAACTTCAGCCGGCCGGTCAAGCGCAGCGGGGCCTGGATGAGCGCACTGCGCTGGCAGCATCGCAACGCATCGCCTGGGGGCGTCGCTGCCTTGCCGGTGATCCTGAACAACAACAACTTTGCCAAGGCACCGGCCGGGCAGCCGACGCTGCTGTCGCTGGACGATGTGCGAACGCTGTTCCACGAGTTCGGCCACGCCCTGCATGGCCTGCTGTCCGACGTCGGCTATCGACGTCTCTCCGGTACCCAGGTGCTGCGCGACTTCGTCGAATTGCCGTCCCAGTTGTTCGAACATTGGGCCCTGCAGCCGCAGGTGCTCAAGCGCCACGCGCGGCACCATCAGACCGGGGAGGTGATTCCGGATGCTCTGATCGCCCGCATCGACGCGGCACGCAAGTTCGGCACGGCCTACGACACGCTGCGCTACACCGCCAGCGCGATCGTCGACATGGCAGCTCATCAGAGCACTGAGCCGATCGACGACCTCGCCGCGTTCGAGGCTCGCGTGATGGCTGAGCGTGGCTTGCCGCCCGAGGTGGGCATGAATCATCGATTGCCCCACTTCCAGCACCTTTTCGCCGGCTCCGGCTATGCCGCGGGGTACTACGTGTACCTGTGGGCCGAAGTGCTCGATGCCGATGCCTTCGAGGCCTTCGTCGAGGCTGGCGACTGCTTCGATCCCGGGGTGGCCGCCCGCCTGCAACGCTGCATTCTGAGCCGAGGCGACAGCGTCGAGCCTGGCGAGGCCTATCGTGTGTTTCGCGGCCGTGACGCGCATCTCGAGCCGATGCTGCGAGATCGGGGCCTGATCGGCCCATGAAAAAAGCCCGCCGATGGCGGGCTTTCGAGCGGTGATCCGGAGTGCCGGTGGACATTTCCACCGGCTGCGGCCACTTACTTGAGCTTGATTTCCTTGTACAGCACGTGCTTGCGCGCCTTGGGATCGAACTTCATGAATTCGAGCTTCTCGGGCGTGGTCTTCTTGTTCTTGGCCGTGGTGTAGAAATGGCCGGTTCCTGCGGTGGATTCCAGCTTGATCTTTTCGCGTCCGCCTTTGGCTGCCATGGTGGGCTCCTGGATCTGGGGTTGCTAGGGTCTGGGCCAGGCGATCAGAGCTCGCCCTTGGCGCGCAGATCGGCGATGACGGCGTCGATGCCCACCTTGTCGATCAGGCGAAGCGCCGCATTCGAGATGCGCAGGCGCACCCAGCGGTTCTCGCTCTCGACCCAGAACCGGCGGTACTGCAGGTTGGGCAGCCAGCGACGCTTGGTCTTGTTGTTGGCGTGGGACACGTTGTGGCCCACCATCGGGCGCTTGCCCGTGACTTGACAGACGCGTGCCATGACGCTCTCCAGACTCTTAGACGGTTGCTGCGGGACCGACCACCGGGCCGACGTGCGATGGGACGCTCGGGGCTTGGGCGGGGGCCGGATCGCGATCTTGAAAAAACGCGGTTGCCTCAAGCGGGCTGTGGGCGCATGGGCGTCGCAACAGCAAGCCGTTTTCGGCAAAGACTGTGATTATAGCCAGAAATCTTTTGGCGCCAGTCAGCCTTGCTCCAGGAAGCGTTGGGCATCGAGCGCGGCCATGCATCCGGTGCCTGCCGAGGTGATGGCCTGCCGGTAGATGTGGTCCTGCACGTCGCCTGCGGCGAAGACGCCGGGCACGCTGGTCATCGTGGCAAATCCCGCCTGACCGGTACGGGTGACGAGGTAGCCGTCCTTCATTTCGAGCTGCCCCTGGAAGATGCCGGTGTTGGGCTGGTGCCCGATGGCGATGAAGCAGCCCTTTAGGGCCAGTGTCTCGGTGGCATCGCTGTTCACATCCTTGATGCGGATGCCGGTCACCCCGCTGGCGTCGCCCAGCACCTCGTCGAGTGTGCGGAACAGATGCAGTTCGATCTTTCCGGCGGCCACCTTCTCGTGGAGCTTGTCGATCATGATGGCCTCGGCCCGGAACTTGTCGCGCCGGTGCACCAGGTGAACCTTGGCGGCAATGTTCGACAGGTACAGCGCCTCCTCGACCGCCGTGTTGCCGCCGCCGACCACCGCCACCACGTCGTTTCGGTAGAAGAAGCCATCGCAGGTGGCGCAACCGCTCACGCCCCGTCCCATGAACGCCGTCTCGGAATCCAGACCCAGGTACTTGGCGCTGGCGCCGGTGGCCACGATCAAGGCATCGCAGGTGTAGGTGCCGGAGTCGCCCTTGAGGGTGAACGGGCGATGGGACAGGTCGACCTCATTGATCTGGTCGAAGACGATCTGCGTGTAGAAGCGCTCCGCATGCTGCTGGAAGCGCTGCATCAGGTCGGGCCCCTGCACGCCCATCACGTCGGCCGGCCAGTTGTCGACCTCGGTTGTGGTCATCAGTTGGCCGCCCTGCGCCATCCCGGTAATCAGCAGGGGTGAGAGGTTGGCCCGGGCGGCATAGATGGCTGCGGTGTAGCCGGCAGGGCCGGAGCCAAGGATCAGCACCTGCGCGTGGGTCGGCTTGGCGGGCGAGTCAGCGGAACTCATGGTGGGCAATGGGCGGTGGAAGGTGGGGCGTTGACCGTCGAAACGGCGCGGGACAGAGCCAGCGTCGTCGCGTTCTGGAGACGAGGGATTGTCCCATGCCCCCTTTTCTGCATGTCATTGGCTGCGGCAATCGGCACAATAGCCCCCGTCCCAGCCTGGGCTCTGTCGTGTCCCGGGCCGGGGGATCGGCCGGATGTGGCAACCGGCCAGGAGGGCGCATGCCACCAACCAGCCACTGTCGTAAGGGGATTGCGCGATGTCGATGTTGACGAATCTCGACCTGATTCGCCGGGTTCCGCTGTTCTCGTTGCTGACCAACGACCAGGCTCAGTCCATTGCCGACAGCGTCGTCAAGCGGCGGTTTCGTCGGGGCGAACTGGTTGTCGAGCAGGGCCGCAAGAGCAACGCGCTGTTCATCCTGCTCAACGGACGAGCACGGGTGCTGACCTCCGATTCGCGCGGACGCGAAGTGATCCTGGCGGTATTGGAGGCCGGGGACTACGTCGGCGAGATGAGCCTGATCGACAACGAGGCGCATTCGGCCACGGTGCGGTGCGAGATCCAGACCGACATGCTGATCCTGGGCCGCTCTGATTTCGCGCGGTGCCTGCCCGAGAACTCCACGCTGGCCTATGCCGTGCTGCGCGGCCTGGTTCGCCGCCTGCGTCATGCCGATCGACAGATCGAGTCGCTGGCGCTGCTGGATGTCTACGGCCGCGTCGCTCGTACCTTGCTCGAGATGGCCGAGGATGTGAACGGTGTCAAGCTGATCCGCAACAAGGTGTCGCGGCAGGACATGGCCAAGGTGGTCGGCGCGTCTCGCGAGATGGTCAGCCGGGTCATGAAGGACCTGGAAGAGCGCGGCGTGATCGAGACGCAAGAAAACGGCTCGGTCATCATCAAGGAGCGGTCCACCCAGCCGGAGTGATTTCCCGCTGGCCGTTTGCCGCTGGCGCGGGAGCCCATGCGCCACAATCAGCGGCATGACCTTTCCATTGGGTTCGATCAGCGCCGAGTCGACGCCTTCAGGGGCTCGCCACGGGCCTGCGCAGGCCGCCTGGTCAGCGCAGTTCGTGCTGATCTCGGGCGCGGCGCTGTGGTGTTTGCTGGTGCTGGCGCTGGCCACCCACCAGGGGTCGGATCCGGGGTTCTCGACCTCGGGCAACGGCGTCGGTGTTCGTAACCGGGCCGGTGCCCTGGGTGCCTGGCTCGCCGATCTGCTGCTCTTCGTATTCGGGATGTCGTCGTGGTGGCTGGCGGCCGTGGGGCTGCGTGCCTGGCTGGTTCGGCTGGCATTGGCGCTCAGGGGGCCAAGCCCGACCGGCGACCGTCGACAGCCCTGGCTGGCCTGGCTGGGACTCGTGCTGCTGATGGTGGCCAGCTGCGCACTCGAATGGACGCGGCTGTACCGGTTTGACGGCGTGCTGCCTGGAGGCCAGGCGGGTGGGGTGCTGGGCGCCCTGGCGGGCCAGGCCTCGATGCGCTGGCTGGGCTTTGCCGGCTCGGGCGTGTGCTGGATCGCCTTGTGGGTGGCGGGCTTGGCCCTGGCCTTCGGCTTCTCGTGGGGCCGCGTGGCCGAGCGCTTGGGCACCTGGATCGAAGCCATTGGTGCCCGCCGCAGCGAGGCGCGCGAGCGCGAGGAGGACTTGCGCATCGGCGAACAGGCCGCCCGGCAGCGTGAACAGGTGGTCGAGGAGGTTCGAGCCGAGGTGGAGGACCATGTTCCCATCATGATCGAGCCGGCCATCCTCGAGGTGCCCAAGTCCACCCGAGTGGCCAAGGAGCGGCAGAAGCCACTGTTCGTCGAACTCGCCGACACCCGCCTGCCGCAGGTCGATTTGCTGGATGCGGCACCGGGTCGAGTGGACAGCGTGACCCCCGAGTCACTGGAGATGACGTCGCGCCTGATCGAGAAGAAGCTGCGCGATTTCGGTGTGGAAGTGCGGGTGGCCACCGCCTCACCCGGGCCGGTGATCACGCGCTATGAGATCGAGCCTGCCACCGGGGTGAAGGGCTCCCAGGTGGTCAATCTGGCCAAGGACCTGGCACGTTCGCTGTCACTCGTCAGCATCCGGGTGGTGGAGACCATTCCCGGCCGCACGACCATGGCGCTGGAGTTGCCCAACGCGCGCCGGCAGACGATTCGCCTGGCCGAGATCCTCGGCTCGCAGGTGTATGCCGATGCGGCGTCGCAACTCACGATGGGCCTGGGAAAGGACATCGTCGGTGCGCCGGTGGTGGCCGATCTGGCCAAGATGCCGCATTGCCTGGTGGCGGGCACCACCGGCTCGGGCAAGTCGGTGGGCATCAACGCGATGATCCTGAGCCTGTTGTACAAGGCCGAGGCGCGCGATGTGCGACTGATCCTGATCGACCCGAAGATGCTCGAGATGAGCGTCTACGAAGGCATCCCGCATCTGCTGTGCCCGGTGGTCACCGACATGAAGCAGGCTGCCAACGCGCTGAACTGGTGCGTGGGCGAAATGGAGCGCCGCTACAAGCTGATGAGCAAGCTGGGCGTGCGCAACCTGGCCGGCTACAACAAGAAGATCGCCGATGCTGCTGAAGCCGGCGAGAAGCTGCCCAACCCGTTCAGCCTGACGCCAGAGTCGCCTGAGCCGTTGGAGCGGCTGCCGTTCGTGGTGGTCGTCATCGACGAACTGGCCGACCTGATGATGGTGGTGGGCAAGAAGATCGAGGAACTGATCGCCCGACTGGCCCAGAAGGCCCGTGCCTCGGGCATCCACCTGATCCTGGCCACCCAGCGCCCCAGCGTGGACGTGATCACCGGGCTGATCAAGGCCAACATTCCCACCCGGTTGAGCTTCCAGGTGTCGAGCAAGATCGACAGCCGCACCATCCTCGATCAGATGGGTGCCGAGTCGCTGCTGGGCCAGGGCGACATGCTGTACCTGCCGCCAGGCCATGGCCTGCCGCTGCGCGTGCATGGGGCCTTCGTCAGCGACGACGAGGTGCACCGGGTGGTCGAGTACCTGCGCTCGCAGGGGCCGGCCAACTACATCGAGGGCATCCTGGAAGGCGGCACGCTCGAGGCGGACGGTGATGGCGCCGGCGGTGCACCAGGTGGCCCGGACGGCGAGTCCGATCCGATGTACGACCAGGCCGTGGCCATCGTGCTGCAGCACCGCAAGGCGTCGATCTCGCTGGTGCAGCGGCATTTGCGCATCGGTTACAACCGCGCGGCGAGGTTGCTGGAACAAATGGAGAAATCCGGGCTCGTATCGGCCATGTCCACCAACGGCAATCGGGATCTGCTGATCCCCAAGCGAGACGAATGACCGCTGTCCGTCCCGGCCCGACCGGCCACCCCAGGCGCGATGGGTGCACCCCAGCGCCACGCAGGACGCTGCTGTCGAACGTTGCCGCGGGGCTGTGCGCTGCCCTGTGCCTGGGTTGCGCGTCGGCATGGGCCGACTCGATCGAGACGCTGCGGGAGTTTGTCCGCGAAGTGCGCAGCGGGCGCGCCGAGTTCACACAGACCGTGGCTTCGCCCGATGGCGCCAGGAAGCGCACCTCCATCGGCAGCTTCGAGTTTGCGCGGCCGGGCAAGTTCCGCTTCACCTATCGCAAGCCCTACGAACAGGTGATCGTCAGCGATGGCAAGAAGGTCTGGCTGCACGACATCGATCTGAACCAGGTGAGCATCCGGCCGGCCGACCAGGTGCTGGGCGAGACGCCGGCCGCACTGCTGTCGGGCACGGGTCTGGAGCGCGATTTCGACCTGACTGCGCAGCCTCAGCGCGACGGCATCGATTGGGTGCGTGCCGTGCCCAAGGCCGCCGAAGGCAACATCGCTGCCGTGCAGGTCGGCTTCAAGGGGCGTACGCTGGCGGCACTGGAGATCACCGATGCCTTTGGGCAGCGATCGGTGATGCAGTTCACCGACGTCGTCACCAACCCGCAGCCCGCCCTGCCCGAGGCGGTGTTCCGGTTCGCCGTGCCCAAGGGCGCCGACGTGGTCGAGCAGCGCTGAAGGTCAACGTCCGGAACGAGGAGCTGGCCCCTGAGGGCCTCGATGCGCAAGGGGCGCGCGGACCGGGGGCGGCCGCCCCCTGACCTCAGAACGCTGCCTTGAGCCCCACCGTCAGCATCCGGGGCCGGCTCGAGACGGTCTGGAATCCCCAACTGCCGTCGATGAACACCTTCTCCGGAACGGCCGCCCAGCGCAGGCCCACCTGCAGCCAGGGCGCGCGGTCGCGATCACTGGCGAACGCCTCGCCCATCACGTCGATGCCGGATGCGGTGCTGCGTTCCAGGGCCACGGCCCAGCCGGTGGTGCTCTGGTGCGTGGATTGGGCACGCGTCCAGCCGAGGTTGGCATGCAGCTTGAGGTCCTTGCCCAAGGGCATCGAGAACACGCCATTCAGCCAGGTCGACTCATGGCTCAACGAGGCGCCGGGCTGCTTCTCGGCGGCCAAGCCCCAGGCCAGGGTCCAGGACGGGTCGGACTCGCCGCCGTCGCTGAGCGAGGTCTTGCCGCCGAACACCAGCCCGCGCACGGTGGCGCCATCGGCCCGGTCCATCGTGGTGGCCAGGGCGACCTGCGTGCGCAGGCCTACGCCGCATCCATACTGGAGCGAGAAGCCGTTGCTTGAAGGGGATGCGCGTTCGGTGATTCGCCGCGCATAGGTCTCGAGCTCGCAACTGCCTGGCTCCAGGACGCCTGCGTCCTCGGTGACCAGGGGCCGGCCAGCCTGGCTGGCGGGACAGGCGCAAAGGGCCAGCAGAATCGGCAGATGCCTGAGAGAGACTGAAGGCATGGCGTGCTCGCAGGTTGAAGTCTTCGATCAGTGCATCACTTCGTCGATCAGGCCCATTTCGGCGCTGCTCATCATCTGCTCGATGTCCATCAGGATCAGCATGCGCTCGGTGTCGCCCGACCGGACGGTGCCCAGGCCGATGATGTAGGCGGAGTCGATCGTGCCGTTGAACTCGGGGGCCGGCTTGATCTGGTCTCGGTTCAGCTCCAGCACGTCGCTGACCGAATCGACCACGATGCCCACGGTGCGGCCGGCCACGTTGAGGATGATGACCACGGTGAAGGAGTCGTACTTGACGTCGTCCAGCGCAAAGCGCACGCGCATGTCGACGATCGGCACGATGACGCCGCGCAGGTTCACCACGCCCTTCATGAACGCCGGTGCGTTGGCGATGCGGGTGGGCTGTTCGTAGCCGCGGATCTCCTGCACCTTCAGGATGTCGATCCCGTACTCTTCCGCGCCGAGTGTGAACGACAGCACCTCGCGGGGTGTGCCCTGCGGGGAGGGCGACGCCAATGCGGCCGATGAGGTGCGGTTGTCTTGGGCGAAAGCAGTGTTCATCATGGGCTCCGTGCTGAATGAGGGCCAGCGCGTCACGCCTGTGCGGGCGCAGCGGGATCGACCTCGGATCGCCCAGAGTGTGCGGCGGCGGTGTTCGAACGATCCGACGAACAAGCGGGCTTCTCGCGCGCTATTGCGGGTGGCCACGCCTGGTCGACCATGGAACCAGGCCATCGAGGGCCGAGCCGGGCAGCGGGGACAATGTCGGGCATGGGATCCCAGGACACCTTGTTCGACATGCCATCCGGAGCTCCTGCGCCTGCGCCGGAAATCGCGACCCAGCCGGCGCCCCTGGCCGAGCGACTGCGGCCCCGGCACCTCGACGAGGTCATCGGTCAGACGCACCTGCTGGGCCCTGGCAAGCCGCTGCGCGTCGCGTTCGAGTCGGGCCGCCTGCACTCGATGATTCTTTGGGGCCCGCCGGGAGTGGGCAAGACCACCCTGGCCCGGTTGGTCGCTGGTGCCGTGCAGTCACGTTTCATCGTCTTGTCCGCGGTGCTGGCTGGCGTGAAGGACATCCGCGAGGCGGTCGAGCTGGCCCGCGGTGCGAGGCAGGCCGGGCAAGGCACGGTGGTCTTCGTCGATGAAGTGCACCGGTTCAACAAGGCCCAGCAGGACGCCTTCCTGCCACATGTCGAGTCGGGCCTGTTCACGTTCATCGGTGCGACCACCGAGAACCCGTCGTTCGAGGTCAACTCGGCCCTGTTGTCCAGGGCAGCGGTGCATGTGCTCAAGCCGCTGTCGGCCGAGGAACTGGCGGCCCTGATCGAGCGGGCGAGGGTGGCGACTGGATCCCCCGAACTCTCGGCCCCGGCCCGTGATCGGCTCGTCGGCTATGCGGACGGCGATGCCCGCCGGCTGCTCAATGCCTACGAGACGCTGATCGAACTGGCGCAAGGCCAGGCCCCGATCGATGAAGCCCTGCTCGAGCAGGCGCTGGGCGAAATGCTGCGTCGCTACGACAAGGGCGGCGAGCAGTTCTACGACAGCATCTCGGCGCTGCACAAGGCGGTGCGGGGTTCCGACCCGGACGCGTCCTTGTACTGGCTGGCGCGCATGCTCGATGGCGGGGTCGATCCGCGCTACGTGGCGCGACGCGTGCTGCGCATGGCGTGCGAAGACATCGGCTTGGCCGACCCGCGCGGCCTGCAACTGGCCACGCAGGCCGCCGAGGTCTACGAGCGGCTGGGCTCTCCCGAGGGCGAGCTGGCCCTGGCCCAGGCGGTGGTCTACCTGGCCGTGGCGCCCAAGTCCAATGCCGTCTACAAAGCCTGGAAGGCGGTGCAGGGCTTCGTCAAGCAGGATGGCACGCGCCCCGTGCCGCTGCATCTGCGCAATGCGCCTACCGCACTGATGAAGCAGCTCGATTACGGCAAGGGCTATCGCTATGCGCATGACGAGGCAGGAGGCGTGTCAGCGGGGCAGCGCTACTGGCCGGACGGGCTGGAG
>Ga0268298_10001381_pt1 | contig 28738 bp, 16 predicted proteins | sample WWTPWeurt_MetaG_FD_194462 | JGI IMG/M metagenome (GOLD analysis project Ga0268298, IMG submission 194462) | Activated sludge microbial communities from WWTP in Nijmegen, Gelderland, Netherland - WWTP Weurt | ecosystem: Engineered > WWTP > Aerobic digester > Activated sludge | place... | reverse complement strand
CTCTAACTTGCCAGATCGCTCCAAAACCCCTGATTCTCTCTTCGGCAATCGTGCAACCGCCTTGCGAAATTCTCGTAAACTGAGGTTCTAAAGGGGTTGTAGAGGAGAACACGCCGACCGGGTATGACAGGGGCGCGGGCTGTTTCTCCTCGGCAAGGCCATACGCGTCAGGATGCGACGCCGACGCGACGCGCACCCGGAAGCCTGCTCGCCTTGTCGTCGAAGGTCAGAAATGGCAACGCGTCTTCTGCAGTGCAGCAGGCCAGATGGACCGCATCGGCGAAATCGGCGTTGCTGTTTTCGTACAGATAGCATGCGTGTTCAATCGCCCCCTCGGCCTCGAAGACGACGTCCCGCGATTCGAGCAAGGCGCGAATGGCGCCCAGGATCGTCGGTTTGTCGAAGCGGTAGCATGACCGCAGAACCCACTCCAATTCCAGCGTGACCGTTCGGGTTATGTGAATGCTCTCGTCTGCCGCGAGCGCGGCGCGGATGCATGCGATGGCCTGTTCGTATTGCGACTCATCGTCGCGCAACAGGTAGCGAACGAGCACATTCGTATCGACGGAAGGCATCAGCGCCAGGCCTTCATCTCGTCGATCGAGACGGTGACCCCTGCAGGCGACTCCAGCATGCCCGCTAGGTCCTCCATTGACCGCCTCTTCGCACGGAGAATGACCGTACCGTCTGGCAGCACTGTGAAGTTCAACTTGTCGTGAGGCTGCAGGTTAAGTGCCTCCCGCACGTCAACAGGGATGGTCACTTGGCCTTTACTCGTGAGGGTCGCAAGAGACATGAGAGGCTCCTTAATTCCTTACGTTTATGAGTTTAGTAAGGAGTAAGCCGCTCCGCAAGCATCTCATGTCGAAGTAGCGGGGGTATCGGCACGGGCCACGACCGTCGGCTGGTCCTCGAGTGCTCTCCGCAAACTACATGGCGTACAGGATTCACCTCGATGTGCTTCGTTTCCAACGATGGCCTCCTTGCGAACGAGGGGGTTAATTCCTCGTGTCGCTAGGGGGGGCAATTTACGGTGTCGTCTGACACAGTCCCCACGTCAACGTGCAGGCGACGCCATTCGGAACGATCTCGTGATCGGGGGTAGCCTCTCACCCCACGTCGGATGGCAGTTTTTGCGCTGGCGATTGGAACGTTTTGGAACTGCGAACAGGTGCGTTGGTGCGGACATACAGAGGGTTCCGCAACTCCACTTGCATGCCGGCGCGACCAAACTACCATGAACGAATAAAGGGGCGCCTGGCACACGCATGACCAGGAAGGTGGCTGCACTTCAATGTCGGACAGGGAGCTGCGTTCATGAGAGACCAAACCAGCGTAACGGTTGTCCGCATACCCGGTCGACTGCAGTCCGACGAACCGCTCTGGCTGGCAAGCCAGATTCCCACCGACTCTCCCTTGTTGGCGGGCGCCTCACCGGCACGTGCGTTTCGGTTAGGTGTTACCGGCGGTCGCGGAAGCGTGGCCGAGGCCGTCATCGAGGAGATTCCGGACAACGCGTTGGTCGAGATCGAGTTTGAGAGCGGTCTGTGCTTCTGGACCGCGGGCGCCGACTTGCGCGCGCGCGTGCAGGCAGCAGGGGGCGATACCACACGTGGCGGAACGCGGTCAGACGACGGCGCCTGGGAGTTGCCGGGCAGCATCACGCCCCCGGTCGGGGGGGCGCGCGGTCTGGCGGGCAAGCTGACGATCAAGGCGCTGCGCTGGGTGGGACTCGATCCCGTCAAGGCAGGCCTAGACAAGATCGTCGAGCTGGCCGAAACCCGCTCGGTGCCGCGCGAAGGAGTGTTTCGGGTGGGCGACGACGGCATCGAAGGCGCTCCGCTCGTGGCGCCGATTCCGGATGGATCCCGTACCCTGATCCTGTTGCACGGCACGGCGTCGAGCACGCGTGGTAGCTTTTCCAAGCTGTGGCTGCGCCAGCCTAAACAATGGGCGCGCCTGCGCGCCTGGTATGGCGAGCGGATCTACGCGCTCGATCACTGCACGCTCACCCGGAGCCCGATCGAGAATGCCTTGAACCTCGCGCGTCTGTTGCCGCGCAGGGGTTCAGTACGTTTCCTGTCGCATTCGCGGGGCGGCCTGGTCGGGGAACTGCTTTGCCTGGACCCAACGCGAGTCGACCGGGCCGGAGTTACTGCGACACTAGACTCGGCGCTTCAAGGTATGTCAGCAGCCAATGCTGCGGTGGCGCAGCAGAAAGCACAGTTCTTCGAATTGCTGCACGAACTCGAGGCCCGCCCGGAGCTAGAAATCGAGCGTTTCGTGCGTGTGGCATGCCCCATCATCGGTACCACATTGGCCGGGCAGAAGCTCGACCAGTGGTTTTCTCTGCTGGTGTTGGCCGCAATCGCCGACGAGATGCGACGCAGTAACAGCCGTGGCATGCTCACGAGTGGACTCGCCCCCCTTGCACGGTATGGGCTGGATGCGCTGGCCGAGACCACCGCCGCCATCATCGGCAGTCGGAAGCGAGCGGATCAGTTGCCCGGCGTTGAGGCCCAGATGCCGCGCTCCGCGCTCGTGCGTATCCTCAATGGCAATCCGGGCCGTGGCGAATTGTTTGTGGTCGCGGGCGACGCCGAACCCGCCGAGCAGGACTGGATGGCCGAACTGCGGTTCTGTCTGATCGACCGCTACTTTGAACGCAGCCACGATCTGGTCGTCGACACGCGCGCCATGCTCGACGGCCCCGTACGCCCGGCGCGCAAGTTGCTCTTCCGTAGCGGCGCGGCCGTCAATCACTTTAGCTACTTCGGCAACGAGGATACTGCGACCGCCATTGTTGCGGCACTGACCGACACCCCCGGGGCCGCTGCACGGTTTCGTGACTACGCCGGCGAATGGCCGCTGCCCGACGAATCCGGACGCGGCCTGTTCTCGCCACGCCCTGTGGCCAACCCACCGGTACAAGGTGCACGGGGCATCGTCGTCCTAGTACCGGGCTTGTGCGGATCCGAGCTGAGGGTCGCCGGCCGGGATGTGTGGGCCAGCGTGCTGGCACTGGCTTCTGGCGCGTTCCACAAGGCATTGCAGATCGAAAACACCGCGGTCGAACCGGGCGACCCCCTGGCCGGATCCTACATAGCGCTCGCCAACGCGCTGCGCCAGAGCGGCTATGTCGTGCGCATGCATGGCTACGACTGGCGAAAGTCCATCGTCGATTCCATCGATGACCTCGGAACGACAATCGACAATGCGCTGACCGATGCGACGCCGGGAAAACTGCCGGTACATGCGATCGTCCATTCGATGGGCGGCATCCTGATCCGTGCGACCTTTGCCGCCAACGGTGCGCTTTGGAAGCGCTGGAAGGAGCAGTCGCGCAGCGAGGCGCGCGTGATCATGCTCGGCACGCCCAACCAGGGTTCGCATGCGGTCACGTTGATGCTGACCGGACGCGACGAGTTTTTCGGCAAACTCGCATTGCTCGATCTGCACAATTCCGAAGAAGACCTGCTGCAAATCGCCCAGTGTTTCCCCGGCGTTCTGGAACTGCTGCCAAACAGCAAAGACGAGAACGGTGGTGAAATCCGTCTGCCCGACACCTGGCGCAAGTACTGCGCCGCCGACGGCAATCACTGGCCCGCTCCGCCGGATGACCCGCTAACGCAGTCCGGTACGCTATGGCAGACGCTGCTCAATGGCGACCCGTTGCTTGATGATGAGCGTCTGATCTACGTCGCCGGCACAGCAAAGGAAACACCCCAACGGGCGGAGATCGGTACCGACGGGAAGTTCCATCTACTCAAGACGACGGAAGGCGACGGCCGCGTTACCTGGGCGAGCGGCATACCCGAGAGGTGCAAGGACGGCGGGCGTGTGTACTACATGAATGCCGTGCATGGCGACATGCCCGCACATGCGCCCGCCCATCCGGCACTCCTCGAACTCCTGCAGAGGGGCGACACGGACCGCTCCGCCCTGACTCGCAAACCTGCCCCCATTCAAGCGCGCGGCGCACTCGAGTCACCGGGAGAATACGCCCCAGTTCGCACCACCGATATTTCACATTACCCGACATGCGCCGACCTGCTGGCGGCAGCCACGGGTGGCACGCTGCATGCCGCCCAGATCGATGCCGCCCCAGAGGATCGAGTCCGTGTGCGGGTGATCCACGGTGATCTGATCTTTGTCGACGCACCGGTCCTGGTCGGTCACGCACAGGGGGTCAACAATCTCCAACAGGCGGAGTACATCCTTAATCGCGCCTTGAACGGTCGTATGCAGCACCGCCTGGATGCCGGCATCTATGCGGGTCCGCTGGGCAGCTACGCGTTGTTTCCGCCTCAGCCGACCGAGCGGTTCGCGGCCGGTGCGATTGTCATCGGCATAGGACGCATCGGCGAACTCTCGCCCGGGAGCCTTGCGGACGGCGTAGCGCGTGCGCTCGTCGCCTATGCCATCGCGATGCAGGAAGAACACGGCCGCAAGCAAATCGGACAAGCCGCGCAGGGCGATGACGAGCCGCTGAAGTTGCCCGTATGCGCCCTGTTGATCGGTGCTGCGGTCGGCGAAATGAGCTTACGGGACTCGGTCGCCGCCATTTTGCGCGGCCATCGGAGCGCACGCGAACGGCTTACCGACGCAGGGCTTGCCGATCGCGTCGAATTGTCGCGATTGGACTTCGTCGAACTGCTCGAGGACCGTGCGATCCAGGCGTTGAACGCGGCACGCGACGCCGTGGTGCTGGATGGCGAGTTACGGCGGCATTTCTGTGTTGACGATACCCTTGCCGCCAACGAGGGTGGGCGACGGCGTGCCTATGCGGAACTGGGCGAGGATGCCTGGACGCGCATCGCGATCAGTGCCGTCACGATCGCCGATGGGAGCGGAACCCAGTTGCTGTTCAACACCTACGGCGACTTGGCGCGTACGGAACGGCTGTACAACGGTATTCCGCTGGGAAGCATCGAACAATTCACCCGTCAACTGATCGACAAGGAAAGCGACGACGAAGAGATCGGCCGCACGCTGTTCGAACTGCTGCTGCCTAACTGGCTGAAGGACCAGGCGCCGGACCGCCGCCGCGCACAGCTCATACTGGATCCCGCTGCGGCTGCGATTCCCTGGGAACTGCTGCGCGACCGGATGGATGACCGCAATAGCAGGAGTAGTGCCCCCCTGTCGGTGCGTAGTGGACTGGTGCGACAACTCTCCGCAGGCCGCTTCCGCCAACGCGTCCGGCGAGCGGACGGTTACCATGCGCTTGTCGTGGGCGATCCTCACCTTGGGTCTTTGGGCGTGCATTTCCCGCCGCTGGCCGGGGCGCGTGATGAAGCAACCGAGGTGGCTCGTCTGCTCGTCGAGGCCGGCTATGAGACGCCGCCGGCACTGCTCGGGAGCAATGCCGAGCAGATTCAGATCGCGCTATATCAGCAGGACTGGCGGGTCATGCATCTGTCGGGCCACGGCGTGTATCGCGAGCCGTTACCGGTGATCGGCGTTACCACGGACGTGGATACCGACCCTGGCGTCGTCGCAACGACGGGAATGCTGATCGGCGAGAACAGCGTCCTCACAACCGCGCATATTGAGCAAATGCGGGTGGTGCCGGATTTCGTGTTCATCAACTGCTGTTCGCTCGGTCGTATCGAGGCTGACCGCCCGACGCTGGGCGAAGGCCGGCCGGGCAATCCAATGCTCGCGGCTAACCTTGCGACGCAGTTGATCGAAATGGGGGTGCGCGGTGTGATCGCTGCCGGATGGCGGGTGCTCGACGACGCTGCAAAACTGTTCGCCAGTACCTTCTACGAAGCCTTCCTCGCTGGTGAGACGTTCGGTGAGGCGGTGCTCGCTGCCCGAAGGGCCACCTATGACCGCTTTCCACGCACCAACACGTGGGGCGCCTACCAGTGCTACGGCGACCCCAGCCTGCTGTTGCGACGACCGGTCGGCAGCAGCGAGCGCCGCAGGCGGCCGGTGCGGTACGAGTTCGTCGCAGCTCGCGAAGCGGTAGCGGAACTGGAGCGCCTCACGCAGCAAAGTCGCTATCAGGACATCGAGTCCTCCGACGACCGCAAGCGGCGCGAGGAGCGTATCGACGCTCTCGCCCGACTGTGCGAGCGTCGCGGTTGGCAGGGACATGGTGATATCCAGGAGGCTTTCGGGCGGCTCTGGGGCGAATTCGGCGATCATGACCGTGCCATCACCTGCTATCGGGCCGCTCAGACGGCCGGTGACGGTAGTGCGTCGATGAAGGCCACTGAGCAACTCGTAAATATGCTGGCACGCCGCGGCGCCCATCTGCTCGAAGTGGATGAGGTCGACGCCCATGACAGGGGCAAAGCGCTGCTGGCAGAGGCCGAGAAACTTATCGATGGGGTGCTCGCGGTCGCTCCCAACCTCGAACGCTACTGTCTGCAGGGAAGCATCCGCAAACGCAAGCTGAAACTTGCCACTGACGGCGACCTGGATATGGCGCTCCAAAAGATGGCCGCCGCCTACCAGTCTGCGGAGCGTTTTGTCGGCGAGTCCGGCGGGCGGCTGTACTATCCAGCGCTTAGCGTTCTTCATGCGACATTGTTGCGCCAGTTGCTTGGCACGGTGACTGAAGCGGAGCTTGCCGCAGCACGCGCGCGCATTGAGGTGGTGCGCCAGGAGCTCGGCAGCCCGGGGTTCCAGCCGCGGGACTTCTGGGATCGTGTTGCACCGCTCGACCTAGCTCTCACCGAAGCGATGTTGAACGCTGCCTGCGACAGCACGCGGCAGTCCGACACGGACTTCGACAAATCTCGGGAGGACTATCAGGCCTTGTTGGCCTACAGCTCCCGTCGCGAACGAGGGTCGGTTTTGGACACGTTGGATACCCTCACAGACTTCCTGGGCCGCTTGCCGTCGCGGCGGCAAGGCGTGCACACCGCGCGTGCAAAGGAACTGGTGAAGCGGTTGAAAAGACTGGCAGACGAACTTAGGAGACTGCAGTAGCGGCAAGCTCCCGGATTTGGGGGCGCCTGACCGCGTGCTGTCGCGCTGAAGCGAACGGATCCTCAGGACGCTTGAAGCCCGATATTTCGACCTGCCACGACTGTGACAACCCTACTTCCGCCCGCCTTAGCGCCCCGGTGTGCACCTTGGTAGCCTCACCCCGTCGCGGGACCTGCGTACGACGCATCGCCATAGCATCCTCTCGATTCTCGTCAGGGAGTCTCCATGGATGATCAAGCCGCCCCGAACCCGCCGAGCAGTGCCGCGGTGCCAACGGCCGCCAGCACCAGGTTCTTCCTGTGCCACAACTCCCTGGACAAGCCGGTCGTGCGGGAAGTGGCCGAGGGCCTAGAGCTGGAGTTCGGTGTGCCGCATTTCCTGGATGCCTATGCCATTCCGACCGGCGCGGCATTCCGGCCCTGGATTGAACAGGCGCTGGCAAAGGCCAGCGGATGTGCGATCTTCCTGGGCGCGCATGGTTGGGGCGAGACGCACTTATGGGAGGCCGAACTCGCCCTGCAGCGCTACCGCGCCGACCCGGGGTTCAAGCTCATCCCCGTGGCGCTGCCCGGCATCCGCGAAGAGGACATGCAACGGCTCGGCGCGGGATCGCTGTTCCAGGAGGTGAACTGGGCCGACTTCAGGCAGGGCCCGGTGGACCCGGATGCCATCGTCAAGCTGCGTGCGGCTATGCTGGGCCAGCCGCTGCCGACGGACCGCGGCCCGGCGCGTCTGACGCCGTATGTCGTGCGCAGAGACGCAGCCCGCTGGGAACGATCACAGCGCAAGGACCGCAGCGTGCTATACCACGGGCGGCAACTGAGCGAAGCGCATTCGCTGCGCAAGGCGCAACCCGACCTCATGGCCAGCGAAGCGATCGTAGCGTTCCTCGAGGAGTCGGCGACGGCGCAGACCCGCAGGCTGCGGCTGCTGGTCGGCCTATCGATCGCAGCGGCGGGGGCCATCGCCGTGCTGTGGATCCGGGCCGAGCATGAAGGGCGATTGGCGCTGTCCCGTTTCGTGGCCGCGGAGGCGCGCCAAGCGGCAAGCCCCGACACCGGCCTGCTGCTGGCGGTTCAGGCCGCGTCGATCACCGCCACACCGGAAGCCCATGGCGCGGTGCTCGAACGCCTGGATGCCCAGCCCTACCTTCGCAACATGTTGCGCGTGGGCGAAGCCGGGATCTCGGCGCTGGCTTTCAATCCACAGGGCGAGCAGCTCACCATCGGTATGGAAGACGGCACGCTGGTACGGCTGGACCTGCCGACGATGGGGCGGACGCCGCTCGATCCGCGACTCGGCGCTGCGCCGCTGGCGCTGGACATCCACGAGCCGTCGGGCGAGCTCTGGGTGGGCGCGCAGGACGGGCGTGTTTATGTTGTCCAGCGGGACGGCACGCGTGCGCCCCTGCGTGTTTTCGGTTCGGCCCGGCTGCCCGTGCTCGCGCTGCAAGTCGATCCCACTGGGCGCTGGGTGGCGGTGGGAAACTACGACCACCAGTTTGCCTTGCTGGACCGAGAACGGCGCAAGGTTCTATGGACCAAGCGATTCGAAGCCCAGCGCATCACCGCGCTGGCCTTCTCGGAGGACGGCGAACAGGTCGCAGCGGCGTCCAGCGAGGGTCTGATCGACGTCTTTCGTTCGGGCAGTGGCGAGCCCCTGCGCCGCATGAGTACGGCGCGCACCGGCAACGCTCGTGCGCTGCAGTTCGCTCGCAACGGCGAGCTGCGGGTGATCGACGATGGCAACTCGTTCACAGCCTTCGCGCCCGGCGACGGAGTGGGAACGCCGACGCGAATGCAGGGCTCCTTCCTCTCGTCCGCCGCGATCGGACCGCGTACCGAACGGGGCCCGCTGCAGCGGCAGGACCTGCTGGTATTGGGTTTCGCGTCCGGCGACGTGGTTCTGAAGCCACCCCGCGTCGATGCCGAGGCCACGACGCTGATCCGCGCGCATGCCCGCACGGTGTATGCCGTGGCGCTGTCGCATGATGGCAGCCTAGCGGCTAGTGGCGCAGGCGACGGGTCGGTGGCGGTGTGGGATCTGCAGAGGCGCTCGCAGCTGTTCGTGCCGGTGCCGCCGCCCGGCGGGGAGTTCGTGGACCTGGCGTATGACCGCATGGGCCGTGCCGTGGCCGTGACCACCGCTACCGATGCAGCACTACTGGTCGGATGGACCCCGCAAGGTTGGGAGACTCGGGCTGACATACTGCAGTCGACGCTGGCCACCGCTGGGGAGGCCGCAGTGGCGCCGGCCGACACGCGGCCCGACCGCGACGGCTTCGAACCTATCGCCGAGAACCTGGTGGCCGCAGCCGCATTCGCCCCGGACGCAACGCGCCTAGCCTGGGCAACGCGTGGGGGCGGATTGCTATGGGCACCCTGGCCCCTGCAAGGCGCACCCCACGTTCTGCGCCGGAGCGGGCCGGCGTTGAGCGTGCTCGCACTGGGCGAGGATGGCAAGGCCTTGTATGCCGTGGAAGGCGAACAGACCCTGCTGCGTTTTGACTTGACAGCCCCCGCGGCCCCTGTGCGCCGTCATCGCTTGCCCGCACCGGCACGGGCGCTCGTGGCAGCCCAAGGGCGTACGGTGGAGGTGGTGCTTGACGACAGTACGTTGCGGCGCGTCGACTTCGCGGACGAGCCGGCGCGCGAGACCTCCCGCTTGGCGCTGACTGTGACTGCGGGACACATCGCACGTGAGCCGGGCAGCGGGCGCACCGTGGTGGCGGGTGCAGGCTCCAGCGCGGGCACGGACATCGGCATCGTCGATGGAATGGTGTACCGGCGGCTCCATAACCGGCGTGTCGGCGGTGCGGTCAGCAAGCTCGTGTTGTCGCGTCCGGCCGGACTGGTGGCAGCGGGTGACCACGAGGGCCGCCTGCACCTCTGGGACATGGACACACTGATCCCCATGGCCAGCCTGCAGGTGAGCGCTGAGGCACTCACGGCCATTGCGGTCTCGGGGGACGGCAAGGAGCTCTCGGTCGCGAGCTTGGGCGGTGACACCTTCCGACTGGCGCTGGACCGCAGGCACTGGCTGGGCGAGGCCTGTCGCCTAGTCGGGCGAGAGCTGACCGAGGCCGAGTGGGAGGCGCTGGTGCCAGGAAGCCGGCCGCAGGCGGCATGCGCCGCCGCGGTGCAGTGAGCGCTTTGACAGCTGTGTTTCGGCCCAGCAAACTGCGCGTCATGGATCCCATGCGGCTGTACCTCCTGTTCGACCCTGCCTGCGCCGAAGGACCAGCCTGGTTGACGATGCTGGACCGGGCCTTCTCCAGCCTGGGCATGCAGCGCGACGACCGCCTATTTGGCATACCTGTCCAGCAGCGCAGCGTGCCTTGGGGCGACGACCAGCTGGATTTGCCGGGCCGCTCGCATCCGCGCCGGATCGACCTATCCCAGGCATCGTGTAATTGCTTGATCGTTCTGGTTGACGCGGTCATGCAGGGTATCCGCCCCGCCCAATGGGCAGAGTACGTGGCCAGCATCCAACGCCAGATGGTGGCGCGGCCCGGCAAAGACATTGTCGTGCCGGTCCTGCTGCAGGACCAGGTGCCGGCCTTCGCCGAGCACAAGAACGTCATGCGTCCGCGCACGGCCAACCTGCCGGCCGACGCGCGGGCGCGGACACGCTTCTTCGTCCAATTGCTCAACGCGCTTCTGGTGCACAGACACACGCGGGGCGATAGCGACGTTCACATGCCGGGTCACGGCATCTTCGTCTCGCATGCCAAGCGCGACGGGGAGGACACGGCGCGCCGCATCGTGGAGGTCATCGCCGACGTCAACCAATCTCTGGGGCCGCGCTGTTTCTTCGACAAGGCCAGCCTGCTGCCGGGCGACGACTATCCGAAACGCTTCGAGAATGCTATTGCCCGCGGGAGCCTGCTGGTCGTCGTGACCGATGCGTACCACACTCGGCCGTGGTGCCGCTGGGAGGTGTTGACTGCCAAGCGCCTAGGACGGCCGGTCGTGGCGGCTGACCTCACTGTGGGCCGCATTGAACGTACCTATCCTTATTTGGGCAACGTGCCCTCGCTGCGCGTGACGATGCCGTCCGAGCCCGATGCCCCGATTCCGGAGACGGCGGTGGAGCAACTCACGGCGGCGCTGCTGGCTGAGGCGCTACGGGATGAACTCTGGCGCGAGCTGGCTGGGACGGGACTCCAAGGCCGCCTGGTGCACCTGCTGCCGCGCCCCCCCGAACTGGCCGATGTGTCGGAACTGGTGGCCAGGTACACGGGCAAGCCCATGCCCGCGCTGGTCTACCCCGATCCACCGCTAGGCAACGAAGAGATGGAACTGCTGCAGCGTGCCTTCCCGTCGGTGTCGATGCTGAGCCTGACCCAAGCGGAGAGCCTGTGAACATCACCCGGCCGTACCAAGTGCTTTGCACCGCGGACCACAGAACCGGGGAGACTGCCCGATGAACGACAGGTTGCCCGCGTCCCCACCCGTTGGCCAAAGGTTGGCTGGCCGAATGGTGGCGGTATCCATTTCCGTAGCCGACGACCAGGCCCGCATGGGATACACGGCAGACTATATGGACCGCGTCCTGCAGGCCATCCTGCTGCCGGCGGTGACGGAAGGAGCGACGATCGCCTACGGTGGGCGCATCGAGCACGAACACAATTACACGCTGGTGCTCTCGAGCCAGCTCGGCGAGGCGTACCGGCGCATGGAGCAGCGGCCCGGCCGCCGGCCGTTCGTCCATTTCGTGGCGCTGCACCGCTTCCAAGCGACCGCGCCGGCGCAGCTACTGACCCACCTGCGGACCCTAGCGCCCTATGGCGAGATTTGGGTCACGGGGCGCGACGGCGTGCTGGCCAGCTTTGCTGCAGCCACGCCCGAGCAGTCGGCGCTCTCAGCATGCCAGGGCCCCGGCTTCGGCGCCGACGCGGCGCTGGACATTGTGCAGGGTTTGGATGGCCTGCTGGCTTGTCCGACCTATGCCGCAGTAATGGCGCAAGCGGCGCCCGACCCGAGCGAGAGCTTCACGCAGATGCGACGGCAGATGGCGGCACTTTGCCATGCGCGGGTGCTGGTGGGCGGCAGAAGCACCGGGTTTTCCGGGCCCATCTCGGGCTTGTGCGAGGAAGCATTGGCAACCTTGGCGGCGCAGCGTCCGTTGTTCGTGCTGGGCGGTTTCGGCGGCGCGAGCCGCGACATCGCCATTGCGTTGGGTTTGCTGGACGCCAATGCTGCCGTCCCTGCGCTGGCATCGCCCGACCGTGAGCGCTATGAAGCAGGGCTGGCCATGTTGCGCGCCGCGCGTTCGTCCTGGCAGGCGATGTTCCCGGACGCGGCGGTTGCCGAACGGCTCCGGACTCTGGCCCGAACCGAGAGCCTAGCGGATGCCTCACGCATCTTGGGTGGGCTGATGATCGGTCTGTTGGCCTGATTCGGAACGCCCAGTTAGCAGATTGCATGGATCCCCGAAATTGGGAGAAGTCGCCGCCGTTTGGGTTGAATCCATTTTCCTCTATTACCGCGCAGAGATCGGCGACGGTTCCGGAGGCGACAGAGTGGTCATGGTCGTTGTGTGGGTTCTTCTCGCCGTGCCTTCGGTGAGCGGCGTCCCCCCGAGTTTGACCGTTCTAAGGCACATTTCCGTCCCCTCCCAACAACGGTGCGGATTTCAGGGTGATGAACCGCCAGTATCCGAGATACACGGCTGGCGTGAGGACCTTCCGTGGACGCACTGATGCCTCCCACCCATGGCCCCGTCACTCGGTGGGCGGCACTAGGCATGCCGTATTCCGGCCGCCGCTAGGGGCGTTCAAAGGTCGCGCTGTCCTGTCGGGTACGAATTGCTGTACGTTTACCCACCCTTAGACGTCATTCCGCTCCCCGTGCGAGACCCCCCATGGAACCCGCCGACACTGTACATCGCGCAACTCATGCAATTAAGCGTCAAACTTTCCAAGTCGACGTTGCCCCCACCCCCGACCTCTTCGACAGCCTCGAGCGTTGGCTCAGCACGCCTGAACTCGCCTATGCCTCATGGCTCCACCCCCAGCCCCTGAGGGTGTCCACCAAAACGGTCTACACCGCCATGTTCGGTCGCTTTTGCCAATGGCTCAGTGCCCAAGGCCGGCGCCTCGATCAGCTCGAAGCCGACGACATCCGGCGCTTTCTCGACAGCGCAGGCAGCGCGCCGCGCCAACGGGCGCAGAGCGGGCGTCAGCGCCAGCAGTACGTGCGCCAGCTCGAGCGCGTCTTCGCGCATCTGGGCGCCTTGGGCTACGGTGGTAACAACGTTGGCCGCATGGCAGGCCTGGAACGGGTGGGGCAGGGCGACGACCAGCCCGGTCGGTTCCTCACCTCGGCTGAATGTGAGGCGCTGATCGCGCGGCTGAAAACGAGGTTGGCGGACCTCGAGCGCGAGAGGAAGGGCGCCGAGGCGTGGATCGAGTATCGGGATTTGGCGCTGGTGGCGGTGATGCTGGGGGCGGGGTTGAAGGTGCGAGATGTGGTGGGCCTGACGCTTAATTGCATTAATAGGGGGGAGGAACGTATCGAGCTCAGCCGCCCGGGCTGCGCTCACCGCGCCCGCATCCTTGCGTTTGCGGTCTCCCCGATCCAGGCGTGGCTTGCGCTCCAGGACCAGATCCACGGCAACGCCGCCGCGTCACCCATGCGCAAGGTGTTCGAGGCGGATCGCTCGGTCGGCTTCGGGCGCCTGAGCAAGCAGGTCACCCTCTCCGCCTCCTCGGTACACCGGCGCACGCAGAAGCTGCTCGAGGAGGCGGGTATCACCGGCGAGCGTGCGTGCGCGCAGACACTGCGCAACACCTACGCGGGCTTGCTCATCGAGGGGGGCGCCAGCGACGAGCAGTTGATCGACTATCTGGGGCTGCAGGCCTCGATCAGCGCACAACGCTTGCGCGCCAGCTTCGCGCGTGCAAAAGCGCCGCCGGCCCAGAGGCAGGGATGATCCAGTCCCTCATCGCCGACCGCCCCGCCAGCATCGTGGCCGCTGATGCTGAGCGGCCGGGCGCGCCGTTGGAAGCGGCGATGTGACAAGCGGCGACCGGGGTGGATGACACTTTCTTGCACCAACACCTTGACGGAACCGTGCCCCGCTCGGGCACGTCAGCCGCGCCAGATTAACGCCCCGCGCGCGGGGTCAAGCGGCGTCCCAGCAAACCTCGCAAACGTCAGCCTGGAGCAGTTCAAAGAGAGTTGACAGAATTTGGGCAGCACGCGAGGATGGGATCGTATTCATTTATCTTGTGATAAGGGGATTTTACGATGACGCCGGAGCAGGAAAAGCAGTTGTTGCAGGCACTCTATGACCGCCTGTTCGATGCGATCACTTATGTTCCCCAAGGTGGTGGCGTCAATCCATTCACCAAGAATGAAACGTTTATTCACTTTACAAAGAACGAGACGCTGCAGCCCTCAGCCTTCGCGGATGCCTGGAACCCGACCAACCCGAACGCAGACCTCGGCGCGTCCGAGCTTTTCGCGACGATGGTCGACAAGGTCGCGCCCTTGTCGCTGGAATGGGCGCCCAAGGACCAACCGCTTGCGCTCGTCTACAAGAGCATCGTCGACGGGATGAACGAGGCGAAGTCTGCACGCCCCTCGCAGGCGTCAATCGACGCTTACAACAAGGCGAAGGCCTATCTGCAGAAGTCAGAGAAGAACCCGTTCACCGGCGAGATGACGGCCGGCGGGCTGAGCGACGAGTACCAAGCCTACCTGAAGAACCTGCAGGCGCTGACCGAGGCCTATTCGGACTATACAAGTCGCTACAACACCTTTGTCGATGAGGTCGTCGATGCCGAGGCAGCAAATGACGCCAACGCCAAGAAGCGCGCGCAGCGCGAGTGGGTCGCCGACGAGAAGGGTCTGCGGCGCGAAATCTCGAATGCCCAGGCGAACCTGACGGCCGGCAATTCGAAGTGGGTCCAGATGGCGCTGGACACGATGAACACCACGATTAACGACGCCATCGCACGGGCCTTGGAGTCCGCCAAGGCACAGGTCGCGGACGACCAGTTCAACGCTGGAACGCAAAACAAGTGGCTGCTGACCTACGCGAACCCGACCAACTGGTACGACCCCAGCGCGACGGAGAACTTCAGCGAGCTGACGATCTCCAGCAAGAACAAGGTGGACGACAAAAGCACGACCAGTCATGCCTACACGTTCGGCGCCTCCTTCAACGCCGGACTGTGGGGAGTATCCGCCAAATCCCAGGGCGAATTCTCGAACACCCAGCACCACATGAAAGCCGACGAGGTCTCGATCAGGTGCAAGATCGCCAAGGTGAGCATTGTCCGCCCGTGGTTCGACGAGACCTTGTTCCGCTCGGATAACTGGTTCACCAACCTGAGGGGCGAGGACGAAACGCTCTACATCTCGAACGGCAAGCTCGACAGCACGAACGCTGACAGCATCCTGCCGATGTACCCGGTCGCCTTCATCGTGGCACGAGACATCGAGATCACCGCCAACTTCACCAAGGAAGATCTCGAAATCATCAAGCAATCGGCGAGTGCCGAGACCAAGGTCAGCTACGGGCCATTCTCGATCGGTGGCAGCTACAAGTACGGCAACGAGAAGGAGCATTCTGAGTTGGAGGTCAGCGACGGCAAGCTGAGGGTGCCGGGTATGCAGATCATCGGCTGGGTCAGCCGGGTAATGCCGCCCTCACCCAAGCGGTCGCGGAAGGTGCTGGACACCTGAGCCGCGGCGCGGCGTCCCGCACCATGGCCGATCTTGCAGCATCGTTCGCCCGAAGCCTCGGGGCTGCCCCCGCCCGCCTTAGGGCGGCCCGGGGCAGGAAACCGCCCCTCGACCCCGAGAAGGGGCGGTCGGTCGGTGTCCTGCTAGGCCAGACGCCGGGGATCGGCGGCCGGGATGTCACGACCAGAGCTCCCCGCGCGCCGGGGCCGGTGCTCCAACTCAACGCCATCCCAGTGTCGATCGACCTGGAAAAATTTAGCGACGCCTATTCGTCGGACAACCCCGGCGGGGATTACGAGGCGGCCTATCGCCTCCGCAACCTCTGCAACGCGATCCCGAGCTTCAAGCGCAACTTCGACCCAAGCGGCCACTACGTTGAGGCAATCTGGCGCAACATCGCCTTCGCGGCGACCGGGACGACGAGCTATGCGCAGCACCTGCTCAGCGTGGCCCAGGCCGACATCGACGGGGCCGAACTGTCGAACTTGGGCGGCAGCCCCAAGCCATGGCTGCCTGTCGATGCGGCGCCCTCGAACTGGACGGAGTTGCTGGCCGATGCGCCGGAGTGCGAGTTGGACCTGGGCGGGGACGGCGGCTCGGGAGACTACGTGCTGATCGACCAAGCCGAGAACTTGGCCTGGACCGGCATGCCGGGGGCCGAGGCGACGCCGATTGAGGGAAAGTTGCAACGCATCCGGCTGCGCGCGCTGCGGGTCGATCTGAACCGCAGCTGGCTCGACTTGCAGTTACTGGCCATCTCCGGCTGGAAGATCAACGGGATGCCGAGCGGGTTCTTCTCCTCCGGCACGCAGGCGGACAATTCAGGGATATTCCCGCTCCTGCCCACCGCGCTGGTGATCGGCACCGACATCATCATCGAGGGCGACTGGAGCCGCGCCGATCTCAAGTTGATGGGTCGGCACGCCGCCGAAGGGCGCGCACTGGGGATCGGCCCCTTCCCCCTCGCGGCCCCCGCGTTGGCGGTCGGCGCCCCGCTGCAGATCCAGCAGGCGCATGTGATCGGCGTGATCAGCGCGCTGGTCCCCTACGCCCCACAGGCGACGGACGTCGATCCCGGCCTCGTGCTGGTGAAGAACGACGGCGGTTTCATCGCGCGGTTCGCGGTCGACTGGCGGCTGAGCGGGCACCCCCAACACAGCGAAAGCGGATCCTTCCCGGTGGTGGCCGCCAAGAGCGTCAGCCTGCCCGCCGGTGCCACCGACATCGCGGTGACCATCGAGATCATGACGTTCCCGCCCCCATTCGAGACCTGGAAAGTGCTGACCGTCCGCAACTATGACACCGCGCCGCGGGTGTCTTTCCGCCTGTCGGGCACAACGATCGACACGGTGATTGAGGAGCTGCCCGTTTTCGGGTAGGTCCTGGGGCCGCGTCCGAGCGTACGCACGTCTGAAGCTGCCGGCAGACCGGCAGCCACACATCTGCATTTGGGGAGATTGGTCGATGGCGAGACGAACGGGAATTCCGGGGGCTGAGGTGCTGGCGCGCATGGCCTCGATCGTGGCCGGGGAGGAGGGCGCGCAGGTCACACTCGCGGCGCAAACGGACGCGACTTTCACCGTAAAAGCAGCCCCGGTGCATCCGGTGCAGGTACTGGAGAACAGCTACCAGCGGGCGATCCGCGAGGCTTCGTTCCGCGAGCCCGATCCGGGCAAGCGGCAGGCCGTGGAGCGGCTGGCGCTGGCGCGCTACTTCCCCTTCGCCGCGGGCGAGCTGGAGCTGGTCGCCGCGCCGGATGGCGCGGCGGAGCTGGTCGATGCGCGGTTCGAGGCCGGACGCGCGGCGATCTCGCAGGTGCGCGAGCTGGCGCAGGGCCGGGTGAACGACGGCGCCGGCGGCACGGCGGACGATCTGGAGGCCGGTAAGGGGCTCTGCCGCGAGGCGCTGGGGATCTGTGAGACGCTCCTCGGGGACTACGATGCGATCGGCGGCGAGATGGGCTACGACGTGCGCCAGATCCCGATCATCCGCGAGCTGCACGACATGCTGGGCACGGGGACGGCCGAGCTAACGGTCGCGAAGGACTGGGCAGCGATGGCCGCGGTCTGCTCGGGCACGCTACGCCGGCTGCTGCTGCGCTTCAGCCAGCTCATGGAAGGCCTCGCTTGCGTGCAGGTTTTCCACGTGATCGACACGTTCTATCTCTACCGGCTGCTGGTGCGCTACCGGGTCGAGGGCGACCAGGAGCCGGGAGACGACCTGAGGATGGCGGTCAGCGGCGGGCTGACCGGACTTCTGAATAACGGCGTGCCGGTCAACCAGGACCGGGTCTGGCTGTCAGACTGGCTCAAGGCCAAGATGCGCGAGATCGACGTGGCGCTGCAGCGCATCGGCAACGTGCATTTCCACCTCAAGGGCGGGCGGGCGCTTGAATACGTGCGCCGGCTGCCCGAAGAGGGGCGCAACGACTGGGACACCTCGGTGCTGATCGACCCCGACTTATCGGCGGACGCCTGGTATGCGAAGTTCGCCGAGATCCACAACGACCTCGTCCCACGCCTGCAGCGCTTCAAGCGGGAGTTCTTCGTGCTGGTGCACAAGCACGCCGGCGCGATCAACGCCTCGCTCGATGCTTACGTTCCGAAGGTGAAGCCGAAGGAAGAGGTCGTGCGTGATGGTGATCACGCCGAAGAGGACGACTTCGAGGCCGGGGCACGCGACTACGACGTCATGGACGGCGCGCTGAGCGACCGGGCCGAGCGCGTGCGCAACGAGGGCGACGACGGCGCGCGGGGCGCTCCCGGCGACATCCCGTTCCCCAAGTTCGCCGCCGCCTGCAAGGCCGAGCTGATCGACATCGGCATCCCGCGCCGCGACACGGTCGACGCCATCGCCCACTGGCACCACATCGGCCCGGGGATCCTGCGTAAGCCGTGGACCGAGCAAATTCCCGTGCCCGGGCACCGCTACTACATCGACGAATACCTGATGATGATCCGCGACGCCTTCGAGACGCCGGCCAAGAAGATGGAGAAGCGGATCAGCCGACTCGCCAACTTCCTCTCGCTCGGGCCGGAGGACAACGACCCCGCGGAAACGATCGAGGTGGCGGTCGCCCATGCCCGCGCCGAGGCCGAGGCCGCCGGGCTGGCGAAGTCGCTCGCAGTGGTCGACGCCCAGTCCGTGCCGGTGAAGCGGCTGATGTACGTGATGTTGGAGGAAATTGCGAGCTCGCACGAGCTGCGCAGCAGGCCCGCACTGGGTGGCGTGATCGACGAGATCCTTGCGACGCAGGCAAGCGACAGGGCGCTGCGCGCCGGCTTGCCGGCGACCTACCCGGCGGCGATCGCCGATGCGCTGCCGGCGCTGAGTGAGCCGCACAAGGAGGTCCTGAGCTGGATCGCGCTGATGCACGCGATCTCGCGGCGCTTCGAGACCCATCTGGCCGACAAGGCAGCATACTTCGGCTTCTGCCCGCAGCTTGCCACCGGCGCGCCAGCAGTATCGGCCGATGAGAAGGCGCGCGGTGACGCAATCGTGGCGCTGCTGCGCTGGCTGCATGGCGAGTCGGCCTTCCGCCCCGACAAAGAGCACGAGGTGCAGTTCGCGATCACAGGGGCGTATGCCTGCGCGCTGCATGCCGATTACGCGCGCAACCGGCTGCCCGCGGCGCTGAAACAACAGCTCCAGATCGGGCTCGATCCGGTTGAGGTGGTGGACGTGAAACTCTTCTGCCATCCCGATCCGCGCCGCGCCATTGACCCCGCGACCGTGCTGGAGGCGCTAGTCCGGCCGCTGGTCGAGGAATACGCGGCGACGAAGAATCCGCCCTTCGCGTTCCAGTTTCACCCCGACCGAATCGACGTGGTCTGGAAGGACGAGGTGAAGATCAGGGACGTGAGCTACCGTCCGCTGGTCGCGCGGATCCGGGTGGTCAAAGAGGGCTGGCCCTTGCTGGCCTATGTCTGGGGCCTGCCGGTACTGTCGCTGGCGGATCTCATCCGCGAGTATTTCTCGCGGGCGAGCCTGCATCAGGACTTCCTTGCCGAGAAGCGGCTGAAGCAGACGGCAGCGCTGCTCACCTCGTTGCTCACCTATTTCGAGGCGAACGACGCCATCGACCCCAACGCCGTCATCGTCGACCCGACGAACGACGTGGACGCGGTGCTGAACGAGATCACCCGGGTGGAGGCGATGACGAAGTCGAACGACAAGTCGGTCGCACTACAGGGGATCGCTCGGCGGGCACCCTATGACGATAGGATCGTGACGCGCATCCTGCAGGCTTGCGGCACGCTGGCCTCCTCGCAGGTCGCGCCCGTTCTTTTTTCGCTACTGGACCGTGAAGACCTCACGACACAGGGGTATGTGGCGATCGCTTGCGGGGCTAAGGCCGTCACAAGCAGCAGCGAGAGGGAGGGGCTGTTGATGCGGTATGCCGAGGTCGCCCCGTTGGTCGACCGGGTCTTCGCCGCCCTGCTCGACGCCACCGCGTCGATGAAGGCGGCCGAGAAGATCGCCGACGTGCTGATCGTCGTGGCCAAGCGGCGCGACGTGACGACCGAGATCAAGGCCAGGCTGCGCGAGTTCGCGCAGGCGTTCGTGAACGTCACCAGGCACCGCAACCGGGTAATCGAGGCGCTCTAGCGTCGCCACCCCGCTCGGCATTGAGCGCCACATCCGTGCGTTGCTCGCCCACAAACCGCCTGACGTCGAACGTTGGTGGTCCACGGCGAAAACAACGCATCCACGCACGCATAGGACCAAGGCGATTCAGTACCGAGTGGACGCTGCTCGGGGCGCTCAGTCTCGCAGGATTTTCGAAGCGAGCATTGCCGTTTCGGTCAATCGGGGCCGCCCCGAGTCACAGTGCATGCCACGTCACTCGGAACGTTCTCGTGATCGGGGACCCCACACCTCGGGGCGCACCAGACTGCTAGATCCGAGCCGGCGTGGTCGCCCTGTAGCAGACTGTGTGCTGGATGTTGCGGCACGCGACGTAGCCGCTCGATGCCTCGAACGTTTTTTCCTCACCGAATCCTGTCGCCGGGAAACGCTCATAGGATCAGGCGACTCCCGGCACCGAGACTACCAAGTCAAGCGATCCGCGCCACCCGCTTCGGCGGCAGGGGCGCGTGGCTGTTGTGCTCCTTCTCCTGTTCCGGGGGGCGCTCGCGCTGCGCTTCGATCTTGCGGATCACCCGGACAGCCTCGGCCTTCACCTGACGTTCAACGCCTTCGCGACCGAGAACACTCCGCGTCGCCAAGTCATTGAAGTCGGTGTGCGATTTCATCCGCGCAAGCGCCTCTAACTGCGCATCGCTGAGCAGTGCGCCTTTGAGTGCGGCGACCTGCTGATCGGTGAGCTTCGCCCCCTCGGAGTCCTGCTGTGCGTCCTCCAACGCCTTGATGGCCCGCAGGTGCGCACGGTAGATCGGCGGCGTGATGGGCGCCAGCTCGGCTGGATAGGCATTCTCACCCGGCGCGAAGATCGGGAAGAGAGCGGTCCCACCCACGGCCTTCGCCGCTTCCTGCGCCTTCACCCGGCCGGCATTGACACCCTGCGTCAGCTCGAGCTGGCGGTCATCGTCGCCCAGGATAAGGACGGGCTTCTCCGGGAACTTCTCATGCAAGGCCAGGGCAACCGCCGCCAGGTTCCCGGCATCGAATGCGGCGACGGTGGCGAAGCCGATCACTTCAGCATTGGTAGCGGCGGTGGCGTAACCCTCGGAGATGACCAGCGCCGGCGCTCGGGCCAGGGCGTCCATCCCGCCCACCACATGAAAACACCCCTCCTTGCGGCTGTCCTTGGCGAAGCGCTTGGTCCCGTCCTCCTGGATGTATTGCATGGTCCACTGCTTGCCATCGACGTCGAACGCGGGGATGCAGGTCGTCTTCCCATCCCTGTCCGTGAAGACCCCCGCATGGACCCGGATGCCCTTGTCACGCAGATAGGGCGTCGGCTCAGTCACCGGCACCAGTTCGGCCATCTGCCGGCCGACGCGCTGCGCGCTCGCTTCGTGCTGGCCCGCCTGCGCTTCTGCCCGCGCGGCCAGCGTGCTCGCCGCCGCGGCCGCCAGTCTCGCCTTCTCCTGGGGATCGAGGAAGTAGCCCTTCGACTTCCATGTTATCTCGACCCCGGTGCGGTTGTTCTTGATGTAACCGGCCGGGTGACCATCCAGGTGGACGACGTAGAACCCCGCTTGCTCCCCCTTCCGGTCTCCCTCGACGGCGATCCGGTGTTTGTTGCCGTCCATGATGGGGTGCTCGCCGGTCACGATGGCCCCGATCGAGCGCAAGGCCTCGGCGAACTCGTCGCGGGGGTTCATCGCCGGCGCCTGCTCGGCCGGCATCTTGTCCGGCAGCCAGCGTTGCAGCCGCTCCATATCGGCCTTCGGCCCGGCATACCAGGACTTCGCCGCCGCATCCCACGCGGCGCCGGCCGCTTTCGCGGCACCGCGCTCGCCATACGGGACGGCGAGGTACACGCGCCGGCGGGCGCCCGGATCCTCGCGGGAAGGGGCCGGGGCAGGGTCACGGGCGCCGCCTTGCATCCAGGCGGCGAAGGGCGCCGAATCCACGCCCGGGGGCACATACCAGGCTTGTTCCTTGCGATCCCAGCGCGCCCCCAGCGCCTTGGCGGCGTCCTTCTCCGTGTAGGGCACGTGAAGATAAGTCCGAGCCGCCTCTGCCGGCTGAGCCGACGGTGAATCCTGCTGCGCCGCGGCCTCCGCCCCGTGCGTCTGCGCCTCGGTATCCGCGAGCGTCCGGTTCATCTCCGCCGTCTTCCGCGCCTCACTGGCGGCGGCAATGTCCGCCTCGGTGCTGGCAGGATCGCGCCGCACGCGATCCTCATGCGCGCGGGCGAGGATCGCCTCGCGCGCTTGCGCGCTGTCGGTCGAGTTGGCGGCCACCACGGCCAGCCGATAGGCCAGGTGCTCAGCCTGCTGCGCGTCCCGGAAATCCTGCACGAACGCATAGCGCCCATCGTCGCGCTGGACGTACACGCTCCAGAACTGCGGCGCCACCCCCAGATCGATCGCCGCCACGACGTGGGTCGCGCCCTCGAAATCAAGCTCGGCGCTGGCCTGCACCTGAACCTGGCCGTTCCAGTCGTGCGGCAAGGCAATGTCGAAGGCTTCCCGGGCTGCGGTCTCGAAGGCCGCCCTGTCACCGGCCTGACGCGCCTGGGCCACCTTCGCTTCCTCGCGCAGTTGCTCGAGCGGCGCGATCACCGCCTGGATGCGAGCGTCCAGCGCATCGATGTCATCGGGCAGCGCATGCCGCGTCCAGAAAGCGTTCTGCGTGTTGAGCGGCTGCATCTCATCGAGCAGCGCGCGGGCCCTGCCGATCTGCTCGAGCCTCGCCGACGCCAGGGCATGGGGCAGGGTGTCGCGCATCAGATGGGCCAGCGCCCACGCTTCCACCCTGGCCGCGTGCTCGCGCGGATCGGTCGCATCATCGGTGTGGGTTTGCATGCTCACCTCCTCGGACGGGATCGCCTGCTGCACGGAATCGCGCCAGGCGACGATGTGCCGGGCGTCAGCCACCGCCTCGCGCCATGCGTCGGCCGCGCTCTTGAACGCATCGGCCGCCGCCTGCACATCCGGGTCGTCATGGCTCGGGGCATAGCGCCGATCGCCGGCCGCCGCTTCGCCATAGGCGCGCACGAGCGCGGCCCCGAAGGCCGCGTCGGCCGCTTTCATGGCCGCGTACTGCGCAGCGCTCAGCTCGGCCACGGTCGGCGGGGGCGGGAGCAGGGGCGCCTGATCCGGTTCCTGTTGCGGCCCGTGTTCCTGGACCTGCCGCTGCTCGAAGAGCATCACATAGTCCTTGATCTTCTCCGCCTCGGCCGCCGCCCGAAACACTTCCAGCGGATCGGCCTGCAGGGCCTTGATCCAGGACGCCACATAGGCAACGTGCTGGCCCGGATCGTGGCCGATCCCCAACTCGTCGCCGAGAATCATCGAGGCGATCTCGGCCCGCAGTTCCTCCCGGGCATAGCCCTCGCTGCCGCGCGGGTGGGCGAGATCGCGATCGAGCCGCGTGGCGTGTCCGGTCCAGTGTCCGAGCTCGTGCAGGGCGGTCGCGTAGTAGTTCGATGCGGTCTCGAACTGACCCTTGTCGGGGAGGTGGATGCTGTCGGTGGCGAGCCGATAGAAGGCCTGGTCGATCTCGCCGTGCCGAATCACCGCCCCCGAGGCCTGCAGGATGTGCTCGGCTCGCTCGAGGGCATCCCACGCCGGGGGCTGTCGTTCGAGCGGCACCAGACCGTCGATCTGCTCCGCATTGAACACCGTCGCAAAGAACACCCGCGGCCGCTCGAGCACGACGGTCACCTGGGCCGGCCGGCCCTCGCCGTCGAGCACAGGCCGACCGTGCTCATCCCGCAGCGCCTGCTCTTCGCTGAACTTCCAGTATTGAACCGCGGTGCCGTGCTCGCCCTTGCGGACCTGCGCCCCGGCCGCGGCCGCCTGCTTGTAGGTCATCCAGCGCGGATCGGTGCGCCCCTGGCTCATCAGATGGATCGCGTTGATGCCCTTGTAGCGCTTGCCGGTCGTGGGATTGACCGGCAGCATGCTGCCGGGCTCGCCAGGCACCCAGGGTCGCTGCCAAGGCGCCGTTCCCGCCTTCAACTGCTCGATCAGGCGCTCGGCGACGGTCTCATGGAAGGGTTTTCTGCGCTCGGTCATGATCTCAACCCTCCTGCCGGGGGGTGGGAGCGGTCGCGCCCGTCCCATCGAACGGGCTCTCGAGCGCGTCCGCTTCGCTTAAGGCGTCTTCGACGAAGGCGCCCGCACGCTCGGCTTCAATCGGATCGAATTCGGCCTGGTAGCCGGGCGTGAGCGCATCGGTCAGCTTCTCGCGGACCGTGTCCGGGGCCGGTCGACGCGCATCGAGCGCGGCGTCGGGCTGGGGGATCGGCTTGGTCATGGGCAGGACTCCTGTGCGAGGGGGAGGGAGAAAGGGGGGCCGGGGCGCTCGCCGGTGCCGGCCGTTCAGCGATCGATCACGGGGGTGCGGTGCGCGTTCACCAGGTCAGTAGCGGCACCACGACATTTAGAATCTGCCCGCGCGAGACGGGGCCGAAGTAGCGGGCATCGAACGAGGTGGGGCTCGCGTCCGCCATCAGGAACACCTCGCCGGCGCCGAGCACGGTCGCGTCCCGCCGGAACCCAGGCAGCGCCCGCCCGCCGGCATCGACCGCGCGCGGCGCACTCAGGGCCAGGAGCGCGCCATTGACGCGCACGCCCGCCTCGGACACGGCCACGGCATCGCCCCCGGTGGCCGCGATCCGCTTGATGAGATACCCGTAACCGCCCGCGCAAAATCCCGCGCCGATGTAGCCCCGCGCGCGCGCCTCATCGAAGACCGGGCCCTGCGGCGGGCAGACCAGGACATAGGCGCCTTTCTCCGCCGCTGCGTCGCTCACCCAGTACAGGCCCAGCGGGACGCTACGGGTCGTGTTGATGCGCGCACCGGCCGCCTGGGCGAGCGCGGCCACGGTCATGGCGGCGGCGCCGGCCAGTGCCACCCCGGCCGCGAGTCGCGCGAAGCGCCTCGACATCGTCGTCCTTCGCGTCAGCGGCCGATCCGCGGCAGACCGATTCCGGGCGGTCCCATGCGGTGGTGCCGGCGCGGGCCCTTCATGACCCCGCTCGCCGGGCCTGCCCGAATCGGTGTGCCCCCGACCGCGCGCGCGAACGCGTACGCCAGGCGCCCCCGGGAAGCGCCGCCCGCGCATCACGCGCCCCGCTCGCCGGCGTCGGCGAACGCGATCAGGCGGTCGCTCACCGTGGGCGCCGGCACCGCCGCCCGCGCCCGAAAAATCGGATCCTTGAAGTAGAGCGGCTGCTTGCCATAGATCGCCGGATAGCCCGCCACATACACGACCATGTCGCCCGCCGCTTCGATGTGGCCCTCGGCGTCCTTGCGCGGCCCGGGCATGCGCAGGCACTCGTCGGGGGTCAGCAAGGGCCGTTGCACTTCCTGGAAGGTGCGCGACACCTGCCCGAGCATCGCGGCCGTGCGCCGACCGCTGGTGGTGATCTGCTCCTTGACCACGGTGGTCTGCCCGGTGAGCCGCGACAGGTGCTCGGCCGTCTCCACGCGGTTGGGCGGATAGGCGTTCTGCACATGGCAGTTGGAGGTGATGGTCTCGTCCGGACCGTAGCCGGTCTCGCGGCTCTTGAGCTGGTTGAGGTCCTGGCAGATCAGGTAGCACTTGATGCCATAGCCCGCGACGAAGCCCAGCGACTCCTGCAGGATCTGCAGCCGACCGAGGCTCGGAAACTCATCGAGCATCAGCAGTAGCCGGTGCTTGTAGTGGGCCACCGGCCGGCCGTGCTCGAAGTCCATCCGGTCGGCGAGCCCGCGCACCACCATGTTCACCATGACCCGGACCAAAGGCCGCAGGCGGTCCTTGTCGTTGGGCTGGGTGACGATGTAGAGCGTCACTGGATCGTCCGCGTTCATCAGATCGCGGATGCGGAACTCGGAGCGGCTGACGTTGCGCGCCACGACGGGATCGCGGTAGAGCGCGAGATAGGACTTGGCGGTTGAGAGCACCGAACCGGCTTCCTCTTCGGGCCGGTCCATCATGTCGCGCGCCGCGGAGCCGACGGCCGGATGGTTCTGGCCGTCGAGGTGCCCATAGGTCGCCATCTCCATCCACAGTTCAGCGATGTCGCGGTTCGGATTGGCCAGCATCGCATCGACCGCCGGCAGCGTCGCCGCGCTGCCCTCGTCCTGCGCCTTGTAGAGCGCGTGCAGGATCACGCCGACCAGCAGTGCGAACGCGGTCTTCTGCCAGTGCGAGTCGAGGCCCTTGCCGTTCGGATCGACGATCAGCGTCACGAGGTTCTGCACGTCGCCGACCGCGTATTCGGTGCCCAGCCGGATCTCGTCCAGCGGGTTCCAGCACACGCTGCCGTCGGCCGCCGCCGGCTCGAAGCGCAGCACCGTGTTCCGGGCGTGCGTCTTGCGCCACCCGGCCGTGATCGCCCACAACTCGCCCTTCAGGTCGGTGACCACGGCGCTCGCCCCCCAGGACAGCAGGGTTGGCACGATGAGCCCCACGCCCTTGCCCGAACGGGTAGGCGCATAGGTAAGGACGTGCTCCGGGCCGTTGTGGCGCAGGTAATGGAAGGTACCGTCCTCGTCCTCCCAGCCACCCACGTAGACGCCCGCAGCGCGGGCCGCCGCCTTGCCCGTCACCACCTCCAGCCACGTGCGCGGCCGGGGCAGCAGGCCGGCTGCCTCGATATCTTTCTTCTCGGCCCAGCGCGCCGAACCATGCAGGTAGGCGTTCGCACGCGACGAATTCGACGTGACGACTTTCGCGACCGCCACGCCCAGCAGACCAACCGTGGCCACCAGCAGGCCGACACTGGCGGCCGTCATGACTTCGTCCGGATAGCGGGCGTACCACGTCGACGACCACTCAAGGATCGACCACGGCGCATAGACGTGGTGCACGTGACGCCCCAGTTGGGCCTGGTAGTCGAAGGTGTGGGCGAAGAACTGGGTCGCCGACTGCAGCCCGCCGGCGAGCGACAGCGTCCCCAGCGCGGACAGCACCCGGCTGCCGCTCGCCTTGCGGGCACGCACCTGCGGGCCGACCGCGTTGTTCATGCTGATCTTCATCGACTCCGTCCTTTCGACATCGCCATCGTCCCCCGTGGGGTTACCGTGAGCGTCTCGCCGAGCGCCACGCGCGACAGGCGCCGCGCAGTGGCCGCATCGACGGGCAACACCTGGATCTCGTCTGCCCCGCCGTGCCGCAGCAGCGCCAGGGCCTCATCGTCGATGCGCCGAAGACCCGCGAAGGTCATGACACCGGCACATCCATTATATAGCGCATGTTTCGGTATACCGATACCTTGCACGCGCTTTGCATTGCGCTCGGCGATGTAGGTGTCGGCCGCCGCCCGCTGCGCCGGGGTCAGTCGCGGGGCGTCTCGTCCTCCTGCCCCAGGAAGGTCCCGTCGCAGTGCGTGATCTGGTTGGGGGCCTGGCTGCTCCAGGTGACGAGGAACATCACCCGGCAGTAGCACTTCAGCTCCGTCGGCGAAGCGAACCACACCGAGTTCGGACAGTGCTCGCAGACGGTGCCGGCAGTGGGGCGGCGGGACGCGTCCAGGGCGTCCAGGGTCGGGCTGGCGGGGGGCAGGGGCGTCTGCTCTGCCGCGCTCATCGCGGCCACCTCGGCGGGGCGCGCCGACGGTGGCGCCGTCTCCAGCACCGCCAGCGCGGCGTCGATCAGCGCGTCCTCGCTCAGCGCTGTCTCGTCGGACGTGTAAGGCGTGTTCATGGCCAGGCTCCTTGCTCGAGAGTTGTTGCCGCCGCAGTTCCAGGGCGGGGTCGGTGAAGGTGAGGGGAAGCTGCAGATCCACCGCCACCCGGATGACCTGCGCCTTGAAGGCGGGCGTGCCGCTCACGGTGAGGCGCGGGCCAAAGCGTGTCAGCGCCAGGCGCAGCGCGATCTGGACGCCCTCGCGCGTAGCCTCGTCCGACACCTGGAGGCGGTCGCCATCGTCGCGCACCGCCGAGGCGCCGGCGCGATAGAGGATCGTGCCCTTCTTGGTGATGGTGTCGCGCACGAGCGGCTCGTTGCGGAGGGGATCCGGAACGGAACCCGGGCCAGACCGACGCCCACCCCCGCCCGTGACGGTGTTGCCCTGCAGGCCCCGGGCGGCCTCGCGCGCGCGCAGCGCCGCGAGCGCTTCGTCGTTGCCGTGCAGCGCCTCGTGCTTGAGCCAGTCGGCCCAAGCCCGCCGCTGAAACCCCCCATACAGCGCCTCGCGCGCGTTCGCATACGCGGCGTGGATCGCGGCGAGCTGTGCGCGCAAGGCCCGACTCGCCTGGGCGTAGAGCAGCCGCTTGTCGATGCCCTTGCCGTCTGCCACCTTGATCGTGGCCCGCCATAAGCGGTTGGTGCGCCGGGCGGCCTCGATCGCGCGTGCCTTGCGCTGCCGGGCGCTCGCCAGCGCATCGGTGCGTTCGGCTAAGCGGCGCTGCTGCTCGGCCTGGTAGCGGGCATAGAGTGCGGCGGTGTCGACTCGCAGCGGCAGTGGTGCCTTGTCGTAGTGCCGCCGGACCTCGGCGGGCGCCGGCCCCTGACGTGGCCAATCAGG
>Ga0268298_10001380_pt1 | contig 28766 bp, 22 predicted proteins | sample WWTPWeurt_MetaG_FD_194462 | JGI IMG/M metagenome (GOLD analysis project Ga0268298, IMG submission 194462) | Activated sludge microbial communities from WWTP in Nijmegen, Gelderland, Netherland - WWTP Weurt | ecosystem: Engineered > WWTP > Aerobic digester > Activated sludge | place... | reverse complement strand
GGCGTCAGCACCACGAACGGGTTCTCGACGCGCCAGTCGGTGGCGTCCGTGGCGTGCGCGACGCGCGCGAAGGCGTCGAAGCAGACGTTGTCGGAGCGCGTGTGCGGCGCGAACGCGGCGCCCGCCCGGCGCCGCAGTTCCTCGACCTTGCCGAACGACTGCTCGAAGTCCCCGACCGCGCGACGGGCGAACTCGAGCAGGCGCCCGACTTTCGCGTCGCGGACCGGGTCGCCCGGATCGCGACGCTGCTCGATGTCGCCGAGCCGGTGATGCAGGGCCTCGACGAGCAGCCGGCGCCGGTCCGGGTCGTCGAGCAGGTCCTGCTCGAGATAGGGATTGCGGCGCACGACCCAGATGTCGCCGAGCACCTCGTACAGCATCCGGGCCGAGCGGCCCGTGCGCCGCTCCGCGCGCAGGCCGTCGAGCAACGCCCAGCCCTCCGGGCCGAGCAGGCGGATCACGATCTCGCGATCCGCAAACGACGTGTAGTTGTACGGGATCTCACGCAGCCGCGGCGGTGGATCGAGCGGCGCTGCGATTTCCTTGGGGGCGAGGTGTGGTCTTGCGGCGGCGGGTGCGTTCACTTAGCGGAGTCGAGCTTGGCGGTGGCGGGGAGGGCGCCGCCATTGTGACCCGCGCTCGGCGCTTCGTGCACCGTGGCTGTTTCCAGATCCATGACCGGCCGGTAGCCGGCCTCGCCGATCCACGCGCCCGGCAGCTCCAGGCAACTCACGATGGACACGACGACGGCGGCGGCGTAGGGGATCGACTGGACCAGCAGCACGGCCACCCAGACCGTCAGGTCGGGGCTGCCGAGGAGCCCGGTGAGGTTGCCGTCCACCTCCGGAATGTGCGCCACGGCGAAGGCCGCGAACCACAGCCCGGCCATCAGGAACGCCTCCTCGCGAGCCGCCGCGAGGCCCTGCAGCCAGGCATGACGCGCCGCGCGCTTGGGCGTGCGGAAGAACGGACGGTCGCGATTGACCAGGCCGCTCAGCATGGCGGAGCCGATCGTGTGCGACAGGCTCAGGCCCGCGATCGCGGCCGCGACCGTCTGGCGCAGGTTCGCGCCGACGCGCGTGCGGTACAGGTGCAGCAGCTTGACCAGCTTGAAGACGAACAGCGACAGCGGCAGCACCGAGAACATCAGCAGCGGCGGCTCGACGTAGCGCGGGAACGAGACCATGACCAGCGACCAGACCAGTGCCGCGCAGTTGACGACGAGGTTGAAGCCGTCGGCGAGCCAGGGCAGCCACCCGGCGAGGAAGTGATAGCGCTGGCCGGGCGTCAGGCCCGTGTCGCGGCCGCGCAGCAGCGCGGCGGCGTGCCTGCGCATGATCTGCATGGCGCCGAACGCCCAGCGCGACCGCTGCTTCTTGAAGTCGAGGAACGTGTCGGGCATGACGCCACGGCCGTAGCTGTCGGCGATGTAGGTCGCCTCGTAGCCCTCGTCGAAGATGCGCAGGCCGAGTTCCGCGTCCTCGGTGATGCACCACTCGGCCCAGCCGATGCGCTCGAGCAGGCTGCGCCTCACCATGGTCATCGTGCCGTGCTGGATGATGGCGTTGCGCTCGTTGCGTGTGACCATGCCGATGTGGAAAAAGCCGCGGTACTCTGCGTGGCACATTGCCTTGAAGGCGCTCTCGTGCGCGTCGCGGTAGTCCTGCGGTGCCTGCACGACGCCCGTGCGCGGCTCGTCGAACGCCGGCACGAGGTCGCGCAGCCAGTCCGGGCGCACGATGTAATCGGCGTCGATGACGGCGACCACGCCCGCCTGCGGATCGGTGTGCCGCAGCGCGAAATTGAGCGCGCCGGCCTTGAAGCCCGCGAGCGGTGCCACGTGGAAGAAGCGGAACCGCGGGCCGAGCTTCGCGCAGTGGGCCTCGACCGGCCGCCAGACGGCTTCGTCCGCCGTGTTGTTGTCGATCACCAGCACTTCGAAGTCGGGATAGTCGAGCCGCGCGAGCGCGTCGAGCGTCTCGCAGAGCATCGCCGGCGGCTCGTTGTACGCGGGCACGTGGATCGAGACGCGCGGCAGCGCGCCGGCGGGTGCGCGGCGCGGCTGCAGCAGCCGCCGGTGCGTGGTGACCCAGTTCGCCTCGGCCCATTCGTGCGCTTCGGCGAACAGCACGGCGATGACGCCGAGCATGCCGACGATGAGCACGGCGCCCACCAGCACGCTGCCCACCGTCAGGTATTGCTGTGAAAAGTCGTAGACCGTCCAGACGACGACGGTCGCGGTCGCGTAGACGACCGTCGCGAGGAAGCCGCGGCCGCGGTTGCGCAGCGTGTGGCTGTGGAAATAGAACAGCCACAGCATGAACGCCGCCGCGAGCACCGACGCGGCCGCGAGCACCTGCCAGTTCGGCACCTTGACGATGGGTTCGCGGAACGCGAACTTCTGCTGCCGGTCGGCGTCGTAGACGCCCCAGTAAGCGCCGGCCTTGCCCTCCGCGGACTCCTTCCAGGGCTGGTCGAAAGCCTCCATCACGAAATATTCGAGCTGCTGCTGTTCGGCGTAGGCGAGGAAGCGGCGCAGGAACAGTGCCTGGTTTGCCTTGGAGGCGACCGCGGAGTTGCGCGTGCGGCCGTCGCTCGGCCAGCCGACCTCGCCGATGACGATCGGCTTGTCCGGGAAGCGTCGGGCGAGCTGGCCGAGCTTGTCGACGACGTAGTCCACCGCCGTTTCGGCGTCGACGCCTTCCCAGTACGGCAGCATGTGCACGGCGATGAAGTCGACGTGGTTGACCAGCTCCGGATAAGTGACCCAGACGTGCCAGGGTTCGGCGGTGCTGACCGGCTGCTTCGTCGCGGCGCGAACGTGGTCGAGGTGTGCGTACAGGTCCTCGCGCGTCAGATCGGCGCGCAGCATGACTTCGTTGCCGACGATGATGCGCGTGACGTTGCGATTCTTGTTCGCCAGCGTGATCGCGGCCTCCACCTCGCGGGCGTTGCGCTCGCGGTCGGTGTCGAGCCACGCCCCGAGCGTCACGCGGATGTCGTGCGATCGCGCGAGCGCCGGGACGCTGGAGAGCGTGCCGAGCGTGCTGTAGGTGCGGACGGCGCGAGTCTTGCCCTCGAGCAGCTCGAGGTCGGCGGCGATCTGCGAGACCGTGGGCTCGTCGCCGGCAATCGCGTCCTGGTCCTTCTGGTACGGCTGGAACGCGAAGCCCTGGATGGTACGCGGCCAGGCCGGTTCCGGCGTGGGACGGTTGGCCCAGCCCCAGGCCGCCATGGTCAGCAGCGCGAACAGGGCCACGATCAGGAAACCCGACAATTGCTTCATCGTCGACCCCGGGAGATGGCGCCCGCGATTCTAGGTGCGGTGCAACAGCCCCGGGCGGCGACAGGTGTCGGGAAATGGCGACAAACGCCGGATTGTGGCGCAGCCTGACCGGTGTAGGGAAATTCCGACGTGAATCAGTAGCTTAGACGAGACCGGGCGAGCGCATGGTGCGCCTTGCGGACGTGGCGCTCAGTTCCAGAAACGCCACCACGGATCGTCCGCGCCGGTCTTGGCCGGGTGGTCCTCCGCATCGGGCGGGAGGTTCGCCTTGCGCACGTTGTCGGCGACGCGCGCGAGGTCGTCGACGCCGAGCTTGCGGTACGCCTGGCCCATGATCCGCAGCGCATCGTCGACGGCGGGCGCGCCATCGTAGACCTCGACCACGCCGCGCGCGCGGTTGGCGGCACCCACATAGGCGCCGCGCTTGAGGTAGTAGCGCGCCACCTCGATCTCGTAGTCCGCCAGGCGGTTGCGCAGGTAGATCATGCGCTGGCGGGCATCGGCCGCGTACGGGCTCTTCGGGAACTGCTGGACCAGCGTCTGGAAGGCCTGGAAGGACTTGCGCGCCTCGTGGGGGGGGCGCTTGGCGATGTCGGCCTCGAACACGCGCTCCAGCCAGTTGGCCCCGGACTCGAAATAGACGAGGCCGCGGATGTAGTGCGCATAGTCGACGCGCGGGTGCGTCGGGTTTTCGCGGATGAACTGGTCCGCCTGATCGACCGCCGACTCGCTCGCGCGGTTCCTGTAGTAGGCGTACATGAGGTCGATCTGGCCCTGCTTCGCCTGGTCGCTGAACGGATAGCGGGCCTCGAGCATTTCGTAGCGTGCGACGGCGCCCGGGTAATTGCCGTTGCGCAGGTCGTGGCGCGCATCCTCGTAGATGCGCTCCGGCGACTCCTTCGCGAGCTTCTCCTGCTCGCGGTCCTTGCCCCAGCCGAAGGTGCCGCAGCCCGCGACGGTGGTCAGCGTCACGACGAGCGCGGACAGGACGAGAGTGCGTGAGAGCGGGGCACGGGGCATGCGGGACGATCCTGGCGGCAGCCGGCGAGCAGGCGCGAAGTATATAGAATTCGCCCCCATGACGAATTCCACCGTCCGCCTGAGCCTGCGGATTCCGGACGACCAGGCCGGCCAGCGTCTCGACCAGGCGCTCGCGGCGCTGCTGCCGGATTTTTCGCGCAGCCGCCTCAAGGGGTGGATCGAGACGGGCGGCGTGCTCGTCGACGGCACGGCTCGTCGACCGCGCGACAAGGTGTCCGGCGGCGAGGCCGTCGAGGTGAGCGCCGTGCTGCACGACGCGGGCGCGGTGCAACCGCAGGCTTTGCCGCTCGTGATCGCGCACGAGGACGCGCACGTGCTCGTGATCGACAAGCCCGCGGGGCTGGTCGTCCACCCCGGCGCGGGCAATCCGGACGGCACGCTGCAGAACGCATTGCTCGCGCGCGACCCGTCGCTCGCGCTGCTGCCGCGTGCGGGCATCGTCCACCGGCTCGACAAGGACACGAGCGGGCTGCTGATCGTCGCGCGCACGCTGCCGGCGCACACGGCGCTGGTGCGCATGCTCGAGGAACGCGAAATCCACCGCGGCTACGAGGCCGTGTGTCGCGGCGTCATGACGGCCGGTGGCACGGTCGAGGCGCCGATCGACCGTCATCCGACCGATCGTGTGCGCATGGCGATCCGTCAGGGGGGGCGCGAAGCCGTCACGCACTACCGCGTGCTGCGCCGCTTTCGCGGCCACACGCAGCTGCGCGTGCAGCTCGAGACCGGCCGTACCCACCAGATCCGCGTGCACCTGGCCCACATCGGCCACCCGCTGGTCGGTGACCGCGTGTACGGCGGCCGGCTCGCGTTGCCCAAGGGGGCGAGCGAGGAACTGCGGACGGCGCTGCGCGAGTTTCCGCGCCAGGCCCTGCACGCCGCACGGCTGCAACTCGCGCACCCGGTCACCGGGCGGCCGCTGGAGGTCGCATCGCCGCTGCCGGCGGACATGACGCGCCTGCTCGGGCAACTCGCGGCCGACGCCGCCCGGGATGGCGCATGAACGCCGCCGGGCAGGCGGCGAGCCTCGAGTGGATCGTACCGGAGTGGCCGGATGCGCCGCCGAACCTGCGGGCGCTCGTCACGCAACGCACGGGCGGCGTGAGCGTGGGGTCTCATGCGACGCTCAATCTGGCCGGACACGTGGGCGACGCCCCGGCCGCCGTCGTCGCGAACCGTGCAAGGCTGCGCACCGCGGCCGGTCTGCCGGCCGAGCCGCTGTGGCTCGAGCAGGTGCACGGAACCGACGTCGTCGTGCACGGGGGCGTGTTGCCGGAACATCCACCGCGCGCCGATGCCGTCGTGGCGTTCGCGCCGGGTCGCGTGTGTGTCGTGATGACGGCCGACTGCCTGCCCGTCGTGTTCGTCGACCGCGCCGGCACGCGTGTCGGTGTCGCGCATGCGGGATGGCGCGGTCTGGCGGGCGGCGTGCTCGAAGCCACAGTCGCCGCGCTCGACGTCGAGCCCGCGCAGCTGTGCGCATGGCTCGGGCCGGCGCTGTCGCCGTCCGCGTTCGAGGTCGGGGCCGAAGTGCGTGAGGCGTTCCTCGCGCGGAATCCCGCGCACGCCGTGGCCTTCGTGCCAAATGCCCACGGACGCCTCCAGGCGGACCTGTATCTGCTGGCGCGCCAGACACTGGCCCGCGCAGGGGTCACGAACGTGAGTGGCGGCGGCCGTTGCACGTCGGGCGAACACGAACGATTCTTTTCGTTTCGCCGCGACGGCGGCCGTACCGGCCGCATGGCCACGCTGGCGTGGCTGAACGGAACAGGGGAGCCAGGTTGAGCACCTTGCAGCAGATCATCCTGTTCACGGCCTTGAGCGGAGTGCTGAGCGCACTCGCGGCCGCCGTCTTTCTTGCCCTGGGCGAGCAGTGGCGGGCGGCCGTGCTGCCGCACCTCGTCAGCTTCGCGACGGGCACGCTGCTCGGCGCGGCGTTCCTCGGGCTCATTCCGCACGCCCTGGAATCCGCCGGCACGGGCGCCACGCACGCCATCGGCCTCGCGCTGCTGGCGGGCATCCTGCTGTTCTTCCTGCTCGAGAAGTTCGTGCTGTGGCGGCACTGCCACGACGACCCCTGCGAGGCCCACTCGCCGGATCACGCAGCACGCGACCACGCCTCGGCGAACCTCGTCCTGGCCGGCGACACGTTCCACAACCTGCTCGACGGCGTGCTGGTCGCAGCCGCGTTCATGACCAACCCGCATCTCGGCATCGTGACGGCGCTGGCCGTGTTCGCGCACGAGATCCCGCAGGAGGTCGGCGACCTCGCGATCCTTCTGCACGGCGGGTACTCGCGCGCGCGCGCCATGGCGCTCAATCTCGTCTCGAGTCTCACGTCCGTCGTCGGCGGCGTGGTCGCTTGGTTCGCGCTCGGCACCGCACTGAGCCTGCTGCCGTATGCGCTCGCGCTGGCCGCGGCCAGTTTCATCTACGTCGCCGTCGCCGACCTGATCCCGGGTCTGCATCGCCGTGTCGACCTGCGGGCGAGCATCGAGCAGTTCGTGTTCATCGCGGCCGGCGTGGCGCTGGTGTATTTCGCGCATGCCAGTCTGCACTGACCGGCCGCCCGTCGAGCCCGGGCCCCGGGGCGTGGCGAGCCACCCCTTTTGTTCCGGCGGGGCCGCCCCCAAGTAGGCGGCATCTCGAACCCATCTGAGAGACGTTCTCATGGCAGCCGACAACAAGTTCACGACCAAGTTCCAGGCGGCGCTGGCGGAGGCGCAGTCGCTCGCGCTCGGCCGCGACCACCAGATCATCGAGCCCGTGCACGTGCTGCAGGCCCTGCTCGACCAGCAGGGCGGCACGATCCGGTCGCTGCTCGACAAGACCGGCGCCAACGTCAACGTGCTGCGTTCGAGCCTGCGCGAGGCGCTCGACCGTCTGCCCAGGGTCGAGGGCACGGGCGGCGAGGTGCACTGGTCCAACGACGTCCAGCGGTTGCTGAACCTCTGCGACAAGATCGCCCAGAAGCGGGGTGACCAGTTCATCACCAGCGAGCTGTTCCTGCTCGCGGCGCTCGAGGACAAGGGCCCGCTCGCCCACCTGCTGAAGAACGCCGGGGTCGTGAAGGGCGCGGTCGAACGCGCCGTGGACGAGATCCGCGGCGGGCAGAAGGTCGACGACCCCAACGCCGAGGAGCAGCGCCAGGCGCTCGAGAAGTTCACCATCGACCTGACCGAGCGCGCCGAGCAGGGCAAGCTCGACCCCGTCATCGGCCGCGACGACGAGATCCGGCGCACCATCCAGGTGCTGCAGCGGCGCACCAAGAACAATCCGGTGCTGATCGGCGAGCCCGGCGTCGGCAAGACCGCCATCGTCGAAGGCCTCGCGCTGCGCATCGTCAACGGCGAGGTGCCCGAGAGCCTGCGTTCCAAGCGCATCCTCGCGCTCGACATGGGTGCGCTGATCGCGGGTGCGAAGTTCCGCGGCGAGTTCGAGGAGCGCCTCAAGGGCGTGCTGAACGACCTCGCCAAGCAGGAAGGCAACGTCATCCTGTTCATCGACGAGCTGCACACCATGGTCGGCGCGGGCAAGGCCGAGGGTGCGATGGACGCGGGCAACATGCTCAAGCCCGCGCTCGCGCGCGGCGAGCTGCATTGCGTGGGCGCGACGACGCTCGACGAATACCGCAAGTACGTCGAGAAGGACGCGGCGCTCGAGCGCCGGTTCCAGAAGGTGTTCGTCGGCGAGCCGTCGGTCGAGGACACGATCGCGATCCTGCGTGGCCTGAAGGAGCGCTACGCGACGCACCACAAGGTCGAGATCACCGACCCGGCGATCGTCGCCGCCGCGACCTTGTCGCAGCGCTACATCACCGACCGCCAGCTGCCCGACAAGGCCATCGACCTGATCGACGAGGCGGCCTCGCGCATCCGCATGGAGATGGACTCGAAGCCGGAGGAGATGGACCGGCTCGACCGGCGCATCGTGCAGCTCAAGATGGAGCGCGAAGCGCTCAAGAAGGAAGCCGACGAGGCCTCGAAAAAGCGGCTGCAGGCGCTCGACGAGCAGCTCGCGGAGCTCGGCCGGGAATACGCCGACCTCGAGGACGTCTGGAAGTCCGAGAAGGCGGCGGCGCAGGGTACGGCGAAGATCAAGGAAGACCTCGAGCGCCTGAAGCTCGACTTCGAGGCAGCCCGGCGCGCGAACGACCTCGCGCGCATGGCGGAGCTGCAGTACGGCAAGATCCCCGAGCTCGAGAAGCGCCTGAAGGCCGCGCAGGATGCCGAGGCGAAGACGCCCACGCTGGTGCGCAACAAGGTCACCGACGAGGAGATCGCCGAGGTCGTCTCGAAGTGGACGGGCATCCCGGTGGCCAAGATGCTCGAAGGCGAGCGCGAGAAGCTGCTGCGCATGGAGGAGGCGCTCGGCCGGCGCGTCGTCGGCCAGGAAGAGGCCGTGCGCGCGGTGTCCGATGCCATCCGCCGCTCGCGCGCGGGGCTCTCCGATCCCAACCGCCCGAACGGCTCGTTCCTGTTCCTGGGCCCCACGGGTGTCGGCAAGACCGAGCTCTGCAAGGCGCTCGCGGAGTTCCTGTTCGACACCGAGGAGGCCATGGTCCGCATCGACATGTCGGAGTTCATGGAAAAGCACTCGGTCGCACGGCTCATCGGCGCGCCTCCGGGTTACGTGGGCTACGAGGAAGGCGGCTACCTGACCGAGGCCGTGCGACGGCGGCCGTATTCCGTGATCCTGCTCGACGAGGTCGAGAAGGCGCACGCCGACGTCTTCAACGTGCTGCTGCAGGTGCTCGACGACGGGCGGCTCACCGACGGGCAGGGGCGCACGGTCGACTTCCGCAACACGGTCGTGATCATGACGTCGAACCTCGGCTCGCAGGTGATCCAGGAGCTCGCCGGCGAAGCCAACTACGCGCGCATGAAGGCCGCCGTCATGGAAATCGTCGGCCAGCACTTCCGCCCCGAGTTCATCAACCGCGTCGACGAGGTGGTCGTGTTCCATCCGCTCGGCCGGGAGCACATCCGCGAGATCGTCAATATCCAGCTCGGCTACCTGCGCCGTCGGCTCGCCGACCGCGAGATCGGCTTCGAGCTCGACGCCGCGGCCAGCGACCTGCTCGGCGAGGCCGGCTTCGACCCGGTGTACGGCGCCCGGCCACTCAAGCGGGCGATTCAGCACCAGCTCGAGAACCCGCTGGCGCAGCGCATCCTGCGCGGCGACTTCGGCCCGGGTGAGACGATCCGGGTCACGGTCGAGGATGGCGTGCTCGCCTTCGGACGGGCGGCGGTCCCGGTATAATCCGCCGCCGCTTCAGGATGCGACCATGCCGATCTACGAATACAAATGCGGAAAATGCCACCACCACCTGGAGGCACTGCAGAAGATCTCCGACAAGCCCCTGCGCGAATGCCCCGAGTGCGGCCGGCACACACTGACGCGGCTGGTCTCCGCGCCGATGTTCCGGCTGGCGGGCAGCGGCTGGTACGAGACGGATTTCAAGTCGGACAAGGAAACGAAGCGCAACCTGGCGGGCCGCGACGAAGCGCCGGCCGAGAGCGCCAAGGAGTCCGGCGACCAGACGACGCCGAAGGCCGACAAGACCGACAAGACCGACAAGGCCACCAGGCCCGCCGTGCCGGTCAAGCCTGCCGCGAAACGTCCGGCGCGTCGGACGGCCGCCAGCAAGTCTGCGTCGAAGAAAGCGGTGCGCAAGCGTTGATCCGGTAGTCTGGACGTCGGAGCCCCGGCGTGGCTCGGTACGCAGGCAGGAAGACGCATGGCCCCTGAACCCGTCGACTCCCCTGGCTCCGCGCCCGGTGCAGGCAAGCGGCATCCGGCCCGTGCGCTGCGCAACTACCTCATCGCGGGGCTGCTGATCTGGGTCCCCGTGATGGTGACCGTCTGGGTCGTGCGCTTCGTTTCGGGCATCCTCGACCAGTCGATCGTGCTGCTGCCACCGTCCTGGCGGCCGGAAGCCGTGTTCGGCCAGTACGTGCCGGGGTTCGGCGTCGTGCTCGCGCTGCTCGTGCTGTTCCTCACCGGTCTGCTCGCACGCGACCTGCTCGGTGAAAAGCTCATCGAAGGCATCGAAGCACTGGTCCGCAGGATTCCCGTCATCGGTCCCGTCTACGGCGGTGCCAAGACGTTCAGCGAGACGGTCCTCACCGACAAAGGACGGTCGTTCAAGCAGGTCGTCATGGTGGAATTCCCGCGGACGGGCGCCTGGAGCATCGGTTTCCTGATGTCCGAGGAATGGGAGGAGGTCCGCGCGCGCACCGGGCAGGACATGGTGCAGGTGTTCGTGCCCAGTACGCCGAATCCGACGACCGGCTTCCTGATCGTCGTGCAACGGCGCGAGGTCCTGTTCATGGACACGACCGTGGACGAGGCGTTCAAGATGATCTTCACGCTGGGCGTCATCACACCCGGTCCGTGGCCCGGGAGCCCGGGGAGCCCCGATCTTGCGCCGCAACAACCCCCTCCGTAACATCCCGCGATCCTGCGGCCGGGCGGGCCGGCAGCCATCGACGCCGCCCAATTTTCATCGGGAAATCCCATGTCCATGCGTACTCATTACTGCGGCGAGGTGAACCAGAACCTCGTCGGTGCGACCGTCGCCGTGGCGGGCTGGGTCCATCGGCGGCGCGATCACGGCGGCGTCATTTTTGTCGACCTGCGCGACCGCGACGGCCTGCTGCAGGTGGTGTTCGATCCGGATGCCGCCGCGGTCTTCGCGGAGGCCGAGCGCGTCCGCCACGAATGGGTGATCCGCGTCACCGGCACCGTGCGGCCCCGGCCGGCTGGCACGGCGAACCCGAACCTCGCCTCGGGGCAGGTGGAATTGCTGGCGCGCGAGATCGAGGTGCTCAACCGCTCGGAGCCGATCCCGTTCCAGCTCGACGAGGACGTCAAGGAAGAGACGCGGCTCAAGTACCGCTATGTCGACCTGCGCCGCGACATGATGCAGAAGCGACTGCGTCTGCGTCACTCCGTCACGCGCGCGATGCGGGAGTATCTCGACACGCACGGCTTCATCGACGTCGAGACGCCGATGCTGACCAAGGAGACGCCGGAAGGCGCGCGTGACTACCTCGTGCCGAGCCGCACGCAGCCGGGGAGGTTCTTCGCGTTGCCGCAGTCGCCGCAGATCTTCAAGCAGTTGCTGATGATCTCGGGCTTTGATCGCTACTACCAGATCGTGCGCTGCTTCCGCGACGAAGACCTGCGCGCCGACCGCCAGCCGGAGTTCACGCAGCTCGACATCGAGACCTCGTTCCTGACGCGCGACGACATCCTCGCGCTGATGGAGGGGCTGGTGCGCAAGCTGTTCCGCGACGTGCTGGGCCAGTCGCTGCCGGACCCGTTCCCGCGCATGTCGTACGCGGAGGCGATGCGCCGCTACGCCTCCGACAAACCCGACCTGCGTATCCCGCTCGAACTCGTCGACGTCGCCGACCTGGTGCGGGACAGCGAGTTCAAGGTGTTCTCCGCCCCGGCCGCGGACCCGCAGGGCCGCGTCGCGGCGCTGCGCGTGCCGCACGGCGGCGAGCAGCTCTCGCGCAAGCAGATCGACGACTACGGCGCGTTCGTCGCGCGCTACGGCGCCAAGGGTCTCGCCTACGTCAAGGTGAACGACGCGAGCCGGGGCCGCGAGGGCCTGCAGTCGCCGATCCTGAAGTTCCTGTCCGACGCGGCGGTCGCCGGGCTCATGGAGCGCACGGGTGCGCAGACGGGCGACCTCGTGTTCTTCGGCGCCGACGACGCGAAGATCGTCAACGACGCGCTCGGCGCCCTGCGCCTCAAGGTCGGCCAGGATCTCGGGCTCGTGCGCGAAGGCTGGGCGCCGCTCTGGGTGGTCGACTTCCCGATGTTCGAGTGGGATGCGGACGCGAAGCGCTGGGCGGCGATGCATCATCCGTTCACTGCGCCCGTCGACGACGACCCGGCTGTGCTGCGTACCAGCCCCGGCGACGCGCTCGCCCGCGCCTACGACATGGTGCTGAACGGCTCCGAGATCGGCGGCGGCTCGGTGCGCATCCACCGCAACGAGATGCAGTCGACCGTGTTCGAGCTGCTCGGCATCGGTGCCGGGGAGGCGCAGACGAAGTTCGGCTTCCTGCTCGAGGCGCTGAAGTTCGGCGCGCCGCCGCACGGCGGCATCGCGTTCGGTCTCGACCGCCTCGCCATGCTGATGGCGGGCGCCGATTCGATCCGCGACGTCATCGCCTTTCCGAAGACCCAGACCGCGACGTGTCCGCTCACGGACGCGCCGACGGAAGTCTCGGAACAGCAGCTGCGCGATCTGCACATCCGCGTCCGGCTGCCCGCGAAATAGGAAACATTCACCTGTTGCTCCGCCGCCCGGTCGTCGCAGGATGAAGAGTTCCGGAAGCGGGTGAATGCCCCCTGTTTCTCCGCGAGAGCCGGTCGTGCTCGTGCACGGACTGTGGCTGAACGGCGTGGAGTTCGGCGTGTTGCGCCGCCGTCTGCAGCGACGCCACGGCTTCGACGTGCACGTTTTCCCGTACCGGTCGTTGCGCGGCGACGCCGGCGCGATCGGGTCGGACCTGGTGACGTTCGCGCGCGGTTGCGCAGGCCCGGCCGGCCGCGTCCACGTCGTCGGTCACAGCCTCGGCGGTGCGATTGCCTGGCGTGCGCTGGAACGGGGATTGCGCGACGTGCCGGGGCACACGATCGTGATGGGCTCGCCGCTGAACGGCAGCCGTGCGGCTTCTGCCGCGACGCGATTCCGCGCGCTGCGGCGCCTGCTCGGTCCGCACGTGCGCGATGAACTCGCCAACCCCTGCGGACGCTGCTGGGCCTGCGATGGGTCGCGCTCGCTCGGTGCCATCGCCGGTTCGCGTCGCGTCGGGCTCGGCCGTTTCTTCGCGCATTTCGAGGACGACAACGACGGCACGGTCGCGGTCACGGAAACGATCATCCCCGGTCTCGACGATCACCTCGTGCTGGCCCACAGCCACATCGGCATGCTGTTCGCGCGCGACACCGCCGACCAGGTCGCGCATTTCCTGCGCCACGGCCGCTTCGCGAAATAGATTCCGCCGGGCGGGTCGGAGCAGCGCCTGACTGGCCTGGCTGCTCTCACCGTCACGGCGTTGTCGGCGCCGAGGTCCATCCCCGAGACGGCCACGCGTAACGCACGGGCAAAGCCGCCGACCGCCTCCATTCTGCAACGGGTCGGAAAGCGAACGCGGGCAGGGTCGGGTCCTGCTTCGGCGTGCCGACGGCAGCGGGACACCGTGAGCCATTCACGGCACACGCAGATGTCAACCGGGTGACGGCCGGGCCGTTTCTGTCATCGTGGGCAGACCACGAATGGAGGAAACCGAGTGAAACCCCGGATGCATGCGGCCGTGACGATGCTGTGCCTGGTCTGCGGCCTGCCGAGCCTGGCTTCGGCCGACCCCTGGGAGGTCCGGCGCGAGTGGCGCGAAGGCGCGCGCAACGTGCAGCAGGAGCGCCGCGAAGCCGCGCGCGAGATCCGCCGTTGCGCCTCGCGCGAGTGCGTCGAACGCGAGGTCCGCGAGGGCCGCCGCGAGGTCGGCCGCGAGCGACGCGAGGCGCGGCACGAGGTGCGTCGCGAGTGGTACGAGGACGGTCGTCATCGCGACGCACGCCGGTTCGTGCACTACCACGACGGCTATTACCGCGGCGGCCAGCGCTGGTACCGCGAGGGCCGCTACTGGCACGAGCCGGAATACGTGCACCACTACTACCACGGCGGACGTGGCCACGACCACGACGACGACTTCGTCAAGGGCCTGGTGATCGGCGCCGCCGCGGTCGGCGTGATCGCGGCGATCCACGAGGCGAACGAGGACTGATGCGCTCGCCCGCGCGCGGCTCTCAGCGCCCGGCGAGCAGTTCCTTGAGGCGGAACAGCACGTCGAGCGCCGCGCGCGGGCTCAGCGATTCGGGATCGACACCCTCGAGCATGCGACGCAGCGCCGACCCCGCGTCGTCGCGCGCCGGTTCGAGCGCGAGTTCCTGCTGCGGCGTCGGCGGCCGCGTCGCGTGTTCGCGTCGCTCGAGTTCCTGCAGATAACGGCGCGCTTCGCCGATCACGGAGTGCGGCACGCCGGCGAGACGCGCGACCTGCAGCCCGTAGCTCTGGTTGGCGGGGCCTTCCTTGACCGAATGCAGGAACACGAGCTGGTCGCCGTGCCCGGTCGCGTCGAGGTGCACATTGGCGCAGGCGGGCAGGTCCTCGGCGAGCGCGGTGAGCTCGAAGTAGTGGGTCGCGAACAGCGTGAACGCACCGATCTCGCGGCCGAGGTGCCGGGCGCAGGCCCAGGCCAGCGACAGGCCGTCGAACGTGCTGGTGCCGCGGCCGATCTCGTCCATCAGCACCAGACTGTCGCGCGTCGCGTTGTTGAGGATGTTCGCGGCTTCGGTCATCTCGACCATGAACGTCGAGCGCCCGCCCGCGAGGTCGTCGGCGGCGCCGATGCGCGTGAAGACGCGGTCGACCGGTCCGAGACGCGCGGACTCCGCCGGCACGCAGCTGCCGATGCCGGCGAGGATCACGATCAGTGCGGCCTGACGCATGTAGGTCGACTTGCCGCCCATGTTCGGGCCGGTGACGACCAGCATGCGGCGGCCGTCGCGCAGCTCGAGGTCGTTCGGCACGAACGGCCCGTCGACGTTCTGCTCGACGACGAGGTGCCGTCCGCCGCGGATCTCGAGACACGACGTGTCGGTGAGCTCCGGCTGCACGAGCTGCAGCGACAGCGCGCGCTCGGCGAGGTTGGCGAGCACATCGAGCGCCGCGAGCGCGGCGGCCGTCGACTGCAGTGCCGGCAGCGCGTCGGTGAGCGTGTCGAGCAGGCCGTCATAGAGTTCGCGCTCGCGCGCCAGGGCGCGGTCACGCGCACCGAGCACCTTGTCCTCGAACGACTTCAGTTCGCTCGTGATGTAGCGCTCGGCGTTCTTGACTGTCTGGCGTCGCACCCAGTCCGCGGGCACCTTGTCCGCCTGGCTGCGGCCCACCTCGATGTAGTAACCCTGCACGCGGTTGTAGCCGAAGCGCAGGTTCTGGAAGCCGGTGCGCTCGCGCTCGCGCGTCTCGAGGTCGAGCAGCGCCTCGTCGCCGTGCTCGCTGATGCGTCGCAGCTCGTCGAGGTCGGCGTCGAATCCCGGAGCAAACACGCCGCCTTCGCGCAGCAACGCCGGCGGCGTCTCGACCAGCGCCCGCGCGAGATGGGTGTGCACCGCCGGATGAGTGCCGGCCTGGTCCGCCAGTCGCTGCAGCAACGGTGATTCGAGCGGCGTCAGTGCGACCTGCAATTCGGGCAGGCACGCGACAGCGTCGCGCAACTGCGCGAGGTCACGCGGGCGTGCCGAACGCAGCGCGATCCGCGCGAGGATGCGCTCGACGTCGCCGACGCGTCGCAGGATCGCCTGCAGGCCGTGCCAGGCGCGGTCCTCGCCAAGTGCCGCAATCGCCTGCAGCCGCCGCTCGCGCGGTTCGCGGCCGCGCAGCGGCCGCTGGATCCAGCGGCGCAGCTCGCGGCCCCCCATCGCCGTGGCCGTGCGGTCCATGACGCCGATCAGCGTGCTGTCGGGACGGCCCGACAGGCTCGTGTCGAGCTCCAGATTGCGGCGCGTCGCCGCGTCGAGCAGCAGCGCCTCGTCGCGCAATTCGCAGCGGATGCCGCGCAGGTGCGGCAGCGCGGATTTCTGGGTCTCGCGCACGTAGTTGAGCAGGCAGCCGGCCGCGCCCGTGGCGAGCGCGAGGGGCTCGAGCCCGAAGCCCGCGAGGTCGCGGGTGCCGAACTGCTCGCACAGCAGGCGATGCGCGCTGCCCGCCTCGAAATGCCATGGTGGCCGCTGGCGCACCGCGCCGGCCCGGCCACCGAACTCGCGCTCGGTACTCTCGGCCACCAGCAGTTCCGCCGGTCGCAGCCGTTCGAGTTCCGCGGCGAGGGCTTCCTCGCCCGCGGCCTCGAGCGCGTGAAAGCGCCCGCTCGACAGCTCGAGCCACGCGAGGCCGAAGCCGCCGGGCCCCTGGCAGACCGCCGCAAGCAGCGTGTCGCGCCGCTCCTCGAGCAGTGCGTCGTCGGTGACGGTGCCGGGCGTCACGACGCGCACGACCTGTCGCTCCACCGGGCCTTTGGCCTTCGCCGGATCGCCGATCTGCTCGCAGATCGCGACCGATTCGCCCTTGCGCACGGCCTTGGCGAGGTAGTTGTCGAGCGTCTGCACGGGCACGCCCGCCATCGGGATCGGCTCGCCGCCCGACTGGCCGCGCGCCGTCAGCGTGATGTCGAGCAGCCGCGCGGCGCGTCGTGCGTCCTCGTAGAAGAGCTCGTAGAAGTCGCCCATGCGGTAGAAGAGCAGCACGTCCGGGTACTGCGCCTTGATGCGCAGGTATTGGGACATGACGGGGGTGTGGGCGGGTGTCGGAACCGCGGTCACGGGCTGGGCTTCGCCTGCGGATACGAGGGGCTGGAACGTGCTACCGCAGGCCCGGACGGGAGCACCGCAGTCGTGCGGCGGATTCTACTGAAAGTCGCGCCGACGATCGCCTGCCGGCGACCGGGCTGCCCCTTGCCTTACGGGCCTGCTCAGTCGAGCTTCTGCCCCGGCGTCAGTGTCGCCGGCAGCGGCGAGAGCGACTTGAGTGTGTCGAGCCCCTTGACGCAGATGCCTGCCCAGCTCTTGAAGAGCACCCGGAAGTCGGCAACGTTGGTCACCGAGTTGGCCTGCGCGAGCCCGACGGAATCGCGCGTCTCGCGCCGGTCGACGACGCGGCCCAGCAGCGCGCTGGTCTGCGAGTCGCGCAGTTCCAGCACCATGGTCGCCTCGCCGGCGTTGGCGGTGTAGCTGCGCGAGCGCCCGGCGGACATCACGTCCGGGGCGTTGACGTAGAGGTTGACCACGCCGGGCGTGACGCGCAGCACGTCGGGTCCGGGCCGGTCGACGATCGTGTAGCCGGCCTTGGTGAATGACTCCTGGAAGACGTCGGCGAAGTTGGTTCTGGCCGCCTCGAGGATTTCCTGGGCCTGGCCGGAATCGACCATGCGCGAGATGTCGCGCCGGTCGTTCATGTTCCTCATCCAGTCCTTGTGGAAGGCGGTCTGCGTGGGATCCACCATCAGCCTGGAGTACGGGCGGAAATCGGCGCCCGGGGCGACGAAGGCCGCGTCGAGACGCTTCGACTTCACCTCGACGAGGCCGTCCCAGGTTTCCGTCGCACGGTCGGCGCCGAAGGTGACGCTCGCGAACAGCGCGAGCAACGCAGACGCGATCCAGGTCTCGAGACGCATGGTGGAATTCCTCTCGTCGGCGTGCATATCCATGAGCTGGCCGTGCTGCGTGTTCCCCGGGGTTCAGCCGGCGTCCGGTGGCAGCAGGTAGAGCGTCATGGCGAAGGTAGCGTAAACGACCAGCAGCATCACGCCAAGGTACCAGGCGGAGCGCCCGCCGTTGGCCACCAGGAATACCGTCACCGTGCTGATCAGCACCATGGCGACGGCGCCCGGCCAGAACTGCAGGTCCATCGGCGAAGGGGCGATCAGCAGGCTCAGCAGCACCAGTACCGGCGCCACGAACATCGCGACCTGCGAGGAGCTGCCGAGCGCGATGCCGATGCTCAGGTCGAGACGGTTCTTGCGCGCGGCGGCGAACGCGGCCGTCATTTCGGCCGCCGCGCCGACCGCCGCGACGACGATGAAACCGACGAACGCGGGTGTCATCCCGAGTGTCGCGGCCGCCACCTGCACCGACTCGACGAAGATCTCGCTGACGAGCGCCACCGTGACCGTGACGACGGCGAGCATCGCCAGCGCCACGCCCATCGGCCAGAGGTGTCCATCGTCGCGGGCATGCCCGTCCGACCCCTTGCCCTCGAAGAACTGCCGGTGCGTACCGAGCGAAAACAGCAGGCCGAGCAGGTAGGCGATCAGCAGCAGCACCGCGAGGCCAAGGCTGAGCTGACCGACGACGGCCTGCGCCCCGGGGTGGTTTGAGGCGCCCAGCACGGACGGGACCAGCAGTGCGACCGCCGCGAGGAAGAGCATGCCTGCCTGCAGCCGCGCGCTGCCCGGGTTGTATTCCTGCACGCGGTACTTGAGGCCGCCGAGCAGCAGCGCCATGCCGAGCATGAACAGCGAGTTGGTCACGATCACGCCGGCGATGGACGCCTTGACCAGGTCGAACATGCCCGCGCGCAGCGCCGCGAACATGATGACGAGTTCGGTCAGGTTGCCGAGTGTGGCATTGAGGAACCCGCCAACCGAGTCACCCGTCTTGGCCGCGACACTTTCGGTCGCGTGGCTCAGCAGCGCGGCGAGCGGCACGATCGCGAGCATGGCCAGCACGAACAGGGTCGTGTGCGACTCTGGCGACCTCATTCTGGCGATGAACACGGCCGGGACGGCCGCCAGCAACCAGAGCATCGGATTCTGTTTCAAGCTCTGCAACGCTCGACCCATGGCCGTCTCCCCGTTGGTTGGCCGCTCAGCGCCGTCGCTGTCGTTCGACCGCGAACATGCCGACGAAGACGGCAACGATCACGGCGATGTAGAACTGGCCGACCGTGGCTTCCATGACGGCGAGCGTCCGCGCGGTCGCCGATACCGGCAGCACGTCGCCGTAACCGACGGTGGCGAGCGTGATCAGGCTGTAGTACAGCAGGTCGGCCTGCACCTGATCCGGGCTGCGCCCGGCGAGCGGTACCGGGGCGTCGAAACTGGCCGGATCCCAGATGGCCAGCAGCGTGTAGACCTGCGCGAAGACGATCGCGATCAGCAGATAGGCCGCAATGGTCGCGAAGATGCCGTCGGCATCGAGCTGCCGGCGTGAAAAGACGTAGCGCAGGATGCCGGCCGCGAGCAGCGACAGCAGCGGCACCAGCGCGATGCATTGCGCCGAGCGCGCGAGCCGGCCGGACTCTCCAGCCAGCGGCAGGACCATCGCGATCGCGCTCGCGAGTGACAGCAGCCAGGAGCCGACCAGCACGTGGCGCATCAGGCCCCAGCGCGGATTCGCCCAGAGCGTCACGACGACGAACTGGATCAGGAACAGTTGCAGCAGCCACTGCACGCCCCAGCGCACGGTCAGGTGAGGTGCTGCAAACATCCACGCCCACAGCGCGGCCGTGACGAACAGGAAACGCCAGCGTGCGAGCCGCGGCGCCATCGTCAGCGGAACACGCCGCGCTCGAGGATCGTGCCGTGACCGACCGGCCGACCCACCGAGAGCCAGAGACTCCAGGCGTCGGCGCTGGTTGCGCCGACGCCGATCGTGAGCGGGCCCGCCTGCGTGCGGCCGGTCAGGTAGACCGAGCCGCCGTAGGTCTCGCCCTCGTCGACGAGGTCGAGACGGTCGTAGGTCTGTGCGACCTGCAGGCGCAAGCCGGCATAGAGCGCCTGGCCACGCAGGGTCATGATGTCGGCGAGCTTCCAGAGATAGCTGCCCGCCGCGGACCAGTACGCGCTCGCACGCAGCTCGCCGAGCTCGTAGCCGGGGAAGCTGCCGGGACCGCCGAGCATGAACAGACGATCGGGTGGCAGCGCGCTGCCGAGATCCGTGCCGCCCGCGAAGGTCGCCCAGACGATGTCCTTGCGCACGGGCACTGCCATGCCGACGCCCGCCTCGATGCGATCCCACTCGCGATCGGCACCGAGCGACTCGCTGCTGTGCATGTACTCGAGCATGCCCGCCATGCCCCGCGTGGGGTTGAACGCCGTGTCGCGGCTGTCGTAGGTCAGCACGGCCGTGACGCCGGCATCGTCGAAGCTGCCTTCCGGCAGCAGCGGCGAGCCGGTGTCGATGTCGACGGTGCGGTGCGTGTAGAGGTAGCCCACGCGAGCCTGCGCGCGATGCCCGAAATTCGCGCCAAAATCGACTCCGCCGCCGACATCGCCGAAATTGTAGGTGGCGACGCGCTCGCTGTCGTAGAACAGGTCCTCGCGCGTCAGCGAGAGGTTGGCGCGCGGTTCGACGAAGAAGCGCTGGCCGACGTCGAGCGGCTGGTAGAAGCCCGTGCGCAACGAGTTCTCGTAGCCGATCTGCACCTCGTTGCGCCACTCGGCGCCGAGCGTGTTGATCCAGGTGCGCGTGTGCCTGGCGTAGATGGAGAAGCCGAGATCGCCGCCTGCCGAGCCGTATACGCCGAGGTCGAACTTGAGGTAGTCGGGACCCCAGCGCTTCTCGCGCGGCAGCCATTCGAGCGTCGGATGGCCCGGGTCGCCGACCAGGCGGTACTCGACCGACTCGAAGTCCTGCAGCGCCGACATGCGGCGGGCTTCGGCGCTGATCTTCGCGATGTCGACGGTGTCGCCCGGCGTCACCTGCGCGCGCGCGGCCAGGAAGTCCGGGTTCACGCGTGAAAGGCCGGAGTACTCGACGTCCGCGAGCGCGGCTGGCACCGCCTGCTTCGACGTCACGCCGGCGCGCCACGCGGCGTACTGCGCCTCCGGCATGGCAAGGCGTGCGAGCCTGGGGATTGCCTTGCGCGCCGCCGCTTCGCCGAGCGGGACGGTTTCCGGCACGCGCTCGAAGTCGGCGGTGCCGATGTCGCCCATGTAGACGTCGATCAGCACGTCGTCGTCGGTGAGCGTCGCGAGCTGCAGCTTCTCGTTCGCCTCGATCATGACGCCATTGCTGCGGCTCAGCAGCTGCGTCGCAGTCTGCAACTGCTCGCGCGGCACGCTGGGCTCGACCAGGTTCACGACGATCACCTGTTCGGCGCAGAGGTCCCGTGCGACGTCGATCGGGATGTTCCGGACCATGCCGCCGTCGGCGAGGATGTACTGGTCGGTCACGACGGGAGCGAACGCGCCCGGGATCGCCATGCTGGCGCGCATCGCGGTGGCGAGGTCGCCGTCCCCGAGTACCACCATGTCGCCCGAAACCATGTCCGTCGCGACGGCTCGGTACGGAATCGGCAATCTGTCGAAGTCGGGCTGCATGCGCGCGCCGGCCACGTAGGTGCGCAGCAGGTCCTCGATGCTCGCGGTGTTGACGACGCCGCCCGGGATCACGACCCGCCCATGCTGCAATCCCAGTTCGAAGTTGTTGCTGTAGGTGACACCGGCACGCTTCTGCTCGATCGGCTGCAGATCGCGCCCGCCCACGCCGCCGACGACGGCCTTCCAGTCGATGCCCTTCAGGAACGTCTCGAGGTCCCTGGCGGGAATGCCGGACGCATAACCTGCGCCAATCAACGCCCCCATGCTCGTGCCGGCGATGCAGTCGACGGGCACGCGCATCTCCTCGAGCACCTTGAGGACGCCGACGTGCGCCCCGCCCTTGGCGCCGCCGCCGGCGAGGACGAGCCCGATCCGCGGCCGCGCCGCCGGCCCGGAGCCGGGGGGCGTCGCGTTCGCGGCGCTGGCGTGCGCTGCCGCGACAGTGAGGCAGACCGCCGCGAACGCGACGTGCCGGCGAATGACGTGCGTCGACATCGCCATCTCCCGAATGACCCTGCCGGACGGATTCTGGTATCGACGTCCCGGCCGCGCAGTACGGACAAATGCCCGGTCGCGCACGACACCCGTCCGCGCCGACAGGTACGCTCGCTGCGGCTTCCCGCCGCGGTGCTTCCCCTTGCGCACTCTGCGGATTATCTTCTCCGCGACTGCGAGTACGATGAATCGACTCTAAACCATATACCCAAGCCGGGGGTTTTGTTTATGTGCCAGAAGTCCACTTCCGCATCGTCGCCGTCGACCCGGTGGGTGGCGGCTTGCGCATGTGTCGCGGCGTTGGGGGGTATGTCCGCCGCGCGCGCGGACGAGGCGCCAGACCTGCTCACCGACCCGTTCCACGTCGCGTTGGGCACTTACATCATCCAGTCCGAGCCGAGGATCCAGCTGAACGGCGAGACCCCGGCCGGCGACAGGGTCAATTTCGACGAGATGGTCGGCGGCGGCGACGCCAATCGCGTGCGTCTCGACGCGCACTGGCGCTTCGGCGACAGCCAGCGTCACAAGATGCGGCTGGTCGCCTTCGCGATGAGCCGCCACCGCAACAAGACGATCGACGAGGAGATCGAGTGGGGCGACGAGGTGTACCCGATCAACGCCGAACTCAGGGCCGAGTTCAAGTTCAGCGTGGTCGAGCTGGCGTATGAATATGCCTTCCTGCGACGCGACAACTACGAGGTCGGCGGCACCATCGGCCTGCACTACACGGGTCTCGAGGCTTCCCTGAAGGCGGAACGGACGTCGACGGGCGAAGTGATCGATCGATCCAACAAGGCCAGTGTCGACGTGCCGCTGCCGGTGATCGGCCTGCGCGGCCTGTGGAAGCTGCCTCACGACTTCTACGTCGACGCGCAAGGCCAGTTCTTCGCGATCTCGATCGACGAGTACGACGGCAACCTGCAGGACTACCGGCTGATGCTGACCTGGCAGCCGAAGCCCTGGCTGGGCGTCGGCGTCGGCTACAACAGCTTCAAGGTGGACGTCGACGTCGGGAAGGACAGGTTCAACGGTTCGCTCGACTGGAAATACGACGGGCCGATGATCTACTACAGCGCATCGTTCTGACGCGGGTGGCGGCCAGCGCGTCGTGATGCGGTCGCCCGTCGCACGGCACCTCGATCCGGGGTCGGCCCTCGGCGAGGTGCTGTTCGGGCTGATCATGACGCTCACGTTCACGCTGGGTGCCGGCCTGGTCATCGACGAAGAAGGCCGTGCCGGCGCCCGCGAGATGCTCGTCGGCATCCTCGGCTGCAACCTCGCGTGGGGCATCATCGACGGCGTGCTGTTCGTGCTCGGCAACGTGTTCGAGCGCGGCCGGTTGCGGCGACTCGTACAGCGTGTGCGCGCGGCCCCGTCGGACGCCGCCGCGCATGACCTGTTCGCCGGCGAACTGGACGCGTGGCTCGTGCCGGTCACGGATGAGGCTGTACGGCGGCGCCTCTATGGCAGCATGCTCGACGGCGCGCGCGCCAGGGCGCCGGAGCCCAACAGTGTGCGGCGCGAAGACCTGCTCGGGGGGCTCGCGGCGGGCTGGCTGGTGTTTGCGTGCAGCTTTCCCGCGATCCTGCCGTTCGTCGTGCTCGACGATCCCCGCCTGGCCCTGCGGGTCTCGAACGCGATCCTGATCGGACTGCTCTTCGTCGTGGGATACAGCCAGGCGAAGCGCCACACGCTGGCGCAACCCTGGGCGACGGGGCTCGTGTTCGCCCTGATGGGCGTCTTTCTCGTCGCCATCGCGATACCGCTCGGCGGCTAGCGGCCCCCCCCCCCACCCCCCCCCACCCCCCACGTTGCCGGCAAGGCGAGCGGGCGGGGGACGATCTCATGCGCGCCGATAGGCGCTCGGCGTCATGCCGACGCGGCGGCGAAACGCCGTGGCGAAGTTTGCCGCGCTCGAGAACTGGACGGTCTCGGCGATCCGCTGGATCGACATCGTCGTGTCCCGCAGCAACTGTCGGGCGACGTCCTCCTTGACCCGCTCGACGAGTTCGCCGTACTGCACGCCACAGGCCTGCAGGTGCCGATCGAGCGTCCGCCGGTGCATCGACAGGATCGTCGCGACGTCGTTCATCGAGAAATCGCCGAACAGCAGCCGCTTGCGCACGACGCGCCGCACGATCGCCGGAAAGTCCGCGAGCATCGCCTGGTGTTGCGCGGCCACCCGCGCCGCAATCTCCGCCCGTCGCGTTTCGTCCACTTCCGGCAGCGGCCGCTCGAGCCACTTGCGCGTGAACGTGAGCGAGGACTCGTCGCAGTCGAACAGCGGTGTCACGCCGAAGTACGCCCTGCACGCGCGCAGATTGGCCGGCGCGCGGCTCGCGAATTGCACGTCGCCGGGCACGAAATCGTGCCCGCACAGGTCCTGCAGGATGTTGAACGCGATCGTGATGCCCGCGACCTGGAAGTGCCGCGTGTCCTGCATGCCGGGCTCAAGCACAGTGTAGACGAAACGCGTGTGCAGGCCGGATTCGATCAGCGTGCACGTGGCCGCGGTGTCGTGCAGGTTGAAATGGGTGATGAACGCGCGCAACGCGGCTTCGGCCGTCCGTTCGCAGAAAGCGGCTTCGCCGGCCAGGCCCATGTCGGCCAGACGGGAGCGCTGTCCCACCAGCAGGCCGACGTGGTCGCATTGCAGGCGGCGTTCGCAGACCGCGAACAGGCGCTCGACCTGCGGGTAGGTGAAGACGTTGTCGCGCTTGTCGAACAGGTTCGACGGCAGCCCTGCCTCCGCGAGCGTGTCGGCGAGGTCGACACCCGATTCCTCGAGCAGAGCGGGCAGACCCCACGCGGCGCTCACGCGCAATGTCGCGACCGGCGGTATCACATCCGCATCCGCTACGTAATGTCGCACGGACGCGTTGACGCAACTGCGGTTCGCCCTTGTCACAATAAGAAAAGCTCCCTGTCAAATTGGATCTTACACTGACATCGAGTGACATTTGCGGGGCTTGCTTGCCGGGGAATGCATGGTTGGGTCTCGCCATCGTCGGGCGCGCCGTCTGCATTCCTCCTCCGACGACCGTCAGGACGCCGCCGCTTCATGGGGAGTGAACAGCGATGAAGAGACCAAAGAGCCCGAAGAGACCGTTCGGCCCGTGGGCGACGGGCCTGATCCTGGTCGCTGGCGCCATCCAGTGGCCCGTGACGGCGGCGGCCGAGGAGGCAGGCAAGTCTTTCGAGATCTACGGGTTTGCCCAGGCCGACTTCATCGCCGACATCGGCGGTCGCCTGGATCCGGCGTGGGATGACGCGTTCCGGCCGTCGAAGATTTGCATCGATGGCGCCTGCGGCTCCGACGGCCAGTCGAGCATCAGCGTCAAGCAGTCGCGGTTCGGGGTCAAAGGCACGATGCCCACCGGTTCGGGCACCTCGCCGCTCACGTTCAAGTTCGAATTCGACCTGTTCGGCACCGGCGTCGACGCCGGGCAGACGACGTTCCGCCTGCGCCACGCGTACGGCGAGTGGGGCCAGTTCCTTGCGGGCCAGACCAACAGCCTGTTCATGGACGGCGACGTGTTCCCGAACACGATCGACTACTGGGGTCCCACGGGCATGGTGTTCTACCGCAACGTCCAGATCCGCTGGACGCCGTTCGAGACGGAGACCAGCCACTTCGCGATCGCGATCGAGCGTCCCGGCAACGACATCGATCCGGGCAACGTCCGCCTGATCGACGGGCTCGAGGACCTGCAGGTCCAGAACGACGAAGAGCTGCCCGACCTCACCGCCCAGTTCCGCCATGGCGGCGACTGGGGCCACGTGCAGGTGGGTGGCATCCTGCGCAAGGTTGGCTTCGAATTGCGCCAGGGCCCGGGCGACGAGTGGCTCGAAGGCAGCGAGACCGGCTGGGGCCTTAATCTGGGCACTGTGTTCAACGTCCTGTCGCAGGACAAGATCCTGCTGCAGGTCGTCTACGGCGAGGGCATCGCCAGCTACATGAACGACGGCGGCATGGACCTCGCACCGAACGCGAGCTACGACGACGGCGGCGCGCTCGTCGACGTGGAGGCCGAAGCGGTGCCGCTCACGGGCGTGCTCGCGTACTACGACCACTACTGGACCGACAAATGGTCGAGTTCGATCGGCTACAGCTACACCGAAGTCGACAACACGAACTTCCAGGACCCGGGTTCGTTCCACAAGGGCGAGTATGCGTCCACCAACCTGCTGTACTACCCGGCGGACAACCTGATGTTCGGCGCGGAGGTGCTTTGGGGCAAGCGCACGAACAACGACGGCGCATCCGACGACGACGTACGCGTCCAGTTCACGGCCAAGTACACCTTCGGTACCAAGCTCTGAGACAGGGAGAACCACGATGATCGACAGGACCAGATCAGGAGGCTTCGTGGCCGTCGCGGCCGTGACGGCGCTCGCGCTCACGGCCTCGCCCGTCTTTGCTCGAGGCCCGATGCCGGACCCGGCAGTCAAGGATTTCCAGCGTGTCGTCGACGCCGCGTACGCGAAGTACAAGGACCTCAGGCAGGGCAAGAACGCCGACTACATTCCCATCCTGACCGAGACGCCGAGCGACCTCTTCGGCGTGGTCATCGTCGGCCGGGACGGCCGGGTCTACAGCGCCGGCGACGTCGACTACGTCTTCTCGATCCAGTCGGTGTCCAAGCCGTTCACCGCCGCGCTCGTGATGACGCAGCAGAGTCCGCAGGTGCTCAAGGAGAAGATCGGCGTCGAGCCCACGGGCCTGCCGTTCAACTCGAAGCTCGCGCTCGAGATCTACGAGGCGAAGTCGGTGAACCCGATGGTCAACGCGGGTGCCATCGCCGCCGTGAGCCTCGTGCAGGCAACCTCCGAGGAGGACCGCTGGAACAAGGTCCTGCAGAACCTGAGCGATTTTGCCGCGCGGCCATTGACCGTGCTGGAAAAGGTCTACGACTCCGAGTACACGACCGCGTTTGGCAACCGCGGCATCGCGAACCTGCTGTACAACTCGGGCCGCCTCTACAGCGAGCCCGAGGAGGCACTGCGCGTCTACACGCGCGAGTGCTCGGTCGGGGTTTCGGCCAGGGACCTTGGCATCATGGGCGCGACGCTCGCCAACGGCGGCGTCAATCCGGTGACGAAGAAGCAGGTCATGCCGGCGAAGAACGTGCCCGAGCTGCTGGCGATCATGGCGACCGCGGGCTTCTACGACGAGTCGGGCGACTGGATGTTCACGGCGGGCCTGCCGGCCAAGACCGGCGTCGGCGGCGGCATCGTCGCCGTGGTGCCCGGGCGCTTTGCGATCGCGGCGTTTTCGCCGCGGCTCAACGAAGCCGGCAACAGCGTGCGTTCGCTGAACGCGATCCGTGACATCGCGGGCCAGCTCGGCGTCGGTGTGTACGGTGCCAACCCCGACTGACACGGGACGGCCAAGTCGGGCGCGCGAGGCCCACGAGCCCCGTCGTCCGTGGCCGAACTGGAACCCCTGCCCATGACGTTGCGTGTGGCGATCGTGTCTGCACTCGGCCTCTGCGCGGGAGCTGCCGTGCAGGCGGCGGCTCCTTCTCTCGAGGAGCGCCTGCAGCACCTCGAAGCGGAACAGGCGGCGCTGAAGCAGCAGCAGGGCAAGCTCGAAAGGGAGCTTGCCGCACGGGATGCGCACATTCGCGAGCTCGAACGTCGGTTGCAGATGCAGGAGGGGCCCGCCGGTGTCGCGCCCGCGATCGCGCCGGCGGCCGGGGCGACGGCTGTTGTCCCTGACGAAGCTTCACACGACGTTGCCGAACGCGAAGTCGACCAGCCTGGTACCGTTGCCGCCACGGCCGGTCCGGACCGCGCGGCGTTCAGTCCCGAGTTCGAGACCTGGGGCGTCTACGACCCAGGCACCGGTTTCCTCGTCGGTCGCAGCGACTTCGGCGAACTCGACATCAGCGCCTACGCCATGGCGCGCTACATGGGCCAGCACGACGACGACGGCGTCTTCAAGGACCATCTCGGCAACCAGCGCGTCGTCGACGCGCGCAACGACCTGTTCTCGCACCGGATCATGGTGTTCCTGAAGGGCTGGATGGGCAGCGAGAAGCTCATCTACAACATCACGCTCTGGACGGTGAACACGACCGACCAGGACGCGATCTTCGCCAACCTGGGTTACCAGTTCAGCCGCAGGTTCAGCCTCTACGCGGGTCTCTCCGGCAACCCGGGATCGCGCTCCCTGACGGGCTCGCATCCGTTCTGGCTCGGTCACGACCGGGTGATGGCCGACGAGTTCTTCCGGCCGTTCTTCGGTTCCGGCGTCTACGCAACCGGCGAAGCACTGCCGGGGCTCTGGTACAACGTCACGGTTTCGAACAACAACAGTGCCCTCGGCGTGAAGGCCACCCAGCTCGACCGCAAGTTCAGCTACGGCGGCACGCTCTGGTACATGCCGACCACGCATGAATTCGGGCCGCGCGGCGCTTATGGGGATTGGGAGTGGCACGAGGACGTCGCGACGCGTTTTGGCCTCTCGGCGTTCCGCAGTCCCGAGCAGAGCTTTCGCTCGACCACGGGGGGCAATCCCGAGAACACGACGCTGCGGCTCGCCGACAGCGTCAACCTGTTCGAGACCGGCGCGCTCGCGCCCGGCGTCACGATCGACACGGCCGACTATCGAGTGCTCGCGATGGACGCGGGGTTCAAGTACAAGGGCGTGTTCCTGCAGGCCGAGTACTACCAGCGCTGGCTCGACGAATTCGTGGCCGACGGCCCGCTGCCCGTGGCCGAGGTCAGGGACACGGGTTTCTACGTGCAGGCGTCCTTTTACCCGGTCCGGCAGAAACTCGAGATCTACGGCATCACTTCGCAAATCTACGGCGATGGGGACGCAGGCTTTGGCGACAGCTCCGAATACGGAATCGGCATGAACTGGTATCCGTATCCGACGCGCAACCACCGGCTCAACCTGCAACTGCTCGACGTCAACAGGTCGCCGGTCAGCAGCACGTTCGGCTACTACACTGGCGGACAGGACGGCTGGACGCTCGCGTCGTCGTTCTCGGTGTTCTTCTGAGCCGCCCGGATCCGGAACGCGGCGTGAGGAG
>Ga0268298_10001379_pt1 | contig 28769 bp, 24 predicted proteins | sample WWTPWeurt_MetaG_FD_194462 | JGI IMG/M metagenome (GOLD analysis project Ga0268298, IMG submission 194462) | Activated sludge microbial communities from WWTP in Nijmegen, Gelderland, Netherland - WWTP Weurt | ecosystem: Engineered > WWTP > Aerobic digester > Activated sludge | place... | reverse complement strand
CGTCACCGAGAGACGCCACGGAGAGCGTCTCGATTTCGTGGAGCGCGCGGAGGTGCCGAGCCACGGGCTCGAGCAAGCTGGAGAGACGCGCGTGCTCCGCGCTGAGCTCGGCCAGGGCGGCGCCTCTGGGCGCGCGCCGCCGCTGGCGCTTGCTCCCCGAGAGCAGTCCGAGATCGGCTTGGATCTCGTCGAGCCGCTCCTGGAGCGCGCGGATCGGCGGCACGGCGTGCAAGCGCTCGGCGTCACGCCTCAGACCCGCGATGCGCAGCGCACCGCTTCCGCCGTCCTTGGCGCGCCGCGCTGGCCGCGACACCAGCGCCACCACGAGCCCGTGCGTCACTCGCTCGACGAGCACCTCGGTGAGACCGGGCTCGTGGAGCTCGTGGCGCAGCTGGTCGAGATCGAGCGGGCCCTCGTCGACATCGCGAACGTGGAGCAGCTGACCGTCCGCCCTCGCGCCGAGCTCGGATACGACGCGAGCCGCCGGAGCGACCAAGAACTGCTCGAGGTGGCGCCTGAGGCCCCGAGCGCCGTAGGCGCGGGAGTAGCCTTCGGCCGAAAGTCGCGAGAGCGCGCGGTCCGTCGTGACCCAGCGCAGCGAACGCTCATCGATACCCTGTCTTGCCACGATGCGCGTGAGCGCGACGCGCGCCACCGCCTGCATGCGCTCTCGATCGAGGCTCTCGAACACCACGATGCGGTCCAGTCGGTTGATGAACTCGGGCCGGAAGTGCTCGCGGGCGCTGCTCAGGTAGTGGGAGTCGTCGTGCTCGTTCCGGTCGCCGAAGCCGACGGCAGAAGAGCGGTGTTGGGCTCCCAGGTTGCTGGTGAGGATCAGAATCGCGTTCTCGAAGTGTGCGAGCCGACCGCGTGCGTCGCTCAGCCTGCCTTCGCCCAGGACCTGCAAGAGCAGGTCGAACACCGCGGGGTCTGCCTTCTCGATCTCGTCGAGTAGCACGACGCTGAACGGCTGCTCGCGGATCCGCCGCGTGAGCGCGCCTTCGTCGCGCTCGGTGCCGCGGATCAGGCGTTCGGCGGCGAAGGCGTCTGCGTATTCGCTCATGTCGAAGCGCAAGAGCCGCTCGGCCGAGCCGAACAGGAGCTCGGCGAGCGCCTTGGCGAGCTCGGTCTTGCCGACGCCGGTCGGGCCGACGAACAGGAACTGAGCGAGCGGACGCTCTTTGGGCTGAAGGCCCGCCTTGATGCGCGCGATGGTCTCGGCCACGCGACGCACGGCCGCTTCTTGTCCGACGATCCGACTCTGAAAGAAGCGCACGACGTCCGAGAGGTCCAGGCTGCGTTCGTCCCTGAGGAGGATCTCCGGGACGCCGGTACGCGCCGAGAAGCGCGCGAGCACCTGGTCGCGCGTCACCTTCGGCTCGCGCTCCGAGCCGTCCGTCGGGCGCGTCGACAGCAGATCGTCGAACGCCCCGACCGCCTTGCCGGGCTGTACCCGATAGGGCTCGTAGCGTTGGGTCAACGCAATCAGCGTGTCGAGCGCCTCTCGGGAGACCTCGGGCCCTCCACCTCGTGAGACGTTTTCGGCGCGGGCAGCCAGGACCGCCAGCGTCGTCTTCTCGTCGAAGGGCTCCACGTGCAGCCGGGTGAGATGCGAGAAGAAGGCGACGTGGCGGTGGGACAGTCGGTCGTAGCTCTTCGGTGTGAGCTCGCCGTAGACGCGGACCTTGCCACTCTCGATGTACCGCTGCATGGCGCCCGCGATGTCTTCGTAGCCCCCGGGACTGCCGGCGAAGAGATCTTCGAAGTTCTCGAAGTAGAGCGCGGCATCCAGCGTATCGACCGCGGCCATCACCGCTTGGACGCGCGCCTCGAGCTGTCCGAGGAAGCTCTGGCCGGCCACGAGCTCGGCGCCCGAGGTCGCGTAGACGACGCGGGGCATGGCGTCGGCGGCCGCCGCCTGGAACAAGAGAGATTTGCCCGAGCCCGGCTCGCCGATCAGCACCGCCGAGACGCGCGCGCTCCCGGCGAGCGAGCGCGTGAGCGGGCCCGCGTCGCGTGCGACGAGCGCGTGAGCTGGGCGACGGAGCGGGCGTCCGATGGATTCGAGCAGCTCCTTGGCCTCGCGCGTGCGGCGCTTTCGAGCGCGTTCGCCGTTCGAATCAGCGGCGTCGCGATCGGAATCGAGCTCCACGTCGAGGCGCAGGAGCTCGTTGCTGCCCGACGGCAGTAGCTCGATGAAGTCGGCTCCGGCGAGCGAGCGCGCGGTGGCCAGCCGGCCCGCTTCTCGAGCCACCACGGCGTCGAGCTCCGGTGGACGGCGCGCCGGCACGAAGACCACGTGGTCCAGCGCAGGGATCATCACCCAGTCTCCCTTGCGCTCGGAGGCGGGGACCACCACCGCGGAGAGCTCGACCTCGACGCCAGCCGCCTTGCGCTTCGCGCCGGGCTTCGGCAAGCGCACTTTCAGGGCCTCGAGCCGCGCCTCTTCCGACACCAGGTGACGGAAGAGCTGCATGCCGCCCCGGCGTGCCAGCTCGGCGCTCAGGAACAACGACAGCTCTTCGAGTGCCCCCTCGCGCTCGTCGGCGTGGGCGACCCAACCGGGGTTCGACGCCGGGAAAGCGGAGACGAATCCCGCATCGTGCTCGGAGAGGACGACGAGCGGGCGAAGCGTCAGGGGGCTCAAGCTCGCCGAGGATCGACGAGAATCGCTCCGGCAACAACCCCGTCTCTGCGTGTGCGTTTCAAGACTCGAGCGACGCGCGCAAAAACCAGGCGTGCTTCTCGAACTCGGTCACGATGCCGGTCAAGAGGTCGACGCTGTCGGTGTCGGCGAGCCGCTCGGCGACACCTCGCGACGAACGCACCCCTTCCAGGTAGACCTCCATGCGATCGGCAATCAGGCGCACGTGCTCGAGGTCGCGCGTCGTGTCTGCCGGGTACTCCGGGATTCGCGACGTCTGGGCCACGTGGCGCGCCGTTCCGAGGGCCAGGCTCCCCAGCGTCACGGCTCGCTCGGCCAGCGCGTCGTTGTGTGCCGCGAGGCTCAGCGCGAAGGTCTCGAACAGGGGGTGCAAGGCGGCAAAGCCGGGGCCTTTCACGTTCCAGTGCGCCACCTTGATCTGGCTCATCAGGTCCAGGCCGTCGGCCAGCCGTTCGTTCAGCGTGGCGCACAGCTCGCGTCGGGCGGATTCGGGCAGGGGGCTCGGGCTCTTGTACATGGCGGACTCCTTCCGAGGCGGGATCGAAGCGCGCCTCGCCCTGGAATCGGGGCCGTTCCGCGTGATGCTTCCAATACAACGTTTGCTTGCGTGTGATAGGAATCAGCTATGAAGCTCGGCACGCTTCCGATGACGTTGCGTCAGCTGCAATACGCCGTGGCGGTCGCCGACGAGCTGTCGTTCCGGCGCGCTGCCGAGCGCTGTCACGTGTCGCAGCCGAGCCTGAGCGTGCAGCTAGCAGAGCTCGAGGGTGCGCTCGGCGTCCAGCTCTTCGAGCGAGATCGCCGGCGCGTGATGCCCACGGCCTCGGGTCGAGAGATCGTAGAACGCGCGCGTCAGGTGCTGGTCGCCGTCGAAGACATCGTCGAGCTCGCCCAGCGCTCCGCCGACCCGCGATCGGGGAGGTTGCGCATCGGTGTGATTCCCACCATCTCGCCCTATCTCTTGCCGCGCGTGAGCGCAGCACTCAAGCGGCAGCTGCCGAAGCTCGAGATCTTCTGGACCGAGGACAAGACCGCGAGCGTGATGCAGAAGCTCGAGATGGGCGAGCTCGACGCCGTCGTCGTGGCGCTCGAATCCGACATCGGTGATGCCGAGTTCGCCGTGCTCGAGAAGGACGCGTTCGTGCTCGCGGCGCCCAAGGAGCATCCGCTGGCTCGCCTTCGCGGGCGGGTGGGTGCTCGCGAGCTCGCGGGGCACGGCGTGCTCTTGCTCGACGACGGCCATTGTTTCCGGGATCAGGCCTTGGAGGTTTGCGCGAGTCAGCGCGCCAAAGAGCTCGAGTTCCGTGCGACCAGTTTGTCGACGCTCGTGCAGATGGTCGCGAGCGGCGCCGGGCTCACGCTCTTGCCCGAGCTCGCGCTCGGCAGCGAAGCACGGCGCAAAGACCTGGTGATCCGCCGCTTCCGCGCACCGGTTCCCCATCGCACGCTGGTGCTCGCGTGGCGCAAGCGTTCGGCGCGGAAGGGCTTGTTCACCGAGCTAGGGAGCATTCTCTCGGCGAGGCTTCGAGGAGCATGAGGGCAGTGATTGCGCTCTGCGCGCTCTCGAGCGCGCTCTTGGCCTGTCGTCGTTGCGAAAAACCTGCGCCGCCAGCGGGGCCCAGCGAGCATCTGGCGCGCTTCGCCGTCGGTGGGAAGTGGGGTGTCGTCGATGGCACCGGAAGCGTCCTCGTCGAGGCCCGCTTCGATCAGCTCGAGGACTTCAGCGAGGGGCTCGCCGTGGCGCGCGTCGGCGACGAGAACAGCGGTCGCTACGGCTACGTCGATCGCTCGGGTCGTTGGGTCATCGAGCCCAAGTTGTTGCGCGCGCGCGCCTTCAGTGAGGGCTTGGCCCCGGCGGCGGACGAGTCTCGTCGCTTCGGGTACTTGTCGCCCGACGGCCGTTGGGTCATTGCGCCGAGTTTCGAAAACGCCGAGCGCTTTTCCGAAGGTACGGCGCCGGCGAAGCAGGGCCGCTGGGGCTACCTCGACAAGACGGGCGCTTGGAAGATCGCCCCCAAATTCGCCGATGCCGAGCCGTTCACCGAGGGCCGCGCGGCAGTCCGCGTCGAGAGCTGGGGCTACATCGATGGCAGCGGCGCGTGGGTCGTCGAGCCGAGGTTCCAGGATGCGCGGGCCTTCGCCGAGGGGCGCGCTGCGGTCTACAGCCACGTGTCGAGTCCGTTCTTCGGACGCACGACGTGCTCGTACGTCGGGCTCGGCGGCCGGCAGGCGAGCTTGCTCGTCGACGAAGGGCTGCGCTGCGATCGGTTCCACGAGAGCCGCGCCGCGGTGCAGGATCCGAAGTCGCGCGCGTGGGGCTTCTTCGCACCCTCGGGCAAATGGCAGATCTCACCGCGTTTCTCCGACGCGGGACGCTTCTCCGAGGGCCTGGCGCCGGTCCGCGACGAAGCGCGAGGCCTCTGGGGTTTCATCGATGCGAGCGGAAACTTCCGCATCGATCCGCGCTTCGAGGCCGCGCGGGAGTTCGTGGCTTCGGCCGCAGCGGTCAAGGAAAACGGGAAGTGGGGTCTGCTCGGTCGGGACGGGAGTTGGCGGGTCGCGCCGCGATTCGACGAGCTCCACGCGCTCGCTCCGCAGCGGCGCGTAGAACCGTGAACTCGGAACTGCCACCGTCCTCCCCGCGGGTGGGGCCTCCACCGACGCGACGAGCCTCGCTCCTCGCCCGTTGATGCCTATTGGCAGCAACGATCTCCGGGCGAGTGGCCAGGTCGCAGCGTTGGTCGAGCCCGGCACCGCCGGCATTTGCCTGAACCGCAGGGCCTCGGGCTACTATCGAAGGGATGACGTCCGCACGCACCAACGTTTGCCGCTCCATCGTCGCTTCCGCAACGCTGGCATTGGGCCTTTCCTACGCGACGGGAGCCGCAGCCCAAATCAAACGTCCGGGAGCTCATGCGAAATACGCCGCCGAGCTCGAGCCCCATCTGGTGCTCGATTGGAGCGGTCACGATGGGCCGGGCGACGACGAAGGAGTGGGTCTCGGCTTCCGAGCCACCATCCCGTTCTTGGACAACGGTCCCATCAGTCGCATCAACAACAACATGGGCATCGGCTTCGGGCTGGATTGGGCCCACAACGGCGATGCCTGCGACGGCTGGCGGTTCGACGGTCGGTTCTACAACGACGAGTGCACCGTCGACGTGTTCATGGCGCCGGTAGTCGTGCAGTGGAACTTCTTCTTGACGCCCATCATCAGCGTCTTCGGGGAGGGCGGCCTCGAGATCGAGCACACCCGCTGGAAGTGGAAGAACTGCCCTTGGGGCAACGACTGCAAGGACACGGACACGGACGTCGAGCCGGTGTTCTGGGGCGGCGGGCGGTTCCTCTTCGGTCAGGGCAGCAACGTGGGCGGCATCGTTCGAATCGGCTGGCCGTACATCTCCCTCGGCGTCGGCATCATGATCTGACGCGGCGCGAGCCCCACCCGTGAATACATCCGCCGAGGCTGGCATCTAGGTGTGCCGAGCCTTCGGGCGCGCCTATTTCGCGCCCGCAAACTTCGGGCTCGGGGTGTGCCATGACCAAAGGGCTATGGGGGCTCATTTGCGCCTCGGCGCTGACGTGCGTCGCGGGCTGTTCTTCTTCGGATGCGGGCGGAGCCGGGACCGGCGGCGCCGGCACTGGAGCCTCGCCGGGAACCGGCGCCACGGCCGGGACGGGTGCGTTCGCCGGTGCGGGCGGCGGCGGGACGTCGAGCGGAGGTGCCTCGGGAGCCGGAGCCGGAGGCGTCTCAGGGGGCGGCGCGGGCGGCTCGGCGGGCTCGGCGGGTGGCGGCGCAGGCGGTTCCGGCGGCACCACGAGCTGCGACCACGACGTGTGCAGCATGGGAGGCCCGCTCGCTGCGAGCTGCGACAGCTGCGTCGGCAAGGTGTGCGCGAGTGATCCCTATTGCTGCCAGGCGGCGTGGGACGACATGTGCATCGGGGAAGCCTCCCAGTTCTGCAACGGCATCTGCGGGAGCGGCGGTTTCGGTGGCGGTGGCGGCTTCGGCGGCTTCGGTGGAGGAGGCGGTTTCGGCGGCTTCGGTGGTTCGGGGGGCACGGGCGGTTGCACCTACGACTCCTGTCGCGACGGCACCGGCACCTGCATCCAGTCGACCGACGCCCAATGCGGAAAGAACGGCGGTCCTTGCGTGGACTGCACCAAGATGGGGAGCGTTTGCACGCAGGGCTATGGCTGCGCGGAGTGCAAGCCCAAGTGTGAAGGCAAGAAGTGCGGAGACTCCGATGGCTGCGGCGGCGTGTGCGACGTCGCGTGCGGCAGCGGACAGTTCTGTTCCACCAAGGGCACGTCGAAGCCCGGCTGCTACACCTGCGGCCCCACCACTTGTCCCGACGGCTGCTGCACGGCGACCGGACAGTGTGTCGGCGGAGGAAAGCGCAACGAATGTGGTAGCGGCGGCGCAGCCTGCGCCGACTGCGGAGCGCAGGCCTGCGTGCTCCAGAAGGGCAGCTTCCCGTACAAGTTCGCTTGTGGCGCTTGCGGTTCGGGTTGTTCGCCGACCTACCCGGGCATGCCGCCCGTGTGCCAGGCCGATGGCTGCGGCAGCTTGTGCCCGGGCGCGGGCTGCGATCCGAAGTACAGCAGCGGCACCTGCACGGTCACCGGAGACTCCTCCGCGCAGTGCCAGCCGAGCGGGTTCTGTGACCCCTTCTCGTGCGCGAGCGGTTGCTGCGACTACTCCGGAGGCTTCTTCAACTCCAAGTGCGTGACCGGAAATCTCCCGAGCCAGTGCGGGTCCGGCTCGGTGCAGTGTGTGGACTGCGTGTCGAAGGGCGGGAGCTGCGACACCAAGACCAAGAGCTGTACGAATTGCACGCCCAAGTGCGACGCAGCGGCATCGTGCGGGCAGGCCGACGGCTGCGGCGGCAAGTGCACGGGCAAGACGGGCGGGAAATGCCAAGGTGCAGGCGCGGTGTGCGGGGACGACGGCGTTTGCGGCTGCGGGATGAGCGGCAAGGCGCTCTGCTACGACTCCGGCACCAACACCCAATCGTGTATCGACGTCCTCGCCGACGCCAACAACTGCGGCGGCTGCGGCGCGAAGTGCCCGGCGGGTGTGGCCTGCAACGGCGGCGTTTGCGACTGCGGCCCGGGCTCGCTCTTCTGCAAGTCGAACGATCCCAAGGTCGCCGGCGTGTGCACCAACCTGGCGACGGATCCCAAGCACTGCGGGAGCTGCTCCACTGCGTGCCCGGGCACGTCCTGCACCGGAGGCAAGTGTGGAGCGTGCGCTCCAGGCACGACCCAGTGCGGATACCCGACGCCCGTGTGCGCCGACCTCCAGACCGACACCGCCAACTGCGGCACGTGCGGGAACGCCTGCCCGACGGGCATCGGGTGCGCCGGCGGCAAGTGCCAATGCCCCAGCGGCCAGACCTCCTGCTACGCGAAGTGCACGGATACTGCGACCGACGCGAAGAACTGCGGTGCCTGCGGCGCGCAGTGCCCGACGGGTGTGACGTGCAGCGCGGGTAAGTGTCAGTGCCCCGCCGGAACCACCTACTGCTCGCAGTCGGGGACGTGCACGAACCTCAGCGTCGACCCGAAGAACTGTGGAGCGTGCGGCACGAGCTGCCCGAGCGCGTGCGTGAACGGCAAGTGCTTCTGAGTCCAACGGGCAGCGTCGCGAGACGGGGACGTGTCCAGGTCAGGTCGACCTGGAAGCGTCCCCGCGCCTCGTTCTGACGCCCGCGCGAGTCGCTCCGGTGGACGCCGGCGCGACTCGCGGGCTTTTTTCGCGAAAACCTTTCGCCCCTTGCGGATCCGTGCGGGATTCTGCACGAAAGAAGCGTCGGCGACCCAATTCGCGCTCGCGTCGGGCCCCGACCTTGGAGTAACAATCCGGCCGCGATCCGCGCCGGTCGGGCCCCTCTGGTCCGGCCCACGCGTCGCACATCGGAGCGCCTCGGCGCGATCGAGCAAGCCCATGGCGAAAGCGATAACGCTCTACGACACGACGATCGGCAAGAAGGTCGTCCTGGCGCTGACGGGACTCGTCCTCTACGGGTTCGTCATCGTCCACATGTTGGGCAACCTCCAGGTCTTCATGGGCCCGGAGCAGCTCAACGGCTACGCGAAGAAGCTCCACGACCTCGGCCCCTTGCTGTGGGTCGGGCGGATCGTGATTCTGTCGTGTTTCGTGGTCCACGTGGCCACCGTGCTCCAGCTCTACGCACGCACGCAGGCCGCGCGCCCCATCGGCTACCGCCTGAAGAAGAACCAGGTGACCACCTACGCCGCCCTGACCATGAAGTTCGGCGGCATCGCGCTCTTCCTGTTCGTGCTCTACCACCTCGCGCATCTGACCGTGCCCGGTGTGTCCATGGCGGCGAGCTACAAACACGACGCCATCGACGTGTACGCGAACGTGGTGAACGGGTTTCGCGTCCCGTGGGTCACCGCGATCTACGTCGTCGCCCAGGTGTTCTTGGGCATGCACCTCTACCACGGTGCCTTCAGCCTGTTCCAATCACTGGGATTGAATCACCCGCGCTACACCGAAACCCTCAAGTTCTTGGCGCAGACCCTGGGCGTGGCCGTGGCAGCGGCCAATATCGCCATGCCCGTGGCCGTTCTGGCCGGTGTCGTGAAGTGACGGAGAGTGCCATGGCCATCAAGCTCGAGAGCAAAGCACCTTCCGGTCCCATCGAGACGCGTTGGGAACGCCACCGCTTCGAGATGAAGCTCGTGAACCCGGCGAATCGCCGGAAGTACAAAGTCATCGTGGTGGGCACCGGGCTCGCCGGCGGCGCTGGCGCCGCGTCTTTGGGCGAGATGGGCTACAACGTTCTCTCGTTCTGCTACCAAGACAGCCCGCGCCGGGCGCACAGCATCGCCGCGCAGGGTGGCATCAACGCCGCCAAGAACTACAAGAACGACGGCGACAGCATCTACCGGCTGTTCTACGACACGGTGAAGGGCGGCGACTTCCGCGCGCGCGAGAGCAACGTGTATCGGCTCGCGCAGCTCTCGGTCGCCATCATCGACCAGTGCGTCGCCCAGGGCGTGCCCTTCGCTCGCGAGTACGGCGGTCTGCTCGACAACCGCTCCTTCGGCGGCGCCCAGGTGTCCCGCACGTTCTACGCCCGCGGGCAGACCGGCCAGCAGCTCTTGCTCGGCGCCTATCAGTCGCTCGCCCGGCAGACCGAGGCCGGAACGGTCAAGAGCTTCCCGCGCACGGAGATGCTCGACGTGATCGTCGTGAACGGCGTGGCGCGCGGCATCGTCACCCGCGACATGGTGAGCGGGAAGGTGGAGGCCCATCTCGCGGACGCCGTCGTGCTCGCCACGGGCGGCTACGGCAACGTGTTCTTCCTCTCCACCAATGCCAAGGGGTGCAACGGCACCGCCGTGTGGCGGGCTCACCGCAAGGGAGCCGTGTTCGCCAACCCCTGCTTCACACAGATCCATCCCACTTGCATCCCGGCCGCCGGCGACTACCAGTCGAAGCTCACGCTGATGAGCGAGAGTTTGCGCAACGACGGCCGCGTTTGGGTGCCGAAGAACGCCGACGATTGCGCCAAAGACCCGGCGGAGATCGCGGAGAAGGACCGGGACTACTACCTCGAGCGCATCTACCCGAGCTTCGGCAACCTCGTGCCGCGTGACATTGCGAGCCGGCGCGCCAAGATGGTGTGCGACGAGGGCCGTGGCGTCGGCTCGGAGGTCGACGGCGTGCGGCGCGGTGTCTACCTGGACTTCCGCGACGCCATCAAACGCCTCGGTGAAGGCAAGATCCGGGAGCGCTACGGCAATCTCTTCGACATGTACGAGCGCATCACGGGCGAAAACCCTTACAAGGTGCCGATGCGCATCTACCCCGCCACCCACTACACCATGGGTGGGCTGTGGGTGGACTACAACCTGATGACCACGGTCCCGGGCTTGTTCGCGGCGGGCGAGGCCAACTTCAGCGACCACGGCGCGAACCGCCTCGGAGCCAGCGCGCTCATGCAAGGGCTCGCGGACGGCTACTTCGTCCTGCCCTACGTCATCGGCAACTACCTCGCTACGGCACAGCTCGAGAAGATCGACGAGAGCCACATCGAGGTGAAGCGGGCGCTGGCCGAGGTCGAGGAGCGCATCGACAAGCTCCTCTCCATCGGCGGCGAGCGCACCCCCGACTCGTTCCATCGCGAGCTCGGCAACATCATCTGGAACCAGTGCGGCATGGCGCGGAACGCCAAAGGGCTGGAAAACGCCCTGGAGAAGATCCCTGCCTTGCGCGAGGAGTTCTGGAAGAACCTCAAGGTCACCGGCACGGGCGAGAGCCTGAACCAGACCCTGGAGAAAGCCGGCCGCGTCGCGGATTTCATGGAGCTCGGCGAGCTCATGTGCCGAGACGCGCTGGCGCGCGACGAGAGCTGCGGCTGCCATTATCGCGAGGAGCACGTCACCGAAGAGGGTGAGGCCAAGCGCAACGACAGCGACTACCAGTACGTGGCGGCTTGGGAGTTCAGCGGGGACGTCTCGAAGCCGACGCTCCACAAGGAGTCTCTCGAGTTCGAATACGTGAAGCCCGTGCAGCGCAGCTACAAGTGAGGAAAGCGGAGCCGGTATGTCGAAGAACATGAATCTCACGCTCCACGTCTGGCGCCAAAAGGCTGCGAGCGACGCTGGTGGCTTCGAGACCTACAAGGCGGACGACATCAGCGAGCACATGTCGTTTCTCGAGATGCTCGACGTGGTGAACGAGCGTCTGCTCGCCGACGGCAAAGAGCCCATCGCGTTCGACAGCGACTGCCGCGAGGGAATTTGCGGCATGTGTGGCTTGGTGATCAACGGCGTGCCCCATGGCCCCAATGCCGCGACGACCACCTGCCAGCTTCACATGCGGCATTTCTCCGACGGCGACGAGATCACCATCGAGCCGTGGCGCGCCCATGCCTTCCCGGTGCTCCGCGACCTGGTGGTCGACCGCGGGGCGTTCGACCGCATCATCCAGGCGGGCGGCTACATCAGCGTCAATGCCGGCTCTGCGCCGGAAGCCAACGGCCTGCCCGTGCCCAAGCCCGACGCCGACAAGGCCATGGACGCCGCGCAGTGCATCGGCTGTGGCGCCTGCGTCGCCGCCTGCCCCAACGCCAGCGCCATGTTGTTCGTGGCAGCCAAGGCTTCGCACCTCGGTCTGCTGCCCCAGGGCCAAACCGAGCGCTACGAGCGCGTGAAGAACATGGTGGCGCAGATGGACAAGGAAGGCTTCGGGCACTGCACGAACCACTACGAGTGCATGAAGGCGTGCCCGAAGGAGATCAACGTCGAGTTCATCGCGCGGCTCAACCGTGACCTCGTGCGCGCCACGCTGATCGAGAAAGAGCACGAAGACACCGGCGGCGGAACGGGCTGAGCGCGTCGGGGTCGAGCCCCGCCCTCAGAACATCGCGCTCGCGCTCCACACGAACGCGCGCTCCCCGAGCAGGCTGGTCTCGAATCCGAGCTCGAAGCCGCGCCAGATCTCGCTCCGCGCGCCGAATCCCAGCGCGTAGTGGTGTCGATCCGAGCCCGTGCGTTTCTCTCCTTCCCGGACGAACTCCACCGGACCGCCGAAGGCGCGCGCGAGGGCGAAAGGTCGCAGGTGCTCGAAGAGCGTGATGCCGAGCTCGCCGCCGATGCGGAGATCCGTCGCTCCGAGAGCCTCGTCCTCGCCGCTGGCCGCGTGGCTCGCGTGGGTGCGTGACAGTCCCATGCTGAGCGTCCCGACGCCGTACGGCTCGCCGTCGCGCCCGCCGAAGACGCGATACCCGCCGGTGGCGCTGGCGACGAAGCCGGTGCCGACGTGGTAGCGCCGCCCGGCGCCTATCAGACTCCCGCCGGTGACGACGCCGCCGCCGAGCACCACGCTCGCTCGCTCGCCGAGGCGCCGGCCCACGGCCAACGACAGCGAGCGCTGGTAGAGGGTGTACTCGCTGTCGTCGTCGAAGACGAGCTCGGCGCGGAACGTCGCGGCCTGAGCGCCCACGATGTAGTTCCGCTCCGTTCCGCTTTCACACGAGCCCGTCGGACCGACGGGCGCCGCCAGCCCTCAAGCTCGTGCGTCGCGCGCGAGGCATCCGAGGAGCGTCAGAGAGCCCAGCGAGGAAAGCAGCGCGAAGCGGAATCGCACGGGCCCATCCTTTCCGGCGATCGCGTTCCTGTCAACGCTCAACGAGGGCGACCGCCGGCTCGGATCTCGGCGAGCCGAAAGCGACCGAGCACGTTCCGCAGCTGCTGGAGCTGGGCGTCGGAGACCGTGCCGCGCCGCACGACGAGCCGAGGGCTTCCGTTTTCGACCACCGCTACGATCCGAACCGCGTCGAGCTTGGGCTTTCGGACGACGTCGGCGATCTCGTCCAGGAGTCGTTGGGGCATGCGCCCGCGAACGAAGCGAGGCTTTCCTCGCTCGACGTCGATGCAGAAGAGCTCGTTGGATCGCAAGAGCGCGACCACCAACGGAACCGCCAGGAGCACCAGCACGATCCAAGGAAAGACGCTGGTCACCCGGGGACCCAGGAGTGGAGGAAGCGGATCAGCGCGCCGGAGCGCTGGGCCAAAGTGGGAATTTCGATGTACTCGTCGTGCGTGTGGAACCCGCGTCCGCGTGGGCCGAGCCCGTCGATCACCGGGACGCCCACCGCACCCACGTCGTTGGCGTCGGAGCCCCCGCCGAGCAGCGGGCTCATTTCGTAGCCGAGGCCTTCGGCTCGAGCACACTCCGCGTAGCGCTCGGCCAATCGCCGGGAGCCTTCACTCGCTTCCAGCGCGGGGCGGCGCACGCCGCCATCGAGCTCGAGCTTCGCACCGAGCTCATCTTGGATGCGACCGGCGGCTCGTGCGAGCTCGAGCATCAGCCAGTCCCCATCCGCGAGATGCACCATGCGAAAGTCGAGTGTGCAGGTCGCGCGCTCGGGCACCGTGTTCTTGCTGGTGCCGCCTTGCACCAGCCCGACGTTCAAGGTCACGCCGCGCTCGTAGTCCGTGAGGCGCTGGGCGGCTTCGATGAAGCGAGCTAGGGCCCAGATCGCGTTGATACCCTCTCGGTGGGCGTTACCCGCGTGGGCGGCTCTCCCCGTCGCCACCACCTCGACGCTCCCCGTACCTTTGCGCTCGGTGATGATGGCGTCGGTCGGGCGCCCGGCTTCGAACACCAGCGCAGCCTGCGCGCTGCGCGCGAGCTCGCGGGTGAAGGCGCGTGACTCGGGTGACCCCACCTCTTCGTCTGCTACGCACACGAACGCCAGCGGCACGGCCGCGAGCTCACCGACTTCGGCAAGCGCGCTGCAGGCCGCGTGTACCGTCGCGATGCCTCCCTTCATGTCGAGCACGCCGGGACCTCGCACGCGCTCGCCTTCGACCACCCAGCCCGCGAAGCTACCCTTCGGGAACACGGTGTCGTGGTGGCCGACGAGCAACAGACGCCGGTCGGGAGCCGATTCCCAAGCCGGCGTCCGCCAGACCAAGTGTGTGCCGAATTTCTGGCTCGGCTGCCGCTGGAGCTCGAGCCCCGGCAGCGCGAATGCGTGCGCCAAGAGCTCCCCCATGGCGTCCACGTCGTCGCGGTCGCCCGTGTAGGAGCTCTGCTCGACCCAGCTACGCAGGAGCGAGAGCTCCTGTTGGGCGCGCTGCGTGCGAATTCGAAGGGCCTGGGCCAGGCGATCGGCGGGCATGGCATGGGGAGCCTAGAGCCGGTCGGGGCTCGATGGAACTCCGGTACGAACCCTTGAGCGGCGCCCCGACGAATGCGAGAGTCCCGCCAGCATGATGCGCAATCTCCGGAAGCTCGTTGGTCCGTTGCTCCTTTTGACGTTCGCGCTCTTCGCCTGCAAGAAGAAGAGCGGCCCCACGGTGGAGGTGAACGCTTCGGGCGACTCCGGCTCGGTCAGCGTGAGCGGTGACAAGGGCTCCGTTCAGGTGAGCGGCGGCGCCGACGGCGGCACCGTCACAGTCGAGGTGGATGGCGGCAAGCTCGAACTCGGCAACTCCAAGGGCGACTGCAAAGCGGGCGAGAAGTGCCGATGCGCCGGCATGGGCAATTGCACGAAGACCTGTGCCGGGCCGGGCTGCGAGTTCGTGGCCGAGGGCATGGGCAACGCCACGTTCAAGTGCCCCGATGGCAAGTGCACGCTGAAGGGCACCGCCATCGGCAACACGACCCTCGAGTGCAAAGGCGGTGGGTGCACGTTCGAGTGCGCCGGAACCGGGAACTGTGTGCTCTCCGAATGCTCGTCCGGCTGCTCCATCAAGTGCAAGGGTGTGGGCACCTGTTCGTGCAAGACCGGTTGCTGACGGCCGCTGCTTCGTTGCAGCTCGCGAGTCTCGCGCTGCGCGCACTCAAGCGGGCGCGAGACCTGGGGGCCAGGTCGCGGCGAACGAGGGTCGCTGGCTGATTTCTGCCAGCCAGCGCGCGAGCACGGGGTGATCGTCACGCCAGGAGTGGGGGTTGCGGAGGTCGACGTATTCGAGGGCGGCACCCAGCGCGATGTCCGCGAGGGTGAGCCGGTCGCCACACGCGAACGATCCCCCGAGGCGCTGATTGGCCCATGCCATGGCACGTGAGACCTTCTCATCCTGCCGTGCCTGCGCCGACGCGATCTGAAGCGCGGGTGGACGGCGCCCCTCCAGCATGCGGAGCACGCTCGCGTCCATCATGCCGTCCGCGACAGCCTGCCAGAGGAGAACCTGGAAGCGTGGTTCGCCCGAGGGAGGCAGGAGCTTCGGCTCGGACAACCCGTCGAGGTATTCGAGGACGACCGGGGAGTCGAACAACACGGACTGGTCGTCACGCAACAAGACGGGCACTTTGCCGAGTGGGTTCAGCGAAGCGATCGGGCTCTCCTTGGACGCCGTGTCCACCTCGCAGAGTTCGATGGCGAGGCCCTTCTCGTGGGCGAGGATTCGAACTTTGCGGGCGTAGGGGGAGGTGAGCGACGCGAAGAGCTTCATGGTCCGGAGCCTACCTTCTCACTTGTGCCGCCGCATGACATGCACCAAATAGCCCTCGACGATGGCCCAGAGACCCGTTCCGAGCGCCGCCCTCGGAGCGCCACTTCCGGGGATCAGTGAGTCGAAGCTGCTCTTCGTGCTCGCGATGGTTCAGTTCATCAACGTCCTGGATTTCATGATGGTGATGCCACTCGGCCCGGATTTCGCGAGCGCACTCCAGATCCCGAGCTCCCGCCTCGGCTTGATCGCAGGAAGCTACACGGCGGCTGCGTCGGTGTCCGGGCTCGTCGGTATGCTGTTCCTCGATCGTTACGATCGGCGGCGAGCGCTGCTGGTCGCGCTCTTCGGACTCGTCATGGGCACCGCAGCGGGTGGGCTCGCCAAAGGGCTCCCGAGCTTGATGCTTGCGCGCGTCGTCGCTGGCTTGTTCGGGGGGCCCGCGTCGGCCCTGGCGCTCGCCATCATCGCCGACACCATCCCGCCCGAGCGGCGGGGGCGCGCCCTCGGCGTCGTGATGGGGGCGTTTTCTGTCGCGTCGGTCTTGGGCGTTCCGGCCGGCCTCGAGCTCGCGCACGTGGGCGGTTGGCGCACGCCGTTCTTCGCGGTGGCGCTCCTCGGCGGCGCCGTGGCGGTCGCGGCCGGATTGGTGTTGCCTCCCTTGGCGCGCCACCTCGAAGAGCAAGCCCAGCGCCCGCCCGTCGGAGCGCTGGAAGTCGTTCGCCGCCCCGTGGTCCTCTTGGCGATGGCGGCGAACTTGGTCACGACCCTCAGCGTGTTCGTGATCGTCCCGAACATCGCCGCCTATCTACAACAGAACCTCGACTATCCGAGGTCGCGCCTCGGGTTTCTCTACCTCGTCGGGGGCGTGTTCAGCTTCTTCACCATGCGCATCGCCGGCCGTTTGGGCGATCGCTTCGGTCAGAGCCGCGTGGTCGCCTTCGGTACTCTGCTGTTCGTGAGCGCCGTGGCACTCGGTTTCGTGTCGGAGCGCCCCTTCGTTCCCGTCTTGGCCATCTTCGTCACGTTCATGGTGTCGGGCGGGTTCCGCATGGTTCCCATGAACGCCCTGGCCACTCGCGTGCCGCGGCCCGTGGAGCGCGCGCGCTACATGAGCGTACAATCCACCGTGCAGCACGTCGGAGCCGCCCTCGGCGCCGGACTCAGCTCTTTCATCCTGGTGGAGCTCCCCGGCGGCCGTCTGGGTCACATGCGCGAGGTTGCGTTGATTTCCATGGGCCTCGCCGTACTGCTTCCGGTCCTGCTCCTGGCCGTCGAGAGGCGAGTGGAACGCGAGGAGCGCGCAGCGCCGCGCTCGGCCCGCTGATCCTGCGCCCCGCGTCCGCTGCGGATGCCGTAGGATGGCCCGACTTCGAAACGTGGCGTCCATCTACCTGAGCGGGATTCTCAGTGCCTGGAGCGCGACGCTCCTCGGGCTCGGGGTCTTCTTCGCAGCGGCCTACCTCGCACGCCGCCGCGAGCGCGATCTGCTCGTGTACGCCGCAATGTGCTTGGCTCTCGCGTATCACAGCGCCAGCAGCGCCCGCGCCCAGGTGGCCCTCAGCATCAGCGCACGCTTCGAGGCGGTCACCGGCGTGATGGAGGCGGCCCTGCTCACCGCCGCGCTGAACCTCCACTTCGTGTTGCTGTTCGTCGACCGGCCCTTGCGCCGCATCACTTGGCTCGCGGGCTACGCACTCGTGGTCCCGCTCGAGATCGCCATCGCGACGGGGCACTGGTGGCGACTCGAGACCGCGGTGCTGGTCGAGTCGCACGTGTTCGGAGCCGTGCTGCGCCACTGGCGCGCGGAGCCGACCGCCATCGCAGTCGCGGGCTTCGCCCTCGTGGCGTTGGCCTTGTGCGCCGCGCAATTGCTGCTCGTGCAGGCGGCGCGCGCGGGCAAACGCGAGGCGTGGCTCGCTGCCTTCGGAGGTGGCGTGCTCGTCCTGGCGGCGTTGAACGACATGCTGCTGAGCACGGGCGCCGTCCAGAATACGCTCTTCCTCGTGCCGCATGCGTTCATGCTCTATGCCGCCAGCGTCGCCAGTACGTTGGTGGTGCGCTACCGAAAAACCATCGTGGAGCTCACCCACACCGAGACGGAGCTTCGCCGTACGAGCCGCGAGCTGTTTCTCTCTCACGAAGAGCTTCGTAGCGTGCAGCGCGAGCTGACGGCGAAGGAGCAGCTGGCCGCGGTGGGTGAGCTCGCCGCCGCCATCGCCCACGAAGTGCGTAACCCCCTCGCCGTGATCAACAACGCCGTAGCGGGGTTGCGTCGCCCTCAGGTCGCCGATCCAGACCGCGACATTCTCTTGTCGATCGTGACCGAGGAGACGGAGCGGCTGAATCAGCTGGTCACCGACCTCCTGCGTTTTGCGCGTCCGACGTCGCTTCAACGCACTCGCGTGGACCTGGTGGAGCTCCTGCAAAAGACCCAGGTGCCGCTGAAAGAGCAGCACGCGCTGCAGGTGAGGGCCGATGACTCTGCGCGGTTCGTTCAGGCAGACGCCAACCTGCTGCGCGCCGCCTTCGACAACCTGATCCAGAACGCTGCGCAGGCCATGCCCAGCGGCGGCGACATCGAGGTGAACATCGAGCGCGAAAACGACGGCGGCGAAGGGGACGTCGTGGTCGTCATCACCGACCACGGCACTGGGATGGACGCGTCCACACTCGCTCGTGCGAGAGACCCGTTCTTCACCACGCGGCCGAGCGGCACCGGGCTCGGCCTTCCCATCGTCGAACGCGTGGTAGAAGCGCACGGCGGAGAACTCTCGATCGAGAGTGCCCTCACCAAGGGAACCACGGTTCGGGTACGGCTGCCCGACGGCGAGCCCGTCGCGCCGGGTTGACAGTTCGGCTCGGCCGATCGAGCGTCGGAGCGATGCTCGGACCCAAGCTGGCGCGGCTCTGCACCGACGACTTCGCCCTGACGGCCGTCCGAGATTGGGCGAAGAGCCTCAGCCTCGGCGCGGAGCTCAGCGTCGAAGAATGGGAGCGGGCCGGCGAGATCGAAGCAGCCTTCGAAGGCATGTATCTGATGGCAGCCGCGGACGGCGACCTCTCGCGTGACGAGCTCCTGCTCTTGTCCGCCAGTCTGCAGGCCATTCTCGAGTCGACGGAAGCCCGTGGGGTCTCGCGCTACGAGCTCGGTGTCGTGCTCTTGAAGTTGAGCGACATCATCGCAGGCTTCGCCCGAGCCCTGGAATCCGACGGGATCGCTGCGCGCATTCGCCACGTCGCCGGTCGCGTGAAGAGCGAACCCGCGCGCCGCCTCGCGCTGCGCATGGCCGCCGGGGTGGCATTCGCGGACGACTTCGTCGCCGACGGCGAGATCCGGACCCTCGACGACCTGGCGCTGGCGCTGTCATTCGATCACGAAACCGCGCTCGCCGAGCTCAAGGCGGTGCACACGGCGCTGAGCGGCTGAGGCCGAAAAGCCGCCACGGATGCGGCCGGGATTGCCTCTGGGAGAGGCCTGGTCGGATAATCGGTGCTCATGCCCGGTTCCGACCAAGACCAGCTCGCGCAGGCGGAGGCTCGTCTCGGCACTCGCCTGCGGGACAAGTGGCGCCTCGATCGCGTACTCGGCATCGGCGGCATGGCCACGGTGTACGAAGCGACCCACCGGAACGGCAAGCAGGCCGCCATCAAGGTCCTGCGGCCCGAGGCCGCGCTGGTTAGCGACATCAAGGCCCGCTTCTTGCGCGAAGGCTACTTGGCCAATCGGGTCGGGCACCCGGGTGCGGTCTCGATTCTCGACGACGACGTGGACGAAAACGGAACGGTTTACCTCGTGATGGAGCTCCTCGTGGGCGAGACCCTCGAGCAGCGCTGGCGCGATCGAGGGAAGCTGCCTTGGCGCGACGTCGTGCTGGTGGCTACCCAGGCTCTAGACGTCCTCGTCCACGCGCACGAAAAGGAAATCGTGCACCGGGACTTGAAGCCGGGAAACATCTTCCTCGACGTCCAGAGCGGGGTGAAGATCCTGGACTTCGGCATCGCGCGTCTGCTCGGCGGCGAGCTTCGGAGCTCCACTACGGGCTACGAAACCGCGCTCGGCACGCCCGGCTTCATGCCTCCGGAGCAGGCGCGCGGCCGCTGGGATCAGGTCGACGCCACGAGCGACCTCTACGCGCTCGGGGCGACGATGTTCTCCGTGATCGCCAATCGTTATCTGCACGAGGCCGAAACCGCCAACGAGCAGCTGGCATTGGCCATGACCACTCCGGCGCCGCTCCTCGGCAGCGTCGAGCCCGACGTCCCGCCAGAGATCGCGAGCGTCGTCGACCGTTCGCTCTCGTTCGAGAAGGGCGCGCGATTCCCCGATGCGCGCGCCATGCAAGCCGCGCTTCGGAGCGCGTATCAGGCGTGTACGGGAGAGTCGCTCGAGGCGCTGCCCCGCCTGAGCGTCACCCGTCGAGCTCGGAGCGTTCTGCCCGAAGCGCCGACGGTCGGCGCCGATCCCAGCGCACCGAGCCTGAGCAGCTTCGCGCCTCCGGAGCGTTCGACCACTTCGCCGACGACGGAGACGCACGCGGGCAGGAGTCCGTCGCGCAAGGCAGGGCTCGCGATCGTCGCAGCCGTCGCCGTGGGCCTCGTGGCGCTGGTGGGGCTCAATGCTCGAACACCCGCAGCCGGCGGAAGCGTCACGAACAGTGCCGCGCCACACGGCCCGGGATCGGGGGCCGCGACCGCCGCCGCCCCCGAGGTGCGGCCGGCCCCGGTCGTGACGGAGCCTCCCGGCATGCCGAGCGCCAACGGCGCCGCACCGAGCGCACCCGCGGCGAGCGAAACGCCCAAGGCCATCCGGTCGCCCCACGACGGCCCCCGCGGCCCGGCCAAGCCCCCCGCGGCCAAGGGAGAAGCCCCGGGATCGCCGCCTGCTTCGCCGGATATCTTCCAGTCCAGGAAGTAGCGACTATCCTTGCCGCGAATGCGGCGTGATCGCTGGATGTGGGCCGTGGTTTCGGCGCTCGTGATCTTGGCAGCGGCCGAGCCCTCGCGCGCAGACGCGCGAGACCCGGCGGCCGCCGAGGCCCTGTTCGAAGAAGGTCGGCGTGCGATGGACGCCAAGCGCTTCAGCGAGGCGTGCGACAAGTTCGCCGAAAGTCAGCGCCTCGACCCGGCGGCGGGCACGCTGGTGAACCTCGCCGCGTGCCGCGAGCGGACCGGGGAGCTGGCGCTCGCATGGGAGGCTTGGCGGCAGGCGCTGCAGCTGCTCCCGTCCGATGACAAGCGCCGCCCCGAGGTGGCACGCAGAGTTGCGACAGCCGAGGCGCGGGTTCCCAGGCTCGCGATCCGCCTCGCACCGGCGGCACCCAGCAATTCTTCGATACGTCGCGACGGCATCGAGGTCGGGCCTGCTGCTCGCGGTTCGTTCATCCCGGTCAACCCAGGAGAGCACGAAATCGTCGTCGAGGCCCCGGGGCGCGCCGAGCGTCGCTACCGCGTGCAGCTCGCGGAAGCCGAACGGAAGACGCTCGAGGTCGAGCCCGGCGACCCGAGCGCCTCGGCCGAGACCAGATCGGCGCCGCCTCCTCCGCCGCCTTCGATCCGCGTCGAGCGTCACCCGGCTCCGCCGTCGCGAACGGCCGACACCGGGCGCACGGCGCGAACCGTCGGCTATGTCCTGGGCGGCGTCGGGCTGACCGGTCTGGTCGTGGGCGGTGTCTCGGGCGCGCTCGCGCTCGGCAAGAAGAACGACATGGATGCCCAATGTGCCGAGCGCCAGGGTGAGCTTCGCTGCAGCGATGCCGGTCTCGACGCGGCACGCTCCGGCAACCGCTGGGCCAACGTGAGCACCGTGAGCTTCGCCGTCGGAGCTTTGGCCCTGGGCGCAGGCGCCTACCTCGTGCTCACGAACGGCCCCCCTGAGCGCTCCTCGGTCGGCGTCGTGATGGGAACGCGCGGACGCGAAGCTTCGCTGGGCTTTGCGGGGAGGTTCTGAGCGTGAGTCGCCTGCGCTTGGTCGGCTTCGCCGCCATGTTCGTTCCGTTGGCCATCGCCTGCGAGTCCTTGATCGATGCGAGATTCGACGACGCTCGCCCCGAGGAGTCGTCGGGAGCCGACGCCCAGGTCGACGCTCCTGCCTGCTCCTACGCGAAGCCACCCGGCCCGCCGAGTCTCAAAGAGACCAATGACATAGCCGAAGCCACGGTGGTGATCCATGACGTGGCGTTCGGGGACGCCAAGGACAGCCAGGGACAGCCGACGTTCCTCGGCATCGGTTACGATCTCGACGACAATTGCGCCGACCAAGGTGAAGCGCCGCTCTGTCGACCTGCGGCCTGGACGAAAGGCGATGCCAGCGACGGGCCGGGAGGAGTCGACAACGCCGTCGGAAAGATGATCGCCAGCCAGGAGAAGGTGCTCGGGCTCGGCGCGCCGGCCCTGACCAGCGCCAAGATCACCGCGGCGATCCAGGGCGGGGAATACTCGCCGCTCGGTGTGATCAAGGTCTCCAAGTGGGGAGGCTTCGATGACGATCGGGTGCGCGTCGAGTGGTACGTCGCGCTCCCGGCGAAGCTCGCGCCGGGTTTCGTCCCCAAGTTCGACGGCACCGACGTCTGGCCGCTGGGGTCGCTCGCAGCGGACGGCGGAGGAAGCGCCCTGGTGGCCGTGGACGAAAACGCATACGTCACCGGTCGAGTGCTGGTCGCACGCTTCGACCACCTGCAGATCCCGTTCGCTACGCTGTTCCTCGAAGTGAACGACGTCATCTTGACCGGTTCCCTGTCGAAGCAGGGGGAACGCTTCGTGCTCGAGAAAGGCACACTCGCGGGCTGGTCTCACGTCGACGAGGTGATTGGGCTGATTCCTGCCATCACCAAGAACCTGTTCGGCATCAGCATGTGCGCCGACAACGCCAACTTCCCCGTGATCAAGAACTTCGTGTGCCGAGTCGCCGACATGACGCCGGCGGGTGAAGAGTGTCAGGGAGAGTCGTTCGGCATTCGGTTCGAGACCGTGCCCGTGACGTTGGGGCAGACGTACCCGTTGCCGCACGAGCCGCCCTGCCCGGCGGAGACGGATCCGAAGACGAGTCCGTGTGGGGTGGCGCCGAAGGGGTGAGGGGGTGCGGGGGCGCGGGCGTGAGCTTGCGCGCGGGCGTGAGCTTGCGTGTGCGCGTGGGCGTGAGCTTGCGCGTGGGCGAGCGCGCGGGCGAGAGCTTGCGCGTGGGCGCGGGCGTGGGCGAGCGCCGAAGCGTGCACTCGGCCGGAGGCCGAGTCCCGGATCCACACCCACAGTCTTGGCACGATCAGATCACGATCCGCCACTGAGACCCGAGTGAGAAAACCGGCCGGGACCGGCGCCGGCCGTTTCCAAGCCAGGGAGAGTCGCGGGGCGCCGGCGGCCGTCCACGGAGTGAAGAAAAGCTTGCGCGCGGGCGAGTGCTTGCGCGTGGGCGCGGGCGTGGGCGAGCGCCGAAGCGTGCACTCGGCCGGAGGCCGAGTCCCGGATCCACACCTACAGTCTTGGCACGATCAGATCACGATCCGCCAGTGAGACCCGAGTGAAAGAAACCTCTTAGGCCCGGAGGATGATTTCGTTCGTGCCCTCTTCGCCGATGCCGACGTCGTTGGCGGAGAGGTCGCGCTGGTTGCCGTCGGGTGGGTCGTAGGCGGCGCGGCCGACTTGAGTCGTGCCGAGGGAGGGGATGAAGGGGGCGATCAGGTACTGCTTGATGAAGTACCACCACATGCTGCGGTGCAGGAGGCGCGGGTCGATCTCGGCGGCGTACTTCGCGTGGATCTCGGGGAGCTTCGTCCAGTGCGCGCCGGCGTTCTCGTGATGGGCGCCGTGCAGGCCGTTGTTGAAAAGGAAGAAGTTGGTCCAGTAGCCGACGAAGCTGCGCGAGTGGTTGTGGTCCGACCAGGGGTCGGTGTGGATGTGCTGCACGTAGTTGAAGACCATGATGGTCCACAGCGCGAAGAGCGCAGGGATGAGGCAGACGAGGCCCCAGAGGATCAGTCCCTGCTTCGCGCCGTGGAGCGAGATCGCGAGGGCGAGGAGCGCCGCGTGCGAGCCGAGCCAGACGGCGTATTGGATCTGGATTCGGCGGTAGAGCTTCGGGTTCTTCACCTTGGCCTGTTGGATGAAGGCCTTGGTGGGCTCCGACTGGTAGTAGCCCGAGACGATGGGGTAGGTGATCAGGATGAGCGGGCTGTTCTTCTTCGAGTGGCGCCAGGTGATGGTGGCGTCGCCCGCGCGGTTCACGAACTTGTGGTGGTTCAAGTTGTGGGTCGGGATCCAGGCGAACGTCGGGTAGCCGTAGAAGATCGAGATCACGTGCCCGAAGAGCTCGTTCATCCGCTTGCTCTTGAAGGTCGGACAGTGATTGTGGTTGTGCGCGATGACGCCGCAGGCCAGGGCGAAGTAGGCACTGAGCCAGAACAGGTAGGGTGCGTATTCGGGGCGCGCGAACTGGAACGCGACGAGCGCGATGGTCAGGACGACCCAGAGCACTGTTCTCACGTCGGCGGCGAAGCGGAGACCCATGGCGAATGCCTTTCCGGGCGCGGAAGGTTGCACAGCTCGTGGGCTCGGTAAAGCTCGAGGCCTCCGAGCAGCGGGTCCCGGGCACTGGTGCGCTCCGGAAGCCGGGGCGAACCCCGCTACGCAGTGTCACTTGGGCACGAGGATTTTCGAGCCCCGTGCGGGCACGGACACTGACGGCCCGCTCGCGGTGGTGGCAGTGAGGAGCTCGTCGTAGTTGCCGTTCGGCACGCCGAGCGAGGCGGGCGCGTCGCCGCGATTGACGAGCACGTACACCGTGTCGCCGTTGGCTTGCATCTTGTAGGCGAGCGTATCGCTGCTGGCCGAGAGCGAGGTGCGGGAGCCCTTGCGGAGCGCCGGGTGCGCCGCGCGGATGGCCGTGAGCTTCTTCAAGTGTGCGAGGACGAGCGATTGCCCTGCGCCGAGTCCGCTCCACTGCATCGGGCGCCGGTTGTCCGGATCGCCCGCGCCGGCCATGCCGATCTCGTCGCCGTAGTAGAGGAGCGGGACGCCGCGCAGGGTGAAGAGCACGGTGTAGGCAGTGGCGAGCCGCTCGAAGGCCGAAGTGCCCGAGGGCAGGCCCGGCTGCCCGCTCCACGCCTTGTCCTTGCCGTCGGCCCACTCGTTGTTCCAGGTGGGGCTGTCTGCGGCGAAGTGGATGGAACGCGGCACGTCGTGGTTCCCCAGGAACGTGCTCATCACACCCGCGCCGTAGAAGTTCTCGTTGGAGGTCAAGAAGGTGTCGAGCTCGCCGAGCGGCGTGTTGCGTACGAGCAGCGAGGCGACCAACTTCGCGCGCAGTGGGAAGTCGAACTGTCCGTCGAGCTTGGCGATGGGGTCGACGTAGTACTTGATGGCGTCGCGGTCGCCCGTGAAGGTCTCGCCCACCATGTAGAAGTGTTCGCCGCTCGTGGCTTCGATGTCGCTCTTGACCCGCTGGCGCAGGTCAGTCACCCAGGAGTCCTCGATGTGCTTGATGGCGTCGAGCCGGAAGCCGTCGATGCCGGTGTCTTGCGCCCACTTGATCGCGTTGTCGACGCTGAACTTGCGGGCGGCCGCCTGCGTGAAATCGAAATCCGGAAGGTAGTCACGGAACCAACAGCGCTTGGCGTCGGGGCCCTCCCAAGCGCAGCCCTCTCCGCAAACGCACTTCTTGCCTGCGTTGTCCAACGGCCAGAACCAGTCGGGGTGCTGGACGTACACGGGTGAGGAGACGTGCACGTGGTTCATCGCGTAGTCGAGGATCACGCGTAGCTTCTTCTGGTGTGCTTCGGTCACCAGCGCTTGAAGGTCGGCCAGGGTTCCGAAGTGCTCCTCGGTCTGGTCGAGGTTCTGCGGCCAATACCCGTGGTACGCGCTGTATTGATGGTTGTCGGTGCCCCACCCGGCTTGATTCGGGTTGTTCACGGGCGCCGTCAGCCACAAGACGTTCACGCCCAGATCGTTGAAGTAACCCTCCTTGATCTTCTGGCGCACGCCCGCGTAGTCGCCGCCTTGGTAGGCGGCGGGCGCTTCGACACCCGCGATGGGGCTGCCGTTGTTGGCTGGGTCGCCGTCGAGAAAGCGATCGACGAACACGAAGTAGAGGACGGCATCTCGCCAGTCGAACGTGCCGGTGACCGGCGGCTCGCAGGTGAAGGTCGCGCAGTGCGGCGCGGAGAGCACCGAGTTCTCTCCGCCGAGCCCGTCGGACACTTTGTTCGGGTTGGCGGGATCCAGCGCCCAGGCGCTGCCGTTGATGCGGAACTTGTACTGGATGTCACTTCCCCACGGCACGCTCACGTCGGCGTGCCACGTGGATCCCGACTTCGTGAGCGGGATGCCCTGGGTCCAGCCATCCGCAGCGTAGCTGCCGAAGAGGTCGACCTGGGTTTCCCCCTTGTCCGGATAATCGAAGCCGTGCTCGCAGCGCTTCAGACTGTCGTCGCAGACCGGCGGCCCTCCGCCGCTGCCACCCGCGCCCGAGGCTCCACCCGCACCGCCGACGCAGGTTCCTGACCCTGCACCGGCGCCCGCCGATGCTCCCGCGCCCGTGCTGGCCCCCGCTCCGGTCGACGCACCATGCCCCGATCCCGAGCAACCACCGCTCGATCCAGCATCGCCCGGAGAGCCGCCGCCGCCGCTGCCCGCGGGGTAGCGCTTTCGCGGATCCTCGGAGGTTGCGCACGCGAGGACCAGAGTGGAAATGCCGAACAGCAGGCCGAGGCGTTTCACGCACGGAGGCCTAGCGGGAAGGCCGGCGCGTGGCAAGCGCGGGCGGTGTTCGCAAGCGAGTCGCGCCTCGTCCCCCGCTGACGTAGGCTCTCGACACGATGGCCGAACGGTGCCGCGCATATTTCGAAGAAGCCCAGCGTCTCGGTGGCCTCGTGGCCAAAATGCGTCTCGCGTCGCTCGCGCAGCTCACTTCCACGGAGGCTGCGAGCGTCGAAGACCGCCCGGAGCTGCTGGAACTGCTGGAGACGAGCATGGTCCGCTTGCGCCAGGAGTTCGCCAACGGCGACGGCACGAGCGCAGGTTCCCCGGTAGCGGTGCAGGCGGCACGCGCGGTGGGGGAAGAGGTGCGCGCCCTGCGGCGACATCTCGCGACGTACGTCGAGCTCATGACTCAGCGCAGCCTCTTCGCAGGCGATCTGGAAGCGACGGTTCGACGCGTCACCGAAGCGGCGACCACCGGGATCGACGTCGAGCGCGCCAGTGTGTGGTTCTTGGACGAAAAGCGCACACGCATCAGCTGTGCCGATCTCTTCGAGCGGGCGCCCCGCAAACACTCCAAAGGCTTGCTCTTGTCCGCCGAGGACTACGCGCCGTATTTCGCTGCGCTGGACACCGAGCGCACCGTCGCCGCGAGCGACGCCCTCCACGACCCGAGGACGTCCTGCTTCGCGACCCACTACCTGGCGCCGCTCGGCATCACCAGCATGCTGGACGTCCCGATCTGGGTGGGCGGCAAGATGGTCGGCGTCGTGTGTCACGAGCACGTGGGGAAGGCGCGCACGTGGACGGCGGACGAAGAGACCTTCGCCTACTTGATGTCGAACTTCGTCGCGTTGGCCCATGAACGACGCCGGGCAGGCTGACATGGCGGATCGTTCCGACATCGAGCGCATCGAACAGCTGCTCGTCGAGCTGGAAGCTCGGCTCAAGAGCCCGGGCGCGGCCGACGAGCTCGCCGAGCGAGGCGTCAACACGAGCCTCGCCCTGGTCGCCGTGCAGGGCGTGCGGGCGTACGTGCGCGGCGACAAGGCGCAAGCAGCGGAGGACTTGGGCGTTGCTGCCGAGGAAATTCGGCATCGCGCGCAGCTCCATCCCGGCGGGGACCCGCAGGCGAACTGACGAGCGCGCGGTCAAAACGGTTTGAAGACCATGAGGGCGAGGATCACGAGCACGCCCAGCGTCTCCACCCAGGCGAGGAGGGCTGGCCGGCTCGAAGCCAGAAGGCGTTCGAGCTCTGCACGGTCCACGGACTCAGCTTCCACCACACGGCGCAGAGCCCGGAAGTACGGTACCGCCAGCGGGAACGCCGCCGCGAAGAGCAGGATGAAAAGAGCGAGGCTCGTCCAGATCCAACCGGCAGACCACCACCGGCCGTGGAATCCCGCTCCGATGCCGCCGAGGAGAAGCAGCGCCACCGAGCCGTGCATGAGGCCTCGGGTGGAGCGCGACAGGTCGAGATAGGCCAGGATCCTCGCCGGATCGCGTTCTCGACGAATCCGGAACGTGATGGCGGCGGTGGCGCCGTGGGAGGCGATGAAGCCGAACGCGCCGACCAGGTGCACGAAGCGCTCGATGGTGTAGCCCGACATCGGCGGCCGAACCTACTCGACGGCTGCGGCCGGAGCGAGCAGATCGAGACAGAGCGGCACGGCGTCCGGCGACCGACGACAGGTTGTCGCGGACATCGCTCGTTCATCCCGGCGTTTGCCCGCGAAGTGCCGGCACGAGCGCTGGCACGAAGCTCGCACCGGTGCTGCCACATGTTCGGATCACGCTCTGCCGCCGCGCTCGCCTGGGGCGCGCTGGTCGCCGGTCTCGGTGCAAACGCCTTCCTCCAAGCTCGGGCCGTACGCTGGTGGCTCGGCGACGCGCTCCGCGTGACGCCCGCCACGCTGCCCGTGCCCCCGCGAGCGCCGACGGCACCGACGGAGGCGCGGGTACGGGCACGGATCCGGCCCGAGGCGCTGTCGTCGGCCGCGCGCGTGCCCAGCGTCGAGCAAGCGTGCGCCGGCATCTCGCTCCGCATAGTGAGCGAAACCACGGTCGAGGGAGGATCTCTGGCGACGCTCGTCGACGAGAGGGGCAACGGCTGGCTCGTCACGCTCGGAGACCGCGTGGGGCAGCTTCGCGTTCGGTCCTTCGGCGCAACCGCTCGTGGCCCGTTCGTCGGCTTCGCAACGGAGCAGGGGGCGTGCCGAGTCGAGCTCTTCTCGCAGCCGGTGGTCGCGGCCGCGGCTGCCCCGCCACCGTCGTCCGCCCCGCAATCCACCGGCTGGTCCCGAACTCCATCGGACCTGCGGACGCTCCTCGGCCGGGCACGGCTCGTGCCCCGTCCGGACGGGCTGGAGCTCCGAGGGATCGAAGCGGGCTCCCTGCTCGCCTCGCTCGGGCTCGCTGAAGGCGACCGCCTCCAGCGTGTTTCGGGCATCGACGCTCGGCGACCGGAGGCCCT
>Ga0268298_10001378_pt1 | contig 28785 bp, 23 predicted proteins | sample WWTPWeurt_MetaG_FD_194462 | JGI IMG/M metagenome (GOLD analysis project Ga0268298, IMG submission 194462) | Activated sludge microbial communities from WWTP in Nijmegen, Gelderland, Netherland - WWTP Weurt | ecosystem: Engineered > WWTP > Aerobic digester > Activated sludge | place... | reverse complement strand
ATGGTAATGTTGGAACAGGACACAGTGTTTGGCGGACGCGAGGAAGTTATGGAATCGGCATTTTAAAATCAACCGATGGCGGGACTTCCTGGAAGCCATCCCTGGATTGGTCCAGGGAAGATCTGAAAGGTGTGAATAAAATTATTATAGATTATAGAAATGCAGCAAGAATTATAGCAGGAACTTCTGAGGGTATATTTATTAGCGAGGACAATGGACACACTTGGAAACAATCACTTAAAGTAATAAACGTTACTGATTTAATCCAAAAAAATGACAATCCTGATATAATAGTTGCTGCGGCAGGTAATCTATTATCCAGGGATGGTGGAATTTATAAATCCTTGGATGGAGGAGTGAGTTGGACTAAAAGTGGAATTGGATTTCCTGCTTTTAATGGTAAAGTGATGTTGACTAAAGATCCTTCTAATTCTAACAGAATTTTAGCCAGTGTGGGATCTCCGGTTGGCAATGCATCTGAAATTCAGGAGAGCAATAATTTTGGAGATCAATGGCAAAGTCTTGGTGCTGCCTTGCGCTATACTTATTATTGGATTGCCCACGACATCAGCGTACACCCAGGTAATCCTTATGATATTTTATGTGGTGGTGTGGAAGTTTTTAAGTTCAATCGCGCTTCTTCCTCCCTTGAAAGGCGCAGTCAATGGAATGCCTGGTATTATGATAACATTAAAATTGGCGGGCCGGAAGGAGATTCGAGTTATGTCCATGCAGATATTCATGACATCATTCGACATCCTGACCATCCTGATGTAGTGTATCTGGCAACGGACGGGGGTGTTTTCAGGACATTAAATAATGGTGTAAGTTTTGAAGGTTGCAATGGTTTGTTACAGACGGTCCAATTTTATCCATCGTGTTCTAATTCCTCACAAGATTCCAATTTTTTCATTGGAGGCCTTCAGGACAATGCAACAGCGGTATATGAAGGTAAACCTGAATGGAGAAGGGTGATCGGAGGAGATGGGGGATTCACCTGTATTGATCCTACGAATGATCAAAAAGTATACGGGAGTATTTATTGGCTTGCTGCATTTAGATCGATCGATAGGGCGAAGACATTTCAGTATATTTTCCCACAACAGAGTGCGAACACTGCAAATTTTATTGCACCAATTTGTTTATGTGAAGCAGAAGAGAACATACTTGCTACCTCCGGAGATACTTTTTATCTTACTGAAAATGGTGGCGCCTCCTGGACTAAACCGATACAGGGTTCTTTGATTGATTCCGGAAGAATTTGTAATGCCTTAAGTTTTGCTCCTTCTGATTGTAATTATTTATATGCATCTACCACTCCTTTCAAACAAGGAATCCAGGGCGCGGTGGTTCGAAAGGGAAATGCGCAATGTATTCGAAGTAAAGACAAAGGCAGAACCTGGACAAATATACAAGCCGGAATTCCAAATCGGATCGTAATGGATTTTGCTGTTGATCCAAATATACCTCAAAGGGTCTTTGCTGTTTGTTCCGGTTTTGGTACCCCGCATGTGTTTTTTTCTGAAGATGCAGGTTTGAATTGGTTGCCCCTGACGAATGGACTTCCTGATGTCCCTTTTAATTCTGTCTTAATTGATCCATTCCAACCAGAGCATATCTATGTAGGTTCGGACTTAGGTGTGTGGTTCAGCAGAAATTCAGGGAAGGATTGGGAAAGTTTCAATGAAGGTTTGGTGGAAGCCTGTCTTGTTATGGACCTAAGTATTTCCAAGGCAAATAAAAAATTGAGAATTGGCACTCATGGGCGGGGGATGTTTGAACGAAGTCTGGTTTCCAGCTTTGTGTCTGTTGCTTCTGAAAATATTAAACAGGAAATTAATCTATTCAGCTTTTACCCCAATCCGGTAAAGGACTATATCCTCATAAAATCAAGTAAAAAAGCATTTTCAGGATCTCCACTTGTTATGTGTGATGTTTTGGGTCACCCACTCAAGACAATTAAATTACAAGAAGGTGAACAGAAAATTGATCTAGCCAATTTTCTGCCGGGGATATATTGGTTAATCTTAAGAAATGGCGGACTAAGCCAATCGGAAGTTTTTACCATTCAATAATTTCTGGGAACTAGCTGGAGGAATTTTTGTTTATATGGAGTATTTTCTACCTTCGTAGACTTTAGAAATTTTAAAACATTTTAAAAAACTAACAATGAAACTAACTGCTTTTTCAAGATTCCTTATTGTGATGCTTATCCTTGGAGGAATATTTATGTTATACAGGAAATTTGGTCCTGGGCTAGTGGAAAAATATGGCGCAAAAACGGAAGTTCAGGAGGGCACATCTGCTACATCTGAGCAGACGACTACAGAGCCGAATACAGAAAACAATAACCAGGCTGCTTCTGAAACGCCAAGAGTAAGTTTTGATTATACTGCTCCTGTTCCGGTGAATGGAAAATTGAAGGGTGTTGTAGAGCTTGGTGCTTCCGGTTTCAATTCCTTTATTGTTAGAATAGATGCCAATAAAAATTGGAAGCTTGAAAAAGCAGAATTTGGATCCAGTCTGGTTTATGAAAATATGGCAACTGATGATGATGTGCGTAACGGTCTAAAAAATTATATTCGTGGAATGCTCGATTTTGGAGTTGGAGGCAAGGACATTCACTTTGTTGTAAGTTCGGGGGCAAAGACCGAGCCCAAGGTCATTAAAATTTCAAAAGGCCTGAAGGATTTGGGCTATTTTGTAAATGAGGTAACACCGCAACAAGAAGGTACTTATGGGTTGAATTGCGTCCTCCCGGCTTCATTTGAAAATAATTCATTTATGGTGGATATTGGTTCCGGAAATACAAAAGTGTCTTATAAGTTAAATGGAAAAATCAATGCCTATGAATCTCATGGATCCAAATATTTTCAAAGAGGATTAAGTGACGATCAGGTTTATAAAGATGTGCGTAAGGTATTGAGTCAGGTTCCTGAAAGTAACAGAGCCAATTGTTTCATTATTGGAGGTATACCATTTGAATTGGCAAAGCAGGTCAGAAATGGCAAAGAAAGATATACTGTTTTAAAAGCTCCGCAGGATTACACCTCTACTGGTGAAAAACAGAAAGCAGGTTTAAATATTTACAAAGCTTTAGCCGACGAAACAGGTTGTAAGACATTTGTATTTGATTGGGATGCTAATTTTACCATTGGATTCCTTCTTGGGTTGAAGTAATTTATCGTATCTATTTAGATATTACCCTATACAAGCAATAACCTGTTGTTGATTGTATAGGGTTTTTTTATAGGTAAAATTTTGGAAGTCCATTATTATTTAGTAAGTTTTATTTTCCATTATATAGATTTCAGAGTATTCAAGTGATACTAAATACCTCTAATCATTTGAAATTTGATTTATACTTCATTGAAACTGAATCCATCCTCCAACTAAACTGAATATTTTATTTAAGCATATTTATAGATATTCCGTTCATAAAAAAGGACAAACAAAGTCTTTTGAAAAATACCCATTATTTATTTTTTAAATAGGCAATAAATATCATCTTTACATAAATTTAAATCATTTGGAAAAAACATATTATTGTCCTGATCTATTGTGGGAAACTATTGAAGAAATTGATGGGGTGTTAAATCTTAAAAGAGCTAAGGATAAGAATGTGCAAGCTTTATTTACCAGCACGCCATTTTTAAAAGGTGAGACCATAATACAGTTCAGTGCAAATGAAATTTTAGAAAGACCTACATATCTAACGGTACAGACTGGTCCGGACAGGCATATAACTCTGGAACCACAATTCCTTCAATATATCAATCACAGTTGTGATCCAAATATTATTTTTGATGTTGATCAAATGATGATAATAGCGATAAAGGATATTGGTAATGGGGAGGAGTTAAAGTTTTTTTATCCTTCAACAGAATGGGAAATGGACCAGCCTTTTATCTGTAATTGTGGTTCTTCACAATGTTTGGGATTGATATCGGGCGCATTAGCTATTGATTCTGATGCCAGACATCGTTATCAGGTAAGCAATTATATCAAAAGCAAGTGGAGTGAATCGGATCAAAGGAAAGTATGAATCTTATTCGGTTTGGATTCTTATCCCGCAATTGGATGCAGTGGACGAGAATATTGCTTACTACTATGATTTCGATCAAAGTTTTCAGGAATACAATAGAGTATTTGATGAGTTAAAAGTGGAATGGCATTGGCAGCCGGTTAGCTTAAATAATTTCAGTGAGGTGTTATCTAATATTAAGCAGATGGTTACCACTAAAATTCCATTGATTATTAATTTGTGTGATGGTGACGAAATAAATGATACACCAGGTGTAAGCGTTATTCATGAACTTGAACGGTTGGATTTTATTTATACAGGTGCCCAATCTTACTTCTACGACATTACGACATCTAAAATCGACATGAAAGTCCAGTTGGATAATCATCAAGTCCCGAATGCTGACTGGGAAGTCATTCAAGATAATGGAGAGAATATACAAAGCATATTTAAGCGTTTGGGTAAACCTCTTATTATAAAGCCTGCAATTTCAGGAGGAAGCATGGGCCTTGGAATAAAAAATGTTGTGAAGACGGAGGAAGAGTGTATGGAGCGATTAAAGGAGATGAAATCTGGATATCGAGGATGGAACCTTGCTGCAGGAGGAATATTTATTGAACGTTTTATCCAAGGGAGAGAATTTACTACTTTGTTGGTGGGATCTTTCCAACAGCCGGATAAAATTAAATGCTATACTCCGGTTGAACGAGTATTCAGTAAGAATATTCCAAAAACCGAACAAATACTATCCTTTGACAGATTGTGGGAAACCTACGATGATGAAAAAGAACTTGCCGGTAATGAATTTTTGTTTAACTATTTTTTACCTGAAGCCGAGCTAATACCCCAATTGAATCAATTAAGTTTAGAGACATATATTAGTCTTAAAGGAACAGGATATACACGGATTGATATTCGTATGGATGAAAATACAGGAAAGATGTTTGTGTTGGAGGCAAATGCCCAGTGTGGTTTGAGTGAAGATGAAAATTATACTTCGATAGGGGCGATTATAAGATTAAGTTCTATTTCTTTTACCCAATTAATTGCGGACATAATGGACGATGCCATAAATAGAAAAGTATCATGAGAATTTGTGTTTTACAACCAGATTATGGATCTTCATCAGTGGATTATCAGAATTATGATCCCAGAAGGGATTTATCCAGTCTGATGCCTGAAGCTACTATTGATCACGTTTTTTTGAATAAGCTTACTACTTATAAGCAACTGAAAGAATTGTCTGGACATTCTTATGATGTATTTCTCAATCTTTGTGAAGGCTATCTCGAATGGGATATTCCTTCCATAGATGTTATCCATAGTTTGGAATTGCTTAATCTTCCGTATACAGGTCCAAACGCTGAATTGTATGATCCACCAAAAGACTTAATGAAATATGTCGCATATTGTGAAGGCATCAATACACCGGCATATTACAAGGTAAACGATCAGTCAGACTTGAGTTCTATCACTAATCATCTGAAATTTCCAATGTTTGTTAAACCAATAAAAGCAGGTGATAGCCTTGGAATAGACGATCAATCAAAAGTTAATACACCACAAAATCTTTTTAAAAAAATTGAGTCTTTAAGAAATGAATACCGGGATATCCTCATTGAAGAATATATTCCGGGAAGAGAGTTCACCGTCCTTGTGGTTGCAGATGAAAGTAAGCCAAGGAAATGCCGGAGTTTTAAACCAGTAGAATATATTTTTCCTGAAAATTTTGCTTATAAAACATATACCTTAAAGACTTCAGAATTGCATCCTGAAGCCAATAAACCATGTGAGGACAAAAAACTGGACAAAATTTTAAGGGAAGCAGCTGAAAGAATTTTCAAAGCTTTCAATGGTGTTGGATATGCAAGATTGGATTTCCGAGTGACCGATTCAAATGAAGTTTATTTTTTAGAAATCAATTTTACATGTTCCGTTTTTTATTCTGAAGGTTATGAGGGATCGGCAGATTATATTTTGAAATATGACGGAATCGGGCAGGAAGGCTTTTTGAGACTGATTGTTGATGAGGGGATAAAAAGGTATAAATCCAGATCTAAAAAGTATGAGATGAAGGGCAACGCCATTTCAGGATTTGGAATTTATGCAAAGATGGGATTTAAGAAAGGAGAAGTTATATTTAAGGGTGAGGAGCGAGCACAAAGAATAGTAACTAAGCGATATGTCCACAAAAACTGGAATATAGATGATAAGAGATTTTTCAAACAATACGCATATCCTTTGAGCAATCAGGTGTATTGTTTGTGGGACAATAATCCTACGGAATGGGCGCCTCAAAATCATAGTTGCGATCCAAATACACAATATAAAGGACTTGACGTAATAGCGCTCAGAGAAATTTTTCCCGGAGAGGAGTTAAGTCTGGATTATGCAAATTTTCTAGATGAGCAAGCGGAGTCTTTTGTATGTCAATGCAATTCTCCAAAGTGCAAAGGTGTTATTTCGGGGGTCCAGAATAATTCTGTAAGCAAGAGAGAAGATGTTCAAGATATGCGTGTGCAAAATCGTGTTTTGAAAACTATCGATCGTCAGTGATTACCGAATGAATATATTATTTTACTGAAATTTTAATTGAAATATATTTATGTCGAAGCTTAAAGAAAGGCCCCAGGGCAATTTCTACCCGGGGGCCTGTGGTATTCCATAATTACCAATTTCTTCTTCTTTCCCGATCATGTTTTTCTCTGTAGATATGTTCGTCCGTTTTGCACCTTAAAGCTCTTAATTCGCGTTTTTCTCTTTTTGTTAGACGACCATCGCTCCATGCTTGTCTGTATGCCCATTTTAATCTTTTATGATTCTGTTTAAGATGAACATATTCCCTATTTGTTAGGTCTCCATTCCGCTTGCCATTTTCTATTCTTTCCTTTTGATTTTGATGGTGACGTCTGTGATTTCCAGGTCCTGGCTGTGCGCTTAGTATTGCTACGGAAATAAGTGTCATCAAAGCGGATAAAAAAATCTTGTTTTTCATATAGATAAAATTTAATTGTGATGGTTTGACCTGAGGACGTCCATTTAGATTAAATTGTCCGGTGGCTTTAATAATAATTTAACCAAAAAGGCAAACCTGTTATGAAATGACATATATATATTATTTATAATATATCAAAATATGCTAACTTTGCCCCTACTCAAACTCGATTATGGAAAATCAGGATGTTCCTTTGCAAGAAGGCGATCATATATTAACCCTTGATGGGATGTACCAGGATTACTTTTTGGATTATGCCTCTTATGTAATTCTAGAAAGGGCAGTGCCGGCTATTGAAGACGGTTTAAAACCGGTCCAAAGAAGGATCCTCCACAGTATGTATGAAAAGGAAGATGGTCGTTATCACAAGGTGGCCAACCTAATCGGGCATACCATGCAATATCATCCGCACGGAGATGCAGCTATAGGGGATGCTTTGGTAAATCTGGGTCAAAAGGACCTGTTAATTGATACCCAAGGTAACTGGGGCGATTTCCGTACAGGAGATTCTGCGGCAGCCCCAAGATACATAGAAGCCAGATTGACCAAGTTTGCCCTGGAGGTAGCCTTCAATCCACAGTTGACTGAGTGGCAATTATCTTATGATGGAAGGAATAAAGAGCCGGAAGTACTTCCAATGAAATTTCCATTATTATTGGCACAAGGTGTAGAGGGTATTGCAGTTGGATTGGCAACTAAAATTCTGCCGCACAATTTTATTGAAATCATCAAGGCTTCCATTCAATATTTAAAAGGCAATAAGGTAAAAATTTATCCTGATTTTGAAACCGGTGGCCAAATCGATGTTTCGGATTATCAGCAAGGGGCTCGTGGAGGCAAGGTAAAAATCAGAGCAAAAATTGAGGTAGAGGACAAGAAAATTTTAGTGATCAGGGAGTTACCGTTTTCCGTGACGACCACTTCATTGATTGAATCTATTGTAAAAGCATCAGAGAAGGGTAAGATTAAAATAAAACAAGTCTCTGACAACACAGCAAAAGATGTTGAGATAAGAATTGAAATACAACCCGGGGTTTCACCTGAGGTTACCATAGACGCGCTATATGCTTTTACGAGTTGTGAAATATCCATTTCGCCTAACGCTTGTGTCATTGTAAAAGATAGCCCTGTTTTTCTAAGCGTGCAGGATATTTTGAGAATCTCAACAGAAAACACCAGGATTCTTTTGGGTAAAGAGTTAGATTTTAGAAAAAATGAGTTGCTTGAAAAATGGCATCTTACTTCACTCGAAAAAATATTCATTGAAAACAGGATTTACCGCGATATTGAAGAATGTACAAGTTGGCAACAAGTAGTAGAAAATATTGAAGCAGGCCTCGCCAAATACGTGATTACACCTGAAATGAATATTAAATCAGCAGATAAACGTATCAGGCTTAATCGTTCCATTACCCTGGATGACATAACTCATCTCACTGAAATTAGGATTAAGAGAATATCTAAGTATAATAAATTTCAAACGGATGAGAATTTGAAGAATCTGGAATCAGAAATTGATCAGGTTAAACATCATTTGGCTCATCTCACCGATTACACCATTGCATACTTTGAAAACCTATTGACTAAATACGGTAAAGGTAAAGAGCGCAGAACAAGATTGATGGAATTTGAATCCATACAGGCTACACAAGTAGTGGCAAACAATGCAAGACTTTATGTAAATCGTGAAGAAGGATTTATCGGATGGGGATTGAAGAAAGATGAGTTTGTTAAAGAATGTTCAGATATAGATGATATCATTGTATTTAGGTCTGATGCCAAATGCATAGTGAGCAGGATATCTGAAAAAACATTTGTAGGAAAAGATATCCTGCATGTGGATGTATGGAGAAAGGGAGATGAACGAACAACCTATAACCTAATTTATATTGATGGGGAAACAGGTAAGGCGATGGCCAAGAGATTTAATGTGACTGGTGTGACCAGAGATAAAGAATATGATCTTACTAAGGGACATCCAAAATCTAAGGCCTTGTATTTTTCTGCAAATCCGGAAGGAGAGGCGGAAATAGTAAGTATTCAGCTTACTGCGGGATGTTCTGCAAAAATTAAACAATTCGATTTTAATTTTTCCGAATTGGACATAAAAGGCAGGAGCTCGCAGGGTAATATCGTAACCAAATATCCTGTTAGAAAAGTAAGTTTGAAGGAAAAGGGTAAATCCACACTTACTGCGCAATCTATTTGGTATGATGAAAATACCGGAAGACTTAATACAGATGGAAGGGGAAGATCTTTGGGGGGACTAAATAAAGGAGATTTGTTGCTTGCCTTTTACAAAACAGGTACTTACGAGATAACAGAATACGATATGAACAACAGATACGCATACGAGGACCTCTTGGTAATTGAAAAATTCAATCCGGATAAAATAGTTTCCGTCATTTATTTTGACGGGGAGAAAAGATGGTCTATGGCAAAAAGATTTAAAATAGAAACTTCAACTCTTGGTCAGAAATTTTCTTTTATTTCCGATCATAAGGATTCAAAATTGTATTTTGTAAGTACGCATAAAAACCCGGAAGTACTTTTTTCATATAAGCGCAAAAATGAAAAAATAGATGAAATTCTTACCCTCAATGAATTTGTAGATGTTAAAGGTTGGAAGGCTTTGGGTAATAAAATCGAAGATCTGAGTTTGCTTAAAGTAATAGACCAGAGTAAACCGGAGAGTAATCCTAAAATTTCAGAGACAGGAAAGCTAAAGCCGGGAGATACCATTGATTTTGATTAAAATAACGGGAGAAAGAATAATTTTAATTTTATAGCATGAATACAGGAGATAGTTTTGTCGTAACCGGTGGGAATAAATTGCATGGTACATTAACTCCTCAGGGGGCAAAAAATGAAGCCTTACAAATTTTGTGTGCCACTTTACTTACTGAAGAATTGGTGATCATTGAAAATCTCCCAGATATTTTGGACATCAGACACTTGATTGAGCTGATCAGAGGACTTGGTGTAATCGTCACACGTCTAGGACCTAACAGTTATTCTTTTTGTGCGAAGGAGGTAGATCTGGATTATTTTGGGACACATGAGTTTCAATCCAATGCCAGAAAGATAAGAGGTTCAGTTATGCTCCTGGCCCCGTTGCTTGCAAGATACAAAAGAGCGGTTTTGCCAAAACCCGGAGGAGATAAAATTGGCCGACGGAGGTTGGACACTCATTTTCTTGGCTTACAAAAGCTTGGTGCGATTTTTAACTATGATGAGCAATCCAATCAATACAATATCAGTGCTGAAAAATTGAAAGGCACTTATATATTAATGGATGAAATTTCTGTAACAGGCACAGCGAATATCATAATGGCGGCTGTCATGGCAAGTGGAGAGACTACCATTTATAATGCTGCCTGTGAACCATACCTGCAACAACTTTGCCACATGCTGAATAGAATGGGGGCCAAAATAAGGGGAATTGGTTCTAATTTACTGCATATTGAAGGTGTAGAAAAACTTGGCGGAACTACGCATAAGATATTGCCGGACATGATTGAAATTGGTTCTTTTATAAGTCTGGCTGCAATGACACAATCTGAAATTTTAATAAAAGATGCAGGGGTAAAACATTTGGGAATCATTCCGTTTGTTTTTGAAAGAATGGGAGTGTCACTTTTAATCAACGGAGATGACATCCTGGTCCCAGCTCAGGAGGAATACGAGATACAGCAATTTATGGATGGTTCAGTAATGACTATTTATGATGCACCATGGCCCGGATTTACCCCTGACCTTATGAGTGTAATACTGGTCATGGCCATACAGGCTAAGGGCAATGTACTTATTCATCAAAAGATGTTTGAATCAAGGCTGTTTTTTGTAGATAAATTAATTGACATGGGTGCCCAGATCATTTTATGTGATCCTCATCGTGCAGCTGTTAATGGACTCAACAGAAAGTATCCTTTGAGAGGAATAGAAATGACTTCACCCGATATTCGTGCAGGCGTTGCGTTACTGATTGCAGCGCTTTCTGCTCAGGGAAAAAGTGTTATTCATTCCATTCATCAAATTGACAGAGGGTATGAAAGAATTGATGACAGACTCAATGCAATAGGAGCTGAAATTATACGAAAATGATTTTTCTTTTCCTCAGGAGCTGATATTTTATTTATAACTAAAGGAAAAAAAATTGGAGAAGGAAAATGTGCTAATTGTTTTTAATTCTTCTTTGGATTTAGAATGAGATATTTGATCATTTTTTATTAAAAATCAAATCGTTGTCTGTCCAGATTCATTCTTAATCCAGTCATCATCCAGTATGAATTTTCAAACTTATTCAATTGATTAAAACGATAACCAAGATCTAAATCTAAGTAGATTCCTTTCCAAATACGATAGGAGCTATTTAGTTCTATTTTAAATACTTTCACTTTTTCACCCTGCCCAATTTGGTTGTTAAAATCCATTACCCTTTGCGCATTTGATTTTAAAATATTTCCACCAAAGTTTAATCCGTTCTTATCGTTTCCTTTTACATAATGCAGGAAATTAAACTGGCAGGTAATCCTCTCAGAAGGCTGGTAATTGATGCGAAATATTAACTCATTGAAATTGGATCCAAGAGGATGAGCCAGAGATTGGTAATTATGGGAGTAGTTTGCAACACTGTCTCTGAATGAGTAAGTATAAGGCCTAATGGAATTAAATTCTGCCTGAACGTCTAGATTTTTAATTCTAAGAAAATCAAAATAAAATAAACCAAGCTGAATGCTGTACTTATTTCCCCACCATCCGGTTGGCGATCCTACAATTCTGTTGAGTACAAATTCATCAAAAAGCATTTGTCCATAAAATTTTAATGAACTACATGCAATTACTTCGGATTGAAATCCCAATAACACATTATCCGGACTGCCAAGAGATTGTTCCACCCCTCTGTATAAGATTACAGGATTTAAATATTGAAGCTCAAATCCATTTTTTCTGCCAAAGATTACAGATTCAAAGATTCCAAAATTCCACCGCTTATTTATTCTAAAATTTAGGAAATGAGAAGCCATATATTTTTTATCCAACAACCGGTCTACGGAATTGAAACTTCTGTTTTCAGCAGATAATTCTGCAAAGAGGTTCTGGTAGCTTATTGGCCCGAACTGAGAATTTATTTTTAGAAACAAGTACGGGCTTGAAAAGTCCGACAGGAATAAACTTCTTATGCCGTTCCCAATTTTATTTCGGCCATGACCAAAGGTAAGATGCACACTTTTGATCAGGTTAAAATGAACATTTCCTTCTGCTATCAGATAATCGTATGAATTTTTTAAGGTAAGTAATTTACTGTCGTAAATTTTAAGAAATCCTGCCCCGGGAAAGGCCTGATATTCTTTAATAAATTGACCAACATAGTTGGTGGTGCCGATTTGTGTTTCCGTAATTGAAGCATTGAAGAATATCCTGTTGTCCAATCCTCCTGCAATTTTAATTCCTCTTCTGTTGGTAAGCAGATTGGAAGTGGCATCGAAACTTTCGACACCAGCTTTAATCTCAAACATAGGATCTGCCAATACATAGAATGATTTTCTAAGGATGGAATAGAAATGAGAATTGTGGTATAAATATTTAAGGAATGGTTTAGATTTTTCGATATTGGCAAGATCATCCAATGTGTCTTTATGGTAAAAAAGATATTCAGGGTATCTATATAAAATCTCTCTTATTGGTGTACTAATTTCTTTATAAGCATCGGGTGATACATTTTTATTAATACTTCTTAGTTCCGGAATAATTCTGCTTTGCGAAGGATTATTTAAAAAAACGGGAGAAAGGAACAGTGATTTATTTTTTGTTTCAATTTTGTTTATGAGTAATTGGTAAGATTCATTTGACTGGACCAAATTTCCCTGGCCAAAACCAATCTGCTGTGTCATAAGCAGTACCAGTAAAATGAATATTCTCATTTTTATATTTTGAATTCCAAAAGGAAATTTTTAATGGTCTGGTCAAACTGGTCCCTGTTATAGAAATCTACATGAAGAGGGAGTACGTATATATCTATATTTTGACTTTTAAGAAATGATTCATGCAATCGCAGTCGGGTAGCATCTTTCTCCGTAGTGAGTAACATTTTATTGGAATGACTTACCTTGTTAAATTGAGTAAAAATATGTGCAAGCTCTGTTTCCGTAAAATAATGATGGTCTTCAAAGTTATAATCTGTCACAGAAGCTACTTTAGGGGACAAATAATTTATCATGTAGGATGATTGGGCAATTGCACTGATAACCATTAAATCCAGACCCTCATTAAGTTTAAAAATTTTATCCGAATTGAAAATATGATATGGTGTTCCATATTCAAGGAAGGAAAAAAACAATTTTTGTTTTTCTTCAAGTTTTAAATTTTGTCGCCAATGTAAAATTTCTAAATCATTGGGTTGGGTCGGACATTTTGTTACAATAATGATGTCAGCTCTCCGTGCACCATAGCGCCACTCTCTAAGTCGGCCACTGGGTAACAGATAATCTTTAAAATATGGATTTGAATATTCTGTAAGCAGTATGTTAAGACCGGGTGTGACTTCCAGATGTTGAAATGCATCATCCAAAAGTATTGTTTTTATCTCAGGGTGTTGCGACAATAGTTTTGGAATACCAATTGATCTGTTGCTGTTGACTGCAAAAGGAACATCCGGAAACTTGTTTTTAATTTGAACAGGTTCATCCCCTACGTCAAGAGCGGTGTGCAATTGTGTCAATAAAATATGTCCTGAAGTTTTTCGACGATAGCCACGACTCAGAACTGCCACCGGAATATAGTCTTTTAGAAGTCTTATCAGATATTCAATATGTGGGGATTTTCCAGTTCCTCCTACAGTAAGGTTTCCTACACTGATGACGGGAATACTAAATTTGAGTGTTTTAAAAAATCCGGATAAATAAAATCCCTGGTAAATACTTACGCCTAGTCCGTAAAGAAAAGAAATAGGGGCCAGTAGGAGTTGGAGCGTTTTTTTCAAAATAAAATGAAAACTACTGTTTAATCATTCAAGGAGTAATTCAAACTTAATTGTGGAATTGAGAAAACAAAATTTCTTGCAATGTCTCGACTGCTGGATTTAAGATCTACTTTTTCAATGTCTGTTAGAGAATATTCCGGTCTGAGCAATGCTGAAATATTGAGTTTGCCCAGGTTGACCATTGCACCAAAACCCAATACTAGTTCAAATGGACTGGAAGAATAAAGGTCCTTCACATCAGTAAGATTTGGACTGTAGTATCCAAAGCCTCCGGTTCTTGAAGAGTTAGCCGATTGCAAAAGACATATTTGAACTCCGGCATGAAGCAAGAAGGAGACTATTTTTTCAGGATCAGAATTCCATTTTAATAAAAGTGGAAATTTCAAATAATTAAGATCTGTTTTGTAATCTGCAAGGCTGTTGCCGTCAGTAATGTATTTTTGACCCTGTTGTGAAAAAATGATCCCACTTTGAAATCCAAGATTTTTACTTAGATTGTAGCCTACATTTAATCCAAATGAAGGTTTAAAAGTGGCTTTAAAATCCAATACTCCCCCGGCATCGAAGTCATTTTTGTTAAAAATCCAGGAATTCTGAATGCCTAACTGAACACCCATAAACAAACCACTTCTTTGGGCCAGAGCAGGATTTAGGATGGTAACGGCAAACAACAGCAGGAAGTAAAAATTTTTCATGATTCACTTAATTATGGCTAAACAACTGACAAATTTAATTAAAGTCAAACATATATTCAAAAATTGCTATATAATTATATTTTCTTTAGGTGTGTTGGTGTTCATTAAGTGATGTCCTATCCGACATTTCAAGCAAGCATTTTTCAGGCAGTATTCATTAATTTGTTGCAGAACTCCCTGGCTTTGTCTTGCATTCTCTATTTTTTGTCCTGTTTTTATCCAAAGTCTGGTAAATTTATTTTCTTCTGCCTTAATGCATTCAAGAAAGCCAAGGACCTTGTTTTTAAGTACTGAGTCTTGAATGTATTCACCATAGATATACAGGATTGGACAAATGACATTGATCAGTATAGAATCTGCGATTGTGGATCCCAACTTTTTTATGGAAGGTTTTACAGTTGAATTTTCAAAAGTATAATGCATGTCCCAAAATTCAGAAGCTTGAACCTTAAACATTGTCTGAATGTCTTTAAGATGTTCAAGCAGTAGCAGGTTATTGAATGTATTTGGATTTCTATGGAAAAATGCAGCAATTTGAGCAAGTCGAATGGTTGGGAAGTGTGCCGGTCTTAACCTTAAAAAGTTCCATGAATTTTTTTTCATGGGATTAATGTTGTGAAGATTTATTAAAAAAGTTGCTTCTTGTTTTAATTTGGTTAGATATGGATCATTGTGAGGGTCCTCTAACAATCCTGAAGCACCAAAGAGTAATGCTTCCATTTTAAATGGGTCATCTAAATATTTTTTCAATAGACTCCAGGTAACTTTTGTGGTTAACTCACTCATTGCAGAAGAATTCACCGGGGTGACAAGATAATGGCAGAATTTCTGATAAAAAAGGGTCTCCCAATCTGATTTATTGTTGGATAATTGCATCAGCAATAAATCAGTTTTAGAATTAATTCTTTCAATTGAAGCTGATTCTATTTGAGAATGTATGGTCAACATCGGTACATCAGAACGTAAAGTACTACAAGGAATCTGCTGAATATTATTCATCAAGTATTGATAGGTAGATATTTCTGCATCACTAATTAAACTGAACAACTCAAGGGTTGGTATTTCGCAGTGATTAAGAAAAATCGCTTTGTCGTGCTTCCAAACGACATGCAATATGATCGTTGCATAATTGGGATCCACATCATGTTTATGTTTGATCCAGTCTGATGAATGAACATGCATTTCAACATGCCCATTCCAAATTACACCATCTATCTCAATTTGGGCAAAAAGAAAATCGGGGCCTTGGTTGGTGTTGTAAGTGCCGGGTTTAAGAATCTTAAGGGTGTTTCCGTCGGTTGTTTTAAGGTGTAATTGTCTGAGTTTGCCGGTGTGCCAATAATAGTGTATTAAGTCTTCTTTTATCATTTTCGTTTATAAATTAGAAAGGAATAATCATAGTTATTTTTGTCATCGCTTGTATGCTTGTTTTCACTGATAAGGGTCCATTCATTAAAATTAATTTGAGGAAAAAAAACATCTCCGGTTCCATTGAACGCAACCATGGTTAAATACAATTTACTGACCAAATGAAGAGATTGACGATATATCTCTCCACCACCGATGATGAATAATTCCTGTTCATTATTTTCTTTAGCGGTCAGTATTCCTTTTTCAATTGAATTCACAATGATGCAATCAGAAACTATAAAATTTGGATTTTTTGTTACGATAATATTTTTTCTACCCGGTAATGATTTACCGATACTATCAAAGCATTTTCTACCCATTAAGATATGATGCCCCATAGTTTGTTTTTTAAAATATTTTAAATCTGCAGGAAGGTGCCATGGAATTTTATTTTCGTCACCAATTAAGCCCTCAGAATTCATTGCAACAATAGCAGAAATAATCATGTTTTATCTTTTTTAATGAGGTCCTTTTTTTTCATTTTTTCTTCGAGTTCTATTCGAGCTATCTTGCCTTTCAGATATTTTTCGATGATCAAAGATGCAATTGGTGCAGCTATAGCTCCACCCCAGCCTGCATTCTCGACATATACAGCGATGGCAATTTTTGGATTTATTTTTGGGGCAAATGCAAAAAATACGCTGTGATCTTCTCCATGTGGATTCTGTGAAGTTCCTGTTTTACCACAAATGCTGATTTCGGGATTGTAGGCTAATGTAGCCGTTCCGCTGCTAACTGCCAATTCCATTCCATTGATTACGGGTTCATAGTATTTTTTATGAATAGGAATTTCAATTTTTGTTCTGAATCTTTCCGGGATGGTTTGATTCGTTTTGCTGAATTGCTTTATTAAATGGGGTGCATAGTAATGGCCTTGATTAGCAAGGATTGCGGCTAAGTTTGCCATTTGAAGGGTAGTAAGCTGCAATTCACCCTGGCCGATCCCGACAGAGATAATGTATGTGGAACGCCAGTTATCCGTTTTGTATAATCGCGAATAGTAATCGGATGTTGGAATAAATCCACCGTTTTCTGTACTTAGATCGGATTCCAGAGGTTTGCCCAGACCAAATTTTCCGAGATATTTAGATAATAAATCCAAGCCAATTTTTGGTTTATCAAAACCCTTAATTTCGATGAGATCTCTAAATGTTTCGATGAAATATGAATTACAGGAATGTTGAAGTGCGACCGACAAATTATACGGGGAAGGATGACGGTGGCAACCATAGGACACATTTTTGTAATAGTATGCACCAGTGCATGCATGAGGAGTATTTTCGTTCAGCACACCTTCCTGCATTGCGATCAAAGCAAGGATTGGTTTAAAGATAGATCCGGGAGGGTAGATGGCTGATGCAGATCGGTCGAAAAGAGGCTTAAGTGTATCTTTAAGTAAATAAGCATAATCTCTACCTCTATTGGGATTAAAACTTAACAGATTCGGATCAAAATTTGGTGAAGAGACTGCTGCAAGAATTTCTCCGGAGGAAGGTTCTATCGCAACTATACTTCCTACTTTATGTTTCATGAGCTCTTCCCCATATTTTTGCAATTCGACATCAATACTCAGCATCATATCATATCCTGAAATTGCGTCCCTGTCCAGTCGACCATTTTCAAAAGAACCTACTTCTCTTCCTAATTTATCTTTGATGACAAAGTGTACTCCTTTTTCCCCCTTCAAATATTCTTCATACTGCTTTTCAAGGCCTGTCACTCCAATGTAATCTCCTAATTTATAAAGTCCTTCAGACTGATCAATATCTCGTTTATTTACTTCACTAATATATCCTAAATAATGAGCACCATATGGTTCAGGATATTTTCTTACGGCTCGTAGTGTAGGATAAAATCCGGGAAACTGATAGAGATTTTCCTGAAATGTGAGGAGGGTTCTTGAATCCAAATTTTTTAAAAAAACAAAAGGTACGGATTTTGAATATTTATTAGAAGACCAGTCTTTTTCAAGATTGATTTTAAACGTTTCCTCATCGATATTAAGCAGTCTGCATAGTTTTTGAGTATCCATGCCAGGCTTAATTTCTTTATACGTAGCGTAAAGATCATAAGCAGGATAATTGATGACCAACAATTTTCCATTACGGTCATAAAATAATCCTCTGGCCGGGAAAATGGTTTTTTGGTTTAGTGTAGTTGCGCTGGCCTTGTTAATGTAGTATGGATCGAACAACTGAAGTTTAGCCAGATTAAAAATAAAAACCAAAGCCAATATTACCAGAAAGGCCCGGAGGAGAATAAATCTAAACTTCCTGCTGTCCTGAGACACCGTTTAATTTTTAGGGTTTAGTAAAATCTGAAGGATAGAAATTACGAACATGGAAACTACAAAGCTCAGTATAGTTTTTATGAGTATTTCTCCCAGATAAACAAAGGTAAAAATTTCCAGACTGAAATAAAAGAAAAAATAAATAAGCATTAAAGCAGATACATACTGAAAAAACCAGAATATACCAAGGGAGTAACCATTGGGTTTCTGGTCAATGGAATATCCTGATTTTGGTTCAAGGAATTTGAGGACAAATGTTCTGCAAGCTGCCATCCAGAGACAAGCGGCTGCGTGTACGCCTATACTGTTATAAAAAAGATCTACTGTTAATCCGGCAATAAAAGCAATGAGCAATACAAAGAATTGGGGGATAGCCATCGGAAGCAATAGAATCGCAACCGGATAAATAATAATGTTTACATACTGATTTGGGGCATCAGAAAGTCGAATGCCTTTCAAAATAAAAACTTGAAAAAGTATAAGGATGATTATCCTAAGCCCGTTGATTCTCCATTCTTTATTCATATTCCCGGGTTAATGATTCAAGGTGTTCTTTTTCTTCTTTAAGATTGTTGTTAATCACATACACCCTATCCACAGTTGTTAAATCTTGACTTGGACTAACGATAATGGTATAGGTGAACGCACCGGGTTCCGCATAAAAACTTTTTACATAGCCTATGGTTAATCCCTTTGGAAAAACAATGGAATATCCGCTTGTCACCAGTGTATCTCCTATGCGAACATCTGCATATTTTTGAATATCCTCCAATTGTAAAATACTCGGATCCCTGTCTTTCCAAATTAATGAACCAAAGAACCCGCTCCGTTTTAAACTGCAACTTATTCTGGAGTTGGAATGAAGAAGCGACATAACTGTTGCAAAATGCCTGGTTGTATCAGTTACTATACCTACCAATCCGCTCAGGGTTATCACTGCCATGCCTGGACTTAAACCATCGAGACCACCCTTGTTTAAAGTGAGATAATTGTTTTTTCTGGAAAGTGAATTATTTATTACACGTGCAGATAGAACGGTATAAGGTTGGACCATAGTTTTAGATAACGTAGAATCCAGAATTGTACTGTCGGATTTTTGAGTCGCCTCCAAATTCAACAATCGCGAAAGTAGTTTTGCATTGTCATCTGCAATTTGATCCGCTTTATCCTTTAGTGAGAAATAGGAAGTGAGGTTTTGGTATTTATTTTTTAATACCGTTGCATAAAGCTGGGCTGTATACAAATAAATTTTATTCTGTTTTTGATTGTAACTTATGATCCAATAGAAACAAATTATCTGAAGTACGAGAAAAAGAATAAACGACCCATTTCTTATGATGATGCGAAGTGCATTTAACATGGAATCAATTTATTATTCGGTAAGTCAGTTTTGTTTTATAAAATCTAAAGACTAGAGACTTTTACGGTCAATTAAAAATGAAAATCTGTCTGTGTTTTTCAATGCTATTCCTGTCCCTCGGACCACAGCCCTTAAAGGGTCGTTGGCCACAATTACGGGAAGATTAGTTTTGAGACTAAGTCTTTTATCCAAACCCCTAAGCAGGGCGCCGCCGCCTGTTAAGTACAGTCCCGTTCTGTATATATCCGACGAAAGTTCCGGAGGTGTGATCTCAAGAGCTTTAAGAACTGCCTCCTCAATTTTCATGATGGATTTATCAAGAGCCCCTACAGTTTCTTCATATCGGATAATGATTTGGCGAGGGATTCCGGTCATGAGGTCACGACCATTTACTGCATAAGGTTCGGGCGGATTGTCCAGATTCATGACTGCGGATCCAACATTTATTTTGATCTTTTCTGCAGTTCGTTCACCAATCAACAAATTATGTTCCCTTCGCATATAATCAATGATGTCCTCTGTAAATTCATCTCCGGCTACTCGAATGGATTGGTCACAAACTATACCCGAAAGAGCGATTACAGCTATTTCAGTTGTTCCGCCACCTATATCGATGACCATATTTCCAACAGGCTCTTCTACATCAAGGCCTATACCAAGTGCTGCAGCCATAGGTTCATGAATCAAATATGTTTCTTTGCTGTCCACATGATCCGCGGAGTCAAAAACTGCCCTTTTTTCCACTTCAGTGATCCCTGATGGAATGCATATAACCATTCTCAAGTGGGTAAAAAACCGCCTTTTGCTTCCGATCATATTGATCATTCCTTGAATCATGTTCTCGGCAGCCTGAAAATCTGCAATGACCCCATCTTTTAGAGGACGGATGGTATCAATGTTTTTATGTGTTTTTTCATGCATCTGCATGGCTTTATTGCCAACTGCAATGGTTTCACCGGTTTTTTTATCCACCGCAACGATGGATGGTTCATCCACCACCACCTTGTCATCCTGCATAATAAGGGTATTTGCTGTGCCAAGGTCTACAGCAAGCTCCTGCATGAACAAATTAAATAGTTTCATCTTTTATGATCTGAAATTCAAACAATTATAACAAATATCACTCCAAAATGTGGGAGGAAGTAAGGAATTTATTCAGGGAAGAGGCGTAAAATTACAATATTTTTAGCGAAAAATGGGTATTTTTTACCAAAGAGGCTATAACTACTTCCCACAAAAAAGCGTGGGTATCATATTATAATATCAGTAAATGCTTAGATTTAAAACATTGAAAATCATTAGATCATGTGAAATATAAGCATTATCTCAAGGTGATCCATATCTTTGTGGCTTAAGTTTTCACATGCTTGTCTTTTGGATTGTATTGTTTTTACTGTTGAGTGCATTTTTTTCAGGCACTGAAATTGCCTTTTTTACAGCCAATAAATTGGGTGTTGAAGTCAGAAAGAACAGGGGGTCTTCCAGTGGCAAAATTTTGTCCGATTTTTATGATCACCCGGATAAATTCATAGCGGTGACCCTTGTAGGCAATAATATAGCTCTTGTAACCCTCTCCTTCCTGCTTACTTCTTTTTTCGGAGAACTTTTGAATCCGCTGTATTTTGAAGAAGGAACCAAAATTGTGGTCAATACATTTTTGGTAACTACAGTCATTTTGATTTTCGGAGAATTCCTGCCCAAAATTCTTTTCAGACTTTACTCTAATGAGTTACTTTCCATTTGTGCATATCCAATATTATTCTTTTATAAACTTCTATATGTGCCTTCCAGACTTATGTCGGGATTGTCCAACTTTATGATTAGAAAATTTATGAAAGAGTCCAAACCTCATTCAAGGTATAGGTTTTCCTTGCTTGATCTGGAGCATTATTTGGATGGCACAATGAATATTTCAGATGAAGATATAGATACAGATATTTTCAAGAATACACTTAATCTAAAACAGGTCAGGGTAAAAAGTTGTATGATCCCAAGAAATGAAATCATACATATAGATGTCTCAGAATCCAAGGAGGATCTCATTACTTTATTTGCTGAATCCAAGTTGTCCAGAATAATTGTAACAGATGGTGACATTGATAATGTACTTGGTTATGTGCATCACCAGCAAATGTTTAAAGATTCAAAAAGCATTAAGTCCATGATCATGGACATGCCATTTGTTCCGGAGACATTAAACGTTTATGACTTAATGGTGCGGATGAATAAATTGAGACTTTCTGTTTCTTGTGTGGTAGATGAATTTGGAGGAACTTCCGGGATTATCACACAGGAGGATATTTTGGAAGAAATTTTTGGCGAAATTGAAGATGAACACGACAGAGAAGAGTTTATTGAAAAAGTGATTTCGGATGATGAATATGTTTTTTCAGGTAGGCTAGAAATCAATTATTTGAATAATACTTATGATTTTAATTTTCCTGAAGGAGAGTATCATACTTTATCCGGTTATTTAATAACCTCCACCGGAAAAATTCCTGAGCAGGGTATGGAAATCGAATTGGATGGGTATAAATTTGTTTTTGAGTTGATGAGTGACACTAAAATTGAGACCGTCAGATTGATCAGAATCACCCAGTAGACTCATACAGTATTACTTTAATTAAATTATTCAATTTTCAATTGCTAAGTTCTTTAACAATAGGATTAAGAAGTAATTCTTATTCAAATCTCAAAGAATCTACAGGGTCTAGTGAAGATGCCTTCAAAGCGGGATATAATCCAGATAGGATACCTACAATAGTGCACACCACAAAACCCAGGATTATCCATGCCCAGGGAATGATAAAGGAACCGCCCATTAATAGGGTAACTATATTACCCACAGGGATTCCCAACAATATTCCTACGATGCCTCCCATTTGACAAATCATCATGGCTTCTATAAGAAATTGGCTTAAAATTGTTTTTCTTGTTGCCCCGAGTGCTTTTGCTATGCCGATTTCCTTCGTTCGTTCTGTAACAGAAACCAGCATAATATTCATAAGTCCAATAGCCGCTCCAAGCAAAGTCATCAAACCGATGGCAATTGTTGCAGCCCTCAATTTTACTGTATTGTCTTTGAGAAACGTGATGATTCCATCACTTTTGTTTATTTCAAAATCATTTTCCTCATAACTCTTAAGGCCCCTGACTATTCTCATCTCGCCGATAGCCTGAGATATCAGATCATCCAATTGTTGGGCTATCGGCACACTTACATTCAAGTCAAAATCCGAGTCCAGTGTAGCATATTCAATTTTTGATTTATTTAATGGGATTAAAACTCTTCTGTCAGCACCCTCATTCATACTTGAACCCTTGGATTTAAGTACGCCTATGATTTGGTATTTTTGGTCGTTGACGGTTATTGTCTGCATCAGAGCTTTTTCAGCATTGTCATCGAACAAAGTTTTGATGATGTCTTTTCCTACAATAGCTTTGCTGATTCCATATTCCAGTTCATGAGTTGAAAAACTTCGACCATACTCAATTTCATACCCCATTACTTTAAAAAAATTTTCATCAATGCCTCTGATTCTTACAGTGGGATTGGTTTTTTTATTTTGATATTTTATGATTCCATTCCCAACAGCACCGTAAGAAATGGAAACAATGGCTTTGTTGCCAAATCGTTCTTTGAATTCCTGGGCTTGTTGGTAACTAACGGAAGGTGATTGTTTTGTTCTTTTTCCCCGATCATGTCTTCTGAAATTTTCAGACTTACGGTCAATCGAAAAGGAGTTTGCTCCAAGGGAATTGAAATTGCTGCTCATGCTGTAAATAATACCGTCAATGGAAGTAAGAATGCCCACCAGAGCAGTAATGCCCAAAGCAATGATTAAAAGGGTTAGTACTGAACGGAGTAAATTGTACCGGACACTTTCAAATGCAAGTCGAATAATTTCTGTTACTTTCATGGATACCCAAAGGTAGTTGATTCTATTTTTACCTGACTAAAATTTCGACCACCGTCAATTATTTTTCGACACTTTTAAAGAAACCTCTTTAAGATCGTATTCAACCTTCTTAGGTGAAGTCTAAGCTTAATTGTAAATTTGCGGTTTGAGTAAAAAATATTCATGGAATTATTGCAAAAATTAGGGGCTATTCTTGAGCGATTCCAGTTTCTGGAAGAGCGTATGGCTGACCCTGAGGTTGTCACCAACATCTCAGAGTACAAAAAGATCAGCAAGGAATATAAAGACCTTGAGCAAATCATGAAGCTGTTTCATGAATACAAGAAAAATTTATCCAATATTGAAGGAGCAAAAGAGATCCTGGGATCTGGGGATAAAGAAATGGTGGAAATGGCCAGTGAGGAATTGGCATCGGCGGAAGCGGAGGTAACCAGGTTGGAAGAAGAATTGAAACTGCTCTTAGTGCCAAAGGATCCTGAAGACAGCAAGGATGTTATATTTGAAATTCGTTCAGGAACAGGCGGAAATGAAGCTAGTTTGTTTGCCGGAGACCTGTTTAGAATGTACACCAGGTATTTTGATATGCAGGGCTGGACCCATGAAGTTGTTTTTGAGAATGAAGGTTCAGTAGGTGGTTATAACAAAATTGTGATGGATGTATCTGGTACGGATGTGTATGGAAAGTTAAAATTTGAATCCGGAGCGCATAGGGTTCAACGTGTTCCAGATACAGAAGCATCGGGAAGAATACACACTTCCGCAGCGACGGTTGTGGTAATGCCGAAGCTAGAGTTAGAAGATGTAAACATCAACAAGTCAGATCTCAAAGTGGATACATTCAGATCTTCCGGAGCGGGAGGTCAGCACGTCAACAAAACAGAATCCGGTGTACGATTTACACACCTTCCTACAGGGGCTGTTGCGGAAAGTACAGACAGCAGAAGCCAACATAAGAACAGAGAAATTGCGATGGGTAGATTAATTCAGAAAATCCGTGACAGCCAGGTGGAGCAACACGAATCAGCCATTGCAGCGAAAAGAAAAACGCTTGTGGGATCCGGTGATCGATCTGACAAAATCCGGACCTATAATTTTCCACAAAACCGCATGACTGATCACAGGATTAATCTGACGATGTATAATTTAGGTGATATTATGAATGGGCATATCGATGAAATTATCGAAGCATTGAGAGTTGCAGAAAACCTGGAAAAGCTAAAGCAGGCAGAGGAAGTTTAAGAATTTCAAATAGTAAGATTTATATATTTTAAATAAAAAAGCCCGGAAATCTTCCCGGGCTTTTTTATTAATATGTTCGAACAATAATGAATTATTGTTTAATGGTTAAGACAAAGTGATCCAGGTTGTCTCCATTTGGCTGTCCCAAAGGCGGAGTGATAAAAATATTGGTAATTTTTACTGCCCAGTAAAAGTTGCCGCTTTTAATGAGGTAAACATCATCCTTTTTACCTGTAACAGGGCTATTTACATCGGTTCCCAAATTGTATTCAGATTGAATATTTGGTTTAGTGGTTAATGCGTCGAAACTAAATCCGACTCCAGGTTTCCTGATGGTTGTTTCAGAAGATGTAGGGCTGAATTGTTGTGACCAATCCAGGCTTGGTAATAAATTACCACCGGCAGCTAATTCTGCAGTTGGATCGGTAGAGCCTGTTTCATTTCCTGTATGCAGATCAATACCACCCTGACCAGCAGGAGAAGCACTGTTTGTTAATTTTTTATTGGTTAAGGTAGTAATTCTGATATCGTTGGTGGTGATCGTAAAGCTAATGTCATCTGTCTTACCAGCTTCATCTTCTAATTCCACGGTATACAAAATAGTGTCCGAATTTGATTCAGAAGGAAACTCAATTGTATAGGTAAATCCACTTTTATCTGAAGCATTCAATATCAGAATTGGGTTGGAAGAGGCAGCCGTACCATTAACTTTCATGGTAGTAAAATCTACATGTTGTTCTGATCCAGATCCATTCTTAGAATTAATGTGCAGTACTTTTAACGGACTGTCCCCTTTAGTGCCCGTAATTTTTATATTAATGGGTACTCCTCCAGTAAGTGTTGCGTCACCGGTTAAAAAACCAGCTCCAGGGTTAGTCGTAAAATCAATAGATGGCCCGCTGTCACCGATGTTATTGTCATCTCCTGTACAAGCGTTGAATGTAACCAGGAGAATGCCAAATGCCAGTAAATAGAATAAATTTTTCATTATATATAATTTTAATGTTTTGAATAAATTATTTAATCAGTTGTTTGATTTTCTTGATAATAGCCAATTCATCTCTCATGATGTTGGCACTTGGAACGAAACTCTTGAATTTTTCTTTATTCATTTTCATCTCCAGATTGACTTCATCAGAAGGTTTTAATTTTACGGATTTCATTACAGATCCTATCACTTTCCCATTTTTAAAGAAGTAATTAGTAGCTGTAAATAGCAACTTTCCTTTAGCCTTAACGGTATTTTTTTCAAAATGACTGCTGGCAATTAAATCAGAACCTTCGAAATAAAATTTAGACGTCTTTTCGCCCACGGATGAAGTGGAATTTTTTGTAATTTTTTTAATGTTGCCATTTGCATCAGAGAATATAGAAACTGTTCCTTTCTCACCAGCTTTAAGGTTGGCGGACTTTTCTACTAGACTTGCGTCATTATCCAAAGAACTTACTGTGGCTTCTATCATGGACTGATCAGAAGTTGTGGAAGCAGCTGCATCCGCTGTTCCTTTTTTTGAGCTGCTACAAGAAGTGATCATTGCACTCATTGAAAGAAAACTGAAGAAAATAAATAGTGACTTGAATTTCATATAACTTGTTTTTTAATTTGGTATAAAGGTCAGAATTCCGGTGTAAACAAAATTTAAGGCTTAGCTTAATTTATGGTAATATTTTGTTAAAAATACGAACTTTATTCAAGAAATACAAATATAATTTACTGGTTATCTACATTCGCTTCATCAATTAAAACAAGAAGCATTTGGAATTAAACGAAAGTGGTTTAGTACTTGGGCTGATGTCCGGAACCTCCCTGGATGGTTTAGATATAGCTGCATGTCGATTTAAGTCAGGTGGTTCAGGGAAATTGGATTTTGAAATTGTAGCCGCAAGCTCGATTCCATATGACAATTATTGGCGTAGTGCGTTGGAACAAGCTTTTTATTTGAATCCTAAGCAATTAGAGGAACTCAGTTATTCCTATGCGGCATTCATTGCTGAACAAATCAAAGATTTTTATAAAAATCATGAAATACTACCTGATCTGATATCCAGTCATGGCCACACCGTACACCACAGACCTTCAGATAAAGTTTCTCTACAGATTGGAGATGGAAGAACCATAAGAGAGATTACGGGAATACCTACGGTGTGTAATTTCAGAATTCAGGATGTGTTAAAAGGGGGACAAGGGGCGCCATTAGTCCCGATAGGGGATGATTTGCTTTTTAGTGCTTTTGATTATTGTCTCAATTTGGGTGGATTTGCCAATATTTCTTGGAAATCAGAAGATAGGCGTCTGGCATGTGATATTGTGCCATGCAATATGGTGCTCAATAAATTAGCAAACAGGATGAACTTTCCATATGATGATCGTGGAAATTTAGCATCCGGTGGCATAGTTCAAGATCAACTGTTGGAAGAATGGAATCAATTGGAATACTACCATTTGCCCTTTCCTAAAAGCTTAGGCAGAGAGTGGTTTCTTAATTCTTTTGAACCGATTTTGAATAAATATCAATTGGATACCAAAGACTTATTGCGCACCGCTACAGAGCACATCAGCGATCAGTTGGCAAATTTTATTCGTAAAATTGAAACTGGAACTAAGGCAAAAATTCTTCTGACAGGGGGTGGGACATATAATGACTATTTAATCAAAAGACTAAGCCAAAAGCTTCCAGGGCATTTTGACTTGGTTGTGCCTTCTGAGGTAATTATAGACTTCAAAGAAGCCCTGATATTTGCTCTGTTGGGTTATTTGAGGAAATTGGGTATGGTCAACACTCTGAACTCGGTCACCGGAGCTTATGAAGATCATTGCTCCGGTGAGTATTTTCCATGATTTACTTTTGAGGCATTGGGAGGTATTTGATTTTTACAGTTACCTCTATTTCTTTGGCTATTTTATCTCTTACAACGGAAGGAATGGAGATTTTGTAATCTTCGCATTTGATTTTAAAATGTGTTTCAGAACTCAAGCCTCCTGCTTCAACTTTGACTTCTGCGGGAACCTTTATTTTGTTGGTTACACCATGCATAGTCATATCTCCGGATACCATCACTTTATAATTACCTGGTTTGGTTAAATCGAGAACACTATAGTTTTCTATGGCGCCTTTAAAAGTTGCTTTTGGGTATTTCCCGGACTCCATATAATTTTCATTAAAGTGCTCTTGCATTAGTGCTCTATCAAATTGAAAGGCATTAATTAAAGCAGCAAATTCAACTCTTCCGCTGGATAAGTCAAAAACTGTACTGCCGGTATTGTTAACAGCTTCAATTTTTTCCATTGGAGAGTCTGAATGAAATTTAATGTATGCATTTTTTGCAAAATATCTTTGGGCGCTTAGATTGCCAAAAACTAAAATCGAGGCAAATAGGAAAATCAGTTTTTTCATTGTATTTGTTTAAACATTAGACGCTAAAATACTCCGAAAGTATTCACTCAAATTCAAGGATAACAAAACTTTAACTTTGGAAGATTTCCCCTAAGTAAGCCAATTAAATTATTGGATAATTTTATCTGGATTGGCCTTGATAAAGCTTTTCCAGTTTTTGACTTTTGAAGTCGGGCCTATGGCTGAATTTGCCTGACAACTGTAACAATAAGCCGCTGCGAGTGCATCGGAGGCATCCAGATAGTGCACTTCAATTTTATAATTAAGTAACCTGCTGACCATATCGGCGACTTGTTCCTTTGAGGCATTCCCATTTCCGGTAACAGACTTTTTAATCCTTTTGGCAGAAAATTCAAAAATTTTTACACCCATGACCATTGCAGCTGCTATTGCCACCCCCTGGGCACGTCCAAGCTTTAGCATCGATTGCGCATTTTTTCCATAAAAGGGCAGTTCTATCGACAGAATGCCGGTA
>Ga0268298_10001377_pt1 | contig 28786 bp, 26 predicted proteins | sample WWTPWeurt_MetaG_FD_194462 | JGI IMG/M metagenome (GOLD analysis project Ga0268298, IMG submission 194462) | Activated sludge microbial communities from WWTP in Nijmegen, Gelderland, Netherland - WWTP Weurt | ecosystem: Engineered > WWTP > Aerobic digester > Activated sludge | place... | reverse complement strand
ATTACAGAGTATAAAAAGAAACAATCTCCTAAATAAGTTATTTTTAATAGTTATCCACAGTTTTGTGTTGACTGTGAACGACCGTTCACTTATACTAAATACAGTCGAACGTAGGTAATTAAAAAAATAATTTTTTATAAAAATATGACAAGAGAACAATGTTTAAAGATAGTAGAAAAAGAAATACAAATGATAAATAAGAAAATAGATGTTAAAATATTAAAAGGCGAGGCATACTTCAGAGAAGCAAGAGAACATAAGTTATTACTTCGCAAAGCACGCCAATTCAGTCCAAAGAGTTTTTGGTCAAAATTATTTTCTTTTAGTTTCTCACACGCTTAATTTTAAAAATGCAAAACGATTATAAAAATAAATTAACCTCATTCTATTCTTCAAACAAGAGAATGCCTACATACACAGAGATGATGAAGCTCTTCTCTTTCAAATCAAAGAACGCTGTTGCTCGTGTTGTAGAGAAAATGCTTGAAGCAGGGATAGTTGCTAAAGATCATCTCGGTAGATTGATACCAAATGCATCTTTTGATGAGATACCTCTTCTTGGTTCTGTTAAAGCTGGTTTTCCTTCTGATGTAGAAGCAGAGCTAACTGATACAGTAAACATAGAAGATTTTTTAATACAGAAAAAAGAAAATACATACATGCTCGAAGTCGATGGTGACTCTATGATCGACGCACATATCAAAGATGGCGATATGGTCCTCGTAGAAAAAACCAATAAAGCAAAAGATGGTTACATAGTCATCGCATATGTCGATGGAGAATTCACTATGAAATATTTTAAAAAGAATGGTGACAAAGTTTGGCTAGAACCAGCAAACAAAAATTTTAAACCTATTTATCCAAAACATGATTTACAGATCACAGCGATAGTGAAGGCAGTCATACGAAAATACTAAATATCTGCTATGATGTTTGTATGAAAGTAAATTCAGCGAAATTCATAAAAGAAATAGCATCTGATGATGAGATCTTGGGAAATGGTATTCCTCAGGTTGCTTTTATTGGGCGTTCAAATGTCGGAAAGTCTACTGTTATAAATACTTTAACCAAAGTAAAAGATTTGGCGCGTACTAGTTCTTTCCCAGGTAGAACACAAAGAATAAATTTATTTTTAATCAATGGTAATATGTATTTTGTAGATTTACCGGGTTATGGTTTTGCAAGATTGTCTCATGTAGAAAGGGAAGCCATTACAGACCTTATTGATTCATATTTTTTCCATTCATTTTATAAACAGAAAAAAGTTGTATTAATCATCGATGCATCTATTGGGCTCACAGATACTGACCTCGACATGCTCCGAGCCTTGGAAGAGCACGGCAAAGACGTCGTCATCCTCGCAAACAAGATAGATAAATTAAAAAATTCAGAATATAAGAAACAAGTAAAAAAAATAGAAGACTCAACTGTCGGCCACCCAATCATTTTCTTTTCTTCAGAAACTAAAATTGGTATCAAAGAATTAACTAGTGCAGTTTTAGAATAAAAATATGTATATAAAACTCACAGTTATAGCTGGAGCAAATAAGGAAAGTTTTATCAAAAAGAATAAAGATCATTTTGATGTTTTTGTTAAAGAAAAAGCTGAAAGAAATATGGCAAATACAAAAGCGATAGAACTTGTTGCAGATTATTTTAAATTACCTAAAAATAAAGTCAGAATTATTAACGGTCACACCCACAAAAGCAAGCTTTTGGCTTTGGATATAGAAGGGGAAAAATAAAAAAGCACTCCTGATTTGGAATGCTTTCTCTTAATTAAGTAAACATTATTTAATTTAGAATAGTGCCTGTACGATTTTTTGTTGAATAATAGGCTTTAGATTTTAAATCTACGGAATTAGACGCTAGTTCACCACAGAAAAGAGGGTAAACAATAAATTTTTTATAATCTATTGCAAACTTAATTATCCAGGATTCACCACTTCCATCTTCTGCTTCAATTCCTTGAATAATCAATGGAACCTTTATTTCTGTTCCATTTTTTTTAAAATTAAAATTAATTACCCTTTTTTCAATAAAAAGACGTAAACCATCAAATAGTTCTTCTCTTGAAGGACCACTTGCAATTGTGATTGTTGTTTTCATCGTACGATGTATTTTGTTTTTAATGTTCTAAACATTTACAGAGGTTAGAACTAACTCTGGAGCTTTGTAGCTATCTATCAGTACTGAAAGATCTTTTTATATATTATCATATTAATTAGTAAAAGTCAATATATAATTTATATTAGTACATTAACTAATTTTTAGTGTTATAATTTATATTATATGGATTCAAAAAATACTAATACAGTATCAATTTTAGTAACACAAATTTTATTATTAATTGTTGTTTTTTATTTTTTATATAAAACTTTCTACGGAAATTATGATAAAGGTGAATTTGGTTTTTTTGTTTACTTATTACCAATAATATTTTTTGGAATTACTTTATTTTTTCTTGGAATTGCAGGACATTTTGTTTCTAAAAAAAATATAGAAAAATTTCAAGTTATTAATGAAAACAATCCTCTATCTCTTAGTATATTAAACATAACATCAAAATTAATATTATTAATACCTATTGTTTTCATAGTTTTTTATTTTTGGCTTGGATAAAAACCCTTATTTTTGGGTATATTTGGACTAGTTTTTATATTATAAAATAAGGCTATTTAGGTGCTTGACTTTGATTTTCTCTTCATATATACTACAACCACGTCTAATCCAAGTGGATAGGACGTTTTTATTTCAATAAATTTGATATAAAACCTTGAAAAAAGAATAGTTTGAGAACCCCTTCGACTACGGTCGGAGGGATGCAAGTTCTAGTTTAGTTTTTTCAATAATTCTGTTAAGAGCTAGGATCGAAAAGTAAAACAAAAATCAATGCTGTTTTTTGTTTTGTTTCGTTCTAATCAACTTCGGTTGAAATCTAATTTTACGTTAGAGTTTGATCCTAGCTCAGGATGAACGCTGGCGGTGTGGATAAGGCATGCAAGTCGAACGGAACTTATTTTTCTAGAGATGCGATTACATCAAGTCAAAAGTCGTTTAAGTTTAGTGGCGAACGAGGTAGTACAAAATAGGAACAAACCCCTTAGTCGTGAATAGCCTGCCGAAAGGCAGAGTAATACACGATGGTCTCGCAAGAGTAAAGTTTTAACGCTAAGGGATTGGCCTGTTCGATATCAGCTAGTTGGCGAGGTAAAGGCTCACCAAGGCTATGACGTCTAGGGGCGCTGAGAGGCGGACCCCCACCGATGGTACTGCGACACGGACCATACACCTACGGGTGGCAGCAGCCGAGAATATTCGACAATGGACGAAAGTCTGATCGAGTGACACCGCGTGATTGATGAAGCCCCTCTGGGGCGTAAAGATCTTTTATGAGGGAGGAAGTTTATTGACGTTACCTCATGAATAAGGAGCTCCTAATCTCGTGCCAGCAGGAGCGGTAATACGAGAGCTTCGAGCGTTATCCGGAATTATTGGGCGTAAAGGGTGCGTAGGTTGCAATGTTAGTCTTTTGTCAAATCCTTGTGCTTAACATAAGGGCTGCGAAAGAAACGGCATAGCTTGAAAGTGTGAGAGGCGTACGGAACTCATGGTGTAGGGGTGAAATCCGTTGATATCATGGGGAACACCAAATGCGAAGGCAGTACGCTGGCGCATATTTGACACTGAAGCACGAAAGCGTGGGTAGCGAATGGGATTAGATACCCCAGTAGTCCACGCCCTAAACGATGATCTCTCGCTTTTCGGAGTATCGACCCTCTGAGAGGCTTAGCTAACGCGTTAAGAGATCCGCCTGGGAAGTACGGCCGCAAGGCTAAAACTCAAAGGAATAGACGGGGACTTGCACAAGCAGTGGATTATGTGGTTTAATTCGATGGTAAACGAAGAACCTTACCAGGGTTAGAAATCAACGTGAAAGGTCCCAGAAACGGGATCCCTCGCAAGACTAGTTGACAGGTGTTGCATGGCCGTCGTCAGTTCGTGGTTTGAATTGTTCCCTTAAGTGGGGTAACGAACGCAACCCTCGTTGTCTGTTACAAGTGTCAGACGAGACCGCCCAGTACTTTGTACATAAAGAAATTTGTGCATAAAGTACTGGGAGGAAGGAGAGGATGACGCCAGGTCAGCATGACCCTTGATACCCTGGGCTACACACATAATACAATGGCCATTACAACGCGCAGCGACGAGGCGACTCTGAGCTAATCGTAATAAAAATGGCCTCAGTTCGGATTGGAGTCTGCAACTCGACTCCATGAAGCTGGAATTGCTAGTAATCGCGGGTCAGCTAAACCGCGGTGAATACGTTCTCAAGTCTTGTACTCACCGCCCGTCAAGTCAAGGGAGCCGGGAGTGCCCGAAGTGCCTTCGTTTGGAGGTCCTAAGGCAAGCTCGGTGACAGGGACTAAGTCGTAACAAGGCACGGCTAGCGGAAGCTGGTCGTGGAATAATTCAATTTGAAAAACGTCCCATCTTCTGATTTATCAGAAGATGAGCGTCTCGCCCCGCGAGACCGGACTTATTGAGTCGGTGTTGTGTGCCTCAATTGAGCACACAATGCTTGAACATCACAAGCTAAAAAAGATGGAGTTTACTTGTATCTATAAAACAAGATGACAGTTTGGAAAGACAAATAAAATAATAAAATTAGTAGAACGAAACAAAACAAAGAACAGCACACACAAAAAACATCCAGAAATGGGTGTTTTTTGCTTTGTAATTTATGTATAATATGGTGTATGAATTCAAAAGAAAAATTAATGAAACTTGAAGAAACAGGAAAGCATTTGTTCCATGGTTCTGCAGATGGAACTATTAAAAAACTAGAACCACGACAGGCTAGGCATGTTCCAGATAAACTGAAACCTACAGAAACTATTCCAGACGGAGAACCTGCGGTATCTGCAACTCCATATGCTGATATTGCTACTTTTAGAGCTTTGGTAAATAGAGGAAATATTGATTTTAGTCATCATAGTGGTTTTGGAATACGAGATGGGGAAAAAGAATTCCGTGTATCTTCTGAAGAAGTATTAGATGCAGTAAAAGATAAAAAAGGTTTCGTGTATGTTTTTAATAAAGATGAATTTGAACCATATAGTAGAGATGGAATACCAAATGAAAAAAATATGGAATGGAGGTCTTATAAAGAAGTTGAACCTATTGAAGTTATTGAAGTAGATTCCTCTCATTTACCCTCACGAGATAAAATACAAATTTTAAATAAAGAATAAAATGAAAAAATCTTACTTAATTATTGTTGTAACTGTTTTGGCAATTTTTGCTTGGCTTACAATGAAACCTAATGTTTTAGAACCAAAATACAATCTTCCTAAAGTTGAAATAGGAGGTAAAATAATCAATACAGAGATAGCAGATACAAATGCAAAAAGGGAATTAGGACTTTCTGGTCATAAACCTTTATCAGATGATCAAGGAATGCTTTTTGTTTTTAATAAAACAGGTAAGTATCCTTTTTGGATGAAAGATATGCTTTTTCCTATCGATATCATATGGCTTGAGCCAAGTAATATTGAGGGGATTGTGAATGTTGTTTACATAGAAAAAAATGCACAACCGAACTCATATCCAGCAACTTTTGGTGGACAGATAGATGCCCAATATGTACTCGAAGTGAATGCAGGATTTTCTGATAAGAATAATTTGAAAATAGGAGATCAAGTAAAATTTTATACAAAATAAAAACCCCTCGAGTGAGGGGTTTTTATTTTGTATTATACGAGTGGTCTTGGGTTATTGTTATAACCAAGGTATAAGTGTCTTATAAGAGCAATAAGTGCAAGTATTATAAGAAGTAATAGTATCCATCCGATAAGTGTTGTTGGCATAAATCCAGCTCCAAATAAAGATGCAGCAGCTAAACTATTTCCATTCAATATGTGATTAGTTACGAAAGCTATTTCATTCTTTTCTACATTAGAACCAGCGACATTGTAAGTCATTATTGCAGTAGTTATAAGTGAAGTTGAATTTGTACTTTCTTTGTTTAAATGACCACGTATTGTCATTGATCCAGTTTGTGTTTTTGCAAGATTACCAATACTAAATACAACAGCATTGTCATTGTTGATTCTTCCGAAAGTTGATTCATCAAAGATTACTTCTTTTGGAAGTTGTACTGTTATAACAGTATTTTCAAAATTTTGTCTTGTATTGTTTTTGTAAGTTACTGTGTATTCAACATTGTCTCCAAGGTAAAGACCGTCAGAACTTGAAGTGATCTTTATTAGTTCATTACTTGCAGTAACTGTTGAAGATGGAGTAGTAGTATCTACTGGTACGTATATATTTGGTGTTTGGAATATAAATATATTTCCTCTTGTAGTACCGTTTGCATTTGACGCGACAGCTCTGAAATAATATGTTGTTCCTGCTTGTAAATTATATACAGTATCTGAATAGTTTACACTGTAAACATCAGTACCTACACCAATATATTTTGAAGGAGTTACATTTCCTAATGAAGCAGTTTCACCGTATTCAAAGTATCCTTGTGTAGCAAACCCTGATGCAACACCATTTAATCTTGCACTTGTTGTTGTTTTGTTTGTAGCTAATACTGTAGTAACAGAAGGGTAGTTGTAATTATTCATTACTGTAGTCATTACGTTTCCGTATACAGTACCGTATGCATTGTTTGCAACAGCTTGATAGTAATAAGTTGCATTTGGTGTTGCATTTATTGTCGCAGAGAAATTTGTACCCCAAGTATTAGAACTTTGGTATGTGTGAGTTGTTTCGTTACCCATAGAGTAACTTGATGTTCCATAACGGAACCAAACTGTAGCTTGGCTGTTGTTTGTATTCACTGATCCGTTTAATGTTATAGATGAACCATAAACATTTGAAGAAAGAGTTGTTACAGTAGGGGCTTGGTAATTATTACAGCCTCCTCCACAAACTCCACAACCATTGTTGTTATTGTAATTATAACAAGGGTCAATATTATCTATTCTAAGAGTCATACTGTTTGAAGTATTACAATTGTTGTTATTTGTAACTGAAACAGAACCACTTGAATTATTTACTAAATCACTTGCATAAAGTGTCATAGTAAGTTGAGTACTAGAATTGAAATATGTTGGTCTTGATGAACCTCTCCACATTGCAGTTGAACTTGTTGTGAAGTTGTAACCACTTATAACAACATTTATATTACTATTTGTATTTGATACGTAATCTGGGGAAATAGAATATATAGTTGGGTTATTTGAATTACAATTACCACCATTGTTGTACTGATTTACAGTAAAGTTTATTCCATTTGAAGTACCGTTTGCATTGTTTACAGTAACACTTCTTGAACCTATGTATGCAGATGAAGAAATAACTATATTTGCAGATATTTGTGTAGAGCTATTTATGTTTACTGAGTTTACATTGATACCTGAACCAAAGTTTACGTTTGTTCCATTTATGAAGTTTGAACCATTAAGAGTAACTGTGTAAGTTTCTCCTTGGTAACCACTTGTTGTACTAATAGAATTTAAAGTAGGTGCATAGTTTGTTGGGTTTGTTGTGTTTATAGTTTTCATTCCCAAAATATTTCCATTACTCACACGTCCATTTTGAGCAACGACGGCACGGAAATAATAAGTTGTATTAGGAGTTAAGTTATTCCATGAATACGTAAAAGTTCCTGCTGGAATATCGTGTGAAGAATTTCCTATTAATTGACCTGCGCCACTGCTAACTAAATCGTAACTTGAAGCATATTCAAACCATGTTTGGATAGGACCTGTTCCATTTACGTTATAGTTACCACGAAGTGTCATATATGTATCACTTACTCCAGTAGGAGCAAGGGTAGAAGCAGTATCTCCATTTATTAGATACATCGTAGCAGATGCAGAAAAAGCATTCATGGCAAAAAATGCTAATAATATCGAACCGACTGTTAAACTTTTTATAATATTTTTCATATATTTTTATAAATTAATTATTTTATAATGATTTTCCAACAAATTTGACCTATTTTGTAATATCTATATCTTAGCATAAGCGTATTTAAAAGTCAATACCTATTCAAAATATACCTTGACTTTATATATATTGTATGCTAGACTTATATCAGTTAAAGTTCTTTGAAAATCTTCATTTTTTAGTGTCGGCAACAGCATTTTAGGCATCAATCTTGGTGTTTAGTATGCTGCTGCCGACGATTGATTTTTCAATTTGTCTGGCTTCAGAAATAAACATATATATAAATAAAATATAAACAATAATTTCTAAAACCAAAAAACAAAATGAAAAAAACAATCACAAAATTAACAACGACTATCTGCACGGTTGCCTTTATGGTTATCTTTGCAACGAATGCTCGTGGTCAAACACCAAGTAATACTTTTGTTATGACTAATATCGGGAGTAATTCTGCTCAAGCTTATACGACCTGGTCATTTCCCATCAATGCTCCTAGTGTTCCAAATCTGCCAGATTCAATAAATGTCACATTTTCCTCACTCTATTCACCTAGCAATACATTTGCTGCATCACCTGCTACATATACATATTATGGAGCATCAGCAGCAAACGGTAACGCTACGTATCAGATGGGTGGATTAAATCCTAACAGTTATATCAAATTAACTGTTAGATATGATGTTTGGTATCCGGCAGATGCAAACCATGCTTTCCCTTGGGAACAAGTATGGCAGGACACTTCACTGAGCTTTACTACGACATGCACAGGATCCAACCTCATTGTATCGGCAAACCTTACAACAGTATGTTCCGGATCACCACTTACCCTAACTGCTTATGGCAATGTAGGAAATGTGACTTGGACTTCCAGCAATGGAGGCTCCTGGACAGGAACAGCTGTGACAGTATATCCGGTACAAACAGGATCAGTTACTTACACAGCGACTGATATGAATGGAAACTGTACAGGTACGGCATCTACAATAGTGACTGTGAATTCTAGTTCTAATATTTCAGCCTCTTTGAGTGCGAATAATGTTTGTTCTGGAAGTTCAGTGACTGTAACTGCAGGTGGCGGAAGTAATTACCAATGGAGTTTTCCGGGATACAATAGTGGAAGTGGTAACACATACACATTTAATCCGACAGCTTCAGTAACTGGTACTTTAACTGGTTTGAATAATTGTGGAAGTCTTGTAAGTATTCCTGTAACTGTAAATGTAATTAGTAGTAATTCTTTAATTGTTACTAGTAACTTTACAATCTGCCAAGGTGGTAGTGGAGTGCTTTCTGTTTCTGGAGGTAGTGGAAATTATTCTTGGGTTGGGGGAGGTAATACCTTTTCTGGATCTACGGTTACAGTTTCACCACTTTTGCCTACTACATACACAGTTACTGATCTTTCTAATTCTTGTGGTGGAGCACAAACAGTTTTTGTAAATGTTATCAATAATACTGTTACTTTAAATCTTATGGCAAGTGCTCAAAATATTTGCAGTGGAGATATGGTGACTATTACTGAGACAAATGGCTACAATGCTTATTGGGTAGATAATGGTGGAAATTCGTATGGAAATGGTTCAACAATAAACTGTAATCCAACAACGACTACTACTTATTATGCTAATTACAATGGGACATGTGGTACAGTAACAAGTTCAACCACAATCAATGTATTGCAAAGCTCAGTTTTAAACTTAGTTGCGCCATCCACTGCTTGCGTAGGAAGTTCTATTACTCTTAGTGTGAGTGGGGGAAATGGTAATTATACTTGGGTTGGTGATGGATTAATCTCTACTACTGGTTCAACTGTAACTGCTATTCCTACAACAGGAAATCCTAATTCATTTTACACAGTATCTTCTTATGGAGGTTGTACAAGCTCAGCTAGTATTTCTATTGCTGTTAATGGTGCACAAGGATCTGTTTCGCTTACATCAAACATTTACAATATTTGTCATAATTCAAACAACGATGTTATCTTGACTGGTACTCCTGCCGGAGGAACTTTCATTGGTAACGGTGTGAATTTTTTGGTAAATTATCCTGGTTATTCTGAAGCGATTTTCAACCCTGATCAAGCTGGAGGTAACGGACCTATAACTCTTTCCTATGTTTTAAATTCTGGAAATGTATGTAGTTCTCAAGATAATGTTATTGTAAATGTTTTACCATCACCCGCAGGTACCGACTATTGGTATATTAGTGGAAATGGTGGAGGACAATTTGTATTGAATGGACAAGGGTTTCCACATTGTACTGTTCGTATTGGTAGCTATACCTATGTTCCTACTACTCAAAGTAGCTCACAAATTGTTTTAGATAATCTTCCAACAGATGTGAATCTTGTAGAAGGATTATTTTTTACAATCGTACCTGATGATCCAAATGAATGTAGTTTCACTTTCCAAATTATTTTTACAATTGGAATTAAAGAAATATCATTTGGTTCAAGTAATGGTAAGGTTGTGACAAGTAATACATTTTACGATGTTCTTCCTCTAAAACTTAAACCTGCAAATTGGAAAGTTTCTCTATCTGATATAAGAGGGCGTGAAATTAAAAAGTTTTCAGTTGATGGAGATTTTGAATTAAAAAATGAAGGTTTTATTCCTGGTACGTATTTTTTATCTATTACAGATGGAGAACATACCAACATAGTTAAACTTTTAAAACAATAATCGAAAATATTTCGATTAAAAACCTGCAATTTTCATTGCAGGTTTTTTTATTTATATTTTTTGCAAAAGAAAATCCCGCCTTTTAAGGGGCGGGACTCTCATTTTGTTTTAGGTGTCTATAAGCCGAATTTTGTTTTCCTTGCGGAATGATAGTTATTTATCTAGGCTTTAAATTACTCTAAAGCTCAAGCGATTCTTCCTTCGCTTTCGCTCAGGACACGATCTTGCACACGAGTAAGGATTTAGCCGTTTCAACTTCTATATTACTATAAAAGCTTATCCTAAATTGCTTTAGGATATCTTGAAATTTTCAAATCAAGACGTCTCTGTTCGCACCTATGTATTACTACATATGGGTATTACCCATTACTTTTCCAGACTAAACTGGTATGTGTTCGGACTTTCCTAATCCACTAAAAGTGAACTCAACTACCTAACACCTATATATAGTATAAAACACTTGCATTTTTATTTCAAGTATGCTATACTATATCCGTGAGTGTGAGGTTTTACCTTACATTATTCATGAACAACATAGGTGCCCAAAAAATCTCGCTTCGGCGGGATTTTTTTGTTGCAAATTTTTATGCTATAATCTACTCACGTTACGAATTGCTTTTATCTGTAGCGGGTCATCGCACTCACATAGGCACATATGTTGGAGGTTCGCCATGACCCGCTTCAAATGAAAGCAATTTTTTTTTGCCTTTTTTATTTTTTACAAAAATAAAAAATTATTTTCATAATACAAATATTTTTTTTACAAAAAAATAAAATAAAAAAAATTTTAAAAATATTTTTTCAAAAAATAAAAAAGTTATCCACAGTTTTGTGAAAAAAGTATTGTCATAATATTTTTTATGAGCGATAATTATATTAGTTCTTTGCAATAATTATTTTTAAGAAATTTTTTTTGAAATTTATTTTTAAAAATTTTTCTTAGGTCGCTATTATTGCAAAACTTGTTTAAAAATTTTAACATCGCGCAAGCGAATAATAAAATGGCAGCAAAAAAGAAAGCAAAGAAAGTAGCAAAGAAGAAAGTGGCTAAGAAAGCCGCAAAGAAGTCAAAAAAGAGATAGTCTCTTAAACACAAAATCCCTTAGGTTTCGACATGAGGGATTTTGTCATTTTTGTGCTAATATATATTTTATGGCATTTAATTTAAAGAGTATTTTTGGTGACGCAAGTTCCAGATTTATAAAAGAAGCAAATAAAACAGTATTAAAAATCAACTCCCTAGAAGAGAACTTTTTGAATTTACAAAGTGAAGATTTCCCAAAGAAAACAGCAGATTTTAAAGAAAGATTAAATAAAGGGGAAAGTTTGGATAATATTTTACCGGAAGCTTTCGCGTTGGTGCGTGAAGCTTCAAAAAGAATTTTGAATGAAAGACATTATGATGTTCAGCTTATAGGAGGTATAGCATTACATAGTGGAAAAATAGCTGAAATGAAAACAGGTGAAGGTAAAACTCTAGTTGCTACACTCCCTGTTTATTTAAATGCATTAATGGGTAAGGGTGTACATGTTGTTACAGTGAACGATTATCTTGCTCGTCGTGACGCTGTACTTATGGGACAAGTTTATAATTTACTTGGTCTTTCTATTGGAGTTGTGAATTCACAAAACATTTCTTATTTATATGATCCAAAACATACAGAAACTGAAGAAGAGAAAAAAATATCAGAATTCAAAATACAATATGAATTTTTGAAACCTTGTTCTCGTCGCGAAGCTTATTATGCAGATATTACATATGGTACAAATAACGAATACGGCTTCGATTATTTAAGAGACAATCTAGCAACATCAGTAAATGAAATGGTCCAAAGAGATCACTTCTTTGCTGTTGTTGATGAAGTGGATTCTATTTTAATAGACGAAGCCCGTACACCACTTATTATTTCTTCTCCTTCAGAAGATTCTAGTGATTTTTATACGAAATTTACACAAATCGCAAAGATTATGAAAAGAGATATTGATTTTAAGGTAGATGAAAAATTAAAAGCTATTTCTTTGACAGATGAAGGAATTACAAAAGCAGAAAATGAATTGGGTATACAAAATATTTATACTGAAAAAGGAATAAAATACGTGCATCATTTAGAGACAGCTGTGAAAGCTATTGCTATCTTTGAAAAAGATAAAGATTATGTTGTGAAAGACGGAGAAATAGTTATTGTTGATCCATTTACAGGTAGACTTCAACCAGGGCGTCGTTGGAGTGAAGGTATACACCAAGCTATTGAAGCGAAAGAAGGAGTAAAAATACAAAGAGAAACTCGTTCTTCTGGATCTATTACATTCCAAAATTATTTTAGATTTTATAAAAAACTTTCAGGTATGACAGGAACAGCAGAGACTTCTTCTGAGGAGTTTTTCAAAGTTTATGGTTTGGAAGTTATTGTTATTCCAACTCATCGTAAGGTAAGTCGTCTTGATCATGGTGATGTTATTTTTCAAACAGAAAAAGGAAAATTCCAAGCCATAGCCAAAAAAATAAAAGAGTTAAATAAAAAAGGACAACCAGTACTCATTGGTACTATTTCTATAGAGAAAAATGAATTACTTTCTATTTATTTAAAACAAGAGGGAATACAACACACAATACTTAATGCGAAGAATCATGAAAAAGAAGGAGAGATAATTGCACAAGCTGGTAAAAAGGGTGCGGTAATTATCGCTACAAACATGGCTGGTCGTGGTATCGACATCAAACTTGGAGGTAATCCTCAAATAAAAGAAGAGTATGAAGCTGTGAAAAATGTCGGTGGGCTTTTTGTCCTCGGTACTGAAAGACATGAAGCAAGACGTATCGACAATCAGCTTCGTGGACGTTCTGGTAGACAAGGTGACCCAGGAGAAACACAATTTTTTGTATCGCTTGAAGATGATTTGATGCGCGTTTTCGGCGCGGAGAGAATTAAAACAATGATGGGGCGTTTTGGTATACCTGAAGATCAACCAATTGAAAATAAATTTATTTCAAGAACACTCGAAGGTGCTCAAGCAAAAATTGAAGGATTCCATTTTGATTCAAGAAAAAATACTTTGGAATATGATGATGTTATGAATCGTCAACGTACTTCTATATATGAAAGAAGACAAAAAATGCTTAAAGCAGATAAAGAGGAAATAGAAAAATTCTTAGAACAAATCATAACAGAAAGGGAAGATGCTGAGAAAATTATTGAAGAAAAGAGAAATCAAATAGGTGAAGCTAATTTCTTAGAAACTACAAGAAGAATTATTTTGTATGTTAATGATGCACTTTGGATGGAACACATAGAAGCTATGGATTATTTGAGATCATCTGTAAATCTGCGTGCTTATGGACAAAGAGAGCCAATAATTGAATATAAAAAAGAAGGATTGAAAATGTTTAAAGAAATGGAAGTCTCTCTTAAAGAACAAGTATTTTCACTTATTCAAAATATGAATCAAACAGAGCAAGCACAAGCTGGAAATATAGAAATTGAAAAAACTGAGCCTTTGGTGGTAAATCATTCTGAAGTAAAAGAATTTTCTGATACAAATGAAGTCGGTCGCAATGATCTTTGTCCTTGTGGAAGCGGGAAGAAGTATAAGAAGTGTCATGGGAAGTAAAATCTTTATCTTTATTGACAATATTTTTTAATTTATATATTATTAACTTTAGGTTTTGCACTTTGCGAAAAAACAAAAACAATAGTGATTCCGCACATACTGCAGTATAACGGAATAGGGCAAATTGGTTCTGCTCAGTAGAATCAAGGTTATAGGACTTTACATTTAAAAGAATAAGTTATTGGCAATTCCTTTTAAGATTCATAACTTAACAAGTAAAGTATCCTGAGTAACTACGAAAGTGGTGAATTCGCGAGGGTAGATATAATACCTAAAAAATAGAAATTTTATTCTCGTAACCCTAATGCAAAGTAATTTTTGTTATTGATTATGTAACTAGTCAGTACTGATATCAATAACAAGTAAAAGCCTGATAATTTATTCAGGCTTTTTTTATTTTCCAAATCTTTATGTTATAATCGTTATTCTATGAATAAGAAACTTTGGTTTTTGTTTGTCACAATTTTTATCGATATGTTGGGAATTGGTATTTTGATACCAGTTATTCCTCAATTGCTTGGCGAGCCTACATCTATGTATTATCTACTCGATCCTTCGCAAGCGAAGCTTGGATTTTTATTGCTTGGTTTACTTGTCGCGAGTTATCCAATTGCGACTTTTTTTGCTTCTCCAGTACTCGGAGCGATGTCTGATAAATATGGTAGAAAACCAGTTCTCGTAGCATCTCTTTTTGGTACGTCAATTTCATATTTTGTTTTTGCTTTTGCTATCGTCACAAGAAACATTCCACTTCTTTTTGTTTCAAGAATAATAGATGGAATAACAGGAGGCAATATTTCAGTTGCTCAAGCAGCTATTGCAGACAGTACAACTCCAGAAAATAGAACAAAAGTTTTCGGTATGATAGGTGCTGCATTTGGACTCGGTTTTATTTTCGGCCCATTTTTAGGTGGCGTACTTTCTAGTCCATCAGTATTTTCTTCTTTCTCTGCATCAACACCATTTATCTTTTCAGGAATTTTAGCATTTCTAAATATGCTTTCTATTCAATATTTCTTTAGCGAAAGTATTAAAGAAAAAGATAATGAAAGACATATTGATTTTTTTGCATCTCTTAAAAACATAGCAAAGACGAAAAAATTTGAACAAATAAGAATGCTTTTCCTTGTATCTTTTCTCTTTAACGCAGGTTTTTCATTTTTTACTTCATTTTTCAATGTCTACCTTACAAATACTTTTTCTTTTTCTTCTGCACAAATAGGTAATTTCTTTGCTTATGTTGGTATTTGGATAATTATCACACAGGTTTTTGTTGTTAGAAAAATGGCAAATAAATTTAAAGAAATAGATTTACTTGGTCCTGCTTATATAGCAAGTGCAATAGGAATTTTACTTTACCTTCTACCAAGTGTTCCTTGGCAGCTTTTGATAATAGTTCCACTTGCTTCTATACCAAATGGTTTACAACAAGCAAATTTCTCAGCATTTCTTACAAAAAGAACTGATGAAAAAGTTCGTGGGGAAGTGCTCGGTATAAATGCTTCAGTGAATTCTCTTGGCCAATCACTTCCTCCACTTCTCGCAGGAGCTATAGCTGCTGTAACGGCTTCTTATGTTCCTATCGTTATTTCTTCTCTAGTTGTTTTGTCTGCTGGTCTTGTATTTATATACAAAGTCAGAAATTCTCAATCTTAGTATCTCTATGCTAGAATAAAACTAGTATATGAAAAATCTGATAAAAAACTTAAGAATAAAAAGACGAATGATTGCGACCTTTGCTGCAATGCATTTATATGGTAATCCTTCGTCTAAATTAAAGATCGTTGGTGTTACAGGCACAAATGGTAAAACAACCACAGCTACGCTTCTTTTTAAAGTTGCTAAAAATCTAGGTTATAAAGTTGGGCTTATCGGTACAGTTGAAAATATCATAATAGATGAAGTGATACCAGCAACACATACTACTCCTGACCCAATACAATTAAATAGACTTTTATCTAAAATGGTAGAAAAAGGTTGTGAATATGTTTTTATGGAAGTTTCTTCTCATGCTATAGATCAAAATAGAATTGCCGGAGTTAATTTTGTCGGTGGAGTTTTTACTAATCTTACGCACGATCATTTGGATTATCATAAAAGTATTGAAAATTATTTTTTGGCAAAGAAAAAGTTTTTTGATTTTTTACCAGCTCAATCTTTTGCACTTACAAATAATGACGATGAGCATGGGTGTATTATTTTAGCTGATACAAAAGCACAGAAAAATACTTATGGATTTTTAGGTAGTGAGAATTTTCATGGAAATATAGAAAAAATCGATTTTCATGGTATTGATTTGGATGTAAATGGAGAAAAGTTCCAAACACATCTTTTGGGTAAATTTAATGCTTATAATTTAATTTCAGTTATAAGTATTTGTAAATTGCTTGGTTTTGACATGCAAAAAGTAAAAGAAATTTTAAAAAATATAGAACCGCCAAGAGGTAGATTTGATCATTTTTTATCAGATACTGGAGTTCTTTGTGTTGTAGATTATGCTCATACACCTGATGCACTTCAAAAAATTATTTCGGCGATTTTAGAAATAAAAGATTCTAATTCTAGACTTATAAGCATCTTTGGTTGTGGAGGTGATCGCGATCCATTAAAAAGAAGAATAATGGGTAAAATAGGAACTCAATTGTCTGATATTGCTATCTTAACTTCTGACAATCCTAGAAATGAAGATCCTGAAAAAATAATAAATGAAATGAAGACTGATTTATCTATGTCTGATATTTCTAAAACAGAAAATATAACAGACAGGAGAAAGGCAATACAAAGAGCTGTTTCTTTAGCTAAAAAAGGAGATATTATTTTATGTGCAGGTAAAGGCCATGAAACTTATCAAGAAATAAAAGGTGTTAAAAACCATTTCAATGATTTAGAAGAATTAAAGAAAGCTTTTATTTCTTAATTGTAATTTAGCATTTTCTATATCATTTGGTGATGAAATAGATATCCAAAATGAATCTTTTATGATTTTTATATCTTTATTTTTGCTTGTCTTTAATAATGTTTGAGGTAAACCCCATTCATTTTTTGTTTTTAATTTTACTGGTTTATATTTAAATATTTCATCTGTCATTGAATAAAGTCCTGTAAAAATTAATCCATTTTTTTTATTTGTTTTATAAAAAGTTTCAGGAGTCACAAAGTTTATTATTTTTTGGTTTTTATCGAATACTACACGATTATACCCATCACTTTTTTTAGCTGGTTTACAAACAATACTCCAGTCATGTTTAGAACATTTTAAAATTGATGATCTACTATAAATATCATCGCCCATCATTACAATAAAACGCCCTTTTAGAAAACCTTTTGCTTGCCATAGAGCATGAGCAGTACCTGATATTGTTTTATCAAAAACATAGGTAATTTTTTTATTTTTATAATTATTACCAAAATATTTTTTTATTATATTTCCTTTATAACCTACAACTAGTATTATTTCAGTAATACTTTCTGGTAAGGATTCTAGTTTATATTCTAATAAATTTTTATCTAAAACCTTTACCATTGGTTTTGGTAATTTATTCGTAAGTGGTTTCATTCTGGTTCCAAGTCCAGCAGCTAAAATTATTGCTTTCATAGATATACAGTAGCATTTCTTTTCTGTATTGCAAATAAAAAAGAGCCGTATTATATACAGCTCTTTTGTTTTTAGTGAACACCATTTCCATTCCAAACAGCAAGTTCGAAATCTTTACCCTTCGGTTCATAATTGTTTTTTGACATCTTTTTAAAAATGTCGTTGTAGCGACCAAGATAAATATGAAATGCACCCTTAATATCTATTTTACTTAATTCTTTAAAAGTAAAAAAGTCATATTTCTGGCCTTCACCTAATTTGATAGAATTTTTCTCTTTTTCACTTAAAGTGGCAAAGAAAAAACCGTTACCTTTTGCAGATATACCTAGAATTTTTAAATTTTCAGGTATAACTCCAATTTCTTCAATTAATTCTCTTTTGGCAGCCATAAAGACATCTTCCTCTGCTTCTATTCCTCCTGTAACAGGGGACCAAGAGTTTGGAAAAGATATTTCTGGCTTATCGTCACGTAGAATCAATAAAAATTTTCCCATATATAAAGTAAATATCATTACTCCTGCGGGACGTACATCTTTGGATAGTTCCATATTTATTAGTTTTTTAAATGAATTTATTACAAATAACCCTTATTTCGATATAAATTATAGCATATCTTGTAAAATTTGCAAGTTTTTATTTAATTTAAACAAATAAGTGTCAAATTTGTTATCCCCAAGTCAAAATTACCCATATTTTAGCTATATTTGTCAATGGTAGTATCTTAAAATATCCTTATTTTACAAGGTATTTTTGGTTTGACAGACAAGAAAAATGTTGTATAGCTATTGACTTTTAAATCCGGTTATGCTAGTATATAGAGGTATCCTTATTAAAAGGTCAAAACCAATTAATAGGGATTTTGTTTTAAAGCTCAATTTTCTGAGACTTTAACGATAGATATGGGTTGGCGGAGCATATACCGCTATAATATGAAAAATAAAAACATAATACGACTCGTGAACTCTCTGATCCTTTTGCCTGCTATGACTACAATGTCTGTACCTGCAATAGGAAATAACATTCAGAACACGCAAGTTCCCCAAGTCGCATTATTCCAACAACAAAATATAGAAGCTCCAGTCTTGTTTGCCTTTAACCAGGAAGAAGACGAAAAGCTTAAAACTCTTAAGGCTCAAGGTGAAGCTATAGATGCATATTTCAAGAAATATGATATGCCTCTTGAAGGAACAGGTCTTAAAATGGCCGAGGAAGCAGATAAGAATGACCTTGATTGGCGTCTTGTTGCTGCTATCTCTGTTCGTGAATCCACAGGAGGTAAATTTGCTTGTAAAAAAGTAAAGAATAGTTTCCTTGGTTGGGGTTCATGTAAGATCTCTTTTGACTCAAAAGAACAAGCTATCGAAGTGGTGTCTAAAAACCTTGGGGGTAATAACCCTAAGACTGCTCACCATTATGATGGTAAGACTGTTAAACAAATTCTTCAGAAATATAACCCACCGTCTGTCGTTGAAAAATATGCAGACCAAGTTATGAAAATCATGTCCGACATCGGTCCTGAAGATATTACAACAATTACTACTACTCAAGCTGAAGCTTAACAAAAAAACCACCTTAAAGGTGGTTTTTTTGTTTTATACTTCTTTTAATCCTTCAATCGCAATAGTTTTCTCATCATTACGGATGGAAACTTTACCAGAGATGGCAATACATTTTTCTGTTACTATGAGTTCAGATTTTTCTTTATAGAGTTTTGGGAAAATTACAGCTTCTATAGAACCTGTCAGATCAGCAATACGGATGAATGCCATTTGTTGATTTTTCTTTGTTGTTACTTGTCTGACTGTTTCTATAACACCAGCAAGGAGTACAGGGTAACCATTAGTTAATTTTTCTTTTATTTTTTTAATATTTATTTCTCTTTTTTCTAATTTGTCACGAATACGATCAAGAGGGTGACCTGAAACATAAAGTCCGAGCAATTCTTTTTCCCAAATAAGTTTTGTTTCTTTCGATACATCCTCGGCATCTTTTAATTTGAAAGATGGCATACTGTCGCCAGAAAGTCCGCCAAAGAGGGAAACTTGATCAGAAGATTGTTTACTATTTTCTTTGTTGTATTCGAGCATATTTTCAAGATTTGAAAGCAAGGTGCCTCTATTTCCAAATTCATCCATAGCACCTGTTTTAATAAGTGCTTCCATCGATTTTTTATTCAAATTTTTATGTTTTATACGATCTAGAAAATCAGTGATATTTTTGAAATTCCCATTCTTTTTTCTTTCATCAATAATAGCGTCCCCAATATCAGAACCGAAGTTTTTTATAGTATAGAGTCCAAAACGAATAGTGTTGTCATCAATGCAAGTAAAACCTTTGAAACTTTCATTTATATTTGGAGGAAGAACTTTTATTTTCATATTCTCGCATTCATGTACTATTTCAGCAATTTTTTCTACATCACCAGATTCGGCAGTCATGATTGCACTCATATATTCGACAGGGAAATTGGCTTTCATATAAGCAGTTTGATATGCAACACGTCCATAACTCGCTGAGTGAGCTTTATTGAAACCATAAGCTGCGAAAGGCTCTATCTGATTCCAAAGCTCTTGTGCTTTCTTTAATGGCCATTTACTGTGTTCTACACAACCAGTAATGAAGTGATCTTTTTGTTTTGCCATTTCTTCTGGAATTTTTTTACCGACAGCTTTACGGAATTTATCAGCTTCTCCCCAAGAATATCCAGCTATATGAATTGCAATGAGAAGCAAGTCGTCTTGATACACAAGCACTCCATATGTTTGTTTCAAAATAGGTTCGAGTGCTGGATCCATGTATTTCACTAAGCGAGGATTATGTTTACGTTCAATGTATAGAGGAATAAATTGTATTGGTCCTGGACGATAAAGTGCGACCATAGCATTGATATCGTGTATTGATGTAGGTTTTAGTTTTTTCAAATAAGCAGTCATACCGCCACCGTTTAATTGGAAAAGCCCCATAGTTTCTCCTCGAGCAAGAAGTTCGAAAGTTTTCTTATCTGCAACATCAATATTTTCTATATCAACTTCAATGTTGCGAATTCTTTTCACGAGAGCAACAGCATCAGCAAGAATAGAAAGGTTACGAATTCCCAAGAAGTCGAATTTTGGAAGTCCAACATCTTCGATCTGATACATATCGTATTGAGTTATGACATCACCACCTTTTGGATCGTATTGTATTGGAGTGAAGTCTACAAGTGGTCTTGGTGCAATAACTATACCAGCAGCGTGTACAGAAACATGGCGTACACAACCCTCGAGTTTCTTTGCTAGATCAATTATTTTTTTTGTATCTTTATCTGTTTTATATGCTTTTTCAAGTTCTGGTACTGTTTCCATTGCGTGCTTTATAGTCATTGGGAAACCTTGTGAACCCATTGGTATCATATTTGAAATTTTATCTCCAACAGCGTATTCATAACCAAGTGCACGAGCAACATCACGTACAGAACCTTTTGCCATCATCGTACCGAATGTACCAATTTGTGCGACTCTATCTTCTCCATATTTTTTTTTTGCATAAGCTATCATTTCATCGCGTCTGTTGTCGGCGTAGTCCATATCGATATCGGGAAGTGAAGGACGCTCAGGATTTAGAAATCTTTCGAAAGGAAGTTTATAAACAAGTGGGTCAACATTCGTAATACCTAAAAGATATGTCGTCAAAGATCCTGCGACTGATCCTCTGATGTTTGTAAGAATTCCATTTTCACGTGCGTATTTTAATAAATCTCCCACAACAAGAAAATATGTAGGATATCCTTTTTGTTTTATGATACCAAGTTCGTATTCAAGTCTTTCTACATAAGCTGGTATTTGTTCAAGTTTTCTAAAAGCAAAACCTGCATACGCTTGTTCGCGGAGCATTCCGTCACCAGTTTTCCCTTCTTCGATTGGGAAATTTGGAAAATATGCTTTACCAAGTTCTAGATCATAATCTTCACACATATCAGCGATGAATTTTGTATTAGTTACAGCTTCTGGTGTTTCTTTGAAATATTCTAAAGCAGTTTTTTCATCTATAAGAGAAAAGTCATCATCTGGGAATTCAAATTTTGCAGAATCTTTTACATCTGCTCCTGTGTTTATCTGAAGAAGAGTGTGATGAGCTTCATGATCATCTTTGCAAGGGTAGTGCGAATCTTGTGTTGCAACTATTTTTACATCGAGTTTTCTTGCAAGTTTTATAAGTTTTTCGCGGAGTTCTGCGTCTCGTTCGAGATGTGGATGAGATTGTATTTCTATAAAATAATTTTCTTTACCGAAAATATCTTGATGATCTTTTACGAGAGTTTCTGCTTTTTCATCATTTCCTGCAAGCAATGCTTGAGATAATTTTCCTCCCATACATCCTGAAAGAGCGATGATACCTTCGCCGTATTGTTTTAGTAATTTCATATCTACACGAGGTTTGTAATAATATCCTTCGAGGTTTGCAGAAGAAACTATCTTCATTAAGTTTTTATAACCTTGTATATTCTTTGCAAGCAAAATTAAGTGATATCTTTTGTTATCAATACCAGGTTCTTTGTCTTCCATATTTCTTTCGGCAACATATACTTCACAACCAATGATAGGTTTGATATTTTCTTTCTTACATTCTTTGTAAAATTCTATCGCACCGTACATATTGCCGTGATCAGTAATAGCCATTGAAGACATATTGTGTTCTTTTGCGATACGCACCATGTCTTCGACTTTTGAAAGTCCGTCGAGTAGGGAATAGTGTGAATGTGTATGAAGGTGGATAAATTTTGATTCCATTGGCTTTTATTTTAGCATATTTGGAGATATATTTTTGAATTGACTTTTTTATTTAAAGATGTAGAGTTAAGTTGAATTTAAAATAAATTTGTAAACTTAATACGGAAATTATGAGAAAAATTGTTCTTTTAACGATTGGATTGCTATCTTTCGGTCATTTTGCTTCTGCGCAAACTTTTGAATTAAACAAGAAATATGTTTATTCATTGGAAGGATTTTATGGACGCGAAGGTTTGGGTGTTGGGCTTGGTTTTAATTTTTGTGAAATAGAAGGAGCAAGTCCTGCTTTTAAAAATTTTTACCTAAGTACTGAAGTTACCAAATCAGGTATTGGTGCTGGTCTTGGTTTTAAACCAGATTTTAAAAAATGGGATCATGCAAGATTTTTCAAAATTATCGGTGTTGATTATGATTATGAGCACAATTTTTTTGTTGCTGATGATGAGCTTGTATCACAGACGACAGAAGAAAAACCAAAAATGCTTGTCGCTTTTGTACTTGGTCCAGCTTTTGAAATCGATGGGCGCATTGAAATCTTTTTTGTTGGAAGGCTTGGGACTTCTTGGTACCCAAAAGAACCCTTGAATGCAAAATCAAATGGATTTTATTATTATGGATGGAAAGCAGGAGTTGCTATAAATTTTGGGCTAAGTAACTCGCAATAATTGCAGCAGTTTCTCCTCGTAAAATGTTTTTCCCTAGTGAAGCCACAGAGAATTTATTTTCTGTGGCTTTTTTTATTTCTTCCGGTGTCCATCCTCCTTCAGGACCTATCCAGATTCCTATTGAGGATTTATTATTTAAATTTCCTAACAATCCTCCACTAGCATTGAAAATAATGTTTAATTCATTCTCTTTTATTTTTTCTAAAGATTCTTCAAAAGTAATTGGTTCAAATATTTCTGGTAAATAATTTCTACCTGATTGTTCACATGCTTCTTTTGCTATTTTTTGTAGACGCTCCATATTGAGACCTGTTTTTACTGTACGTGTCGTTATGATTGGTATTATTTTGTGTATTCCGCATTCTGTTGTTTTTTGGACGACGAGTTCAAAATTTTCTTTTTTTAATACTGCACAAAAAAGCGTTACGCTTTTTTGTGCATGGGATTCTTTTATTACTTTATCTATCTCAACTATTGTAGAATTTTTACTTAGTTTTGTTATTTTACCTTGTGCATTTATTCCTTTTCCATCACAAAGCTCCAATTGTTCGCCAATTTCAAGTTTTAATACCTTTACCATCTGATGTGCTATTTCACCAGTGATTTCAACTTCTTTCCCTGACAGATCAAAATTGTCTATAAATCTATGGATTTTCATATTTTTGATTTTACCATATATTTGATACAATAAAACTATTAAAATTTACACAAAAATATTATGGCAAATACAATCAAAGTAGGAATAAATGGTTTTGGAAGAATAGGTAGAGCTTTTTTGAAAATCGCTTGGGAAAGACCTGAGATAGAGATAGTCGCAGTCAATGACTTGGGCGATGTCGCTAACATGGCATACCTTTTGAAATACGACACAGTGTACAGGACATGGAATCATGAAGTAAAAGCAGAAGGACAGGAAATTATTATTGATGGAAAGAAAGTGAAAGTCCTCGCAGAGAAAGATCCTGCAGCGCTTCCTTGGGGAACTATGAATATTGATGTTGTAGTAGAATCTACTGGACTCTTTACTACATATGACAAAGCAAATGCACATATCACAGCTGGTGCGAAGAAAGTAGTTATCTCTGCTCCTGCGAAAGAAGGCGATGGTAGTGTGCAAGGAGAAACTATTTTACTTGGAGTAAATGAAGATAAATTTGGCACATGTGCTGTGACTTCAAATGCATCTTGTACTACAAATGCAGCAAGTCCACTTATTGCAATTTTGCATGAAGCACTCGGTATTGAAAAAGCAGTTTTGAATACTGTACATGGATACACTGCTTCACAAAGTATCGTAGACGGTCCAAATAAAAAAGATTTCCGTGAAGGTCGTGCTGCTGCACAAAATATCGTTCCATCTTCTACTGGTGCTGCGATAGCAGTAACAAAAGCATTTCCAGAACTCACAGGTCTTTTTGATGGTATTTCAATGCGTGTTCCAGTTCCAGCAGGAAGTATTGTAGATATTACTTTTATCTCAAAGAAAAATACTACAGCAGAAGAAGTAAATGAAATTTTAAAGAAAGCGTCTATGGATTCTAAATGGAGTAAGATTTTTTCTGTAACAGAAGAAGAACTTGTTTCTTCAGATATTCTCGGTGAATCTCATGCTTCTATCGCAGATTTAAAAATGACTCGTGTAGTCGGAGGTAACCTTGTGAAAGTTATGGGCTGGTATGACAATGAAATGGGGTATACACATACACTTGTCGATCATGTTATCAAAACAATGAAATAAAAATATATGGAAAAATATACAGGTCCAGAATTTAATAAAGTTAATCTTACTGATGGTGAGAATGAGATAGATAAAAAAATAGCAATTTTGGAAATTGAGTTACATAATGCAAAGTCTGAAGAAGAAAAAAATAAAATAAGAGATGAACGTGGAAAACTTATCTTTGAAAGATCTAAAAAAATTCAGAATACAAAATTAAACTAATTATTTATGAAAATCTATATTGGATCAGATCATGCAGGATATGAATTAAAAGAAAAACTTAAAAAATATTTAAGTGAATTTGATTATGAAGTAATAGACAAAGGAGCTTTTGAATATAAAGAATTTGATGATTATCCTGATTATGTAGAACCAGTAGCGCATTCTGTAGTAGAAGACGAAGGAAGTTTCGGAATAGTGATAGGTGGTTCTGGTGAAGGTGAAGCTATGGATGCAAATCGTACAATAGGAGCACGAGCATGTGAATTTTATGGAGGAAATTTGGATGTGGTTAAAGTAAGTCGTGAACATAATGATGCAAATATACTTTCTCTCGGTGCAAGATTTGTAACAGAAGAAGAAGCGAAAAATGCTTTAGATGTTTTTATCAATACAAAATTCTCTGGTGATGAAAGACATGTAAGGAGAATAGAAAAATTGGATTAAATTATGTTAGAAATTATACCGGCTATAATGCCTAGAAATTATGAAGATTTAAAAAATAGAGTTGCTCTCGTACGTGGCATTGTTCCACTTGTGCAAATAGATATTTGTGACGGTGTTTTTATAAAAAACCAAACATGGCCATTTGATGAAAAAGATAATGATACTTCAAATTTCAATTTGATTATGGAAGAAAAAGAGGGAATGCCTTTTTGGGAAGATATTGATTTTGAGCTCGACCTTATGGTTGTCGATGCTGTAGAAAATTTTCCTGTTTATATGAAGCTCGGACCAAAGAGAATTGTTTTCCATATTGAAGCTATTGGAAATATTTCAGAATTTAAAGATTTCCTCGAAGGACTCGATACATATATACGCGATACAGTGCAGATAGGTGTCGCAATAAATACAAAAACAGATATAGAAATTATCTTTCCACTTGTGAATCATGTAGATTTCATACAATGCATGGGCATCGAACATATTGGTTTTCAAGGAGAAGGTTTTGATGAAAAAGTTTTAGAACATATAAAAACTTTAAAAGAAAAATATCCAGACATTATTATATCTGTAGATGGATCTGTAAATTTTGATACTGCACCAGATTTAATAGATGCTGGAGCAGAGCGTCTAGTCATAGGCAGTGCTATTTTTAAATCAAATGATATAAAAGAAACAGTAGATATGTTTGAGTCACTAGAATAATAAGGTATAATTATCTTAATGTTTCTAACACAAGAAAAAAATTTAGAATTACAAAAAAAAGCGAATGAGATTCGCATCTCTATTATTGAATCATTGCTTGAAGCAAAATCTGGTCACACTGCAGGCCCTCTCGGTATGGCAGATATTTTTACACTTTTTTATTTTCATGTTTTAAATCACGATCCAAAGAATCCATCTTGGATAGATCGTGATCGTTTAGTCCTTTCAAATGGACATATTTGCCCTGTGCTTTACGCAACAATGGCTCACGCAGGATATTTTGGAGTAGAAGAATTGAAAACTTTAAGAAAATTTGGAAGTCGTTTGCAAGGTCATCCACATAGAGAATATTTACCATATGTAGAAACATCTTCTGGTCCGCTTGGTTTAGGGCTCGGACAAGCTGTCGGTATGGCTATTGCAGATAGAATGGATAATGGTATTAATACAGAAAAATATATTTATTGTTTTATGAGCGATGGGGAACTCGATGAAGGTTCTAGTTGGGAAGCAGTAATGTTAGCAGGAAAAAATAAATTACGAAATTTAATTGCTGTTGTTGATAGAAATAATATTCAAATAGAAGGATATACAGAAGATGTTATGCCACTTGAACCACTTGCAGATAAATGGCGATCTTTTAATTGGCATGTAATAGAAGTCTCAGGACATGACATGATAGCTATCAACCAAGCCGTAGAAGAAGCAAAAACTATATATGAAAAACCAACAGTTATAATAGCTCATACTATACCAGGAAAAGGTATACATGAGTTTGAGCGTGATTATAAATGGCACGGTAAACCACCAAGTAAAGAAGAAGCTGATATGGCATTAAAAGAACTTCGTACACTCGGAGGAAAAATTACAAGTGAACATCAATAAATTATGAACAAAAAAAATTTAAAATTATTAATTTTATTTATTTCTGCAATATTTTATTTTATTTATTTGAAATTTTTTGTTATCAGTAACCCTGATTTTTATGCAGGTCCATTATTAGTTTTAGCAGATCAAGAAGTTCCTATAAAAATTATGTTTTATAATTCATTAACATACGGTTTTCCTGTAGTATGGTTTGTTTTTTTAACATTTTTATAAATAATCTTTATGTTAAACCCTGATTTAAAATTAAATACAAAAATTTTCAATGAAGATCCTTCGATAAACTCAGGACAGGTGTTAGAACAAGTACCAATACGAAAAGGCTTCGGTGAAGGTCTTGTTGTAGCAGGAGAAGATAAAAATATTGTTGCTCTTTGTGCTGATCTTACAGAAAGTACACAGATGCATTTATTTAAAGAAAAATATGGAGAAAGATTTGTGCAAGTAGGAGTAGCAGAACAAAATCTAGCAACAGTCGCAAGTGGTATGGCAGCAATGGGAAAAACTCCTTTTATTTCTAGTTATGCAATGTTTTCTCCTGGTAGAAATTGGGAACCAATACGTACGACTATTTGTTATAACGACCGTAATGTAAAAATCATTGGTTCCCATGCTGGTGTTTCTGTTGGTCCTGATGGTGGTACACATCAAGCTATTGAAGATATTGCTATCACTCGTGTTATACCAAACTTAGATGTTATTTCTCCATGTGATGCACTTGAAGCAAAACGCGCAACACTTGCTATAGCAAAAACAACAAAGCCGACATATCTTCGTCTTGCTCGAGAGAAAACACCAATCATCACAACAGAAGAAACTCCTTTTGAAATAGGAAAAGCACAAATATACTGGTTACCAGATTCAGGTCTTGCTCAAGTTGGAATTATTGCAACGGGTGCTTTGCTTTATCGTGCACTTGTTGCAGCCAAAGAACTTGAGAAAGAGGGAATTAAAGTAAAAGTGATGAATTTATCATCTATTAAACCAATAGATACTGACGCAATAATTGCTCTTGCAAAAGAAACTAAAAAAATTGTCACAGTAGAAGAACATCAAATAGCTGGAGGAATGGGAAGTGCTGTTGCAGAAGTGCTTGCACAAAATTTCTCAGTACCGATAGAGTTCGTAGGAGTTCATGATAAATTTGGTCAATCAGGTACACAAGAAGAACTCATAAAACATTATGGAATGGATAAGGATTCTATAAAAGATGCTGTTAAAAATGTTTTAAATAGAAAGGTTTAGTTTTGGCTAGCTATTTCTTCTTCTTCAGTTGTTTTGTTTTGTGCGAAATTTATCATATCAACTTTATGCTGAATTTCATCAAATGAATAGATATCACTCTTTTTTTCATTAAAAAACTTAGAAACACTACTATTTGCAACCAATAATTCATTTTTAGTTATCGCTAAATCTTTTTTAAATTGTTCATATTCATTTAAACCAACAGCTTCTTCTTTTATTTTTCTATCAATTTCACTTACTTTGTTTTTTAAATCAACAAGTTTTTGAAGCATATCTATTATTTC